>OGYR01000012.1_pt1 | contig 170690 bp, 159 predicted proteins | sample 1576661 | NCBI WGS metagenome assembly OGYR01 (sample SAMEA3541490, study PRJEB24748) | human gut metagenome | biome: human gut; feature: human-associated habitat; material: faeces | place: China | collected 2012
TGGCAGCCGGAGAGGCAGCAGTAAGCGGAGCGAAGCTGGCAGCCGGAGAGGCAGCGGTAACCGGGGCGAAAGCAGCAGCCGGAGAGGCAGCAGTAAGCGGAGCGAAGGCAGCAGCCGGAGAAGCGGCAGTAAGCGGAGCGAAAGCAGCGGCCGGAACGGCAGCCGTATCAGCGGCAGAACAGACAAAGTCCACGATGGCTGCAAGCATCGAGCAGCAGAGCTCGGGCGGATACAGTCTGGTAACCGGAGCGAGAGCACTGGCTAATGGTACCAAGAGTCTGGCAGATGCGGTACCGGCACTGACATCCGGTGTGGCGCAGCTTAAGAACGGAAGTGCAGAACTGGTTTCCAACAATCAGAAGCTCAACGATGGCGTCAACGCGTTAAGTGATGGTACCGACGCAGTGATCGACGGTGTGGATCAGTTATCGGACGGCGCACATCAGCTGGCAGACGGAATCGTTACCTTCAACGAGGAGGGAATTGAGAAGATCTTAAATTCCTACCACGGTGATATTGAGCCTCTGATGGATCGTATCCAGGCGGTTCTGGATGCCGGTGAGGACTATCAGACCTACACGGATATTGCGGACGGCGTGAACGGAAGCATTAAGTTCATCTACAAGACAGATGCGGTGAAAGAGGACTAATGAAAATTGTCTCAATAAATCCGTATTTGTTCTGGAAATATTGTAAGAAGAGAGTATAATAATAAGGAGTCATGTAAGGGAGGACGGAAATGAACTGGATAGAGAATGTTCTGATTATAGCGGGAGTATCGCTTGATATTTTCGCGGCGATGGAGTGCCAGGGAGCATTGGTCGCAAAAGTGGATAAAAAACAGTTGTCCGTCATCTGCGCGTTGATCGCTGTATGGCAGCTCTGCGCGCTGGCGCTCGGGAACTATCTGTCCGGTCTCCTTTACAGAAATGAGCTGGCACACGATGAGAATTTTGTAGGACTTGTGATTGCGGCGGTGATCTTTTTCGGTCTCGGCATCCGTCTGATTGCGAAGGCAATCAAGAACGAGTGGGTCAATGAGCGCCGGGAGGAGAGCCTTGATGTGAAAAAGTTCCTGCGGATGACTGCGGTGACGAGCATCTATACGCTGCTTGCGGGGATCGCATTCGGATTCCTGGGGACGAACGTTGTGCTGATGCTGATCATCATCGTATGTATGACGATTGCATTCGTTGTGCTTGGCGTGTATACGGGTTATCATCTAGGATTTCAGCACAAGACAAAAGCATATGTCGGCGGAGCGCTTCTGCTGTGGATTGCCGGCATCGATGTGATTGTCAGACATATCATGTGCTAAAACGAGGGAGAGTATTTCAAATAGAACCAGAGACGGTTGGGGAGCTGTCTCTGGTTTTTTCTGATCGGAGAGCGTTTACTTGCCGTTGAAAGAATCGGTGTGATACAGTATAATATTCTAGGAAGAAAGTATTACGTTTCGTAATGAGGGGAAATGATGGAGAAGATCAGACATGACAGCAGCTATGAATGGCTGAGTGGCGAAAGCTGGAAGGAGTGGAGCGCAAGCTTCTTTTCGATGGGCTGGAAGATCTGGGGCGTGGTGTTAATCACAGAATTGTTTTTGTTTCTGTTTTTTAAGCCGACTGCAGACTGCGGCAGACTGCGCTATGGATGGCTGTTCATTGTGCGGCCGAGCGGGCTGCAGCTGTTGCTTCTTTTTGCGTACCGCCTGCTGACCGGCAGACAGAAGCGTGTATACAGCAGACGGGCGATGGCGGGATGTGCCATATTCCTGGTGACATCCTATGCGTCTGTGATGGCGTGGGTGCATACGAGCGTGACGCTCATGCCGATGGTTCTGCTGCTGCCGATGCTGCTGACGCCGCTCTACAAAGACCGGGTCATGACGCTTGTGCAGGCGGCGCTACTCGTTGCAGCCTATGTGCTGGACTGTGTCTATTTTATACCTGCCAGTTCTTATTTCCCGCTGACAACGCCGTTTATTGAGGGCAGCATCTTCGTGGGAACAGTGTGCGGCATGCTGGTGGCGCTGGAACTGGTCAGCGATTCGGCGATCGTGAACGATGAGCGTTCCAAGCGGGATTCCCTGACCAAGCTCTACAATCATGAAAGCTTTTATGAGGAGTTAGAGTATTACCAGAGAATGTACGAGGAGAACCGGGAGCGTTTTTCCCTTGCGGTGATCGATATTGATAATTTTAAGAATGTCAATGACACCTACGGACATGCGTTTGGAGATGTCGTTTTAAAAGAAGTGGCAGACATCTGCGCCAGACACAAAGGCGTGGAAGGATTCTGTGCCCGCTATGGCGGCGAGGAGTTTGCCATCCTATTTAAGGGAGCGGGAGTCGGACAGGCGGAAGAGATGGCGGAGCAGATCCGGCAGGAGTTTGAACAGAAAATGTTTGTAACGCCGCAGGGGGAGCGGTCGTTTTCCGTGAGCATCGGTGTGGCGGAGTACGACAGGGCTTATCCGGGTGCCAGCGCATTTTTTGAAGTGGCGGACGCTGCTCTTTACCGCGCCAAAAGAGAGGGCAAGAATCAGGTGAGACGATGAAAGTATTGTTGACGGCGGTGAATGCAAAGTACATTCACTCAAATCTGGCAGTGTATGATCTGCGCGCCTATGCGGAGACTTACGGTACCGGCGGGGCGCAGGTGGAGATTGCAGAGTACACGATTAACCATACGATAGACTACATATTGGAAGGAATTTATAAGGCAAAGCCGGATGTGCTTTGCTTTTCCTGTTACATCTGGAATCTGGACTATGTGGAACAGCTGATGGACGAGTACCACAAGATCTGCCCCGAAGTGCCGATCTGGGTCGGAGGTCCGGAAGTGTCTTATGAGACAGAGGCGTTTCTAAAGGAGCATCCGCAGGTGACCGGGGTGATGGTCGGCGAGGGAGAAGAGACTTTTCTGGAACTGTGCGAGAGTTACGCAAAAGCGGGCATCGGTGAGATGGCAGAGAAGATGAATCTTTCGGGAATCAAGGGAATCATGTACCGTGCCGGAGAGAGCCTTGTAAAAACCGGAGCGCGCGAGCCGCTGGATTTAAACCGGATTCCGTTCTGCTACGGAGCCGTTGAAGATTTCCGGAACCGCATCATCTATTATGAATCGAGCAGAGGATGTCCGTTCCGGTGCAGCTACTGTCTTTCCTCGGTGGAAAAGACACTGCGGTTCCGGGATGTGGAACGGGTGAAAAAAGAACTGGCATTTTTTTTGGAGCAGGAAGTCGCGCAGGTGAAGTTTGTGGACCGCACCTTTAACTGCAGGCATGAACATGCCATGGAGATCTGGAAGTTTTTAATCGAATATGATAATGGCGTGACCAACTTCCATTTTGAGATATCTGCCGATCTTCTGACGGATGAGGAGATTGCGCTGATCGGTCAGATGCGGCCGGGACTGATCCAGCTGGAGATCGGCGTGCAGTCCACGAACGACGCCACAATCACCGAGATTCACCGGACGATGCAGCTGGACCGCCTGAAAGCGGTAGTAAGGAGCATCCAGGAAAAAGAGAATATTCACGAGCATCTGGATCTGATCGCAGGTCTGCCCTATGAGGGCTATGAGACATTTGCGCGTTCGTTTGATGAGATTTACGCGTTAAAGCCCAATCAGCTTCAGCTTGGATTTTTAAAAGTGCTAAAAGGTTCTTACATGTATGAGCATGCCACAGAGTATGGTCTGATCTACCGCAGCAGACCGCCGTATGAGGTGCTTAAGACAAACTGGCTTAAGTTCGGGGAGATCCTTCGCATCCGGCAGGTGGAAGAGATGCTCGAGGTGTATTACAACAGCGGACAGTACGCCACAGCAATCCGGCTTCTGGAGACGCAGTATGCGAGTGCGTTTGCCATGTTTGCGGAACTGGGAACTTTTTATGAGGAGCACGGTTATTTTGGAATGGGTCATTCCAGGATGCGCAGGGCGGAGATCCTGCTGGAATTTGCAAAAGAGCGTAGGCCGGGGGTGCTCCCAGTGCTTGGAGAGGGTCTGGTATATGACCTGTATGAAAGAGAGAATCTCGGAAGCAGACCCGCGTGGGCAGCAGATGCGAATGAATGGAAACAGATGACGCGTCAGTATGGAAAAAACGGCAAGCAGTCGCACATTGAGCGGTTTTTCTACCGGTTTTCCGGCCACAGACAGGATACCGCATCGCTCCCGGAGAGGCTGGAAGAACCGGTCTATGTGAGATTTGACTATACCAGAAGAGATCCGCTCGATCACCAGGCGCGGCATGAATATCTGGAGCCTTCCGGGGAATAACCGGAAAGAGGGGAGAATAGATTGTTAGAGGATTATGTGGTCATTGATCTTGAGATGACGGGATTGAATGCGAAGACGGATGCTATCCTGGAAGTGGGAGCCGTGCGCGTCAGAGACGGCAGACAGACGGAAACGTATGGCGCTATTTTAAAGTGCGGGCGGGAATTGTCAGAGCGTGTGGTAGAACTGACGGGCATCACGCCGGAGATGGCGGCAGACGGCAGGGAACCGGAAGAGGCGATGCAGGAATTTTTTACATTCCTGGGGGACGATGTGCTGGTCGGCCAGAATGTGATTTTTGATTACAGTTTTCTGAAACAGTGGGCGGTCAACCACGGGCAGGCGTTTGAGCGAAATGCCGTGGATACCTTAAAGCTGGCAAGGCGTTTCCTTCCGGCGGAGCAGAAAAAGGATCTGGAAAGCCTGTGTATCTATTTCGGAATCGGGCGTGTGAGGGCGCACCGTGCGCTCGATGATGCGATGGCGACCGGAATCGTTCTGGAGAGATTAAAACAGGAGTACAGTACGGTACAGCCGGAGGCGTTTCTGCCGTATGCGCTCTGTTACCGCACAAAAAAACAGACGCCCGCAACGGGACGTCAGATAGATGGCCTCAAGAAATATGCCGCGCATTACGACATCCCGGAGACGGAGATTCCGGAGCAGATGACGCGGAGTGAGGCGTCGAGACTGCTTGACCGCTGGATCGCCGTGCACGGGCGGATGCCCCGGGATTAAGCATTTACTTTTTCCTCGAGCATGGCTACGATGGCGCTCTGTCTGGGGGATTCCAGTGCTCTGGCAGAGGCGAGCAGACGGTCGAGTGCGGCGGAATCCCTGGCTTTTAGATAATAGTCTGCGAGCATCCGGTAGTTTCCGCTGTGATCGGACCCGCAGGCGATGCCGCACTCGAGAATCCGGACTGCCTCCTCGTCATGACCGAGCTTTTTTAAACATTCGGCGTACTCATAGATGGTGCGGCAGAGGGTGGTGTAGTTCTCGTCACAGGCGGAGAGCGTTTCCAGATTGGCAACGCCGTACTCCAGCTTGAGGTCGGTGTTGGTCTTGCCGCTGAGGTTTAAGATTTTCTGTCCGGCAAGCGATTGGAGAGTCTCCTCGTATTTTTTTAATTCGGGATTGTCATAGATACCCATTGGAAAATCGGCAAGAGGTATGGTAATATAGGGAAGTCCGCTGATGTCTTTGCGGCGTGTGTGGTTTGCTTCGTTCTCGCGGTTCCAGAAGCTCTCGGCTGCGGCTTCTTCAGCAGCAGTGCTTTTATGGCGCAGATAAGCGAACATACATACAAAAAAGATAAAAAGTCCTAAAAAAATCATGAGAATCATCCCTTCTTGTGGTATAGTGTAAAAGGTTCGCGCGGTATACAGGGCGGGAACGGAAAGGCGGTAGAACGAAATGTACGATTTTGGTAAAAAAAAGAATAAAAAACTGCTTGCAGGAATCATCATTGTGGTTGTGGCAGCCATGCTTCTGACAACGGTGCTTGCAGCGTTATTATAAGCGTATTCCGTCGTTTTGCTTTCATGTAAAATATACTAAAAATCCCGGAGTGAGTCAAACATATTCGTGTTTATGCACCTTGAAAAGAAAGGCGCGTATGGGCTATAATGAGCGGAAGCAGAGTATATGCTTGGCAAAACAGGCGTTAGCAGAGCAGAGAACAGATATTTCAGAGGGAAGAATATGAAAAAGGGAACAGGTTTTTTTGCATTGTTTGGGGGTGCGGTGGCAGTTTGTGCATTGCTGGCGGCACCGGTTTCCATGGGCGCACAGGAGACGGAGACGATTGAGGACGGTGTCTATATCGGCAATATTTATGTGGGCGGCATGACGGAGGAAGAAGCGGTCAGCGCGGTAGAAGCGTACGTGGAGAGCGCAGATTCGGCGGAGATGACATTGAAGACCGGCGATAAGAGCGTTTCCGTGACGGCGGCTGAACTGGGAATATCCTTTTCCAATTTAAACGTGGTGGACGAGGCGATGGATGTCGGCAGAAGCGGCAGCCTCATCAAGCGGTACAAGGATAAGAAGGATCTGCAGCAGGGGGACAAAGTGATTGCACTCTCACTGGATGTGGATTCCGAAGCGGTGGCATCCATCCTTTCCGGGAAAGCGGCGGAGCTGAACCAGAAGGCTGTGGATAATGGTCTGGTTCGTGAGAACGGTGCGTTTAAAATCATCAAGGGCGAGCAGGGCATCGAGGTTAACGTGGAGGATTCCATTGCGGCGATCGAGAACTATATCAGCAGTGAGTGGGACGGTGGCAACGCCGAGATCGAGCTCGTGGCGGAAGTGGTGGAGCCGCGCGGCAGCGAGGAAGATCTGGAGCAGATCACGGATATGATGGGAAGCTATACGACGAATTACAAGGATTCCGGTCAGAACCGCTGTGACAACATCTCCAATGCAACCAGCAAGATCAATGGTACGCTGCTTTATCCGGGCGAGGAATTTTCCGTCTATGAAGCGATCGGACCGCTGGATGCGGCAAACGGATATGAACTGGCAGGTGCCTACGAGAATGGTCAGACGGTCGAATCCTACGGCGGCGGTGTGTGTCAGGTATCTACGACATTGTACAATGCGGTCATTCTGGCAGAGCTTGAGATCACGCAGCGCTCGAATCATTCCATGATCGTAAGCTATGTGAAGCCATCCATGGATGCGGCGATTGCAGGCGATTACAAGGATCTGCGTTTTGTCAATAATCAGGACATTCCGATTTATATTGAGGGATACACCGAGGGAAAGAATGTCACCTTTAAGATCTACGGACACGACACGAGACCATCGAACCGCGTTGTGACTTATGAGAGTGAAGTGATATCCGAGCAGGATCCGGGCACGCAGTATGTGGCGACCGGAGATCCGGCGGGTTATATGAAGACTGCGCAGGGCAAGCATATCGGCTATGTGGCAAGACTTTGGAAGGTTGTCACGGTAGACGGTGTGGAGGAGAGCCGGGAGATTTTTAATAAGAGTACTTACAAGGCGTCTCCGAAGATTGTGAACGTGGGAACGGCATCAGCAGACCCAAATGTGTCGGCGGTGATTGGAGCGGCGCTTGCGACCGGGGATGAAGCAACCATCAATGCGGCGGTTGCACCTTATGCGGCGAGCGCGGCAGCAATCTTAAATCCGGCACCGGTAGAACAGCCGTCGCAGGAAGAGCAGGCGATTACCGGAACGGTGGATGAGAGCCAGATTACAGGCGGAGAATAAAAGTATAAGAGATTGTTTAAGGCTGCCTCAGAAGAGACAGCCTTAAGCTGTAAATAAACGGGAGAACACAGATGAAGATCGGAAAACTGCCGGAGAGCGTACTGAAGCGCTCCGTATTCAAACAAATACATACCAGACGCCCCGAGGTTGTCTTAGGAGCCGGCGTCGGAGAGGACTGCGCTGCGATCAAGCTGGCGGAGGATGAGACGCTCGTGATGTCCACAGATCCGATCACCGGAACGGCGAAGGACATCGGGACACTTGCGATCCAGATTACGGTGAATGATCTGGCGAGTGCAGGGGCGGAGCCGGTGGGTGTTCTGCTCACGGTGCTGCTGCCGGAGAGCGTGGAGGAGCCCGAACTGCGTGCCATGATGGCACAGGTGGAGGAAGCCTGCGCCAAGGCAAAGATTCAGGTGATGGGCGGACATACGGAAGTGACGGCGGTGGTCAATCAGCCGGTGATCTCCGTCTGCGGTGTCGGAAAAGTGAAGGACGGTTGTCTGATCTCGACCGGAGGGGCGAGACCGGGCATGGATATTCTTGTCACAAAGTGGATCGGAATTGAGGGAACTTCCATTATCGCAAAGGAAAAAGAGACAGAATTAGAGACAAAGTTTTCGGTGCCTTTTGTCGAGAAGGCAAAAGCACTGGATGCTTATATATCGGTACAATCAGAGGCCGCAGTCGCCGTCAAGTCTGGCGTTGGTGCAATGCATGACGTCACGGAGGGCGGAATATTCGGTGCGCTCTGGGAAATGGCGGAAGCATCTGGCGTCGGACTTGAAATTGATTTGAAAAAGATACCGGTCCGTCAGGAGACGATTGAGGTCTGCGAATTTTTCGGAATCAACCCCTACCAGCTGATCTCCAGTGGCTGTATGCTGATGGCGGCAGAGGATGGCAATCTGCTGGTGAGAGAACTGGAGAAGGCGGGAATCCCTGCCACGATTATCGGAAAGGCAACCGCGGGGAACGACCGCGTCCTTTTGAACGAGGAGGAGCGCAGATTTTTGGAGCCTCCGAAAGCGGACGAATTATATAAGGCGATATAAAGGAGAAGAAGCGATGCGTGAAAAGATTTTGACATTTATAGAGAAGAACAGCCGGATTGACTTAAAGGAGCTTGCCATTGTGCTTGGTGTCGATGAGACAACGGTTATGAATGAGCTTGAGAAAATGGAAGAGGAGCACATTATCTGCGGCTACCACACACTGATCGACTGGGACAAAGCTGGCATTGAGAAGGTGACCGCGTTAATCGAGGTCCGTGTGACACCGCAGCGCGGCATGGGCTTTGACAAGGTGGCAGAGCGGATCTACAACTATCCGGAGGTCAATTCCGTTTACCTCATCTCCGGAGGCTTTGATTTTATGGTGACGATCGAGGGAAAGACCCTGCGTGAGGTTTCACAGTTCGTGTCCGATAAGCTTTCCCCGCTGGATTCCGTGCTCAGCACGAAGACCAACTTCATTCTGAAGAAGTATAAGGATCATGGAACCGTAATGGCAGAGCAGCCCAAAGATGAAAGGATAGAGATGTAAGATGAGAGATCCGTTAAATAAGACAATCACAACGATCCAGCCGTCCGGTATCCGAAAGTTCTTTGACGTCGTCCATGAGATGAAGGACGCGATCTCTCTGGGTGTCGGCGAGCCGGATTTTGATACCCCGTGGCATATCCGCGACGAGGGTATTTATTCCCTGGAAAAAGGAAAGACACACTATACATCCAATGCCGGACTTAAGGAATTAAAAGTGGAGATTGACCATTATCTGGACCGGCATTACGGGGTGTCCTATGACCCGGAGCATGAGATCATGGTGACGATCGGAGGCAGTGAGGCGATCGATGCGGCGATGCGCGCCATGCTTGATCCGGGAGATGAAGTCCTGATTCCGCAGCCGAGCTACGTGTCCTACGTGCCGTGTGCCGTGCTCGCAGGGGGCGTTCCGGTGATCATTGAGCTGAAGGCGGAGAATGAATTCCGTCTGACACCGGAATCACTGGAGGCTGCCATCACACCGAAGACCAAGCTTCTGGTGATGCCGTTCCCGAATAACCCGACCGGCGCCATCATGGAGAAAAAAGATCTGGAGAAGATCGCGGAGATCGTAAGAGAGCACGACCTTTATGTCATCAGCGACGAGATCTACTCGGAGCTGACATATCTGGAGCAGCATGTGACGATTGCATCCCTGCAGGGAATGCGTGACCGGACGATCGTGATCAACGGTTTCTCCAAATCCCATGCCATGACAGGCTGGCGTCTGGGATATGCGTGCGGGCCGCGTATCATCATCGAGCAGATGTTAAAGATTCATCAGTTCGCGATTATGTGTGCACCGTCCACCAGCCAGTATGCGGGAGTGGAGGCACTTCGCAACGGAGACGAGGATGTGGCTGCCATGCGTGAGGAGTATAATGGCAGACGCCGCTATCTGCTTCACAGGTTTAAGGAGATGGGATTGTCCTGCTTTGAACCGTTTGGCGCATTTTACGTGTTTCCGTGCATCAAGGAGTTCGGAATGACATCAGAAGAATTTGCGACGGAGCTGCTCAATCAGCAGAAATTAGCCGTTGTCCCGGGCACTGCGTTCGGAGACTGTGGAGAGGGATTTTTGCGCATTTCCTATGCTTACTCGCTGGATAATCTGAAGAAGGCGATGGACCGCATGGAGGCGTTTATCACAGATCTTCGCAAGAGATCATAAGAAAAAGGGAGGAGGGCGTTTCCTCCCGAATGGAGACTGACATGGCAAAGCTGAATGTTGTATTATATGAGCCGGAGATTCCGGCAAACACCGGAAATATCGGCAGAACATGCGTGGCGACAGGGACAAGACTGCACCTGATCGAACCGTTGGGATTTCATCTGGACGAGAAAGCAATCAAGCGCGCGGGCATGGATTACTGGAGTGAACTGGATGTGACCACCTATGTCAACTGGGAGGATTTCTGCGGGAAGAATCCGGATGCTAAAATTTATATGGCAACGACGAAGGGCAGACATGTATACACCGAGGTATCCTATGAGCCGGACTGCTATATTATGTTTGGAAAAGAGAGCGCCGGGATTCCGGAGGAGATCTTAAAAGCCAATCCGGACACCTGTGTGCGGATTCCGATGATCGGCGAGACGCGGTCGCTCAATTTATCCAATTCGGTTGCGATTGTGCTGTATGAGGCATTGCGGCAGAATGAGTTTGACCACATGAAGCTGCAGGGCGAGCTGCACCGGCTGCGCTGGGAAGATTAGAGAGGGTACAGATGGGAATTATCAAGGCAAGACAGTTGGTTCATGAATATATCAGACGCGATGAGGAGGGCAATGTGGAGTCCATCTCCACAGCGCTCGACCACGTCGATCTGGATGTGGAAGCGGGAGATTTTATTGCCATTTTAGGACACAACGGTTCCGGCAAATCCACGCTTGCAAAACACATTAACGCGCTCCTTCTGCCGAGCGAAGGCTCGCTCTGGGTGGATGGCAGGGATGTCACAAAGGAAGAGAATACATTTGCGGTGCGTCAGACTGCGGGTATGGTATTTCAGAATCCGGACAACCAGATCATTGCGAGCGTCGTGGAGGAGGATGTCGGCTTCGGACCGGAAAATATCGGCGTGCCGACGGATGAGATCTGGAAGCGCGTGGAAGAAAGCCTTGGTGCGGTAGGGATGCTCTCGTACCGTCATCATTCGCCGAACAAGCTTTCCGGCGGACAGAAGCAGCGCGTGGCGATCGCCGGGGTCATGGCGATGGAACCGAAGTGCATTGTGCTCGACGAGCCGACCGCCATGCTTGATCCGAACGGGCGGAAGGAAGTCATCCGCACGGCGCATGAACTGAACCGGAAAAAAGGCGTGACGATCATTTTGATCACACATTATATGGAGGAAGTCGTGGACGCCGACAAGGTGATCGTGATGGATCAGGGAAAAGTCGTCATGCAGGGAACGCCGCGGGAAGTGTTTTCCCAGGTGGGAAAACTCAAGGAGTACAGACTGGATGTGCCGCAGGTGACGATTTTAGCAGATCTGCTGCGCCAGTCCGGCATTGATGTGCCCGTCGGTGTGCTGCACCGCCAGGAACTTGTGGACGCGATTCTTCGTGTGGCACAGATCGGAGAGTAGAAATGTCAATTATTTTAGATAAAGTGAATTTTGTATATAGTGAGGAGACCGCGTACCAGATTCAGGCGTTAAAGGATGTGAACCTTGAGATTAAGGACGGACAGTTCATCGGCATCATCGGACATACCGGTTCCGGCAAGTCAACGCTGATCCAGCACCTGAACGGTCTGATGAAGGCAACTTCGGGAACGATCTATTTTCATGGACAGGATATTTATGAGGAAGATTTTGACCTGAGAGAACTGCGCAACCGGGTGGGACTGGTGTTCCAGTATCCGGAGCATCAGCTTTTCGAGACGACAATTTTTGATGACGTCTGCTTTGGTCCGAAGAACCAGGGACTTTCCAAGGAAGAGGCGGGACTGCGGGCGTTTGAGGCACTGCGCAGTGTTGGTATGCCGGAGGAGCTTTATTACCAGTCGCCGTTTGATCTCTCGGGAGGGCAGAAGCGCCGTGTGGCGATCGCCGGAGTGCTTGCCATGAAGCCGGAGGTGCTGATCCTGGATGAGCCGACCGCGGGACTTGACCCGGCAGGAAGAGACGAGATCTTAGACCTTGTGGCACGGATGCACCGCGAGCGGAACATGACGGTCATTCTGGTGTCGCACAGTATGGAGGATGTCGCCAAGTATGTGGAGCGCATTATCGTGATGAACCATGGACAGGTGATGTTCGACGACACACCGAAGGAAGTGTTCCGGCACTATAAGGAGCTGGAGACGATCGGACTCGCGGCTCCACAGGTGACTTACCTGATGCACGAACTGAAGGAGCACGGGCTTTCCGTGGATACGGAGGCGACGACGGTGGAGGAAGCCAGAGCCAGCCTGATGCAGGCATTGACGGGAATCGATTCCGGCAGGAGCGATATTCACCGGTAAGGTGTGCCGCGGCAGGAATCATTTTACGGAAGAAAGAGTCACCGGCGGGCGCCGATGAAGAATTCCGGTAGGGAGGAAGTTTATACATGTTGAGAGATATTACACTGGGCCAGTATTATCCGGCAGATTCTGTGATCCATAAACTGGACCCGCGTGTGAAACTGTTTAGTACAATGATCTATATCATATCCCTGTTCTGCTTCCGTGGCGTGGCAGCGCTTGCGATTGCAACGGTATTTCTGATTACAGTCATAAAGCTGTCGAAGGTGCCGTTTAAGTTCATGGTAAAGGGATTAAAGGCAATCATGATCCTGATGTTAATCACGGCGGTGTTCAATCTGTTCTTGACGCCCGGTGAGGCACTGGTGAGTGTCTGGCGTTTTACGATCACGAAGGAGGGTGTGACCAGCGCGGTGCTGATGGCGATCCGCCTGACCTATCTGATTCTCGGAACCTCAATCATGACGCTGACTACAACGCCGAACCAGCTGACGGACGGTCTGGAAAAAGCGCTGATGCCGCTTTCTAAGATCGGTGTTCCGGTGCACGCGATTGCAATGATGATGTCGATTGCGCTCCGCTTTATTCCGATTCTGATTGAGGAAACGGATAAGATCATGAAAGCGCAGATGGCACGCGGAGCCGATTTTGAGAGTGGCAATCTGTTAAAAAAAGTCAAAAGCATGATCCCGCTTCTGGTGCCGCTGTTCGTGTCAGCATTCCGGCGTGCGGATGATCTTGCAATGGCGATGGAGGCGCGCTGCTATAACGGCGGAGAAGGCAGAACGAAGATGAAGCCGCTGCGCTATGAGGGACGCGACCGCCTGTCCTATCTGATCATGTGGCTGTATCTGGCGCTCATCATTCTGTGCAGAATCTTTGTGCCGTGGCCGCAATAAAGCTGCAAGGAGAAATGGTTTGGAGAAAGAGGTAAAACGTGTAAAAATGACCGTGGCGTACGACGGCACGAATTATAAAGGATGGCAGGTGCAGCCCAACGGAATCACGATCGAGGAAGTGCTGAACCGCCATCTTTCCTCACTTTTGGGGGAGGAGATCGCAGTGACCGGCGCAAGCCGCACGGATTCCGGCGTCCATTCGCTGGGAAACGTGGCAATTTTCGATACGACGACGCGCATGCCGGCGGATAAGATTTCGTTTGCACTGAATCAGCGTCTGCCTGAGGATATTGTCGTGCAGGGTTCCTGCGAGGTTCCTGCGGACTGGCACCCGCGCTATCAGAACAGCCGCAAGACATATGAGTACCGCATTTTGAACCGGACATTCCGCATGCCGACGAGACGGCTGGATACTTATTTTTACCACCACAGCCTGGATGTGGAGAAGATGAGCCGGGCGGCGGTGTACCTGGAAGGGGAGCACGATTTTAAGAGCTTCTGTGCGGTCAATGCACAGGTGAAGACCACGATCCGGACAATCTATGCGTGCAGTGTCACAAAAGCGGACGACATCATCACGATCCGGGTGACAGGCAACGGTTTTTTGTACAATATGGTCCGGATTATTGCCGGGACGCTGATACAGGTCGGTGGAGGTCAGATCGAGCCGGAGCAGATGGAACAGATTCTCGCAGCGCGCGACAGGGAGGCTGCGGGACCGACCGCACCGGCGCACGGACTGACCATGATGGGAATTGAGTATATGGAAGAAAAAGATATTGACACGCAAGGAGTCGTGTAATATAATATTTAAGTCTGTGATAGTGAATAAATGTCATTCCAAAGCCCCGGAGTGCCATTTAACTATAAACAATATGACATGGAGGACAGTGTGCCGGACATTCACGCTGCCTGAGATGAACAGCATTTTTCTAGGAGGAATAACGATGAAGACTTTTATGGCTAGCCCAGCTACCATTGATAGAAAATGGTATGTAGTTGACGCTGAAGGTATGACATTAGGACGCCTGGCATCTGAAGTTGCCAAGGTATTAAGAGGAAAGAATAAACCAATCTTTACACCACATATCGATACAGGTGATTACGTAATCGTAGTGAACGCTGAGAAGGTAAAGGTTACCGGTAAGAAGTTAGATCAGAAGGTTTACTACAATCACTCTGATTATGTTGGCGGTATGAAAGAGACCACATTAAAAGAGATGATGGCTAAGCACCCGGAGAGAGTGATCGAGCATGCTGTTAAGGGAATGCTTCCGAAGGGACCTCTTGGAAGAGAGATGTATACAAAGTTATTCGTATACGCAGGTCCGGATCACAAGCACGCAGCTCAGAAGCCAGAAGCTTTAACATTTTAATGAGGAGGTAAAAGACATTGGCTAACGCAAAATATTACGGAACAGGAAGAAGAAAATCATCTGTTGCCAGAGTATACTTAGTACCGGGTACAGGTAAGGTTACAATCAATAAAAGAGATATGGACGAATACTTCGGATTAGATACACTGAAGGTTATCGTTCGTCAGCCGCTTGCAGCTACAGAGACAGCTGATAAGTTCGACGTATTAGTAAACGTTCGCGGTGGTGGTTACACAGGTCAGGCAGGAGCTATCCGTCATGGTATCGCCCGTGCATTACTGAACGTAGATGCTGATTACAGACCGATCTTAAAGTCCGCTGGATTCTTAACAAGAGATCCGCGTATGAAAGAGCGTAAGAAGTACGGTCTCAAAGCAGCCCGTCGCGCTCCGCAGTTCTCAAAGAGATAAGCAAATCGAATATTACAAAGAACAATTTTCCCCGAAAACATCAAGTTTTCGGGGATTTTTATTTTCGCGATCAGCTTTAATATGCCGTGCATCAGTGCGCCTGCAGCAACCGCCAGGGAAACTCATTCGGTAAAATGGAGAGCAAAGATCGGCGTATTTTATACGGCAGCAGCATTGCGGGTTTCCTGCATTGTGTACCATATAGGTCTGCTTGTTTTTTTAAGAAAAATAATGCTTGACATCCTAAAATAGATTGTGTACAATCTAAACATAAAAAGATTGCGCACAATTAAAAATGAAACAATTTAAACACATTCATTTTTAATGACAAAGAGAAAGGAGGGTAAGAGATGGGCATTTATGATTATTCTGTGGAGCGGCCGGACGGGACAACGCAGCCGTTGTCCGCTTATGAGGGAAAGGTACTTCTGATTGTGAATACGGCGACCGGATGCGGATTCACCCCGCAGTACCGGGAACTGGAGGAATTTTACCGGAAGTATCATGACAAGGGACTTGAGATTTTGGATATTCCGTGCAACCAGTTCGCGGGACAGACGCCGGGGACAGATGAGGAGATCCGCGAGTTCTGCACTCTGAAATATCACACCGGGTTCCCTCAGATGAAGAAATCCGACGTCAACGGCGGACATCAGCTTCCGCTGTATGCGTACTTAAAATCCCAGAAGGGATTTGCCGGATTCGGGAAAGGAGCGAAAGCAGCAGCGATGGGAATAATGCTCCGCAAAATAGATAAGAATTATAAGGAGAACCCCGACATCAAATGGAATTTTACGAAGTTCCTTGTGGACAGGCAGGGCACGGTAGTGGTAAGATTTGAACCAACAGGAGATATGAGAGAACTGGAAGAACAGATTCTTACACTATTATAGAAGCAAAATAACACAGGAATGGAGAACGGTATGGAACGAGTGGATATTGCCATTATTGGAACGGGACCGGCAGGTGTGTCGGCGGCGATTACCGCAAAAGTGAGAAATAAAAGCGTGCTGTTAATCGGCAGCAGGGAACTCAGCGAGAAGATGAGCAAGGCGCATCAGATTTTAAACTATCCAGGGCTGCCGGAAGTTTCAGGAGCAGATCTGGTTGCCGGGTACAAGAAGCAGTTAGCAGGTCTTGGCATCGAGGTGACGGAGAAGCGCGTGAACGCGGTCTATGCGATGGGAGATTATTTTGGAATCCAGGCGTCCGGCGAGATTCTTGAGGCGTCCACCGTCATTCTGGCGACAGGAATCGTCATGGGGAAACCGTTCCCGGGAGAAAACGAGTTGTTAGGAAGCGGCGTCAGCTACTGCGCGACCTGCGATGCGCAGTTCTTCCGCGGGAAGGAAGTTGCGGTGATCGGATACGGCAGGGAGGCGGAGCAGGAAGCAGACTATCTGGCGGAGATTGTCGGAAAGGTGCATTATTTCCCGATGGGAAAAGAGGAGCCGCAGCTGTCGGATGCCGTAGAGGTTGTGCATGAGCGGCCGAAAGCGATCACAGGCACGCAGACGGTAAGTGCGCTTGAGACGGACGCGGGTTCCCATCCGGTGGACGGCGTATTTATTTTAAGAGACGCGATCGCACCGTCACAGCTCGTGCCGGGACTTGCGACGGAGGAGAATCACGTAAAGGTCAATCTCCAGATGGAGACAAACCTTCCGGGACTCTTTGCATGCGGAGACATTACCGGAAAGCCGTATCAGTATATCAAGGCGGCTGGACAGGGAAATGTGGCGGCGCTGTCTGCGGTAGAGTACCTGGATAAGAAAAAAAGAGAGATCTAAGGAGGATTATCATGGTTAAGAAGATTCAGAACAACAATATGGACGAAGCGTTACAGGCAAAGGCAGCAGTGGTGGACTTTTCGGCAGTATGGTGCGGACCGTGCCAGATGCTTGCCCCGGTACTGGAGGAACTGTCAGGCGATCTGGACGGTAAGGTGGCATTTTACAATGCAGATACCGATGAGAATACGCAGCTTGCGATCGCAAACGGCATCACAAACATTCCGGCGCTTTTATTCTTAAAGGACGGCAAGGTGGTCGGCAAGAATGTCGGATTTATGCCGAAGCCGGAACTGGAAGCATGGGTAAAAGGATGTATGGAGCAGTAACAGCACAGAAGATGCGAGGTGGGCGCATATGGGATTTTATGATTACGAGGCAGAGGATGTCAGAGGAAATATGCGCAGCATGTGCGAGTATGAAGGAAAAGTTGTTCTGGTAGTCAACACGGCGACCAAATGCGGATTTACGCCGCAGTACGATGAGCTGCAGAGCATTTACGAGCAGTACGGTCCACAGGGATTTGAGATTCTGGATTTTCCGTGCGACCAGTTTGAACATCAGGCACTGGGAACCAACGAGGAGATCGTTGCATTCTGCGATGCCAACTTCGGAATCACATTCACGCACTACGGGAAGATCGATGTCAACGGGGAGCATGCGCTGCTGCTGTATCAGTATCTGAAGTCGCAGAAGGGATTTGCGGGATTTGACGAGGAACATCCGTTAGCGACGATCGTGGAAAGCATGTTAGAGCGCACGCATCCGGATTATAAGGAGACACCGGACATCAAATGGAACTTTACCAAGTTTTTGATTGACAGAGACGGAAACGTGGTAGAGCGTTTTGAGCCGATGGCGGATATGGATGTTGTCCGCGAAAAGATTGAGAACTATTTATAAGCGACAGGTGCCGGAATGAAAGATAAGTATGATGCTTTAAAATTAGAAAATCAGCTCTGTTTTCCGCTGTACGCATGCTCCAAGGAGATCGTGCGGCGCTACAAGCCATATCTGGATGAGATTGATCTGACTTATACGCAGTATATTGCGATGATGGTATTGTGGGAACGTGGCAGGATCAATGTGAAGGACATGGGGGCGCTTCTGTACCTGGATTCGGGGACGCTGACACCGGTGTTAAAGAAGCTGGAGCAGAAGGGCTACCTCACCAGAGAGCGCGACCGTGCAGATGAGCGTGTGTTAAATGTGACGATCACGGAGGCGGGAGAGCAGTTGAGAGAGCAGGCGGTTGATATTCCGCGGAAGATGGGCGGCTGTATCGGACTGTCCGGGGAGGATGCGAGGGAGCTGTACCGCATCCTGCACAAGGTGCTTGCGTTGATGGAGCAGGAATGAAATGGTCACGGTATGAAAACAGTAGACAATATACAAAAAACTGATATAATGAATTCATACTTATTTAAAGGAGAGTTTGTTATGATTGAGAGAAGAAATATTGCGGTGTGTATTGTACTGACACTTGTAACCTGCGGAATTTATGGCATCTACTGGATCGTGTGTCTGACCAATGACGTAAATACGGTTTCTGGTGATGTGAATGGAACATCCGGCGGTATGGTGGTGCTGCTGACGATTGTGACCTGTGGAATTTACGGCATTTACTGGGCATATAAGCAGGGAGAGAAGCTTGACTTTACAAAGAATAACCGTGGAATCCCGTCAAGCAACAGCGGTGTTTTGTATCTGATTCTCCAGATTTTTGGATTTGGAATTATTGCATATGCATTGATGCAGAACGAGCTGAATAAGCTGGCATAACAGATCGGAAATGTAGGATGACGAAAAAAGCACGTTTGAAAAAATTGCTGATGAATATATTTTTACTGGGAATGGCGGGACTGTTGTACGGAATATTTGTGTCGTACACAGGGCTCGCCATTCCCTGTCTGTTCCGGAAAGTGACGGGACTGTTGTGTCCGGGCTGTGGTGTGACGGGAATGTGCGTGGCTCTCCTGCATCTTGACTGGAGGGGAGCGTTTTCCTGCCATCCGGTGCTGTTTGTGCTGCTGCTTCCGCTTACGGCAGTATTCATCTGCAGTGCGGCGGGGTATGTGCAGAATGGCAGATTCCGGTTCGCCCGCTGGCAGAATCTCATTCTTTACGTCAGCGTCGCCGCGCTTGTAATCTTCGGTGTGGTGCGCAATCTGGTGCGTTTTTTGTGAAAAACAGGAAAAAAATAGATTCAGAATAATTTAACGTGGTCAACACATGATCTTCACATTGGCTTTCTATACTAACCCTATCAAAAGAAAACAGACATTGACAGAGTCAGAGAGGAATGAAGATCATGAAATGGAAAAAATTAGTAACATTGGGCTGCGTCGTAGTTATGACGGTATCATCCGTAACAGCATGCGGCAGTAATACAACAGAGAACCAGACGGTAGAAGCAACAGAGCAGAGTGAGGAGAACCAGAGCGATTCTGTGATCGTGCAGGTTACAGCAGTTGAAGGCGATCAGATTACAGCGGATGTAGGAACACTTACAACCGCAAGCGCAGATGCATCCGGAAATGGAGCACCGGGCGGAGAAAACAGTGGAAACGGAGCACCGGGAGACGCGCCGGGCGGAGACGCACCGGGCGGAGAAGCACCGGACGGAGACAACAGTGGAAACGGAGTACCGGGTGACGCGCCGAGCGGAGACAACAGCGGAAACGGAGCACCGGGAGACGCACCAAGCGGAGATGCACCGAGCGGAGATGCACCGAGCGGTCAGATGCCGGGCGGCAGCAGTTTTGAGATTTCCGGTGAGAGCATTACCTTTACCCTGACAGATGATACGGCGATCACGTTAGAGTACCTGCAGGGAAGCGGCGAGGGAACCGCAGATGACATTGCAGTCGGCAGCGTATTGGAGGTAGTTCTGGACGAAGACAACCAGGCAGTGTCTGTCACTGTGCGCAACTTAAATGCAGGCGGCGGATTTGGCGGAAGCAGTGAGGTGACAAACGGAACTTCGGCAAATACGATTACCGAGGACACCGAGGTGGATGGTGAGACTTACACATCCACCGGTGATGATGAGAACGCACTTCGTGTCGACGGAGCGACTGTTACCTTAAAAGATATCACGATCGAGAAGACAGCCGGCGCCTCATCGAACACAGAGGATGGAGATTTTTACGGACAGAATGCCGGACTTCTGGTACTAAACGGCGCAACGGCAACGATTACGGGAGCAACAGTCAATACCAGCGTGACAAACGGTAACGGTGTGTTCAGCTATGGCGAGGGCACGGTTGTAAATATTTCAGATTCCACGATCCGCACGACAGAAAATAATTCCGGTGGTATCCAGACAACCGGCGGCGGCACCATGAACGCTACAAATCTGGATGTCGAGACACAGGGAAATTCCGCAGCTGCAATCCGAAGCGACCGGGGCGGCGGTACGGTCAATGTGGACGGCGGTTCCTATGTGACAAACGGAACGGGAAGCCCGGCAATCTACTGTACAGCAGATATCAGTGTGTCAGACGCGACTCTGACAGCGAATGCCAGCGAGGGCGTTGTGGTAGAGGGCAAGAATTCCGTTGCACTGACCGACTGTGATGTGACAGGAAATATGAGCAACACCTATAATGGAGACTCGGACGAAAACATTCACTGCATTATGATTTACCAGAGCATGTCCGGTGATGCAGATGTCGGAGAGGCAACCTTCTCTGCAGAGGGTGGCAGCATTACGGCGAAGACAGGAGATATGTTCTATATCACCAATACGGATTGTGAGATTACACTCAAGGATGTCGCATTTACACTTGCCAATGATGTATTCCTTCGCGTGGAAGGCAACTCTTCCTCCCGCGGATGGGGCACAGAAGGTGCAAACGGCGGAGATGTGACGCTGACGGCGGATTCACAGGAGTTTACGGGCAATATTCTCGTGGATGAGATCTCAAGCATGGTGCTTACCATGAAGAACGGCACCAGCTATGAGGGCGCCATCAATCCGGACGGAGACGGCGGTACGGTCGACGTGACCCTGGATGACAACTCCACCTGGACACTGACCGGTGACAGCTATATCACAAGCTTTGACGGTGATACCTCCAATATTACGGCAAACGGATATCATCTGTACGTGAACGGAGAGCAGGTACTGTAACAGATTGGAGAGGCAGTTGAAAAGAGGCTGCCACATATCACAGGTGGCAGTTGATGATAAGTAATATTACAGGAAGCACATGATGCAGATTCCGGGTGGAACTGCATAGGAAACATTCGTTGGAGAAAAATGTGTGTATTTCTTCCAGCCGGATGACTGCATCTGATTCCGTGTCTCTTCCACGTTTGGACACTGACGGGTGCATGTCCGACACACCGGAGACAATGGGCGGACTTTCTGGCAGCACTAACGGCACTCCCTCATAGACATTATAAAACCGCGCGAACCGAAACTCGCCGTCATCTGCTATTGAAGTTATGGCAGATGACGACTCAGACATCGGCTTCGCGCGGTTATGTTCTATTGCGGGAGTGCTGGTAAGTGCTGCACGAAAGTCCTACAAATTGTCTTCCGGAGTGCGGACATGCCCCGTCGGAGTGCTCCAAACTTGGAAAGACACGGATCATCGCAGATGCAGCCACCGGCTGGTTAGAAATGCCACATTTTTTGAACAGAATGTTCCCTAGGCATTCCACCCGAAATCGTAACGGTATGCTTCTCATAATATTACTTATCTCGTCAAACAGGACGATCTGCTGAATGCGGCAGCTTTTTTTTCAAGAGAGAGATTATGTATTTTAGTGGAATTATATCAGACGCTCCGGAAGCATTTCGGATATGTGGAAAAAGGCAGCAAAAGTGTGCTATAGTGAATGAAAAGAATACAATCATACTGGAGGGGAGCAGAGATGGAACTGCTGGATATTGTGGACGAAAAGGGAAATCCGACAGGAGAGACAGTGCCGCGGGAGGTGGCACACCGTGAGGGAATCCGGCATCGCACGGCGCACGTGTGGATTTTTCGCAGACGCGGCGGCGTAGTGCAGATCCTTTTGCAGAAACGGAGCGACAATAAGGATTCAGATCCGGGCTGTTATGATATTTCAAGTGCCGGTCATATTCCTGCAGGGAGTGATTATATTCCTTCCGCGGTGCGGGAGCTGAAGGAAGAACTGGGTGCGGACATGAACGGCGATGAACTGATTTATTGTGGACAACGCCGGTTCCGGTTTGAGAGGGAATTCCACGGCAGCATGTTCCGCGACAACCAGGTCAGCAATGTGTATGCACTCTGGCTTGACCGCGAGGAGGAAGATTTTATACTGCAGGAGGAAGAAGTGTCTGGGGTCCGGTGGATGGACTTCGCGGATTGCGTATCTGCTGTCCGGGAGAACCGAATTTCCCACTGCATTTACATGGAAGAACTGGAACTTCTGAAAAATGCACTGCATCTGCATTGATTCGAGGGGAGGCAGGGAAAACGGCTCAGTATTTCCAGCGGAGATCCAGCCGGTAGTGTCCGTCCTTCACTGTGATCGGCAGATAGTCAGAGTATGTCTCCTGTGCCTCCTTGGAGTAATAGCGGATGGTGACTGCGGTTGCCCAGGGGGTGTCGTGATATACGGTAGTTCCCTCCAGCAACGAAAGATCCCCCACGTTTTTGCGGAAATACACCAGATCATCATGAAAATATTCTTCTGTGTCTTCCGCGGTTACAGGGATATCTCTGCCGTTATAGGAAAGCGCGGCGAGGGAGCCATAATCCTCCTGCTGTAAAAGCGCGCAGACCTGTGCGGCAAAATCATCGGTATCCTCCCGGCAGACATATTTGCCGGTTGAAAATGGGAGAATGTGCCGTCTGGCCGGAATGTACTTCAGGCGTTTTGGATCGGAACTTTTATAGAAAATGGTGCCAAGTACAGACGAGCCGTCTGCACCGGCGCGTGCCACGCGGTTTCCGGTGAAAAATGCCTGACCGAGTGAAAGATCTGCAGTATAGCGCGTTCCATCAACCTCATATTGCACGGTTACCAGGTAATCGGAAAAACGTCTGATGATACCGGAATCGTAGGCACCGATACTCTGGTCATATTCGGTCTGCTCCACATGAAGGACTTCGTAATCATCCGGCGTGAGCCGGCCGGTATAGGCGATACTTAAAAAGATGGTCTGAAAAAGAGTAAAAACGAGCCCGAGTACAACCAGCCACAGGGCGAGATAGAGAATACCGCCATATCTGGATTCGTTGATGAAACGCCCGAGACGGGTCGCACAAAAATGCGAAAAATGGGGGCGGAACCATCGGTTGCGATTGCCCGGGCTGTCTGAAAATGTCGACTTCATAGAAATTCTCCTGAATATAATGAGCTATAAACGGGTTTGTGAAAGCTGTATCAATAGCAGTATAGCAAAAAAAGGCGGAATTTTCCACTATTTGACAGGCGGGAAGAGCTGTATTAAGATAAGGGACAGATTTCTGACAGAGGGAGAAGACAGTTGGAACAGATAAAGTATTATATGGCACCCATGGAAGGTGTCACCGGATATGTTTTCCGGAATGTATACGCAAAATATTACGGCGGGATCGAACGCTATTTTACGCCGTTTGTGGCGAATAAAAAGCTTGGACACCGGGAGAAAAATGACGTCTGCCCGGAACACAATGCGGGAATGGCGGTCGTTCCGCAGATACTTACGAACCGCGCAGAAGATTTTCTGGCGATCGCAGAGATTCTGCGGGAGTATGGGTACGATACGGTCAACCTGAACCTCGGCTGCCCGTCGGGCACAGTGGCGGCAAGAGGGCGCGGCGCCGGATTCCTTGCGATGCCGGACGAGCTGGATCATTTTTTGGAAGAGATTTTTGAAAAATGTCCGCTCCGGATCTCCATCAAGACACGGATCGGAAAAGAGAACCCTGCAGAATGGGAGCGGCTGCTTGCCATATATGAAAAATATCCGTTAGAAGAACTGATCGTACACCCGAGGGTGCAGACCGATTTTTATAAGAACCGGGTCAATCTGGAGGCATTTGCACGGGCAGAGAAAAACAGCAGACATTCGCTCTGTTATAATGGTGACATTGTGGACGCAGCGTCCGCGGCGCACATCCGGGAGGGCTTTCCGTCGGTGGATAAGTTCATGATCGGCCGGGGCCTGATAAAGCACCCCTGGCTTCTGGAGGAACTTTCCGGCGGCAGACAGGAAAAGCAGGAGCGAAAAGAGCGGTTTTTCCGGTTTCACAATGCGATCCTGGAGGGATACCGGCAGCAGATGTCCGGGGACAAAAATACCTTGTTTAAGATGAAGGAACTGTGGGCGTACTGGGGAGAGAACTTTGCGGATGCGGACCGGCAGCTCAAAAAAATCCGAAAATGTGAGCGGGTTGCTGAGTATGAATGTCTGGTGGACGCGCTGTTTCGTGAAAAAGAGCTGTGCGTGTAGGAAAAGAGTGGGGTATGCGGCAATAGATTTGTGTGATATAACAAAAAAGAAGCTTTCCAATCTGTAACATTTATATAAAAAGACGAAAGGGACTTTTTATTTGCTGTAAAAAGTATTATACTGTACTCCGTAGTATGCTTCATGAGAACGATAGGGGAATTGGGGAAGAGGTTTTAAAGAGGGTATATGGAAAGCTATACGTTAGAGGAGAAAGTGCTTCGCAAGGTCATGCGGAATATTCCGATGGGACTGATTGTGAGTAAAGAGGGATTTCGGCGCAAGATTTACTATGTCAATGACACGGCGTGTGAGATTATGGGGTACACGCGGGAAGAGTATATCAGAAAGATGCAGGACGGATGGGCGGATCTGATGGATGTCGATCTGCGGGAGGTCATCCGCGAGCACAATGAGCAGATCCGCTCCGGGACACCGTTCGAGGTGCTCTCAAGACCACAGACGAAGAACGGCGGTTACAAGTGGATATTAAGCAGGGTAAATGTGCAGATGCAGGAGGGACCGCTCTGTTATGTCAGCTTTATGGATGTCACCGATCGAATGCAGCGGGAGGAACTGTGCCGTCAGGAGAACGAGGCGCTCAGAGAGCAGGCGATGCAGGATTCTTTTACAAAGCTTCTGAATCGTGGAGCGCTGGAGAAGCATGTCTGTGAGGCGCTTCAGGAGAGAGGCAGCGATGAGGAGGATGCATTTATTCTTCTGGATGTCGATAATTTTAAACAGATCAATGACATTTACGGTCACGGAGTCGGGGATATGATTCTGATGCGGATGGCGGGAATCTTAAACGAAGTGTTTGGAGACCATTCCTGTATCGGCAGGATGGGCGGCGATGAATTTGCTGTTTTCCTCAGAGACATCGGCGACCGGAGAGAGATTGAAGAGAAGATTCAAAAGCTTCTTACGGAGGTACGCGCCGAAAAAGAACGGATGCACCTGAGCAAGGAACCGACCGCCAGCGTCGGCGTTGCATTTGTGCCGGAATCGGGAAGCACATTCGTGGATGTGTACCGGGCGGCGGATCAGGCACTGTATCACGTGAAGAACTCGACGAAGAATGGAATGGCGTTCTATGATTTTGTATAATTTTTCCTATTGAAAAAAATCATCATATACTGTAAGATTAAGATGTTATATGACTGACGGAACAAGTGGAAGAACCACATGGAGTATAACGTATCTAATGCCGACCGTCTGGGCGAATGTACCCGGGCAGTCGGCTTGTTTTGAATCAGGGGGCTTTTTATCGAAAAGCACCCGGGATTCTCACCTCTGAGACAAAAGATGCTTTGGCTCAAAAAGCATAAAATACCCACTGAGAGTAAGACAAGACAAACACGCCTGGCAACAAAACTTGATATTGACAGGGAAAAGCACGCTATGCTATATTCATAAAGGTTAGCTGCAACTAACCAATATCATGTTTTGGCAATGCTGCCTGCGGGCAGGGAACATAATCACATTACAAAGTAAGCAGGAGGAAGAATCATGCAGAATGAATGGAGAGGCTTTCAGCGGGGAAGCTGGGAGGAAGAGATCAATGTCAGAGATTTTATCCAGAAAAACTATACGCCCTACGACGGGGACGACAGCTTTCTGGAAGGACCGACGCAGGATACGACAGATTTATGGAACGAAGTGTTAGAACTGTCGAAGCAGGAGCGCGAGGCAGGCGGTGTCCTCGATATGGATACCAAGATTATTTCCACAATCACATCCCACGGACCGGGCTATCTGGACAAGAGCAAGGAGAAGATTGTCGGCTTTCAGACAGATAAGCCGTTCAAGCGTTCCCTGCAGCCGTACGGCGGAATCCGCATGGCAGTGAAAGCCTGCGAGGATAACGGCTACCATGTAGATCCGGAAGTGGTGGAATATTTTACCACGCACAGAAAGACACACAACGCCGGTGTATTTGATGCCTACACACCGGAGATGCGCGCATGCCGTTCGGCACACATCATCACGGGACTTCCGGATGCATATGGCCGCGGACGTATTATCGGCGATTACAGAAGACCGGCACTCTACGGTGTGGATCGCCTGATCGAGGACAAGGAAGAACAGCTCGCAACGACCCGCACGATCATGTACTCGGATGTCATCCGTGAGCGCGAGGAGCTTTCCGAGCAGATCCGCGCACTCAAGATGCTGAAAGAGCTTGCAAAGATTTACGGCTGTGACATTTCCAAGCCGGCGAACAACGTGCTGGAAGCGACGCAGGCGGTATATTTTTCCTACCTTGCAGCAGTCAAGGAGCAGAACGGTGCGGCAATGAGCCTTGGACGTACCTCCACGTTCCTCGACATCTATGCGGAGCGTGATCTCAAGGAGGGAACATTCACAGAGAAGGAGATCCAGGAGATCATCGACCAGTTTGTCATGAAGCTGCGCTGCGTGAAGTTTGCACGTACGCCGGAGTACAACTCCATCTTCGCCGGAGATCCGACCTGGGTAACGGAGTCGATCGGCGGAATCGGTGTGGACGGCAGGCACATGGTGACGAAGATGTCCTACCGCTATTTAAATACACTCAACAACATTGGAGCAGCGCCGGAGCCGAACATGACCGTGCTCTGGTCGGTACAGCTTCCGGAGAATTTTAAGCGTTTCTGCGCACAGACATCCATCAGGCACTCTGCGATCCAGTACGAGAATGATGATATCATGCGCGTGGTACACGGGGATGACTACGGAATTGCATGCTGTGTATCCTCCATGCGCATCGGCAAGGAGATGCAGTTCTTCGGCGCCCGCGCCAACCTTGCAAAGTGCCTTCTGTACGCGATCAACGGCGGTGTAGATGAGATCAGCGGCAAGCAGGTCGGACCGAAGTACCGCCCGATCACTTCCGAGTACCTGAATTACGACGAGGTGTGGGATAAGTATAAGGATATGATGAAGTGGCTGGCAGGTGTTTATGTCAATGCCTTAAACATCATTCATTATATGCATGACAAATACTGCTACGAGAAGCTGGAGATGGCGCTTCATGACAAGAAGGTGCGCCGCTGGTTCGCGACCGGAATCGCTGGTTTTTCCGTTGTGGCGGATTCCCTGTCTGCCATCAAGTACGCAAAGGTAAAGCCGATCCGCGATGAGAATGGAATCACCGTAGACTTTGAGGTGGAGGGCGACTTCCCGAAATACGGAAATGATGACGACCGCGTCGACGACATTGCAAAGGAAGTGCTTCACACATTCATCGGCTATGTCAAGGGCAACCACACCTACCGCGGCGGAATCCCGACGACATCGATCCTCACGATCACATCCAACGTATCCTACGGCAAGAACACAGGTGCGACACCGGATGGCAGAAAGAAGGGCGTTGCCTTTGCACCGGGCGCAAACCCGATGCACGGGCGCGACACGAACGGTGCGGTAGCATCTCTCGCGTCGGTAGCGAAAATGCCGTTTATGGATTCCCAGGATGGTATCTCCAACACGTTTACCATCGTGCCGGATGCACTCGGCAAGGATGAGACGGGCGAGGAGCAGAACCTTGTGGCGCTGCTGGATGCTTACGTCGAGAAGGGCGGACATCACTTGAACGTCAACGTATTGAACCGCGAGACGCTTTTGGATGCACAGAAACACCCGGAGCAGTATCCGCAACTCACAATCCGTGTTTCCGGATATGCGGTAAACTTTATCAAGCTGACCAAAGAGCAGCAGGACGAAGTCATTGCAAGAACCTTCCACGAGCGCATGTAGTTCATGTGGAAGTGATACAGACAGGATAAATCGCGCGAACCGGAACCGGTGCCCTGCTGCTTTTGCGGCAGGGACACCGGGATACGCCGGCTCGCGCGATTGTATTATGATTATCAGATGGATGGGATGAAAAAAGGAGGACTTTATGGGAAAAATTCATTCGATGGAAAGCTTTGGAACGGTGGATGGACCGGGAGTCCGCTTTGTGGTGTTCTTTGAGGGATGTCCCATGCGCTGTCTGTACTGCCATAATCCCGACACCTGGCATCTGGAGGACGGGCAGGAGATGAGCGCGGAGGAGATCCTTTCGCGCATGGAGCGCAACCGGTCGTTTTACCGGACCGGCGGAATCACTGCGACCGGCGGAGAGCCAATGCTCCAGATTGATTTTTTGACGGAGCTCTTTGCAGGGGCAAAGGAACGCGGGATTCATACCTGTCTGGACACGTCGGGCATTATGTTCCCGGGGGGTGGCGGCACGTCGGAGGAGGAGCGGGAACGCTTAAAGAAGGTGGATCTGCTGCTCTCGGTGACGGATCTGGTGATGCTTGACATCAAACACATGGATGCGGAGGAGCACAGGAAGCTGACCGGACAGGACAATGAGAAGATTCTTGCGTTTGCAAGGTATCTGGATGAAAAACAGATACCGGTCTGGATCCGGCATGTGGTTGTTCCGGGGATCACATTTCAGAGGGAAGAACTGGAGGCTCTGGGCCGGTTCCTTGCGACACTCTCGAATGTGGAAAAGCTGGAGGTGCTTCCGTATCACTCCATGGGTAAAGTGAAATATGACAATCTCGGCATTGATTATGCATTAAAAGATACGCCACAGCTCACCAAGGCGGAGGCGAAGAGCGCGGAGAGCATCATTCTGGAGGCAATGCGTCAGGCGAGAAACGTCTGACCGTCAGACCTGATTGTATAAAAAAATACTGGAAATGCAATTCAGAAGGAAAGCCGTCAGGCGAGGGAAAGCTGGAAAACACGGCTGGGACGTTGAAGGAACATATTTCCAGGTTTACGATTTAGAACTTGCAGAAGAGGTACTTTCGTATTATAGTGTAGATAGAGACTCAGATTAAGAAAGGAGCATGTATTATGAAGATCAAGAACATCACGGATATCGACGGATTTTTTAAGGTAATAGACTCCTGCCAGGGAAAAGTGGAACTCATTACCGGCGAGGGGGACAGACTGAACCTCAAGTCAAAGCTTTGTCAGTATGTATCACTTACCAGTATTTTAAAGACGGATGTGGAGATTCCGGAGCTTGAGCTTGTCGCTTACGAGCCGGAAGATACAGAGAAAATTATTAAGTTCCTGATGAAGGGCTGAGAAAAAGAACCGTCAACACAGGTTGGCGGTTCTTTTATGTCTTTTTAAAATTTAGAATTGAGGTATTTATGAAACCAGAAGAAACAGTATTTCACGAGATAACACTGCAGGATAAGGCATGGATGGACCGGAAGTTCGCGGAGGATGACCGGAATGCCTGCGAATACTCGTTTGCAAATAATTTTATGTGGAGAAATGTCTATCAGGTCAGAGTGGCGGAGCTCCACGGCTGTCTGGTAGTTCGGTTTATAGATGGAGAGATTCACTGTTTTTCATTTCCGGTTGGAAACGGCGACAAGAAAGCGGCGGTGGAGGAGCTGCTTGCGATCTGCCATGAGGAGGGAATCCAGCTGCTGATAGCGCCTGCCAGCGAGCAGGACCGCGCGCAAATGCTCGAGTGGTTCCCGGGAAGATTCTTAATCGAGGGAGACCGGAACGACTATGACTATATCTATACAAGAGAGAAGCTTGCGACGCTTGCCGGCAAAAAACTGCACGGAAAGCGCAATCACATTGCCCGCTTTAAAGATTCGGGAGACTGGTCTTATGAGCCGATGACAGCTGAGAACGTAGAAGAATGCCGCACGATGACGTATACGTGGATTCACATGCGCGAGGAAAAGTGGAATGAGGAGATGAACCAGGAGATCTCGGTACTCCATGAGGCGTTTGACCATATGCAGGAGCTGGGACTTGTCGGCGGAGTGCTCCGGAGAGACGGGCAGATCGTCGCGTTTTCGATCGGGGAGCGGCTGAACTCGGAGACGTTCGTTGTGCACTTTGAAAAGGCGTATCCGGATCTTCAGGGAGCGTATCCGATGATCAACCAGCAGTTTGTCCTGCATGAATGTGAGGGGTATGCGTATGTCAACCGCGAGGAGGACACCGGCGATCCCGGACTCAGAAAGGCAAAGCTTTCCTACTATCCGGATATTCTTCTTCCAAAATATGAACTGGAGGAGAGCAGTGTGGTCTATGCGGACCCCGAGCGGGATACGCCGTATATTCAGGAAATCTGGCAGAAATGTTTTGGCGACGAGGAAGATTATATTCAGTTTTATCTGAAGCACCGCATGACGAGAGAGAATATGCTCGTGATTTTCCGGGATGGAAGACCGGTATCGATGGCAAGTTTTCTGCCGGTGCAGTACCTGTGCAACGGGGCGTATGTGGACGCGCGCTATGTGTATGCGGTTGCGACACTGCCGGAATACCGGGGACAGAAGCTTGCGGAACAGATTCTGCGTTTTGCGGAAGAAAAATATCAGGTGCCGCTCATTCTGTCGCCGGCGGAGGAATCGCTGACCCGTTACTATGAGAAGCTGGGATTTAAGAATGCGTTTCAGGGAGAACACAAAAATGTGAGCGGCAGCGACATTACGGCGCTCGAGGTAAAGGACACGGAGCCGGTTGCATGCACAGAGTCTGTCACACCGGAGGAGTATGTACGGATCCGGGATGAAAAGTGCGCGAAGGAAGGGTATGTACACTGGGATGTGGATGCGGTTTCCTATGCGATGGAACTCGCGGCAAGCTGCGGCGGCGGTACGGCGGCAGTCAGCTGTGAGGATAAAAACACACGGAATGAGCAGGAAGATGACAGGGATATTCTGATGTATGATATCCGGGAAAAAGAGCTCGTGATACTGGAGACAACGCTGTCGGACGACGCTCTCTCGCAGGTGCTTCCGCAGCTTATGGAAGAGACGGGAACCAGCGCAGCATCGTACGGACGGGAGCGGGGCATGATCTGGCTGCCGGAGACGATGGCAGATCTGCCGGTTGCGGGCGACGGTTATCTCGCACTGACGCTTGGTTGATGAATTTTCAGAAAAAATTATGAAAAATGCATAAATTTTCTTGCTATAAAGCCAAAATATGTTATAATATAACCATGATATATCTTGTATCAAATAAACGGCAAAGGGGTTGGACATCATGAGAATTAAGATTACAGGAAGAAACATCGAATTAACAGAGGGGCTGAAGGCAGCAGTAGAGGACAAGCTGAACAAGCTTGAGAAGTATTTTACACCGGATACCGATGTATATGTGACGCTGAGCGTGGAGAAGGAGAGACAGAAAGCCGAGGTTACAATCCCGGCAAAAGGAAATTATATCCGCTCCGAACAGGTAAGCAACGATATGTATGTATCCATTGATCTTGTGGAGGAAGTGATTGAGCGTCAGCTTAAGAAATACAGAACCAAGCTGGTGACAAAGCAGCAGAATGCATCCGCTGTATTTAAGCAGGAATTCCTGGATGGAGCCGCAGACGAGGATGAGGAGATCAAGATCATCCGTACCAAGAAGTTCTCCATGAAGCCGATGTATCCGGAAGATGCATGCGTGCAGATGGAACTGCTGGGACACGACTTCTTCGTATTCATCAATGCAGAGACGGAAGATGTCAATGTGGTATATAAGAGAAAAGGCAACACCTACGGACTGATCGAGCCGGAGAATTAAGAGCGTTTGAGATGTGCTGTCTCATAATGAACTGATAAATAATAAGAGTGAAGAAGAGGGAGAACCGTATTGCGGATACGGTTCTCCCTTTTCTCATTTGCGCATTGCAAAAAGCGTGGTAGCGTGCGGTTTCCCTAAATTTTTCGCGCAAAAGGGTATACAGGCAGTGCAAAAGTATCTTATAATTGTAGTTAAGCGTGCCCTGCGTGTGCGAGAGGTAGAAAAGTTAATCATGTGTGAAACAAAAGAAAAGGGCTCAAGTAGGAAAAGCTACGGACATACAAATGTATTGGTGGATATGATGCAGAATTATCCGGGGTTTATGGATTATATTGCATATCAGTACCCATTGGAGGGAGAACGGATTGAATTATTGGAACAGATTCTGACCGCGCTTGCGGTGGGAAGAAAGCTGGAAGCGGAGCAGATGATTTATCATTATGGCAGTATGATTCACGGGAGGGATCTCATTGCGAGGCAGGTTTTTCTGTGGCTTTTGGGGATGGCAGAATACAGCAGACGTGAGTGTATAGCGGAAGAGCGTAGATAAAAAGCAGGAAAGGGGTCGCAGCGCAGGGGCAGAGCTTTGAAAAAACAAGGAATATTCTTGTCATCAGATCGAAAAAGGTATACTATAAAGCGAGAAAAGTTTTGAAAAAGGAGAGACGGATACCATGAAGATAGTTGTTTTGGCAGGGGGACTCAGCACAGAGAGAGACGTGTCCTTCAAGACAGGAGAGATGGTTACGAAAGCACTCAGAGAGAACGGACATCAGGTAATTTTACTTGATGTTTTTATGGGATATAGCGATAAGGAAGAAGATCTTACCGGAATTTTTGACAGAGCCGAGGCGGTCAGCGTCAAGGTGGCGGCGATTCCGGAGACCGCGCCGAACCTGGAAAAAGTAAAGGCGCAGAGAAAGGATCAGTCGGATAATTTCTTCGGACCGAATGTCATAGAGCTTTGCCGGATGGCGGACATCGTGTTTATGGCGCTTCACGGAGAGAACGGAGAGAACGGTAAGATCCAGGCGGCGTTTGACCTGTTCGGCATCCGCTACACAGGAACCGGATATCTGGGCAGTGCGCTTGCCATGAACAAGGGGATGGCAAAGCAGCTGTTCCTCGAGAACGGAATCCCGACGCCGAGAGGCACGTCTTTAAAGCGCGGCGAGGATGCGGCAAAGATCGAGACCTGTGGAATTCATTTCCCATGCGTGGTAAAGCCGTGCAGCGGCGGATCAAGCATCGGCGTATCGATCGTGCACGACAAGGCAGAATACGAGCAGGCATTAAAGGAGGCGTTCCGCTGGGAGAATGAGCTGGTCATTGAGGAATATGTAAAAGGAAGAGAATTTTCTGTCGGCGTCATCGATTTTCAGGCGCTTCCGATCATCGAGATCGCGCCGGTGGAAGGCTTCTATGATTATAAGAACAAATACAAAGCGGGAAGTACGGTAGAGACCTGCCCGGCGGAGCTGTCCGAGCAGATTACGAAGGAAATGCAGGGATATGCAGAGAAGGTGGCAGAGGTGCTTGGGCTCAATACATACTCGCGCACAGACTTCCTTCTGGATGCGGAAGATCACATTTTCTGTCTGGAGGCGAACACACTTCCGGGCATGACGCCGACCAGCCTGCTGCCGCAGGAGGCAAAGGTGACCGGCGTGGATTTCAACCAGCTCTGCGAGAAGCTGATCGAGAGTTCCATGCGCAAGTACAAGAATTAAGAATGAAGAATGAAGTCTGAAATGGGAGCCATTATGAAAAATATGACATTGGAGCATATCGCGCAGGCGTGCGGCGGTACATACATCGGGGAAGAGTGCGACCGCAAAAAGGAGATTCAGGGGGCGGTGATTGACAGCCGTCTGGTCGGGGAGGGATATCTGTTTATTCCCATCCGCGGAGCGCGCGTCGACGGACATGATTTCATTCCGGCGGTTTTTGAAAAGGGAGCGCTTGCCGTGCTCTCCGAGCAGCGGCTCGAGCATCCGGCAGGACCGTATATTCTGGTTGACTCTACGGAGGAAGCCATGAAGAAGATCGCGGCGTTCTACCGCCGCTCGCTCGACATCAAAGTCGTGGGGATCACAGGAAGCGTTGGAAAGACCAGCACAAAAGAGATGATTGCGTCGGTGCTCTCCGAGAAATACCGCGTGTTAAAGACCGAGGGGAATCTGAACAATGAGATCGGGCTTCCGCTGACGATCTTTAAGATCCGGGAGGAACATCAGGTGGCGGTGCTCGAGATGGGAATCTCTGAGTTCGGTGAGATGCACCGTCTTGCAGAGATGGCACAGCCGGATATCTGCGTCATTACCAATATCGGCTTATGTCATCTGGAGAACCTCATCACAAGAGACGGCATTTTAAAGGCAAAGACGGAGAGCTTTGAGCATCTGGCACCGGACGGGATCGCCGTATTAAACGGGGATGACGATAAGCTCTGTGACAAAAAGATGGTGAATGGCAGACCGGCGGTGTTCTATGGAATCGGACAGGAAGCAAAGACGGCAGAGACAGAGACTGGCAGAAAACGGCTCGCGGAAAAGGAAGTGTACGCGACCGATGTGGAGGCGATCGGCCTTGAGGGAACGAAGGCGGTCATTCACACGCCGGAGCAGCAGTTTGAGGTGGTAATCCCGATTGCTGGTGAGCACAATGTATACAACGCGCTTGCAGCAGTCTGCGTGGCAAGACGGCTGGGACTTGATGCGGAGGAGATGAAGCTTGGAATCGAGCATGCGCACACGATTGGCGGGCGGAGTAATATGATCCGGAAGAACGGCATCACAATTATCGACGATTGCTACAATGCGAATCCGGTGTCCATGATGGCTTCCATAGACGTGCTGTCCCAGGCGAAGGGACGAAAGATTGCCGTGCTCGGCGATATGGGAGAACTCGGCAGTGAGGAAAAGAAGCTGCACGGAATGGTCGGCACACACTTTGCGGGGAAGAAGATCGATGCGCTGTTTGTGACCGGAACACTTGCAGGGGAGATTGCGGAGGAGGCGCGGCGTGTAGCGCCGGAGACCAGGGTCTATGCGGAACCGGACAAAGAGGCGCTGGAGGAGGCGCTGCTGGACTGCCGGAGACCGGGAGATACCATTCTGGTAAAGGCGTCCCACTTTATGGGATTTTCGGAGATTGTGAAAAAATTGGAACAGCCACAGTGAATAAGGAAGGTACACATGAAAAAGAATATCATACTGATTGGAATGCCCGGCGTCGGAAAGAGTACCGTTGGCGTGGTTCTTGCAAAAGTGATGGGATACCAGTTCATTGATGCCGATCTGGTGATACAGGAAAAGGAAGGAAAGCTTCTGCGTGAGATTATCGCTGAAGTCGGACCGGAGGGATTCCTTAAGGTGGAGAACCGCATCAACAGCGGGATCGAGGCGGAACATGCCATTATTGCAACCGGCGGGAGCGTGGTGTACGGAGCGGAAGCGATGGAACACCTTAGCCGGATCGGTACGGTGGTTTATCTGAAACTTCCGTACCGGGAATTGGAGCGCAGGCTCTCGGACATCAAGGGAAGAGGGGTTGTCTTAAGAGACGGACAGACACTTCATGATCTCTATGAGGAACGTGTGCCTTTGTACGAGAAATATGCGGATGTGATTGTGGATGAACATCATTTGAATGTGGAACAGACGATTGAGAAAATTATGGAATTGAAGGAACGCTTTCAATGAAGAAACAAACGTTTACAAAACAGGCAGTCTGGCAGGCAGCTGCGGTAGGAGTCCTGGCGGTCGGCGGAGTCCTTTTTTGCCTTTCCGGGCAGATTGGAATCGGACAGATATACCGGCAGGTGCGCGTGGATGACCGCATCATCGGGTATGCGCCGGAGAACACTGATATGGATGACATCGTCCGTCAGGCGAGACAGGAACTGACGCAAAAGACCGGGGAGAGAATCAGCGGCGAAGTCGTATGGAGCAGTGAGGAGTGTAGAAAACCGTTCCAGAAGTTGTTGTCGGAGAATGAATTAAAAGAAGCCATAGAGAACATACTAAGTGAGAAAAATGCAGAGGAAAAGCAGCGCGTCTATACAGTGGCGATCGATGAATACCGCGCCAACTTTGCGACGATGGACGAGGTGGAGTCTTTTCTGGAAAAAGTGAAGGCTTCTGCGGATGCGGCGGATGAATACGGGGCGGTCATTGCGGATCAGGGCTCCCATGTGAGCGGAATTCTGACAGCGTCTCTTGCCAGAAGGGACGCAGGGGCTGCAGCGGATGAAAAGGTGCTGGAGGAAGCACAGGCTTCTCTGCCGCAGGCAGGAATCAGCGCCTATGTGATCTGTACGCTGGAGGAGGCATTTGCAGATCCAAAAGCCACGTATGAGACAGGCATCCTTGATATGGAATTTGTGGAGCGGGTGAATGTGTTCGAGAACTATGTCGATGCCGATCAGATTGCAGATGTGGATGAACAGGTTGCCGAAGTAACAAAAGAGAAAGAATCGAATAAAATATATGTAGTGGAGAGCGGAGACTGTCTCTCCGTGATTGCGATGGATCATGATACGACAGTGTCGTCGATCGTGGCGTTAAACGGGCTGGACAGCGCGGATGCGATGATAAGGGACGGTCAGGAACTCATCATTGCGGTGCCGGAGCCGGATCTGCAGCTTCGGGTGACAAAAGGAGAGGTCTATGAGGAGGACTACACGGAAGACCCAATCATCATAGACAACGATTCCTGGTATACGACAAAAGAGGTTGTACAGCAGGAGGGAACGACGGGACACCGGGAGCGCAATGACGTTGTGGTCTATGAGAACGGTGTGGAAACAAGCCGCGAGATGATACATCAGAACGTTATGGTGGCGTCACAGGCGGCAGTCATTGAGCGCGGTACCATCATTCCGCCGACCTATATCAAACCGATTTCCGGAGGAAGATATACGTCAGGATTTGGCAGACGCTGGGGACGTATGCACAAGGGTGTTGACTGGGCATGCCCGATCGGGACGACGGTGTACGCATCCTGTGCCGGAACGGTAATCTCTGCGTCCTATAATGGCGGCTACGGCAATAACGTGGTCATCAGCCATGCGGATGGCAGACTGACGAGATATGCACACAACAGTAAGCTTCTGGTGAAGGCTGGACAGCATGTTGAGCAGGGAGAGCCGATCGCGTTAAGTGGAAGTACGGGACGTTCTACAGGACCGCATGTTCATTTTGAGATCTATATCAACGGTTCAGCAGTGGATCCGCTCAAATACATCAGCAACTGATGGGAAGAGGACACAGACTGGAAATAGTTGTATGCTGTACAAATGGATGAAATTTATGGTATAATGTACACTATATGGTTGATGAACGAAGAACTTAAGAATTACTTGACAAAAGCATGTAAGCACTAGTATAATTACGTGTTTGTATAAAGTGTTCATAGAGGTGTGATATGGAACAGTATGTGATCAAAGGTGGAAATCCGCTGGTAGGAGAAGTGGAAATCGGAGGCGCTAAGAATGCGGCGCTTGCGATCTTATCTGCTGCAGTTATGACGGATGAGACCGTTACAATAGAAAATGTACCTAATGTCAGAGATACCAACGTTTTACTCAATGCCATCGAGGAGATTGGAGCGCGGGTAGAGCGGCTGGATGCTCACACGGTAAGGATCAATGGATCTTTTATCCGGGATTTTAATGTTGACAATGAATTTATCCGAAAAATACGCGCATCTTATTATCTGATCGGCGCACTGCTCGGCAAATATAAGCGGGCGGAAGTGGCGCTTCCGGGCGGATGCAACATCGGCGGACGGCCGATCGATCTGCACATGAAGGGCTTTAGGGCTCTGGGGGCTGATGTGGATATCAAGTATGGTCTGGTGCGGGCTTATGCAGAAAAGTTAACCGGCACGCACATTTATCTGGATAAGGTATCTGTCGGGGCAACCATCAATATTATGATGGCGGCGTCCATGGCAGAGGGCAAGACGATTATCGAGAATGCGGCGAAGGAGCCGCATGTGGTTGACGTTGCTAACTTCTTAAACAGCATGGGAGCCAATATCCGCGGTGCCGGTACGGACGTGATCCGGATTGTCGGAGTGGAGAAGCTGCATGCGACAGAGTATTCGATTATTCCGGATCAGATCGAGGCAGGTACCTTTATGCTGGCGGCAGCGGCGACCAAGGGTGACGTTACCGTGAAAAATGTGATCCCGAAACATCTGGAAGCGATCAGCGCAAAGCTGCTTGAGATTGGATGCGAAGTGGAGGAGTTCGACGACGCTGTGCGCGTGGTGGCATCGAAGCCGCTGCGTCATACACAGGTGACGACACTTCCTTACCCGGGCTTCCCGACGGATATGCAGCCGCAGATGACAGTTGTATTGGGAGTGGCACAGGGAACGAGTACCGTGACGGAGAGTATTTTCGAGAACCGTTTTAAGTATGTGGATGAGCTGACACGCATGGGTGCAAGCATCAAGGTGGAGAGCAATATTGCCATTATCAGCGGTGTGGATCAGTACACCGGTGCCAGAGTCAATGCGCCGGATTTAAGAGCCGGAGCGGCGCTTGTGATTGCCGGACTTGGCGCAGAGGGCATTACTGTTGTGGACGATATTTATTACATTGAGCGCGGCTACGAGGCATTTGATCAGAAGCTGTCACTGCTTGGGGCATTGATTGAGAAAGTTTCCGACGAAAAAGAAATACAGAAGTTTACACTGAAAGTATCATAGAATGGAAGCTTTGAACCATCAGGTCTGCTGCGGGAGGGGATCCCGCAGCAGACATTTTTTATTTCATAGGAAATACTGCGGCACGTTAATACAAGAAAGCAGAACCTTCCTATGAAATAAAAAAACGTTCTTTTGACATGATAGCGCGGAAGACAGACTTGGAGGATAACAATGGAAGCACAGGAAATACAACAGAAAGAGTTACATACTGTGAGAGGAGAACTGGCACTGCTTGTTGCAGTGCTGATTAACAGCTTCGGGGTGGTGCTGATGCTGTACTCCGGCGCGGGAATCTCTGCCATCTCGAGCGTGCCGTTCGCTTTTTCGGAAGTGTTTACGCGGATCTCGCTCGGCACATGGACATACCTGTTCCAGGGCGTCCTGGTGCTTAGCCTGATGATTTTAAGAAAACGGTTTGTGCCGCAGTATCTGTTCAGCTTTGTGGTGGGATTTGTGTTCGGGGAACTTTTGGATGTGCATGAGGCGTGGATCAATCTTCTGCCGCTTACGCTTCCGAACCGTATTCTTTATTTTGCAATCAGCTATCTGTTGATCTGCATCGGAATTGCACTGTCGAACCGCTGTGGTCTGCCGATCATACCGACAGATCTGTTCCCGAGGGAACTGGCGGACATTACGGGTGCCGCGTATTCCAACATAAAGGTCTCGTTTGATGTGATCTGTCTGGCGGTGACCGCCGGCATGACGATCTTCTTCCTGGGACATCTGGATGGACTTGGAATCGGAACGATTCTGGCGGCGTTTACGATGGGAAAGGTGATCGGGGCGATCGGGAAATGGATGGACGGGCGTTTGCGGTTCGTGTCGGTTCTGACTCCTAAAACGGCAAAGCCGTGTTAGAAAGCCCTGGCAACCGGGAAAGCGTACAGGAGATAAGCTGTAGACAAAAATGAGGGAACCATAACGTTCCAATGTAACCGGCAGCGGCGGATTCTTTGGAGTAAAATCCAGGTAGTTCTTCCGTGCCGCGTCCGGCATCGAATGCTGTGTCTTTCCACGTTTGGACAGTCCTCGGGGTGTGTCCGGCAATTCGCAGACAATGGACGGACTTCCTGGCAGCACTAGCCGTGCTTCCTCATAGACAATATAAAACCGCGCGAACCGAAACTCGTTGACATCTGCTATTGAAAACAGGGCAGATGCCAATTCAAACATCGGCTTCGCGCGGTTATGTTTTATTCGGGAGCACGGTAAGTGCTGCACGTAAGTCCTAAAATTGTCTGCAGATTGCGGACACGCCGCGTGGAATGTTCCAAACTTGGAAAAACACAGCTCATCCAGGATGTCGGACGCGGCATGGTTAGAAATACCGGATTTTACGATCAGAATCGTCGCTGCCGGTTGCATTTGGAACGTTGCGTTTCTCTAACTTCCCAGTCTACAGCTTATCTTCTGCCGGCTATCGCAGGCGCTGGGTGCTTTCGAACACGGCTTTGCCGGTTTAGAGAACCGCCTGAATATGCAGATCGCCCGCAGTTGACAGATCAATACAGGAACCGTCGTCCAACTGCACGATCGGTCTGGAAAGCTGCTTGTCGTTGAGCATGACAATGTTGGCGCTACGACCATCACTTAAGAGGATGCGGTGGTTCTGGTAGGTGCCGGCGATCCGGTTGAGGAACGCGAGAACACATTTGGTATCGTATTTCTGCAGACCGTCACGCTCAAAGTTGGCGATAACCTGAAAAGCGCACAGGGGAGCACGGTAAGAGCGGGCGGTCGTCATGGCATCATAAACATCCGCGATCGCAACAACGCGTGCATAAGGATCAATATCGTTCGTCGTAAGACCGCTTGGATAGCCGGTGCCGTCACAGCGCTCATGATGAGAGAGTGCGGCGAGCTTGATGTGTGCATCCAGCGGAAGCGGCTTTAACAGTTCGTAACCGTACTGGGTGTGCAGCCTGACCTGCGCGAACTCTTCGTCGGTGTATTTGCCCGGTTTGTTGAGAAGCTCTGTTGGAATCTTGAGCTTGCCGATGTCGTGAAGCAGTCCGGCGAGCGTCAGCGTGTCTAAAGTGGCGCCTTCTGCCTTGAGCCATTTTCCGATCTGCCTGCAGATCAGCGAGACATTCAGGGAATGGACATAGATGCTGTCGTCTGAGGAATGCATGTTATGTAACATATTAAACAATTCCAGAGAAGTCTTACAGGACTGGAACAATTCGACGACCTTCGACAGGAGCGCTGCTGTGTCTAACGGCCTGCCCTCGTTCACGTAGCCTTCAAAGCTGACACGGATCTGACTGAGTACGATCGTGTGATCCACCTGGAAGGACTGAAACTTCTGCGAGGTCTTGATCTTCTGCGAATAGGACTTGGGAGCCGCCTGCTTTTCTTCCCCGTCCACAATGCAGGCCGACTTGATATTATAAAAGGAAAGGCGCAGGATCGACTGCTTCGTAAGTTCTTTTCCTTTTTCAAGAACCACCTGTCCGCTGGGGGTAGTGATGTCTTTTGCAAGAACCATGCCCTCTTTTAAATTGTACAGTGCCAATTCTTTCATTTGCTTACCCCTTCTACCTATATTTACTACAACTACTTTCAGTATAGAAGTTTGAAAAAAGAAAGTCAATAAAAAGCTTGACATAGCGGAGAAAGGGGTGTAATGTATCAGACGTAGATTTGAAAATTCAATATTGTGTGTAAATTTTCTTATTCAGAGTGATGGAGATACATAGGATCTGTGAAGTCACGGCAACCCCTCTACGGAAGGTGCCAACCTGAGCGAGCAAATACTGTTATGGATGAGCGCTGTCAGAAGCGATATCCGCGATAGTTCGAACAATAAGAGGATTTGATTATCTATACGTCACTTCCACTTGTTTTTCGCAAGTGGTTTTTTTGTGTCATTTTACATGATGAGAAAGGGAGTAATAAGGAATGGAAAAGAGATTATTTACATCTGAGTCCGTCACAGAAGGACATCCGGACAAAGTCTGCGATGCAATTTCTGATGCGATTCTGGATGCGTGCATGGCAGAGGATCCAATGAGCCGTGTGGCTTGTGAGACGGCAAGCTGTACCGGATTTGTACTGGTAACCGGAGAGATTACCACAAAGGCAAAGCTGGATATTCCGGCAATCGTGAGACAGACAGTCAACGAGATCGGTTACAACGATGCGAAGACCGGATTTGACGGAAATACATGTGCGGTTATGGTAGCACTTGATCAGCAGTCACCGGATATTGCCATGGGTGTAGACAAGGCACTCGAGGCAAAAGAGGGCGGGTTAAAGGATGAGTTGGATACCGGTGCCGGAGATCAGGGTATGATGTTCGGTTATGCGACAAACGAGACACCGGAGCTTATGCCGTATCCGATTTCCCTCGCACACAAGCTGGCATTACAGCTGACCAGGGTGCGCAAGGACGGCACACTTTCCTACCTGAGACCGGACGGAAAGACACAGGTTTCCGTTGAGTATGATGAGAATGGAAAGCCGCTTCGCCTGGAAGCTGTCGTACTGTCCACACAGCATGATGATGATGTTACACAGGAGCAGATCCATGAGGATATCAAGAAATACGTGTTCGACCCGATCCTGCCGAAGGAACTGGTAGACGCACAGACAAAGTTCTTCATCAACCCGACCGGACGTTTTGTTATCGGCGGACCGCACGGAGATGCAGGTCTGACCGGACGTAAGATTATCGTAGACACCTACGGCGGATATGCACGTCACGGCGGCGGCGCTTTTTCCGGTAAGGACTGCACCAAGGTAGACCGTTCCGCAGCTTACGCGGCACGTTATGTGGCAAAGAACATCGTTGCCGCAGGTCTTGCAGAAAAATGCGAGATTCAGCTTTCCTATGCGATCGGTGTTGCACAGCCGACATCGGTTATGGTAGACACCTTCGGAACCGGAAAGCTTTCTGACGAGAAACTGGTGGAAATCGTTCGTGAAAACTTCGATCTCCGTCCGGCAGGAATCATCAAGATGCTGGATCTAAGAAGGCCGATTTACCGTCAGACAGCGGCATACGGACATTTTGGACGCGCCGATCTGAACCTTCCGTGGGAGGCAGTCGATAAGGTGGAGACATTAAAGAAATATTTGTAGAGTTTTATGAAAAGTTTAGACAATTTTACATAAAATAAATAGGTTTTTGGATGTTTCGTGTTATAATGGGTCATAGAATTACAGTTCTATGACCCGTTTTTTGCGGGAATTTGCGGGGTGGACAAAGCAGGCATGAAGTTCAAAAATAAAATTATCATTTCATTTTGTATTATCATATTTATCCCCATTCTTCTGGCGGTGGCGGTGCTTTTCGGATTCCAGAAGATCCAGTTGAAGTCGATTGAACAGACATACGGCGTGGAGAGTGACGATTACAGTTATTTTTCCAATTCCATGCAGCTGCTCAGCCGTTTTACGCGCGAGTCCTTTGAGACGCTTCTGGATCTTTCAAAGCATGATCCGGATAAGCTGGAGGATAAGGCGTTTCTGGAGCAGATGAATGACACTCTGCGCGAGAAGTATTCGTATCTTGTCGTGCGCCGGGGAGATGAGCTGATCTATGTGGGGGATGATAAGGAGTCGTCGCTGCTGACGGATCTGCCGGCCTACGGAGGGGAAGAGTCCGGGGCAGACACCGGCATCTATGTCGACGGAGACAAGCAGGCGCTGATCAAGCAGATTGATTTTGAATATTCGGACGAAAGCCAGGGAAGCGTTTTTATTATCACGATCCTCGAGGAGACCGTGCCGGAGTTGAAGAGCCTGATGGCGGATGTGGCGATCTCGATTGTCCTGATCTTAATCTTGACGGCATGCATGCTGACGGTATGGATTTATACGAGTTTTATCAATCCGATCAAGAAGCTGCAGGTGGCGGCGCAGAACATTAAGGACGGTAATCTGGATTTTACGGTGGATGTAGAGACGAATGACGAGATCGGGGAGCTCTGCCGCAATTTCGAGGAGATGCGGCAGCGGCTGAAGGATAACGCAGAGGAAAAGCTTTCCGGTGAGCGTGAGAACAAGGCGCTGATCAGCAATATCGCCCATGATTTAAAGACTCCGATCACAGCTGTGAAGGGGTATGCGGAGGGACTCATCGACGGTGTGGCGGATACGCCGGAAAAGCGTGACAAGTACATCCGGACGATTTATAATAAGGCGAATGAGATGGATACGCTCATCAATGAGCTGACATTGTATGCGAAGATCGATACCAACCGCATTCCGTACAATTTTGCAAAGCTGAATGTGGCGGAGTATTTCAATGACTGCATTGAGGAGATCGGACTCGATCTCGAGGCGAAAAACATCGGACTGGCATATTTTAATTATGCGGACGAGGATGTCCAGATTATTGCGGATCCGGAGCAGCTAAAGCGCGTGATTAACAATATCGTGGGGAATTCGGTCAAATATCTCGATAACCAGAAGGGATTTATCAATATCCGGATCAAGGATGTCGGTGATTTTATCCAGGTCGAGATTGAAGATAACGGCAGAGGAATTGCCGCGCGCGATCTGCCTTACATTTTTGACCGGTTTTACCGTGCGGATGCGTCGCGCAATTCTGCGACGGGAGGCAGCGGTATCGGATTATCGATTGTGAAGAAGATTATTGAAGACCACGGCGGTAAGATCTGGGCGACAAGCAAGGAGTCCATCGGAACCGTGATGTATTTTGTATTACGAAAATATCAGGAGGTGCCATATGAGCAGAGTATTGATCATTGAGGATGAGGTGGCGATTGCAGACCTTGAGAAGGATTATCTGGAACTCAGCGGATTTGAGGTGGAGATAGAGAATGACGGAACTGTCGGCCTGAAACGGGCGTTGACGGAAGATTTTGATATGTACATCCTGGATCTGATGCTCCCGGGCATTGACGGTTTTGAGATCTGCAAGCAGATCCGGGAGGAGAAAAACACGCCGATTCTGATGGTGTCGGCGAAGAAGGATGACATCGATAAAATCCGCGGCCTGGGACTGGGAGCGGATGACTATATTACCAAGCCATTTTCGCCGAGCGAGCTGGTGGCGCGCGTGAAGGCACATCTGGCGCGCTATGAGCGGCTGATCGGCAGCAATACGCCTGAGAATGATACGGTCGAGATCCGTGGAATCCGCATCGATAAGACGGCGAGACGTGTCTGGGTCAACGGCGAGGAGAAGCAGTTCACGACAAAGGAGTTTGACCTCCTGACATTTCTTGCGGAGAATCCGAATCATGTATTTACGAAGGAAGAACTGTTCCGCCAGATCTGGGATATGGAATCCATCGGGGACATTGCGACGGTGACGGTACACATCAAAAAGATCCGCGAGAAGATCGAGATGAACACCAACAAACCGCAGTACATAGAAACGATTTGGGGAGTAGGGTACAGATTTAAGCTGTAGAGCTTAAATCGTAAGGATGTGTAAAGGTGTGCAAGGCAGGCGCTCCACAGCGAAGCTGTACCGGAATGAGCGCCTGCGCTGCGAAGCAGCAACGATCTGGGGAGTAGGGTACCGGTTTAAGCTGTAATTTATAATTTGGAAGGAGTGCAGGAAAATGAAAAAGTATGTAAAACCAGAAGTTGTGGAGACAAAAGAGTATGCGGAGGGCGTGTATCTGGCGAGCGGCGGTTCGACAGATAATTCGTCGGGACCGGAAGAAACTGCCTGTCGATTTGGCAGAAAGGAAGCAAACGCGGGTTCGGACACCTGCCAGGAGTGCTCTAAGAGCGGCGGGCAGAGAAATACGCCGCTTCCGGGCGAGGAGTCTGCGCGCGAAGCAGATTTTACCGGATGTATCGACGGCAGACCGGTAAAGAGATCATAGGCAGCAGGATGACAGAGCGGGCGAAGGAGAGCACAGATGAGTGGGAAAAAAATTGCAATCATATACAAAAGTCTGACAGGGAATACCAGACAGGTGGCAGAAGCAATACGGGATGCGCTTGGCGGTGAAGAGATTGTATACTTCGGTGAGCCGAAGCCGGACATTGTGGCGGATCTTTATTTTGTAGGATCCTGGACGGACAAGGGAAGCTGTGATGGAACGGTTGGTGAGTATTTGAAGCAGCTGGAAGGAAAAAAACTGGCGGTTTTCGGCACTGCCGGTTATGGTGGTTCCAGAGAATACTATCAGAAGCTGGCGTGCCGGGTAACGGAGTGCGTTCCGGATACCAGTGAGGTGCTCGGAAGCTTTTACTGCCAGGGGAAAATGCCGATCGGAGTGAGAAACCGCTATGTGGCGATGCTGCGGGAGCACCCGGAAGATCAGAAGCTGAATGCGAGCGTAAAAAATTTTGACGAGGCGCTTTCACATCCGGATGAGAAAGATTTTGCGGATGCACGCCAGTGGGCACAGACTATGGTGGATGCGGTTTAGAATATGGAGATCAGAATTTTATTTGAAGACGAGCAGATTATTGTCTGCGAAAAGCCGGCAGGTGTGGCGGTACAGACGAAAAGGCTCGGACAGGCGGATATGGAGAGCCTGCTTAAAAACAGGCGGGCGGGGAAGGGCGAACTGCCGTATATCGGAGTGGTGCACCGGCTGGATCAGCCGGTATCCGGAGTGATGGTGTTTGCAAAGACGAAGGAGGCGGCAGCCGCACTTGGCAGGCAGATTGCGTCGGGGCTGGCGGACAAGTTTTACTATGCCGTGACAGACGGGGTGCCGGAAACTGGAAAGGGGCAGTTTACAGATTATCTTCTGCGTGACGGCAGAACCAATACGTCTGCGGTTGTAGAAAGCAGTACGCCGGGAGCAAAGAGGGCAGAGCTTTCCTACGAGGTTTTAGAGCAGAAAAACGGGCGCGCCGTTCTTCGGATTCATCTGGGAACCGGCAGACATCATCAGATCCGCGTGCAGCTGGCACATGCAGGGATGCCGATTGTGGGAGACCGGAAGTACAATTTTAAAGAGAATATGAAGCTGTCGGGTGAGCCGCTCTGTCTCTGTTCGTACAAAATCGGGTTCAGACACCCGAAAACACGCAGAAATCTTGCGTTTGAAATTGACAACCCTTTCCATTTATCATAAAATCATAAGTTGTGCAGGAGTTGCACACAGACAACCTTGAAGCTGCTTGCAACGGCAGTAAGAGCTATGAAAAGGAGATAGATGATGGCAAAGGACAACAAGAAATTAGTAGAAGCGATCACATCGATGGATGTTGATTTCGCACAGTGGTACACGGACGTGGTAAAAAAGGCGGAGCTGATCGATTATTCCGCGGTAAAGGGATGTATGATCATCCGTCCGGCAGGCTATGCGATCTGGGAGAATATCCAGAAAGAGCTTGACCGCAGATTCAAAGAGACCGGCGTGGAGAATGTATACATGCCGCTTTTTATTCCGGAGAGCCTGCTCGAAAAAGAGAAGGATCACGTGGAGGGATTTGCACCGGAGGTTGCATGGGTAACCTACGGCGGATTGAACCCGCTGCCGGAGCGTCTCTGCGTCAGACCTACATCTGAGACACTGTTCTGCGATTTTTATAAAAATATTATTCACTCCTACCGTGACCTCCCGAAGGTATACAATCAGTGGTGCTCGGTGGTACGCTGGGAGAAGGAGACGAGACCGTTCCTCCGTTCCAGGGAATTCTTGTGGCAGGAGGGACACACCGCGCATGCGACCGCAGAGGAAGCCGAGCAGCGCACGATCCAGATGCTGAATCTGTACGCGGACTTCTGCGAGGAGGTACTGGCAATGCCGGTCATCCGCGGACGCAAGACCGAGAAGGAGAAGTTTGCGGGCGCGGAGGCTACCTATACGATTGAGGCGCTGATGCATGACGGAAAGGCACTGCAGTCCGGTACCAGCCATAACTTCGGCGACGGATTCGCAAAGGCGTTCGGTGTCCAGTATACCGATAAAGATAATAAGCTTCAGTATGTACATCAGACTTCCTGGGGTATGACCACACGTCTCATCGGTGCGATCATCATGGTACACGGCGATGATTCGGGTCTGGTTCTGCCGCCGAGAATTGCACCGGTACAGGCGATGGTGATTCCGATCCAGCAGTACAAAGACGGCGTCATGGATGCTGCAAAGAGCGTCTGCGAGCGCCTTGGAAAAGTATGCCGCGCGAAGCTGGATGACTCGGACAAGAGCCCGGGCTGGAAGTTCTCCGAGCAGGAGATGCGCGGAATTCCGGTTCGTATCGAACTTGGACCGAAGGACATCGAGGCAGGCAAGTGCGTGGTAGTGCGCAGAGATACCAGAGAGAAGATCGAGGTCGCACTGGAGGATCTGGAGCAGAAGATTCCGGAGATTTTAGAGACTATCCAGAAAGAGATGTTCGAGCGTGCAAAGGCACACCGCGACGCGCATATCTGGGATGCCCACAATTATGAAGAATTAAAGGACATCGCGGCAAACAAACCGGGATTTATCCGCGGTATGTGGTGCGAGGATCAGGCGTGCGAGGACAAGATCAAAGAGGAGCTTGCCGTGACATCCCGCTGTATCCCGTTCCATGATCAGGAGCAGATTTCCGGAACCTGCGTATGCTGCGGCAGACCGGCGCACAAGCTGGTATACTGGGGCAAGGCATATTAAGGAGAAGTGCGTGGATAAAAATGCAAAGATCAGCCTGCCTGCGAAGGTTGCGAGGATTCTGAATACCTTAGGCGGGCACGGATATGAAGCGTATGCGGTCGGAGGCTGCGTGCGCGATTCCCTGCTCGGGAGAACGCCGCAGGACTGGGACATTACGACCTCGGCGAGACCGGAGCAGGTCAAGGCTCTTTTCCGGCACACGATTGATACCGGGATCCAGCATGGGACGGTGACGGTTATGCTGGATCATGAGGGATTCGAGGTCACAACCTACCGGATTGACGGAGAATACGAGGATGCGAGGCATCCAAAGGAAGTAGCGTTTACCGCGAATCTTCTGGAGGATCTGAAACGCCGCGATTTTACGATCAATGCGATGGCCTACAATGAAGTGACCGGACTGGTGGATGCCTTTGACGGAATCGGCGATCTGGAGAGAGGCGTGATCCGCTGTGTGGGAAATGCCATGGAGCGGTTTTCGGAGGATGCCCTTCGCATGCTCCGGGCGGTCCGTTTTGCGGCGCAGCTTGGTTTTTCGATTGAACAGGAGACACAGGAAGCCATTGCCGGACTGGCGGGCAATATAAAAAAGGTCAGTGCGGAACGGATTCAGGTCGAACTGGTAAAGCTTTTGACTTCGCCGAATCCGGGAGAGCTGAAAGTGGCATATTGCACGGGGCTTACGGCTGTTTTTCTGCCGGAGTTTGACGTGATGATGGAGACACCGCAGAACAATCCGCATCACTGCTACAGTGTGGGAGAGCATACGCTAAAGGCAATCGAAGCGGTGCCGGCGGATAAGGTGCTCCGGCTTACGATGCTGCTGCATGACATTGCAAAGCCTGCCTGCAGGACGACGGACAAAAAAGGCGTGGATCATTTTTACGGACATCCGGTGCGCGGAAGCGAGATGGCGCGTGGAATTCTGCGCCGGCTGAAATTCGATAACGATACCACCGACCGGGTGTGCCGGCTGGTGCACTGGCACGATGATAATCCGGAGCTTTCCGGGAAGGCGGTCCGCAGGGCGGTGCACAGGATCGGCGTGGAACAGTATCCGGCATTGTTTGCGGTCAAGCGCGCGGATATTCTGGCGCAGAGCGGGTACCGGCGCGCGGAAAAGCTGGCGTATGTGGACGCATATGAACAGCTGTATCGGGAGTGCATGGAGAAAAAAGAGTGTCTTACGATCCGTGAACTGGCGGTTTCCGGTCAGGATCTGATTGCAGCCGGAATGCAGCCGGGAAAGCAGATCGGGGAGATGCTGAATGAACTGCTGGATCGGGTATTGGAAGATCCCGGACTGAATACGAAGGAACAATTATTAAAAATTGTGACAGGAAAGATTTCTGATCAAAACAGGTCATGAAATAAAAACCCCTCACATATGATGAAGAGACACGGCAGAGCAGCCGCAGATCAATCATATGGAGGGGTTTTCGTGTATAATCGACCAGAGCAGGTATTGGAGCAGTACGACCTGGAAGTGAGAGCGGTTTCCAAAGGGCGTGAAAGTTATATTTGTGATACAACACAGGGGCAGTTACTTTTAAAAGAATACAAAGGCTCGGCGGAGCGGGCAGAGTTTCTCTCTGCCATACTCGGGCATCTGGGTGGACAGGGACTCTTAACAGAGCAGGTCGTGCGGACGAAGGAGGACGCCCCGATTGCCGTCGCGGAGGATGAGACAAAGTATATGGTATTGACGGCTGTTTCCGGGAGCGAGTGTGACACCAGAAACCGGGCGGACATGATCGCGGGGGCGGAAAAACTGGCAATGCTGCACAATGCGGCGGGAACTTATTCGGAGACGGTTCCGGAGTTTGTCTGCAACGACCCGAATGAACTGCAGGAACTGTATGAGAAACATAACCGGGAACTGGTCAAAGTCCGGAATTACATACGGTCCAAGAAGAAAAAGAATGATTTTGAAGTGCTCTTTTACGGGCAGTATGAGCGCTTTATGGAAAAAGCAAGGCAGGTGGCACAGGAACTTTCGGCGATGGGACAGGGCGGGCAGAGCGCCGGGTTTTGTCACGGTGACTATAACCAGCACAATATTGTATTTTCCAAAAACGGAATCGGCATTGTCCATTTTGAGTGCTTTTCCTATCAGATACAGGTCAGCGATCTGGCGAATTACATGCGGAAAATGCTGGAAAAAAACAACTGGAACACCGGACTTGGCATGGATCTCATCTGTGCGTATGACCGTGTGCGCCGGCTGACTGCCGTGGAACTGAACTATCTGTATCTGTATATGGCATATCCGGAAAAATTCTGGAAAATTGCGAACCGCTACTATAACACACACAAGGCATGGGTATCCGGACGCAATATTGAAAAGCTGGAAAAATTCATACGGCAGGAGGATGAGCGGGAACGATTCCTGGAAATGATGCGCCATTTCACCTTGCAGCCGCCCGCGTCCTGAGATAAAAGTTCCGCTGAGTTGTTTAATATGATATAATCAATCTGACGGTACTTTTGCCGTAGAATTGTGTACACGATAAAGGAGCAGATATACTTGAAGAAGAAAATAGTTCGATGGATCCTGCCGGTCTGTATGATGCTGTTACTGGCTGGATGCGGAAAAAGCAGCAATACAGTTGTGACAGGAACTTACTATAATCCGTCAAAGGATGCGGAAAACACAGCACAGACCGTCGGGACGGAGGCGGATGCGAACGACGTGCTGGATGCGATGGAACAGGGGACGGAGCAGGAAGGCACGTCGATCGGAGCAGACCTGTTTTTAATCACCAACAATGATATGCAGGCGGAGTGTCTGATTTTAACACAGTTGAACTCCGGCAAGCAGTATATGTATAATTACACGATTGCTACCCGGTTCCTTGACAAATATGGCAGCCGGATGCCGGTGTCTGGATTTGACGCGGGTCGCATTATCCGTGTCGGGGAAAAAGATAAGCAGGGCAGGCTTGTGGAAGCGCAGATCTCCGATCTGGCGTGGGAATACCCGGATGTGACCAGATACAGTGTAGATGAGGAGCACGGTGCATTTAAGATTGCGGATACAAATTATTCGTATGATGAGGATCTGTTTGTGGTTTCGGACGGAAGTCCCCTCCAGCTTTCAGATCTGACGGCACTGGATACGCTTCGGGTGGTCGGAATTGACAAGAAAATCTATTCCATCTCGGTGACCACCGGGCACGGTTCGTTAAAGCTGGTCAATACCAGTGTCTTTGATGGAAGTTACATTCAGGTGGGAAGCAAGGTGTTTGCACAGATTACCGGAGAGATGACGATTGAGATTCCTGAGGGAACATACACGGCAGCTGTCGCGAATAACGGATACGGCGGAAGTACGGAGATTACGATCACGAGAGGGCAGGAGACGGTTCTGGATCTTGAGACGTTAAAGGGCGAGGGACCGAAGTACGGAAGCATTCTCTTCGCAGTCAATGTTGAGGGCGCATGGCTTCAGGTAGACGGGCAGCTGGTGGATTACAGCCAGCCGGTGGAACTACAGTATGGCGTGCATACGCTCACCGTGACGGCGGACGGTTATGATACATATAGCAAAAAGCTGTTTGTGAATTCACCGGAGGCAACGATCGCCATCGGAATGACAGGAGAATCGGGAAGCTCGTCGACTACGACCGGAAGTGAGACGCAGTCATCGGAGGCAGACAGCAGCACATCCACAGGAGAGAGCGCAGACGGACAGGCGGGAAGTCTCGCGGGAAGCCTGGCAGGAAGCCACTCGGACAGCAGTTCCACGGGTTCGTCTTCCAGTTCGTCTTCCACATCGACGGGAACATCGGACACGACGAGTGACGCGGCACTGGATGCCATCGTAAACGAGATTCTGGATGATGATGGGGAGAGTACAAAGAGCAGCAACAGTTCTTCATCAGATTATCTTTCGACGCTGACAGAACTTCTTAAGGCTATTAAGGGAAGTTGAGAGAATTGTATCACTTTTTCATGGGAATAGTACTTGAAAAAGTGATACAGGAAAGATAAGATAGGCTTAGAAAAAAAGCAGGAGGAATCTGAGATGGGATATAGAGAAACATATGAGTCATGGCTGAACAATCCGTATTTTGACGAGGCGACCAGAGCGGAGCTTCAGGCGATCGCCGGGAATGAGAAGGAGATTGAAGAGCGCTTTTACATGGATCTGGAGTTCGGTACTGCCGGACTGCGCGGCGTGATCGGAGCGGGAACCAACCGCATGAATATCTACACGGTGCGCAAAGCGACACAGGGACTGGCGAATTATATCTGCAAGGTGGGAGCACAGGCAAAAGGTGTTGCCATCGCGTATGATTCCAGACATATGTCCCCGGAGTTCGCCGACGAGGCGGCGCTTTGTCTTGCAGCGAACGGCATTAAGGCATATGTATTTGAATCGTTAAGACCGACGCCGGAGCTTTCCTATGCGGTGCGCAAGCTTGGCTGTACGGCGGGCATCAACATCACGGCAAGCCACAATCCGCCGGAATACAACGGATACAAAGTATACTGGGAGGACGGCGCGCAGATCACACCTCCGCATGACACGGGGATTATGGATGAAGTGAGAAACGTGACGGATTATGCTTCTGTGAAGACGATACCGCTTGAAAAGGCAAAGGCAGATGGTCTGTATCAGACGATCGGCGCGGATATTGACGATCCGTATATTGCGGAGCTGAAAAAACTGGTGCTTCATCAGGACTGCATTGACAAAGTTGCATCCGAGTTAAAGATTGTATACACACCGCTTCACGGAACCGGCAACCTTCCGGTACGCCGTGTGCTCAAAGAGCTTGGATTCACGAATGTCTACGTTGTGCCGGAGCAGGAACTGCCGGACGGCGATTTCCCGACGGTAAGCTATCCGAATCCGGAGGCGGCAGAGGCATTTGCATTAGGACTTGCACTGGGTAAAAAAGTAGATGCCGACCTGATTCTTGCGACAGATCCGGACGCGGATCGTCTGGGTGTTTATGTGAAGGATGCACAGACCGGAGAATACCACAGCCTGACCGGAAATATGTCCGGATGCCTGATTGGTGACTATGTGATCGGACAGCGCAAGGAGCTCTTCGGACTGCCGGAGGACGGCGCATTTATCCGTTCGATCGTATCCACGAATATGGCAGATGCGATTGCGGCATACTACGGAATAGATCTGATCGAGGTGCTGACCGGATTTAAGTTTATCGGACAGAAGATCTTAGAGTTTGAGGAGACAGGAAAGGGCACATACCTCTTTGGTATGGAGGAGAGCTATGGCTGCCTGCCGGGAACTTACGCGAGAGATAAGGATGCCGTTGCAGCATCGATGATGCTGTGTGAGGCGGCGGCTTACTATAAGACGAAGAACATGACGCTCTGGGATGCGATGCTTGCCATGTATGAGCGTTACGGCTACTACAAGGATGATGTGACTTCCATCACATTAAAGGGAATCGAAGGACTGGCGAAGATCCAGGAGATTATGAATACACTCCGCGAAAATGCTCCGGCAGAGATCGGTGGATACAAAGTGACGGCGGTGCGGGATTATAAGCAGGACACCATCACGGAGACGGCAACGGGTGCAGTGCGACCGACAGGTCTGCCGAAGTCGAACGTTCTTTATTACGAGATGACCGACGGAGCATGGGTGTGCGTCAGACCGTCCGGCACCGAACCGAAAGTCAAATTTTATCTCGGCGTAAAGGGAACATCGCTCGCGGATGCGGACGCAAAATCAGAAGCGCTCTCAAAAGCGGTTCACGCATTGATCGACACCATGATGTAAACGCTTCCCAAACGTAAAAAAGCTCGGAAAATCCCCATATTTTGGGGATTTTTCTTGACAAAGAAAGAAAAAACAAGTATAAATATGAAGTAGGTATTTTGAGAACCTCGAATATTATTTATATTGAAAATCCAGAGGAGGAATTTTTAACATGAACAAAGCAGAGTTAGTTGCAGCAATGGCTGAGAAGACTGAGTTAAGCAAGAAGGACGCAGAGGCAGCATTAAAGGCATTTACAGATGTTGTTGCTGAGGAATTAAAGAAGGGCGAGAAGATCCAGTTAGTAGGATTCGGTACATTTGAGGTATCTGAGAGAGCAGAGAGAACAGGAAGAAATCCGCAGACTGGTAAAGAGATGACAATCGCAGCTTCCAAGGCTCCGAAGTTCAAGGCTGGTAAGGCTTTAAAGGATATGATCAACGCCTAAGTGATATAGAGATAGCAGAGTGGATTTTGTGGTTGCAGAATCCACTTTTTTGCTTTCAGGGAAAAGGAGCCTTTGGAAGCAGGAACGCTCCGCAGGCATAAGGAGAAGAAGATGAGACTGGATAAATTTTTAAAAGTGTCCCGGCTGATCAAGAGACGCACAGTGGCGAATGAAGCTTGTGACGCCGGCCGTGTGATGGTCAACGGCAAACCGGCGAAGGCTTCCGTGAATGTAAAAGTCGGCGACATTATTGAGATCGGTTTTGGAACGAAGACCGTGAAAGTCCGCGTGCTGGATCTGCAGGATACGACGAAAAAGGAAGAAGCCAAGGATTTGTTTGAATATGTATCATAATATGAAAAACCTCCCATATACTTTCTAATAGAAAAGGAAAGTGGGAGGTTTTTTTATGGAGGAAAAGAATTATAATAATACGGCAAAATCACATAAGGTCCTGCTGGTAAACCGGGGAAACGGCGCGTTTTCCGGTGTTGTGGATGTGCTGTCTTTTGATGTGGCGGAGATTCTGCTCGAGACGGAACTGGGGATGCTGCTCATCAAGGGACAGGATCTGCACGTGAACCGACTGAGCCTGGAAAAAGGGGAAGTGGATATTGAGGGACGGATTGATTCCCTGACCTATTCGGATGTCAAAACGGCGGGAAAACAGGCGGAATCTCTTCTGGGAAGGTTGTTCCGGTAGATGGCGGTAAGCACATCAATCTATCAGGAACTGCTGTTTCTCGGGAGCTCTGTGCTGGTAGGAATGGGACTTTTCTTTCTCTATGATATCCTGCGCATTTTCCGCCGGATTCTTCCGCACGGAAATATCTGGATCGGCGTGGAGGATTTTCTGTACTGGATCATTTTTACAGGCGTGGTCTTTGTCCTTTTATACCGGGAAAATGACGGCATGGTGCGCGGGTTTGCGTTTGGCGGTCTGCTGGTCGGAATGGCGTGTTATTATCTGCTGCTCAGCCGCCTGATCGTGCACTGTCAGGTGTGGATCTGGAAAAAAATACTGGGAATTATTGGAAAAGTGCTGGGATTTTTCGTGCGTCCGGTGTGGAAAACCTTAAAAAAAGTTGCAGCATTTTGTGGAAAACGATTGAAAAAGTTTGTGAGAGCGGTTAAAATAGGTTTATGTAAACTGTAAATTGCTACACAGATGCAGGAAATGAGGGACAGGAATGGCAGCAAAGAAGAGAAAATCAAATCGGAATAACAGGGCGGGCAAGATCTGTATCAGCATGATTCTGGTTGTATTTGCAGCGGCAATGTCTGTCCAGATTGTAAAAGCTTATCAGAAAGATCAGGAGTACGCCAGAAAGCAGGAACAGCTGGAGGTGCAGCTTCAGGATGAGACGGCAAGGCAGGAGGAACTTCAGAATTACCAGTCCTATACACAGTCCCAGGAGTATGTGGAGGATATTGCGAAGAGCAAACTGGGACTAGCCTATGACAATGAGATTATATTTAAGGAAGAACCTTAAGAACATAAGAATGACAGAATAAAAGGAGCCTTACCCGGAGAGATCATCCCGGATAAGGCTTCTTTTTGGCTGTTAAAGTGTAATCTGATCGATCGCGTCGAGTTCTTCTGGCGTAAAGGAAGTATGTCCGACAATGGCGATATTGTCGAGAATCTGTTCCGGGCGGGAAGCACCAATCAGCACGCTGGTCACGTCACCGTCCTTTAAGATCCAGCTTAATGCCATCTCCGCGAGCGTCTGTCCACGCTTTTTGGCAAGCTCATTGAGAGCGCGGATCTGTGAGAGACGCTCCGGCGTAAGTGCGGTCTCCTTGAGAAAACGTCCGTCGGTCGCGATGCGGCTGTCAGCCGGAATACCGTTTAAATAGCGGTCGGTGAGCATGCCCTGTGCCAGCGGTGAAAAGGCGATAATGCCTCTCTGCAGCCTTCTGGCAGTATCTTTCAAACCGTTTTTCTCGATCGTGCGGTCAAAGATGGAGTAGCGGTTCTGGTTGATGATAAACGGGCACTTCAAGTCGTTTAGAATCGCAGATGCACGTTCCAGTGTCGGACCGTCATAGTTGGACAGACCGACATAGAGTGCCTTTCCGCTTTTGACAATGGAATCGAGAGCGCCCATCGTCTCTTCGAGCGGTGTCTCAGGATCCATGCGGTGATGATAAAAAATATCCACATAATCCAGCCCCAGGCGCTTTAAGCTGGCGTCCAGGCTTGCGATGAGGTACTTGCGGCTGCCCCAGTTGCCGTAAGGTCCCGGCCACATATCGTAGCCGGCTTTGGTGCTGATTAGAAGCTCGTCCCGGTACGCAGAAAAGTCGTCCCGCAGGATTTGTCCCAGGTTGCGCTCTGCGCTGCCGTAAGCGGGACCGTAATTGTTCGCAAGATCAAAATGCGTGATACCGTTATCAAAAGCGGTGCGGCACATTGCCTTCATGTTGTCATAATGTCCGGTGTCCCCAAAATTGTGCCAGAAACCGAGAGAAACCATTGGAAGCTTTAAACCGCTGGCGCCGCAGCGATTGTACTGCATGGTATCATAGCGGCTTTCTTTTGCCATATAACCCATAAGAAAATCTCCTTTCATATCATGGTGGCTATGCTTTTGCGTACATTATAACATCGGCATGAAAAAATGTGGTAGAGGAATATTTCTGGATGAACTTCCTAAAAGGCACGAAGCGCTTCAAAGTCCATGAAACAGACAATGGAACCGATATTTTGGCGAAAAGTTTTTCAAAAGGGGTCCTTCCTTTGACAAAGATTTTCCGGGAACAACCCTATAATCGATGTCACCCGCGAAAAACACCGGGACAGACCGGAGGCGGGAATGGAGGTAGGCGATGAAAAAAATGAATGCAAGACAAATGATGCTCTGTATGGCGGGAAGTGTGATGTGCAGTGTGGGCGTGATGGGGTGTTACCCTCTGGTGCCGGCGTATTTTGCGGCGCTGTATCTGGAGCGGGTCAGCGGGCCGGTGCTGCTCGGTATGATGTACATAGGAATGTTTGTGTTTATGCCGACGGCGGCAGCAGTAAAGTATGCGGTGGCGCTTGTCGTGGTGATGGGAGCAATCCGGCTCGTGGAATGGGCCAACGAGGGATGCCCCTCCTATATGGCGGGCAGTATGGCAGCAATTATTACCATGATCCTGTCGGTGGCGGGGGGGCTTCTTGAATGGAAGGATCAGCCCGGAATTCTGGCGGCGGCGCTGGAGGGCGCGTTTATATTGGGAGCCGTGATTCTTTTTAACCGTGCCCTGCATATGATATTACACTGGGGAAGAAAGGCGGGGGTGCCGGAGCGGCCGGATGGAGGAAGAGAGGAGCGGCTGATGGGGTATGCGGAATCGTTTCAGGGCTTGTCCCAGGTTTTTCACAGTATGAGTGCCGCACATCAGAACGGTGACGCGGAGGAACTGGGACAGATACAGAACGAGCTGACTGGAAAGATCTGCGCGTCGTGTGACGCGTGTGCAGTCTGCTGGGAGAGAGATCCTGCACCCTTATACGGCGCGCTGTCGGGGATCCTTTCCGCGATCTGGAACGGAGAGACTCCCGGGGAGGAGAAAAAGCAGGAGCTTGCACAGTATTGCAGGCACAGCAGCGATATGGTGGAGGAGGCGGTGCGCGTCTTTGAGCGTGTCAGCTTAAACCGGGCATGGTACCAGAGACTGGTGGAGAACCGGGAGGTGATAGCGGAACAGCTGGATGCGATGGCGTATATCATGCAGGACTGCGCCAGGGAGGAGAAAATTCTGGATGTGGGGGAACGCCATGTTCTCTCAGAAATTCAGTACCGTGCGAAGGAACAGGGGATTGTGGTGGAGGAATTGCACCTGATCGAGGCGGTGGACGGCAGGATCCGGATCGATGCAGTGTTAAAAAGCCGGCTGGGAGGCTGTGTCGCGGTGAAGACATTTCTGGCGCTCTCCGGCGCCGTGCTTGGAAAAAAGCTCCGGACAACCGCGGATGCGCGGACGTTTATTGCAAAGGAGCCGTTCCGGTTCCTGATCTACGAGGACACCGCATACCGGAGCGTGCAGGGAATTGCGCGGGTGAAGAAGGACGAGGCAAAAATTTCAGGCGACAACTTTTCTTTTCTGGAACTCGAACGAGGGGAAATGCTGCTTGGACTGTCGGACGGCATGGGCTCCGGGAGCAGTGCCTGCAAGGAGAGCGAGATGGTGCTGGATCTTGTGGAACGTTTTCTGGAAGCAGGGTTTTCCCTGGAGACGGCAATACGCATGATGAATTCGGCGATGGTGATGAAAGGGGAAAATGACATCTACTCCACGTTAGACCTCTGCATGGTGAACCTGTACAGCGGTATGGCACGCCTGTACAAGGTGGGAGCGGCGGCTGCCTTTATCCGGCGGGAGGATGAGGTGGAGTGCATTGCATCGGAAAATCTGCCGGTGGGGGCGCGTGCGCACCTGGATGCAAAACCGAGGGAGATACAGCTGAACGACGGTGATTTTATTGTCATGGTGACGGATGGTGTGTTAGAATACTTACATGTTCCGAAGCCGGAGGAGACGATGCGGGAAATGATTCTCAGTATCAAAACCAACAATCCGGGAATTCTGGCAAAAAAGATTATGGACAGAGTGATGCTTTTTACCGGCGGGCGCGCACAGGACGATATGACAGTACTTGCGGCGTGCATCTGGAAAAAGGCATAGAATAGAATGTGGAACGATAGAGGAAATGCGATGCAGAAGAAAGGAATGGAACTGGAGGGGCTTGTTAAATCCGGGGATGTGGTGCTTGCGGGCGTCTCCGGGGGAGCGGACTCGGTATGTCTGCTGCTTATGCTGCTTGAGTACCGGAAGCACTGCGATTTTTTCCTGGAGGCGGTGCACGTGGAACACGGGATCCGGGGAGATGCCAGCAGGAGAGACGCCGCGTTTGTTAAAAGGCTTTGCGAAAAGCGGGGCGTTTGCTGCAGGATTTATCCGGTGGATGTCCCGGCGTATGCAAAGGGACACGGCCTCGGCGTTGAGGAGGCGGCGAGGAAGCTCCGCTATGAGTGTTTCAGGGAGGCAGCAGAGGACTATGACGGCAGACCGGTGAAGATCGCGCTCGCGCATCATGCGGATGATAATGCGGAGACCATGCTGTTTCGGCTGATCCGGGGGAGCGGACTCCACGGACTCTACGGTATGCGCCCGGCGCGCAGGCTTGCGGAGGGCGTCACGGTAATCCGGCCGCTGCTTGGAATGGAGAGAGCGGAGATCGAGGCGTATCTGGAGGCACAGGGACAGCCTTACTGCCGGGATGCGACCAATGAGGATACCGACTACAGCAGAAACCGGATTCGCCATAAGGTGATGCCGGAATTAAAAGCGGTGAATACGGGGGCGGTGCATCATATGATGCAGAGCGCACAGATGTTAAGGGAGCTGTCGGATTACCTGGAGGAAGAGACGCGCCGGGCGGCAGAGCGCGTGTGCCGTGACAATCCGGATTCCTGTGTGATTGATGCGGTTCTTTTTTCGGAATATCCCGTGCTTTTAATCCGGGAAGTGCTGCTTGGGGCGCTGCAAAAAGTGGCGGGCAGCAGCCGTGACATCGGAAGCGTGCATGTGGAAGAACTGTGCACACTGTATACAAGACAGGTCGGCCGTGTGATCTGCCTGCCCTACGGCGTGCGTGCGGAGCGCGTGTATGAGGGAATCCGGCTGTACAGGGAAGCGCCGGCGGCTGATATGGAACGGGAGAGCATCGAGATTACCGGGGAGATGCTTTCGCGCGCAGAAAAGGAAGAGGTGGTGCTTGCGCTGCCGGATGGCAGACTGCACCTGCGGATACGTGATTTTTCGGGGAATATGCAGGAAATCCCGAAAAAAACATATACGAAATGGTTTGATTATGGTAAAATAAAATCTGGTCTGCGGCTGCGCAGAAGAGAGAGCGGCGATTACCTGATGATAGATGCTGCCGGACATACCAAGAAGCTGAAGGAATATTTTGTCAATGAGAAGATTCCGGCGGCGAAGAGAGACGCTATATGGCTTCTGGCAACGGGGTCCGAGATCCTGTGGGTGGCAGGCGGGCGCATCGGCGCCGGCTGCAAAGTCGGAGAGAATACAGAAAAGATATTAGAAGTACGGTTAAGTGGAGGAAACGATTGTGAAGATCAAGAAAATTAACGTTCATCTCACAGAGGAACAGATTGAGCAGAGAGTAAGAGAGTTGGGAGCCGAGATCAGCAAGGTGTACGGAGATGAGCCGGTATGTCTGATCTGTATTTTGAAGGGATCGGTATTTTTTACCTGCGAACTGGCAAAGCGTATTACTTCACCGGTTGAGATAGAGTTTATGTCGGTATCCAGCTATGGATCAGGCACAAGTTCCAGCGGCGTGGTGCGTATCGTAAATGATCTTGGAACCAGTATTGAAGGCAAAAATGTGCTGGTAATTGAGGACATCATCGATTCCGGCAGAACTTTAAGCTATTTGTTGGAGAATTTGAAGACAAGAAATCCGAAGACACTCAGACTGTGTACGCTTCTGGATAAGCCGGACCGGAGAGTGGTGGATGTCAATGTGGATTATGTGGGATTTGTCATTCCGGATGAATTTGTGGTAGGATACGGTCTCGACTACGACCAGAAGTACCGCAATCTGCCGTATATCGGATTTGTTGAGATAGAGGAATAAAGGAGAAATCGATTGAATAGTAAGAGAAGCAGTTACAGAGGATTTGGCATCTATCTGCTCCTGATACTTGCCATCATAGGTATCTGGTATTGGATGGACGGAAACACGTCAACCAACAGTTACACGCGGGCACAGTTTGAGACTGCGGTTGCAGATGGAAATGTTGCACAGCTGAAGATTGTACCGAACCGCGGCGAGGTGCCGACCGGTAATGTATACATTACATTTAAGGACTCCTCGACACAGGTTCTGGCGGTAAACGATGTAAATGATATAGAAGACTATCTGCGCGATCAGCAGTTTACGTCTTACACCGTGGAGAATCCGCCGGAGCAGAGCTGGATCGTGACGATACTTCCGTATCTGATTATTTTTGCGGCGATGTTCATTTTCTTCATGATTATGACCAATCAGGCGGCTGCCAATTCCGGCGGCGGCGGTAAGATGATGAACTTCGGCAAGAGCCGCGCAAAGCTCATGACAGATGACCCGGCAAAGCGGGTGACATTTGCCAATGTGGCAGGTCTGAAAGAGGAAAAGGAAGAGCTTGAGGAGATCGTGGATTTCCTGCGTGCCCCGAAGAAGTATACCAGGCTTGGCGCGCGTATTCCAAAGGGCGTCCTTCTCGTGGGACCTCCGGGAACCGGTAAGACACTTCTGGCAAAGGCGATTGCCGGTGAGGCAGGCGTGCCGTTCTTTAGTATTTCCGGTTCGGATTTTGTGGAGATGTTTGTTGGCGTCGGCGCTTCGCGTGTCCGTGATCTGTTTGAGGAAGCCAAGAAAAATGCGCCGTGTATCGTGTTTATCGATGAGATCGATGCTGTCGCAAGACGGCGTGGTACCGGTATGGGCGGCGGCCACGATGAGCGCGAGCAGACATTGAACCAGATGCTCGTTGAGATGGACGGTTTCGGTGTCAATGAGGGAATTATCGTTATGGCGGCGACGAACCGTGTGGATATTTTGGATCCGGCGATCATGCGTCCGGGACGTTTCGACCGGAAGGTGCATGTGGGACGTCCGGATGTCGGCGGAAGAGAGGAGATTCTTTCTGTTCATGCGAAGAACAAGCCGCTCGGGGATGATGTCGACTTAAAACAGATCGCACAGACGACTGCGGGCTTTACCGGCGCGGATCTTGAGAATCTTCTGAATGAGGCGGCTATTATCGCAGCGAAGGAAGACCGTGCGTATATTACACAGACGGACATCAAGAAGGCGTTTGTGAAGGTGGGAATCGGCGCGGAGAAAAAGAGCCGCGTGATCTCCGAGAAGGAAAAGCGTATCACCGCATTCCACGAATCCGGTCATGCGATTCTGTTCCATCTGCTTCCGGATGTCGGTCCGGTCTATTCCGTATCGATCATTCCGACGGGAGCGGGAGCTGCCGGTTACACGATGCCGCTGCCGGAGCGTGACGACATGTTCAACACGAAAGGCAAGATGCTGCAGGATATTATCGTATCTCTGGGAGGACGTGTGGCGGAGGAACTTGTATTTGATGACATCACGACAGGAGCATCTCAGGACATCAAGCAGGCGACCCGGATGGCAAAGGATATGGTCACAAAATACGGAATGTCAGAGAACATTGGTCTGATCTGCTACGACAATGACGACGATGAGGTATTTATCGGCAGAGACCTGGCGCACACGAGAGGCTATGGAGAGGGCGTTGCGACCACCATTGACCTGGAAGTGAAGCGGATCATTGACGAATGTTATGAAAAAGCGAAGCAGATGATTGCGGAGCACCGCGACGTGCTGGATGCCTGCGCGAATCTTCTGCTGGAGAAGGAAAAAATCAGCCAGCAGGAGTTTGAGGCATTGTTTGAGCAGTAATTGTGCATAACGGCAATGAAAAAAGAAAAACCGGGCAGAAGGTACTATACAAAATGAATAAAAACGTGTGCACAAAATTGTGAAGTTTGTGCACACTTATCTGGCGAGGCATGCTATTATAATAACCGTAAAAACCCCCCAATACATTATATATAGTTTTTGCTATACCCCATAGTAAAAATACCTTCTCCTAAAAAGACAGCAGTTCGACAGGCTGTCTTTTTTTTACCTTCTAATAAAAATATTTGAAATGGGATATGTTTTATTATAAGAATATCGGAGAAAATGAAGTTCCAGAATGCAACCGGGGCGGCAATTCTTTGAAGCAAAATCCGAGGATTTCTTTCGTGCCGCGTCGGACATCGGGTTCTGTGTCTTTCCACGTTTGGACAGTCCCCGGGGTGTGTCCGGCAAAACCGCAGACAATGAGCGGACTTTCTGGTGCCCCTAGTGGCACCGCTTCGCAGACAATATAAAACCGCGCGAACCGAACTCGTTATCATCTGCTATTGAAAACAGGGCAGATGACAACTCAGACAGCGGCTTCGCGCGGTTATGTTCTGTTTGCTGGTGCCACGAAGGGGCACGCACAAAAGTCCTTAAATTGTCTGTGGTTTGCGGACACACCCCGGGGAATGTTCCAAACTTGGAAAAACACAGATGATCAGGGATGTCCGACGCGGCATGGTTAGAAATACCGGATTTTGCGATTAGAATTGCCGCCCCGGTTGCATCTGGAACGTGATAGTCTCTGGTTCTTATAATAAAACGTACCCCATTTATTGTCTTTTCTTGCGGAGATTCACAAACGTGAGATAGATATCATAGTAGATATTTTCGCGGTTCTGCTCCGTAAGCATCTTTAAATCGTTATATAATTCCCGGTCGCTTAGAATCACATCCACCATATCAGGATTGTACTCGGTGCCACGTCCTGCCTTCAGTTCGTTCAATACCACATCGAACGGTTTCGCGCGGTGGTAATTGCGGCTTAAGTAATCGGTCGCTGCATCCAGACAGTCACAGATGTGGATCAGGTCGATGGCATCCCGATACGGCGAGGCGGTATTGTCAAAACTGAGCGGATAACCGCGGGTACCGTCGTAGGAGCGGTGATGTCCGAGCGCAACCGGCTGGTAGATTAAAAAGTCAGGATCGGACGACAGATAGTCGGAGCCCTTCTGCGGATGTGTCTGAATAATGTTGAATTCGTAGTCGTTTAATTTGCGGTGCTGCGTGTTGATGATCGGGATCATGCCGTTTTTCCCAATATCGTGGAACAAAGCTGCGGGAACGATATAGTCTAATACTTCCGCGGGGGAGGCATAGGCATTTCCCGCCAGATAGGAGGACGGAATCCGCAAAAGCTCCGGCCGTGCGGCTAAAATATGCTTTCCGATCGCTTCTGCAAGATAGGAAACCATAACGGAGTGTGTGAATGTCGTGAGATGTCTGGTTACGACCAGATCTACGATAAAGTTCATTTTTTCCATACGGTTCTGGAAAGTCCCAAGGATCAGCGGGTGAAACGCCACCAGCTGGACGCCGTTGTTTAACGTGTAGGAATTGAGACTGGCAGGCTGATTCATCAGATAGCTGGTAATCAGATTGCGGTAGCGCCGGTAAGTTGCCTGCTTAAACTCTTCCTTGAAATGCGTATGCCCCAGTACGTCGATCAGGTTGAGCGGCAGATTGGTATAAAAAGCAAGCAGGTCAGGCGAGGAAACCTGACCGATGGTCTGCATCTTGTGGACATAATAATCGTCCAGAATCTGCCAGGCGGCTTCCCAGGTGATTGTACCATTGCGTGCCTGCACATAGTGGTAATTAAATACTGTGAATACAGGGCATTCATAGATGGAACCATGCTCGTGCAATATCTCGGAGTAATAGATCTGCGTCATATTCTCCAGAGAGGACAGGATCGCGGATGGTGCAATAACACGTTCAACGTTAAGAACAGCGCCGTACGCGCGGAAATCGTTGATTGCACGGTCACAGAGCTGCGGAATCCGTGGATTGGTGGTATCGTACTGACAGAATTTGGGCATGGTACGGATCTGACAGAGCTCCTCCCAGAGCCGGTAAGCGGTCTCAATGTCTAAGATGCCAAGACTCGGCGCCACCCGGATCAGATTGTAATAGGCAATAAAAATATAGTCGCGGCTTGCAGCCGATTCAAAGAATTCAATCTGATCGCGGTAAGAGAGCACTTTGGTGTAGAAATATATAGTCTTATCGCGAGAGGTGGGCTCTCCGGTTCGTGAGAGCTCCATGTATGAAAAGCCGGCGCAGATATAGAGAAAAAGCAGGCTTTCCGTATCACTGCGGTCTTCATAATGTGGAAGCAGAATATCAATAATGCGGATCAGCAGAGCCGGTTCGGTATAGTTGCTGTAGTAAAAATCACGGCAAAAAGAAAGTAAAAGATCATATCCCTCATCGGACAGAAGAGCAGGATTGCTGCTTAGCGGATAGAGATACTGTTCAAGCAGTATCTGATTGTCCGCACAGCGTTGCTGCTGGTCGTCTGCACATGCGCGAAGTGTTGCCAGCCATTCCTCACGGCTGGCAGGCTCCAGAAGGTAATCCTCCCAGGCGAGACTGTGCATGAAGTTGTCATAGTAAGTATCAAAAAAGTAACGGATATCCGTGTTGCTGATCATGTATTCCTCCGCCTGCGCATTTAAATATGTGTGAAAACCACCCAATTTGTCCATAAGCGCAAATATAATAATATTATAACAAATAGATCATAAATGTATATAGTAATTTGGATGTGCAGGTGGTCAAAAACGTGCATCAACGGCTAAAAAAGAATTAAGAAAATTTAGAAATTCTTTATTTGCCCCTGCCTGCGAGGAGGAATACAATAAAGGTGCGGCGGTAAGATCCGTTGCCGCAAGAACGGAACAGGGAGGCAGCCATGTCGAACACGACAAAACTTGCACTGGAGGCATCACTTAAAAAGCTTTTGCTTAAGAAGCCGGTGGATAAGATTACGATCAACGATCTGACGGAGGACTGCGGGATCAGCCGCATGGCGTTTTACTATCACTTCAAGGATATTTACGACCTGATTGAGTGGGCGTGCCTGGAGGACGGAAAGCGTGCGCTTGCGGATAAGAAGACGTACAGTACGTGGAGTGAAGGTCTGGAGCAGATCTTTGAGGCGGTACTGGAGAACAAGCCGTTTATTTTGAATGTTTATCACTCGGTCAGCCAGAAGAAGATCGAGAGCTATCTCTATAAGCTGACCTACGATCTGCTGGCGGATGTGGTAGAGGAAGAATGTCGTGATGCGGCGGTTAGCGGGGAGGATAAGGCGCTGATCGCGGAGTTCTACAAATACGGCTTTGTGGGTATGATGCTGCACTGGATCGACGGCGGCATGAAGACGGATTACAGAGAGCTTGTGCAGCGGCTGAGTACGATGCTACGCGGCAGTATCTTAAATGCCGCCCGGAATTTTGAGCAGAAGCAATCAGAAAGCTTAGCAAAAGAGCCGGAATGATAAGTTTTTTATCATTTTGATCTTTTTGTAAATTGTGTCATTCACCTGGGCAGACTAAGATAAGGACACAAAGAATTTACAGCATAATTGGAAAGGTGGTAGTTACGATGGGAAAAGGAAAACATATAGGACTTGGCGTGGCTGCGCTGGCAGCCGGAGCAGGTGTGGCGGCACTGGCGGCGGGCAGCCATAAGAACAACGGCGAGCGTGCGCAGAAGAAAGCGGTCGAGGAGAAGGCGAGAGCGGAATACCGCAATACCGAGCGCGGCAGGCATGAGAAGAACAGCAAGGGTATCTACTATACCAACGGTAATTACGAGGCTTTTGCGAGACCGAGAAAGCCAGAGGGTGTGGATGAGAAGAGTGCCTATATTGTCGGCAGCGGACTGGCCTCTCTGGCAGCAGCCTGCTTCCTGGTGAGAGACGGTCAGATGGAAGGTTCCCACATTCACATTCTTGAGGCGATGGACATTGCAGGAGGCGCCTGCGACGGTATCAATGATCCGACCAGAGGATATGTGATGCGCGGCGGACGTGAGATGGAGAACCATTTTGAGTGTCTGTGGGATCTGTTCCGCAGCATTCCGTCGATTGAGACGCCGGGCGTCTCCGTTCTGGACGAGTATTACTGGCTGAACAAGGAAGACCCGAACTATTCCCTGTGCCGTGCCACAGAGGAGCGCGGCAAGGATGCGCACACAGACGGCAAGTTCAATCTGAGCCAGAAGGGCTGCATGGAGATCATGAAGCTGTTCATGACAAAGGATGAGGATCTCTACGACAAGACGATCGAGGATGTGTTCGACGACGAGGTATTCAATTCTACGTTCTGGCTGTACTGGCGCACGATGTTTGCTTTTGAGAACTGGCACAGTGCACTGGAGATGAAGCTCTATTTCCAGCGTTTCATCCATCACATCGCGGGATTGCCGGATTTCAGCGCTTTGAAGTTCACGAAGTACAATCAGTATGAGTCGCTGATTCTGCCGATGCAGAGATACCTTGAGGAAGCCGGTGTTGACTTCCAGTTTAACACCGAGGTAACGAATGTCATTTTCGACATCAAAGATGACAAGAAGGTTGCCAAGGCGCTCGAGTGCAAGGTCAACGGTGTGGAGAAAGGTATTGTGCTTACGGAGAATGATCTCGTGTTCGTGACAAACGGAAGCTGTACCGAGGGTACGATCTACGGTGATCAGAACCATGCGCCGAACGGGGACGCGGAAGTGCGCACGAGCGGCTGCTGGAGCCTGTGGAAGAATATTGCAAAGCAGGATCCGTCTTTTGGACATCCGGAGAAGTTCTGCTCGGATGTGGCGAAGACGAACTGGGAATCTGCAACCGTGACCACGTTGGACGACAAGATCATTCCGTACATCACGAATATCTGCAAGCGTGATCCGAGAAGCGGAAAAGTTGTGACCGGAGGTATCGTAAGCTGTAAGGATTCCAGCTGGCTGCTCAGCTGGACGATCAACCGCCAGGGACAGTTCAAGGATCAGGATAAGGATAAAGTATGCGTGTGGGTATACGGTCTGTTCACCGATGTGCCGGGCGATTATGTGAAGAAGCCGATGAAGGAGTGTACCGGTAAGGAGATCACCGAGGAGTGGCTGTATCATCTGGGTGTTCCGGTGGAGGAGATCCCGGATCTGGCAGAGAACAGCGCCGTATGTGTACCGACGATGATGCCGTACATCACAGCGTTCTTTATGCCGAGAACCAAGGGCGACCGCCCGGACGTCATCCCGGATGGCTGTGTGAACTTTGCGTTCCTCGGACAATTCGCGGACACACCGCGTGATACGGTCTTCACGACAGAATATTCGGTCAGAACCGCAATGGAGGCGGTATACGGACTGCTCGGTGTAGACAGAGGCGTTCCTGAGGTATGGGGAAGTGTCTATGATGTCAGAGAGCTGCTCGACAGCAGTGTGAAGCTGATGGATGGAAAGTCTCCGCTTGAGATCGAACTGCCGGGACCGCTCAATGTATTGAAGAAGCCGCTGCTTCGTGTGGTCAAGGGAACCGTCGTGGAGAAGTTGCTCCGGGATCATGATGTGATCAAGGATGGTATGTTATAGGGAATCCTGATGTGTAGAAAACTCTGATTTCCTGAATGAACGGCAACGCCCGGAAAGCCTTTGGTTTTCCGGGCATTTATTGAAAATAGGTGACACTTTTTAAATTTATAACTTGCATATCTGCTTAGGCTGTGATATAATTTACCTCTGTCAGGACACATTGACAAATGGGCAGATTCCCGAGTGGCCAAAGGGGACAGACTGTAAATCTGCTGCAAATTGCTTCGGTGGTTCGAATCCACCTCTGCCCATGAATTGTTGAAAGAACCATTGCCGTAAGGTAGTGGTTCTTTTTTGCTTTTCACAAAGTTCAACACGCCTTCATGATTGGTTTACCGGTACCGATCTTTACAAAAAGAATCTGGAATCCTATGTGAGAAAAGAAGGTATGCAGATGAAAACCAAGGTCAGTATTGTCGCCACTGTGACGCTTCTTATGGCGATCGGATTTATCTGTATGAAAAATGTGCCCGTCGGACGGATTGTTTTATCCGTTGTGTGGGTATGTCATGTGATCTACTTTTTTTGCTTTGTAAAGACACTTCCGGAAGAAAAAACAGGAAGCGGGGGAATCCAATATGAAGAATAAACGCAGCCTGCATTTTTGTAATCCTGCTGCTGGCGCATATGATCCAGCACAGAATGTCTGGCACTGCATCATAATACATGCAGGAGAGGAGTGCTTATAAAAACCAGATTTTCTCGTTTGTGGAGGAGATACTGGTCGCGCCGGCATCCAAGAGGGCGAGGATGTCTTCCTTTTCGGAGACCAGCCCGCCGGCAATGACCGGTGCGGAGGTGGACTGACAGACTTTGGCGATGACCTTGGGCATCAGTGCCGGCAGGATTTCGATCAGATCCGGGCGGGAGGATTTGACCTGGCGGTCGATGTTCTCGTATGCCATGGAGTCAATCAGAAACAGCCGGAGGATTGTAAAGAGCCCCAGCTCCTTGGCGCGTTTGATAAGTGTCGGCTTCGTTGTGATAATGCCGTCGGCATTCGTGTATTTTTGAAGAAAGTCGACTGCCACTTCTTTGGAACTCAGTCCGTTGATGAGATCCAGATGGACGATCGCAAGCTTTCCGGCGGATTTGACGGTCTCCACGATGTCACTGATGGTGACGATGTCGCCGTATAAGATAAAGATAATGCGGCTGTCGCTGGTCAGGCATCTGGAAAGACCTTCGTCGTCTTTGACCGCTGCAATGATGGGAGAATCCTCCAGGGCTTCTTTAAATAATTTCTTCATGACAATCTCCTGTATTCGGTGAATCAATAAGGTCATCATGCCGATCGCATGATGACCTTATTATATAATAAAGTGAGATTCTTTGAAAGCGCTTATTTTGCAGGAACATTTCTGGCGGCAATGATGTCGACACCAGTTCCGGCAACGTCGGATAAGACCACATCGCCGATCTTAAGCGGTGCATTGACGGTGATATCCTTTAAGGCGTTGACACAGTCGAAAATCCTGCCTTTCGGAATGTCGGAGGCTGTTTTCACGTTTGCCATCGGGTAGATGCCTCCGTTCACCCGGACCGTCGATGTTACGATGCGGGTCGGATTCGTGACTTCTTTTCTGGCGTAGGCGTCGCCTCTCGGACAGGTATTGCCGGTGACGGCGGTGACGGTAGATCCGTCCATGGTAACTGTGATGGTGCACCCGAGCGGGCAGCCGATACAGGTCAATTCTCTTGTGCTCATGATGATTCCTCCATTCTATTTATGAATTTTCTTCAATGCGGATTGTGATTCTGGACAGATCCGGGAATTCAGCAAGTTTTTTCTTGTCGAGAATTACCTGCTCCATCTCGCCGGGAGCCATAACCGGACGTTTGCGCTTACTGATTAAGGTGTCATCGAAGTAAGTCGCAATCGAGCAGTTCTTGTATACCGCGCCCACACGGAAGCGGACGGTCAAAGTGTCGTCCATCTCGGTCGGACGGACATATTTCGGAACGGTGTAGCGCACGCCGTCCACCGGGAAAATCTCGACGGATGCGGCAGCTTTGCTGGAGCCGTTTTGAATATAAGCGGCGGCATTTTTTCCGGCTGCGGTTGCTTCCTGGGAAACATAGTCCACAAGGTCATGTACATGAAGAACATTTCCACAGGCGAACACGCCGTCGATGCTGGTCTCTAAGCTGTCATTGACGATTGGACCGGAGGTGACAGGATTGATGGCAACGCCTGCGCTGCGGCTAAGCTCGTTCTCCGGGATCAGTCCGCAGGAGAGAAGCAGGGTGTCGCAGGTGTAGCGCTCCTCGGTTCCCGGAATCGGTTTGCGGTCCGGACCGACTTCTGCAATTGTGACAGCTTCGACACGGTTTTTGCCCTCAATGTCGATGACAGTGTGACTGAGCTTCAACGGGATGCCGAAATCATCCAGACACTGTACAATGTTTCGCTTCAGGCCGCCGGAGTAAGGCATCAGTTCGGCAACCACCTTGACCTTCGCGCCTTCCAGCGTCATGCGGCGTGCCATGATCAGACCAATGTCACCGGAACCTAAGATGACAACTTCGCGGCCCGGCATATAGCCTTCCATGTTGACCAGACGCTGTGCCGTACCTGCGGAAAAAATACCGGCCGGACGATAGCCCGGAATATTTAAGGCACCTCTGGAACGTTCGCGGCAGCCCATGGCGAGAATGATCGCTTTTGCGTGGATCTCAAACATGCCGTCCTCGCGGTTCATGGCGGTTACTTTTTTTGTGATTACGTTTCCGGACGGGGCATCGGCAGCAATGTCTATGACCATGGTATTTAATTTGTACTCGATGCCGCGCTCTGCCACCTGCTCGATGAAGCGGGAAGCGTATTCCGGTCCGGTCAGCTCCTCCTTGAAGGTATGTAAGCCGAAACCGTTGTGGATACACTGGTTTAAGATACCGCCGAGCTCTTTGTCTCTCTCGATGATTAAGATGCTCTCGATGCCGTGGTCTCTTGCGGATACAGCGGCTGCAAGTCCGGCAGGACCTCCGCCGACGATGACTAAATCATAGTTTTTCATAGTAGAATCCCCCTTTAAATCTCTTTGTTGATGCCGATGACGATGTTGCCGCCGACGCCGTTTTTGGTAATGTCAAACATACTCATTGGTACTTCGCGCTCTAAGATCTCCATGGTACGCGGGGAGCAGAAACCTGCCTGGCAGCGTCCCATGCCGGCTCTGGTGCGGCGTTTTACCCCGTCGAGAGAGCGGGCACCGAGCGGACGGTGAATGGCGTCCATGATCTCGCCCTCACTGATCATCTCGCAGCGGCAGATGATGTTGCCGTATTCCGGATGCTCTTTGATCAGCTGATTGCGCTCCTCCATGGAAAGCGTCTCTGGTCTTAAGATGCCTTTGCGTGTGGAGATGAAATCTGTTTTTTCCGTAAGAGAAAGAAGATCGGCGGCGATGCCTGCGGCCATCTCTCCGATTGCCGGTGCGGAGGAGAGACCAGGGGACTCAATGCCGGCCGCGTTGATAAAACCTTTCGCGTCTTCCACTTCCCCGATGATGAAATCGTCGCCGTCTTCGTGTGCGCGCAGACCTGCAAATGAGGTGATAACCTGGCGCATCGGAACATTTTTGACACTCAATGCGGCAGTCTTTGCGAGGGAATCCAGTCCGTCCTGTGTGGTGTTGACTGCTTCCTTATTCGTGACATCCACTGCGGTCGGGCCGACTAAGAGGTTGCCGTGTACGGTAGGAGTGACAAGCACGCCTTTTCCCATTTTGGATGGAAGCTGGAAAATCGTGTGTGATACGTGTGTTCCGGCCTCTTTGTCGAGCAGGCAGTATTCGCCTTTGCGGGCGGTAATGTGAAGCTTGTGCTCACTTACCATATTGTTGAATTCGTCAGCGTGAACGCCGGCAGCATTGATGATAACCTTCGCCTCGAAGGTTTCCGGTGTGTCTGTATCGGTGTGGATGGTCTCTAACGTGTAACCGCCGTCTTTTTTCTGGATGGAGGTGACTTTGGTATTTAAGAAAAAGGAAACACCGTTGGTGTATGCGTTTTCTGCAAATGCCATGGTCATGTGGAACGGGCAGACAATGCCGCCGGTCGGGGCATACAGACCGCAGGTGACGTCGTCGCTTAAATTCGGCTCCAGCTGAAGCAGCTCATCGCGTTCTAAGATGCGCAGCCCCGGTACGCCGTTTTTCGCACCTTTTTCTAAAAGGGCGTCAAGACCGCTGCGGTCCTGATCTTTGGTACATACGACGAGGGAACCGTTTCTCTTAAACGGAATGTCGAGGTCTTTTGAGAGGGCATCCATCATCTCGTTGCCGCGGACATTTAACTTTGCCTTTAAGGAACCAGGGGCTGCGTCGAAGCCTGCGTGGATGATTGCACTGTTGGCTTTGGAGGTGCCGTCACAGACATCCTCTTCACGCTCGATGACACAGACGTTCGCCTGGTATCTGGATAATTCTCTTGCGATTGCACTGCCGATGACTCCGGCACCGATAATTGCTACATCATACATAGTACATTCTCCTTTTCTTTGAAATGCAAAAAGAGCAAGGCAAACAAAAACGATCCCATCGTCTCTGCTCTTACCCTGCTCATGTCTCTCGGTAATTCTTATGAACTTAACTATATTATAACACGAAATGAACAGGATGCAAGACCTGATTGAAAAAAACAGACATTGCACCCGGCTTTGCAAGAAAGTGCCCCATATCATCACGAATTAGGGTATAATGTGAATAAGCAATGAGCAGTGCAGACAGGAGAAGCGGCTGATAGTGCAAATGCACGTCAGCGTGAAAAAAGCGAAGCGTTTTCACGCGGCACTGCGAAACCGAGGTGGACGAATTTGCTCCATATGAACGCGCCAGCGAGCCGGGGAAACCGGAGGTTTACCGGGCTTTTGCCGGAGCGCGATATGCAGTGCAAAGAATATGCGAGTGTCTGATAGTGCGAATGCCCGACAGCGTGAAAAAAACGGAGCGTTTTCACGCGGCACTGCGAAAAAATGCCGGACACCTGCGTGGAAAGGACAACATGTCATGAGAAGAGGAAGAAGCGAGAAGCAGAAACAGAAGCTGCTTTACATGGCGCAGCTTTTATATGAGAGAACGGACGAAGATCATCCTGTGACGACGCAGGAGGTGATCGACTATCTGGAGGCGAACGGAATCCGCTCGGAGCGCAAGACAGTGTACACCGATATGGAGGAACTGGAAGATTTCGGTCTGGATATTATACGGGTGAAGGAGCGCCCCGGCGGATATTATCTTGCCAGCCGGAAATTTGAACTGGCGGAGTTAAAACTTCTCGTAGATGCCGTGCAGGCGTCGAAGTTCATCACGACGAAGAAGTCGAGAGAGCTGATTGCCAAGCTGGAGACGCTTTGCGGCAGGGAACAGGCAAAGCAGCTCCACAGGCAGGTCGTGGTGACCAACCGCAGCAAGGCGGTCAATGAAAACATTTATTATAATGTAGATATGATTTACAATGCCATCGCGGAAAATGTGAAGATCCGTTTTCAGTATTTTGAATGGACGGTCAATAAAGAGATGAAACTGCGGCGGGACGGCAGTTACTATGAAGTGAGTCCCTGGCTGCTCTCGTGGGATGACGAAAACTATTATCTGATCGCCTACGACGACAGAAGCCGCGACATCCGCCATTACCGTGTGGATAAAATGCTAAAGATCGAACTTACGGCGGAAAGCAGAGAGGGGAAGGAGCAGTTCGGGAACTTTGACGTGGCGGCATATTCCCGAAAAACGTTCGGCATGTTCGCGGGGGAGGACGAGACTGTGACCTTAATCTGCGAAGACGCCCTCACGGGAGTCATGATCGACCGTTTCGGCAAGGAGGTTGCGATGCGCCGGTATGATGAGACAAGAATCCGGGTGCGGGTGAGCGTCGCGGTCAGCCGCCAGTTCTTCGGCTGGCTGGCGGGACTTGGCGCGGCAGTGCGGATTGAGTCGCCGGAATCCGTCGTGCGGGAATACCGCGAGTATCTGGAAACTATTTTGAAAACATACGGGGAGCAGGAACTATGAGAGAGCGCACTTATGAGATAAAGATAGAGGGCGTGCCGATCATTGTCACGAAAAAACGGATGAAAAACATGTATCTGCGCATCAGTAAAGAGGACGGTACAGTGCGGATCTCAGCGCCGCATCAGATGAGTGATACGCGGATTGCGGCATTTGCCAGAGAACGGATCGAATGGATTCGGAAATATCAGCAGAAATACAAAGAAGCCGGAGAGCGCCGTTCGGAAAAACGGGAACTGGATGCGGCAGAAATCGCGCGCAGAAAGAAACAGTTAAAGCGTGAGGTGGAGCGTCTTGTGGCAAAATGGGAGCCGGTGATGGGGGTGAAAGTCTCCGGAATCACCATCCGGCAGATGAAAACAAGATGGGGGTCCTGCAATGTGCAGACACATCACATCAACATCAATCTGACGCTCTTGTCCAAGCCGCCGGAGTGCCTCGAGTATGTCGTCGTACATGAGATGACACATATTCTGGAGGCGAGCCACAATCAGCGCTTCTGGGGATTTATGACGAAGTTTTACCCGGACTGGAAGCGCGTGCGAAAATATCTAAGTGACGAAACTGTGGATTAGCGTGCCGGAAGAAGCGGGGCTGACGGATCAGATAAACTGATTGGTCGTCGGATCGTACTCGTAGTCTATATTTTTTAATGCAGAGATAACCTCTGCGGCATCAATCTGGTAGGTTGCAGCAAATTCTTCCAGCGACGGGTAGTGGTCACGAAGCTGTGTGTTGACAAAGCTTAAGAGCATGACGGGATCTTTGGGAAGTGTATTCATGGTATGGGTTCCTCTTTTCTTAATTTTATGTTAAAATAGCACGGCATAAGAGAAATTGCAAGAGGTGAAACGAATGGGACAGAAGATAGACAAGGAAGTATTTGATAAATTTTTTAAAGAGAGTTACTGCACCGTCGAATATGAGACGGTCAAGGAAGAGTTTGAGCGGATCGCATCGATCGGGAACGATCTGTTTACGGGAAGCTATGAGGCGAGAAACCTGAACCGGGAGAATTTTATCCTGTATCTGACCAGTGACAGCTATTGTGATTTTGAGGCTGCCGTGCAGGAGGCGATGGATGATCTGAACCCGGAGATTCTGGATGCGGTGATGGATGTGACGGAAGCGCAGGAGGACGGCGATGAGATCACGGAGGTTTACTGGGATACCCAGAGGGAATTGCTGCATGATTTTCTGCTGCGGCTGTACGATGAAGTGATTTCAACATGGAAATAGAACAGAAATGCGAAAAGGAGGACGTCTTATGGCGAAGGCAAGCTGTGACAGCTGTGTATACAATGTGTATGATGAAGATGACGAGACCTACTACTGTGAAGTGGATATGGATGAGGATGATGCGGCGAGACTGATGCAGGGACATTACAGGGAATGTCCGTATTATCAGCTGGACGATGAATATGCGGTGGTAAGACACCAGATGTAAATGTGAAACAATACACATACGTTACGATGTAAACCATAACGTTGACAAAAGCTAATTGCACTCATATAATATGAACTAAGAAATGAGTGTATACTATAGGTAAATATGTAATAAGGGAGGTGTTGGTATGGCTACAGTACCTACGCAGGTAAGAATCGATGAAAATTTAAAAAAACAGGCTACAGAACTTTTTTCACAGTTGGGAATGGATATGTCTGGCGCAATGAATATTTTTCTCAGGCAGTGTGTTATGAGAGGGGGACTTCCATTTGATGTAGTAGTTCCGCAATATAAACCAGAGGTTATTGAGGCTATGGAAGAAGCGAAAAGAATTAGTAGGGATCCTAATACGAAAAGATACAGTAGCTTTTCTGATGCTATGGAGGAACTTGATTGATGCAGTATGAATTGATACTTACTGGGAAGTTCAAGAAAAGCTTGAAGCTAGCCAGGAAGAGAGGTCTGGATATAACTCTCCTGGATGACATTGTTACTATGCTTCAGAATAATATTCCTTTAGAAGAAAAGTATAGAGACCATGATTTAAAGGGAAAATACCAAGGATTCAGAGAGTGTCACATTCAGCCAGATTGGCTGCTGATATATTTAAAAGAAGATGGTATTCTGACATTGACTTTGGTTGACATGGGAACACATGCAGATTTATTTAGCATGTAATAAAACCTACTTGAATTCAGCAGTAGCTGTTGTGATTTTTGGATGATATAAAAAGGCGGATGTGTAGAGATACACATCCGTTTTCTATGCAGTGAAACGTTTTATCAGGCAAAAGAGTGGCATTGTATGGAAAAAGGAATAATGGAATTTCTTTCAGAAGAGAAGTATTAAGGCGTAAAAAGAACAGAAGATTAGAAATGAAATAACCGCATGAATTGCAGAAAATATGAAATAAATTTCAAAAATAGAGAGGGTAAATTATTTACCTTCTTTTTTTAGATTCTCCAATGCAAATTGGCAGGATTGTACAACAAGTTCGTTTACGGAGATATTTTCCTGCTGAGCTATTTGAGATAATCTATCGGCTAATTCCTTGGGAATGCGGTAAGTCCTGTTTACATATTCTGGATGTTTGATTTCAAACTTCATGATATCACCTGCCTGTAAGATATTTTACAATCATATTTTAGTGCTTAAATAATGTAAAATATACACAATAAAATCACACGTAATATTTAAAGTGCATATAGTATAATAAATAGAATTATATAATTACACATATTATTTTGCGTGCAATATTGAAACTGGAAATCACGTGTAGTATAATGCCATTGGAGTAAAGAAAAGTGATTCTAGTCTGTGTAGAAAGGGAGGTACGTACAGAAAAGAAGACGGTCAATGCTAAAAATAAACAAAAGACAGAGAGAGGAATGGTTATGAAGAGGAAAATTGAGATGACGATAACACTGAGTTTTATGATATTGGTGTTAACTGGATGCGGAATGACAAAATTGGATTTAAATGATTATATATCATACGAAGTAACTGGATATGACGGTTATGGAACGATCCAGACGACATTTGATACGGATCATTTTGAAAAGGATGCTATGAGTGCACAAAAAGATCTTGAAGATCTTCAGCAATTATCTTATATGTTTGCTCTTGAAGCGGCATTTTCATATGAATGGAATCAACAGAATAATTTATCAAATGGTGATGAAATTAAGTTGGTATGGGATATTGACAATGATTCTTTGGAAAAATATAACTTGAAGTTAGAGGCTAGTGAACTTTCAGAGAAAGTGGAGGGGCTAGAAGAAATAGAAAGTTATGATGCTTTCTCTGAAATTGAGGTTAATGTGTCGGGAATAAGCCCGAATGGAACGCTGTCTATAGATAGTTCAAGGGCAGAAGTGCCGTTGAATTATAATGCAGATAAAACAACAGGAATTAAAAAGGGAGATATGATTACAATTGAAGCGGCTGCTCCCGATGGAGGGGATTTGTCTCAATATTGTGCATCTTATGGGATGCTGCCTAAGGAAGATACCTATGAGTATACAGTGGAAACAATGGATAGTTATGCTATGTCGCTTGCAGACATACCGAAGGAGACAATAGATAAGATGTTTGCAGAGGCACAGGATGATCTTACAGCAGCTTTTGCATCAAGGTCAATAGAAGACGAGACACTTCAAGAGATAGAGTATTTAGGAGCCTATTTTCTTTCTTTGAAGGAGGACGAAAAGCTTTATTGGGGAAATCAGAATGAAATTTATCTGGTTATGAAAGTCACGGTAAGCAATAGTGCAATAACGGATCAATCCTATTATACATATGCAAAATTCGGCAATATTGTCAATCTGGCAGATGGAACATGCTCTGTGGACTATTCGGCGGCAACTTATCCGAGTGGAAGTTTCTGGGGCGGAGAAACGGTAAAATTTGCTGGGGACAATGATCATTATTACGTTGGATATGATGATCTGGATACGATGTTTAATCACTGCGTAACCCAGAGTATTGGATCTTACAATTACGAATCAAGTGTAGAGGCACAGTAATTGGGCGTATTTTATGATAAAAATCAGATGGAGGAAAAACATGAGAAAAAAAGGTATGATAGTGGCACTGGCAATGATGGCGATTTTGCTGCCGACGATGCCGACAGCTGTTATGGCTAGTGAGGTGCCTGCAACAGAGGTGCAGGAAGCAACGGATGAATTACGTAAGAGCAGTAATAACGTATATAATCATTTGAAATATGACATTAACTTTGATAATACCATCACAATTACCGGTATTGATAATGCGAATGACAGTGCCAATATCGAACTTGTGATTCCGGCAGAAATAGATGGTCACAAGGTTGCAACAATTGGCACGAGTGCTTTTTCTGGATGCGTAAATATTAAAAGCGTTGCTTTGAATGAGGGATTGACAAGAATTAACTATGGTGCATTTAGTGGAACGTCCATTGCTGAGATAGATATTCCAGCTACAGTAACAGAGATACAAAGGTATGCGTTCGCTAGCTGTCTTAATCTTAAAAAGGTTACTTTTCATGAAGGATTAAGATATATAGATGACTATGCGTTTAAAGACTGCAGGATGCTTACGGGAAAACTCATAATTCCATCGACAACAACTAGCATTGGACAGTATACATTTTCGGGTACTGCCATTACGGGACTGGCGATAGAAGAAGGAACAGCGGGTATTCAATTAGGCCGGCAGGCGTTTTCTAATTGCACAAGTTTAAACGAATTAGACTTAAAGCGTGTGACGGTTATAGGCAGTAATTGTTTTGAGAATGACACAGCTATTACAGGGATTACGTTACCACAGGAAGTAGAAACGATAGGGAGCTATGCGTTTTATGGCGCCAATAATCTTGGCGGTGATCTGGTAATTCCTTCCACGGTCACATCTATTGAAGAAGGTGCTTTTGCAGGAACTTCCATCAACAGTCTGACCATTGGAGAGGGAAATGGTGGAATGACGATTGGAGCATATGCATTTGAAAAATGTGTGAATCTGAAGTATGCAAATCTGTCTAACCGGATAAAAGAAATAAGAACTAGTGCGTTTCAATATGACACGATGCTTGTGTGGGTAAGGATAGCAGATGGCAATTATACACTTACAATTGGTGATGCGGCGTTTTCTGGGAATAAGCATTTGAAAGCAATCTCGTTGCCGACAAAAACAACGAACATAAAATACGTGGCATTTGCTAATTGTTCTAATTTAAAGGATGTTTACTATGCGTCTTCACAGGAAAATTATAATACCTATGTGACGGTGGATGAAGGCAGTAATGCTCCGTATTTTAATGCAACGTTACATTATAATTCCCAGGGACCGAATGAATGGCCGAGCACAGCCTATACGGGCTGGATTTCTGCTGGCGGAAAAGACTATTGGTATGAGAATGATGTGCTGCAGGGGTATGATCCGAATAACCCAGACTATCGGGGAAAAGAAATTTATGATCCGGATTCAGACGCATGGTATTGGTTAGACAACGTGCAGCAGGGAGCAAAAGCGGTAAGCAAGGATGTCTATCAGGAATCAGAAGCCGGACAGTGGGCAGACAGAGAAGACGGAACCGGGAAGTGGGTTCGCTATGATGCAAACGGTCATATGGTAAAGGGCTGGCAGACAACAGATCAGGGAAGATACTATTTTGACCCGGTGTATGGAACAATGGCAAAGGGAACGGCAACGATTGACGGAACGACCTATTATTTTGATCTGAATACGGGTATCTTACAGAGCACATCTCCGGTAGAGAATGGCTGGTGGAGAGACGGTGGTCAAGAATACTGGTATGAGAATGGTGTTCGGCAGGGGTACGATCCCAACAACGCGGATTACCGGGGAAAAGAGATCTACGATCCGGAATCAGATGCATGGTATTGGCTGGACAATGTGCAGCAGGGAGCAAAGGCAGTAAATAAGGATGTCTATCAGGAGTCGGAAGCCGGACAGTGGGCAGATAGAGAAGACGGAACCGGGAAATGGGTTCGTTATGATGCAAATGGTCATATGGTAAAGGGCTGGCAGACGACAGATCAGGGAACCTACTATTTTGACCCAGTCTATGGAACGATGGCGAAAGGAAATGCGGAGATTGATGGCATTACCTATTACTTTGATGTAAATACTGGAATATTACAGTAATAGATACGAATGGCATAGAAAAAGCCATGGAAACAATTGAAAAAGAACTGGCGCGATAACAAATAGAAATTTGTGAAGCGCCAGCTCTTTTTCAATGAAAATGGATGTAGTATAATTTGCTTTAAAGAAATAACCGGAAATGGGAGGCAAACTGAACACTTCAAGAGGTAAGAGAAAATGCTAAATTGTGAGATACGGAGGAAAAAGATGACGAAAAAAGGAATAGTAGTGGCAATGGCAATGATGGCAGCTTTGCTGCCGGCGATGCCGACAGTTGTTACAGCGAGTGAGGTGCCAGAAACAGAGGTACAGGAAGTAACAGATGAATTGCGAAAGAGCAGCAATAACGTATATAATCATTTGAAGTACAATATTAACGATGATAACACAATTACAATTACTGGTTTGGATGATGCAAATAATAATACAGAGGTTGATCTTGTGATTCCGGCAGAAATAGATGGTCGCAAGGTTACAACAATTGGAACGAGTGCCTTTTCTGGATGCGTAAATATTAAAAGTGTTGTTTTGAATGATGGAATAATAGAAATTGGCGCTAATGCGTTTAAGGGAGCGGCTATATCTGAAATGGATGTTCCAGCTACGGTAACTACGATAGGACAGTATGCGTTTGCAAACTGTCTTAATCTCACGAAGGTTACTTTTTATGAGGGATTAGAGAAAATAGATAACTATGCGTTTCAGAACTGTAAATTGCTTACGGGAAAGATTACAATTCCATCGACAACAACTGGAATTGGAGTGTATGCATTTTCTGGTACAGCAATTACAGAATTAGCTATAGAAGAAGGAACAACGGACATTTGGCTGCAGCGTCAGGCGTTTTCTAATTGTACAAATTTAAATGAATTAGAATTAAATCGTGTGTTAACTATAGGTGCGTTTTGCTTTGAGAATGATACAGCTGTTACGGAAGTTACATTGCCTCAAGGACTAAAGGAAATAGGAAACGGCGCATTTTTGGAAAATAATAGCCTTGGGGGTGATTTGGTAATACCATCTACGGTCATATCTATTGGGGAACGCGCATTTTCGAGAACTTTCATTAAGAGTTTGACTATTGAAGATGGCAACAATGGAATGACGATTGGAGCATATGCATTTGAAAATTGTATGAATCTGAAATACGCTAACCTGTCTAACCGGCTAAAAATGATAGATTATGATGCGTTTCGATATGATCCAATGCTTGTGTGGGTAAGGATAACAGATAGCAATTACGCACTTACAATTCGCAGCTTTGCATTTTATGAGAATAAGAACTTGAAAGTAATCTCTCTGCCGACAAAATTGGCAAAAATAGAAATTAATGCTTTTAATAATTGCCTTAATTTGGAGGATGTTTACTATGCATCGTCACAGGAAAATTATAGTGCATATGCGACGGTGGATGAGTATAATAATGAATCTTATTGTAATGCGACGTTACATTATAATTCCCAGGGACCAGATGAGTGGCCGGACGCGGCTTATACCGGATGGATAACGCTTATTGGAAGAGATTATTGGTACGAAAATGCCGTGCTACAGGGATATGATCCGAAGAACCCGGATTATAGGGGAAAAGAAATCTATGATCCAGATTCAGACGCGTGGTATTGGTTAGACAACATACAGCAGGGAGCAAAAGCAGTAAACAAGGATGTTTATCAGGAATCGGAAGCCGGACAGTGGGCAGAGAATGCGGACGGAACTGGGAAGTGGGTTCGCTATGATGCAAATGGTCATATGGTAAAAGGTTGGCAGACAACAGATCAGGGAACATACTATTTTGATACGGTGTATGGAACGATGGCAAAGGGAACGGCAATGATTGACGGAATGACCTATTATTTTGATCTGAATACGGGTATCTTGCAGAGTACATCTCCGGTTGAAAATGGCTGGTGGAGCGATGGCGGACAGACATACTGGTATGAAAATGGCATTCGTCAGGGCTATGATCCAAATAATACGGACTATCGGGGAAAAGAAATTTATGATCCGGATTCAGACGCATGGTATTGGTTAGACAACGTGCAGCAGGGAGCAAAAGCGGTAAGCAAGGATGTCTATCAGGAGTCGGAAGCCGGACAGTGGGCAGATAGAGGAGATGGAACCGGAAAATGGGTTCGCTATGATGCAAATGGACACATGGTAAAGGGCTGGCAGACGACAGATCAAGGAACATACTATTTTGATCTGGTGTATGGAACGATGGCGAAAGGAAATGCGGAGATTGATGGCACTACGTATTACTTTGATGTAAATACTGGAATTTTACAGTAATATATAAAAATAGTGAATAATATTTAAGGGACTGCAATGGCAGTCCCTTAAGTTTTCATTCTATTTATTTCTCGCTGCACCGGATCGAAGCTTCCACAAAGCCCTTAAAGAGTGGATGTGGACGGTTCGGTCTGGACTTTAACTCCGGATGAGCCTGTGTGGCAACGAACCACGGATGCTCCGGAATCTCGATCATCTCTACGATTCTGCCGTCCGGAGAGGTACCGCAGAGCTTCATGCCGCTCTCGGTGAGAGAAGCGCGGAAGTCGTTGTTGACCTCATAACGGTGTCTGTGTCTCTCATGGATCTCCTCAGCACCGTATACCTCGTATGCCTTGGAGGTCTTGTCCAGAATACACGGATAAGAACCAAGACGTAAGGTTCCACCGATGTCCTCGATGCCGTTCTGATCCGGCATGAGTGCGATGACCGGATGCGTGGTGTTTGGATCAAGCTCGATGCTGTGCGCATCGTTGAAGCCGCAGACATGTCTTGCGTACTCGATGATCGCAACCTGCATGCCGAGGCACAGACCAAGGTACGGAATCTGATGCTCGCGTGCGTATTTTGCGGCAAGGATCATTCCCTCGACACCGCGGGAACCGAATCCACCCGGTACGAGAATACCGGATACATCGGATAAGATCTCGTCCACGTTCTCTGTTGTGACGTCCTCAGAATCCACCCACTTGATATTGACGGTTGCGCGCTCCGCAATGCCGCCGTGCTTCAACGCCTCCACAACAGAGATATAAGCGTCGTGAAGTGCGGTATATTTTCCGACCAGTGCGACAGTCACTTCCTTGTTCGGATGACGGAGTGCGTCGACCATTGCCTCCCAGTCCTTTAAATCCGGTTCCGGACAGTCCAGATGAAGCGCTTCGCAGGCAACCTTGGCGAGATTCTCTTTCTCCATGGCAAGCGGCGCCTCATAGAGATATTCAACGTCAAGATTCTGAAGTACATTGCGGTTCGGCACGTTACAGAACAGCGCGATCTTGTCCTTGAGACTCTGATCGAGCGGATGCTCGGAACGGCAGACGATAATATCCGGCTGGATACCCATTCCCTGCAGTTCTTTGACGCTCGCCTGCGTCGGCTTTGTCTTAAGCTCGCCGGATGCCTTGATATATGGAATCAATGTTACATGAATGAGGATGGCATTCTCGTGCCCTACTTCATGCTGGAACTGACGGATTGCCTCGAGGAACGGCTGGCTCTCGATGTCGCCGACGGTACCGCCGACTTCAATGATGGCAATGTGTGTCTCCTCGGAAGTAAAGTTCCGGTAGAAGCGGCTCTTGATCTCGTTTGTGATGTGAGGGATGACCTGTACGGTACCTCCGCCGAAATCGCCGCGGCGCTCCTTCTGAAGAACAGACCAGTATACCTTACCGGTTGTAACGTTGGAATTCTTGGTCAGACTCTCGTCGATGAAACGCTCATAATGTCCTAAGTCCAGATCTGTTTCTGCACCGTCATCGGTCACAAATACCTCGCCGTGCTGGATCGGGTTCATGGTTCCGGGATCGATGTTGATGTACGGGTCGAATTTCTGCATGGTCACTTTGTAGCCACGGGCTTTTAAAAGTCTTCCCAGAGAAGCAGCCGTGATACCTTTCCCAAGGCCGGAAACGACACCACCGGTGACAAAGACATATTTTACAGGCATAGGGTTTTCCTCCTCATATAAAAGTACAGTTGTGTAAATAATAGTAATACGCTCTATATAACCCATACAGTATACAACTAAGTGTCCGGAAAATCCAGCACAATTTCAAAAACACAGAAAATAGTATGCCGGGAAATTTTAGAATTATTTTAGAAATGACAGGAAAACTTCACGAAGAACGTATTGCTTTTAAATTCCATTTTCAATATAATATAGAAGATATACGATAAGAATCCAGACTCTGAACTGGCGGAGCCTGTTGGAAAGGATAAATACTTCAATGGACAATCAGGGATCGAATAACAATTACAATAACGGTAATTCAAACGGAGGGAATAACGGAGACGGCGGCAAAGGGAATCACAATGGTCAGATTTTGATGGCATTTATACTGATTTCACTGATTGCGCTGTTTATTATGAGTCTTGTAACCAATCAGTTCAACCAGATGAGCACGCAGGAGGTGTCTTACTCGGAGTTTCTCGACATGGTGAACGGCACCGGCAAATGGGAAGGCAGAAGCGTGAAGTCAGTGGAGATCGGTTCGTACCAGATCGACATCACACTGAATTCCGATGAGAAAATACCTTACGAGGTGACTTACTACTGCGGGCGTGTGGCGGATGATGAGCTGATTCCGTTACTTAAGGAAAAGGGCGTGGATATTAGCGGAGTGATTCCGGATAACACATCCACCTGGATTTACAGTATTTTAAGCTACCTGATTCCGCTGGTGCTGATCTGGGTTGTGCTCGGCGTGGTGATGCGCCGGATGGGCGGCGGCGCCATGGGCGTCGGCAAGAGCAACGCCAAGGTTTATGTGGAGAAGCAGACCGGCGTGACGTTCAAGGATGTTGCGGGACAGGATGAGGCGAAGGAATCGCTACAGGAGGTTGTCGATTTCCTGCACAACCCGAAAAAGTACCGCGACATCGGTGCGAAGCTGCCGAAGGGTGCGCTTCTTGTGGGACCTCCGGGAACCGGTAAGACGCTCCTTGCCAAGGCAGTGGCGGGCGAGGCGAAGGTACCGTTTTTCTCGCTGGCAGGTTCGGATTTTGTGGAGATGTTCGTCGGTGTCGGAGCTTCCCGTGTGAGGGATCTGTTTAAGGAAGCGCAGAAGCAGGCACCGTGTATCATCTTTATCGATGAGATCGATGCGATCGGTAAGAGCCGTGACACCCGTTACGGCGGCAACGACGAGAGAGAGCAGACATTGAACCAGCTCCTTGCGGAGATGGACGGTTTTGACACGTCCAAGGGAATTCTGATTCTCGCTGCAACCAACCGTCCGGAGGTACTGGACAAGGCGTTGCTCCGTCCGGGACGTTTTGACCGCCGGATCATTGTCGACAAGCCGGATCTGAAGGGGCGTCTGGAGACCCTCAAGGTACATTCCAAGGACGTCATGATGGATGAAACCGTGGATCTGGATGCACTGGCACTTGCGACGGCAGGTCTGGTGGGTTCCGATCTTGCCAATATGATCAATGAGGCAGCAATCAATGCCGTCAAGAACGGCAGAAAGTTTGTCAACCAGTCCGATCTGTTTGACGCGTTTGAACTTGTGGCAGTCGGCGGCAAGGAGAAGAAGGACCGCGTGATGAGTGACAAGGAGCGCAAGATCGTGTCCTACCATGAGGTCGGCCACGCGATGGTGACGGCGCTTCAGAAGAACACCGAGCCGGTACAGAAGATCACGATTGTTCCGCGTACGATGGGAGCGCTCGGCTACACGCTGCAGACGCCGGAGGAGGAGAAGTATCTCCAGACCAAGGACGAACTTTTAGCGAAGATTACCACTTACATGGCAGGACGTGCGGCGGAGGTGCTGGTATTCCAGTCGGCAACCAGCGGTGCGGCGAACGATATTGAGCAGGCGACGGCGATTGCCAGGGCAATGGTAACGCAGTACGGTATGTCCGATAAGTTCGGTATGATGTGCCTGGCGACGGTGGAGAACCAGTATCTGGACAACCGCGCAGGACTGATCTGCGGTGAGGACACGGCGGCGCAGATTGATAAGGAGGTACTTGCCATTATCAATCACGCATATGATGAGGCGATGCGTCTCCTCACGGAGAACCGGGAAGTGCTCGATCATATCTCGGAATACCTCTACGAGCATGAGACGATTACCGGTAAGGAATTCATGAAGATCTTCCGTGAACTGAAGGGAATCCCGGAGCCGGAGGACGAGGCGGAGAAGAAAACATTCTTCGAGCAGGCGGAGGAAGCACGCCAGGGACTGGAAGAGGCGAAGCCTGCCGCAGAGAATCAGAACATGGATGATGTGCTGCTGCGCAATACGCAGGACCATGAGGAACAGTAATGTTTGTAATTGAAGAAGAACTTAAAAAACTCCCGGATCAGCCGGGAGTTTATATTATGCATGACAGCCGTGATGCCATTATCTACATTGGCAAGGCAGTCAGCCTGCGCAAGCGGGTGCACCAGTATTTTCAGCCAAGCCATGACGAGGGCATCAAGAAAGCGCAGATGGTAAAACAGATTGCGCGGTTTGAGTACATTGTGACGGATTCCGAACTGGAAGCGCTGGTACTGGAATGCAATCTGATCAAAGAACATCGGCCAAAGTACAACACCATGCTGCGGGACGATAAGACATATCCGTACATCAGAGTGACTCTCGGGGAAGATTTTCCGAGAGTTCTCTTTTCGCGCCAGCAGAAAAAAGACAAATCGCGGTACTTTGGCCCTTACACGAGCGCGGGAGCAGTCAAGGATACGATCGAGCTGGTGAACAAGATCTATCAGCTGCGCACCTGCAACCGGAACCTGCCGCGCGACACGGGAAAGGACCGCCCATGTCTGAATTATCATATTCATCAGTGCACGGCGCCCTGCCAGGGATATATCACAAAGGAAGCGTACCGTGAGCGCGTGGATGCGGTGGTGGAATTTTTAAATGGCAATTATGCGCCGGTGCTAAAGTCTCTGGAAGAGAAGATGAATACGGCGTCGGCCAATCTGGAATTTGAAAAGGCGATTGAGTACCGGGAGCTTTTAAACAGTGTCAGACAGATCGCACAGAAGCAGAAGATCACGCACACGGACGGCGAGGACAAGGATATTATTGCGCTGGCGGCGGATGACCGCGACGCGGTGGTACAGGTATTTTTTATCCGTGACGGCAAGCTGATCGGCAGAGACCATTTTTATGTGAAGATCGGAACGGAGGACACCAAAGCCCAGATCCTTACCACATTCTTAAAGCAGTTCTATTCGGGAACGCCGTTCATTCCGAGAGAGATTATGCTGCCGCAGGAGATCGAGGAGCAGGAGGTGCTTGCCGACTGGCTTGGCGAGAAGCGGGGCAGCAAGGTTTACATCCGCGTACCGCAGAAGGGCATGAAAGAAAAGCTGGTGGAACTCGCACAGAAGAATGCCAAGATGGTTCTTGCGCAGGATCGCGAGAAGATCAAGCGCGAGGAAGGCAGGACGATCGGCGCGTTAAAGGAGATTGAACAGCTTTTAGATATGAAAGGATTAAACCGCGTGGAGGCGTACGATATCTCAAATACGAGCGGTTTTGAGTCGGTCGGTTCCATGATTGTGTATGAGAAAGGCAAGCCAAAGCGGAGTGACTACCGGAAGTTTAAGCTGCGGACGGTGTCGGGACCGGATGACTATGCCTCCATGTATGAGGTGCTGACGAGAAGATTTACGCATGGCATGCGTGAGATGGAGGAGATGGAAGAAAAAGACCTGTCGGAGGAGTACGGCAGTTTCACAAGATTTCCGGATCTGATCATGATGGACGGCGGCCGCGGGCAGGTGAACATCGCACTCAAAGTGCTGGAGGAGCTGCATCTTAATATTCCGGTCTGTGGAATGGTAAAAGATGATAATCACCGCACGCGCGGGCTATACTATCATAATGTAGAGATACCCATCGACCGTGGAAGCGAGGGATTTAAGCTGATTACGCGAATTCAGGACGAGGCGCACCGTTTTGCCATTGAGTACCACCGGTCGCTCCGGAGCAAGGAGCAGGTACATTCCGTGCTGGATGACATTCCGGATATCGGACCGGCAAGGCGCAAGGCGCTGATGAAAAAATATCAGTCGCTGGAGGCAATCCGGGAGGCGACGGAGGAAGACCTTGCACAGACGGACAGCATGAGCCCGCAGGCGGCGCGCTCGGTTTACCGGTTTTTCCGGGAGAAAGAACGGGAAAACCAGCCGTCCGATTAGTTGAAGATTCCATGTGCCTATGGTATAATTTGCACAAAAGTAAATCACATACAAAGGAGCGTAAGGGATGAGTGGTGTTGGTGTAGCAAAAGTGGCGCAGATTCTCGATCTGTGCAATTTTATTCCGCAGATGGAATTAAAAGGACATCGGATCATGATCCGTGATGTCAACCGTCCGGCATTGCAGCTGAGCGGCTATTTCGAGCATTTTGAGCAGTCCCGTGTGCAGATCATCGGTACCGTGGAATACACGTATCTGCAACAGCTGGATGAGAAGAAAAAAGAAGCGATCTACCGGGAGTTTATGGCTTACGATATTCCGTGCGTCATTTTCTGCCGTGATTTAAAGCCGGACGAGATGTTCCTCAAGATTGCGGAGGAGAGCAATCTGCCGGTATTCGGAACCAAGCGAAGCACATCCGAGTTCATGGCGGAGCTGATCTACTGCCTGAGCGAGCAGCTGGCACCGTGCATCACCATTCACGGCGTGCTTGTAGATGTCTACGGCGAGGGACTTCTGATTATGGGAGAGAGCGGCATCGGTAAGAGCGAGGCAGCACTCGAGCTTGTGCGCAGAGGACATCGCCTGGTAACCGATGATGTCGTGGAGATCCGCAAGATCAACGAGCATACGCTGATCGGTACTTCACCGGACATCACACGTTACTTTATCGAGTTGCGCGGAATTGGCATCATTGATGTGAAGACGCTGTTCGGTGTCGAGGGCGTCAAGGAGAAGCAGCAGATCGATCTGGTCATCAAGCTGGAAGACTGGAAGAAGGATAACGAGTATGACCGTCTGGGACTTGAGGAGGAGTACACAGAGTTCCTCGGCAATAAAGTCGTATGTCATTCGCTTCCGATCCGCGCCGGACGTAACCTTGCAGTCATCTGTGAGGCGGCGGCAGTCAACCACAGACAGAAGAAGATGGGTTACAATGCCGCACAGGAGCTGTACCGCCGTGTACAGGAGAACCTGACGAAGAAGTCCGACGATGAGGAAGACGAATAGATCAATATAGGTTAGGAGAAACAACAGCAATGGAAAGAATGAACGCATGGGAGAAATACCCGGAAGGAAAAAAGAGAAACGAAGTTTTTGATTTTGCAGAGGAGTACCGTAAGTTTTTGTCAGACTGCAAGACGGAGCGCGAGTGCGTCACCTATTTTGCACAGAAAGCAGAGAAGGCGGGATTCGTAAATCTGGATACCGTGCTGGAGAAGGGTACAAAGCTTGCGGCCGGAGATAAAGTATATGCAAACAATATGGGAAAAGGACTTGCCCTGTTCGTAATCGGTGAGAAGAGCATGGAGCATGGCATGAATATTCTCGGTGCGCATATCGATTCCCCGCGCATGGACTTAAAGCAGGATCCGCTGTATGAGGATACCGATTTTGCAATGCTGGATACCCACTATTACGGCGGTATCAAGAAGTACCAGTGGGTGACACTGCCGCTGGCTCTGCACGGCGTCATTGCGAAAAAGGACGGCACCGTGGTCAAGGTGAGTGTCGGAGACAAGCCGGGTGATCCGGTATTCGGCGTGAGCGATCTTTTGATCCACCTTTCCGGAGAGCAGATGGAGAAAAAGGCAGCCAAGGTCATTGAGGGAGAAAACCTCGATCTGATCATCGGCAGCATTCCGGCGGAAGCGGATGAAAAAGACGACGTCAAGGAAAAAGTAAAAGCCAATATCATGAAGATCCTTGCAAAGGAATATGATATAGAGGAAGAGGATTTCCTCTCTGCGGAGATTGAGGTCGTACCGGCCGGCGAAGCGAGAGACTACGGCTTTGACAGAAGCATGATTATGGGCTACGGACACGATGACAGAGTGTGCGCATATCCTTCCTTTGAGGCGATTGCGGCGATGGAGAATCCGGAGATCACAAGTGTATGCCTTCTGGTAGACAAGGAAGAGATCGGAAGTGTCGGCGCGAGCGGTATGCAGTCCCGTTTCTTCGAGAATACGGTCGCAGAGGTGATGAATGCGGCAGGAACGTATTCTGAACTGGCACTCAGACGTGCACTGAAGAACTCGAGCGTTCTCTCTTCGGATGTATCGGCGGCATTTGACCCGAACTTCCCGTCCGTGATGACGAAGCGCAACGCAGCATATTTTGGAAGAGGACTTGTGTTTAACAAATATACCGGAGCCAGAGGCAAATCCGGATCGAACGATGCGAATGCAGAGTACGTGGGAGCACTCCGCGCGATCATGGACCGCAACGAGGTGGCATTCCAGACGGCAGAACTCGGCAAGGTAGACCAGGGCGGCGGCGGAACGATCGCCTACATTCTTGCCAACTATGGCATGCGTGTGATTGACAGCGGTGTGGCAGTGCTGAACATGCATGCACCGTGGGAGATCATCAGCAAGGTGGATCTGTATGAGGCATATCGCGGCTATATTGCATTTTTAAAGGAACAGGCATGAAACAACAGTTATTGGATACGTTAGAACAGATCGCAGGAAAAGAAAATATTCATCCGAACGAGCCGATGAGCCGCCACACGACCTTTCGTGTGGGCGGTCCGGCAGATGTGCTGGTGACGCCGGAAGCGGAGAAGCTTGCAGCAGTTACCGGTGCATGCCGGGAGGCGGGAGAGCCATATTACATTGTCGGAAACGGCAGTAACCTCCTGGTGGGAGACGGCGGTATCCGTGGGGTGGTCATTCTTACCAGAGACGGGATGGATGAGATTTCGGCAGACGGCGTGCGGATTACGGCGGGAGCGGGAGCACTCCTGTCACGCACGGCGTCGCTTGCTGCGTCACATGCGCTGACCGGGATGGAATTCGCAGCCGGGATTCCGGGAACGATCGGCGGTGCAGTTGTGATGAATGCGGGAGCTTACGGCGGAGAGATGCGGGACATCATAGAGACTGTGACCGTGCTCGATGAGACGGGAGCACAGCATGTGCTGTCCGTGGAGGAGCTGGAGCTTGGCTACCGCACGAGCTGCATTTTAAAGAAGCACTATATTGTCACACAGGCGGTATTGAAGCTTACGGCGGGAGAGGAGCAGGCCATCCGGGCACGGATGAAGGAGCTTGCCACGCAGCGCGCCGAAAAGCAGCCGCTCGAATATCCGAGTGCGGGAAGCACATTTAAACGGCCGGAGGGATATTTTGCCGGAAAGCTGATCATGGATGCGGGATTGCGCGGATACCGGGTCGGCGGAGCACAGGTATCGCAGAAACACTGTGGATTTGTGGTCAACACAGGGAATGCGACCGCACAGGATGTGAGGACGCTGATTGCGGATGTGAGCGCAGAGGTGGACAGACAGTTTCAGGTGGAGCTGGAACCGGAGATTAAGATGCTTGGCGAATTTTAGCCCAATGGACAAAGATAACAGCAGGATACGCAGGAATGGAGAGTGACTGGCATGAAGTTCGTAATTTTGACCGGAATGTCCGGGGCCGGAAAAAGTACGGCAATTAAGATGATGGAAGATATCGGATACTATTGTGTGGATAATCTTCCGATCGCGTTGCTTGAAAAGTTCGTGGAGCTGTCGAGTCTGCAGGAAACGGCGGAACTGCAGAAGGTGGCGGTCGGTATTGACATCCGGAACGGCCAGGCGCTGGAAGAGATGCGTGACGTGCTTGCGCGGATCAAGAAAAAGCAGGTACACTATGAGATCCTGTTCCTTGATGCGGAGGATTCCGTGCTGGTCAAGCGCTACAAGGAGACCAGAAGAAACCATCCGCTGTCCGGCGGAGACCGGGTGGACAAGGGCATTGAAGAAGAGAGAAAGCGTCTGGCGTTTTTAAAAGAGAGCGCGGATTATATTATAGATACCAGCCAGCTTCTGACCAGAGAGCTGAAAGCGGAGCTGGATAAGATTTTTGTGCAGAATCAGGACTATAAGAATCTGTTTATCACGATTCTGTCGTTTGGATTTAAGTACGGGATCCCGGCGGACTCCGATCTGGTCTTTGACGTGCGTTTCCTGCCGAATCCGTATTATGTGGAGGGATTGCGGGCAAAGACGGGCAATGACAAGGAGATCCAGGATTATGTGTTCCAGTATGAGGAGGCACATACGTTTTTGGACAAGCTCGAGGATATGCTGAATTTCCTGATTCCGAATTATATTGCAGAAGGGAAGAACCAGCTTGTAATTTCCATCGGCTGTACCGGAGGAAAGCACCGTTCGGTCACACTCGCCAATGCGTTGTATGAACGGCTTTCCGGACAGAAGGGATACGGACTGAAAATAGAGCACCGCGACATCGGCAAAGATGCGCTTCGCGGGAAATAGACCCCGCAGACAAAGGGCAGAGCCGATGGACGCGGGGGACGGTTGGAGTAAGCTATGTCATTTTCAAGTGAGGTAAAAACAGAACTGGCAAAACATCTGGGAAAGAGCAGACATTGCCAGATTGCAGAGCTGGCGGCGCTGATTGCGTTTGAGGGAAGGATTCCTGCGGCAGAGTTGGAGAACCGGCTGCTGATGCAAAAATATCAGCTGCTGTTAGCAGAACTGTTTCATATAGAAGAAATCCATACCGAGGAGGAGGCGCGCAGCGTTTTTTCCACGGTTAAAATGTACAACGATGCCACGGGGGAGGCGGAGCCGGAAGATACAGTCAAGGGACTCCTCATTCAGCAGAGCTGCTGCAAGAGGGCGTACATAAGAGGGGCGTTTCTGGCGGGAGGATCGATCAGCGATCCCAACAAATCCTACCATTTTGAGATTGTGTGCCGAAGTATCCCGCAGGCCGAGCAGCTTCGGGATGTAATCAACAGTTTTGACATGGATGCCAAGATTGTGGCGCGCAAAAAATATCAGGTTGTGTACTTGAAGGAAGGCTCGCAGATTGTAGATATTCTAAACATTATGGAGGCGCATGTTGCGCTCATGAATCTGGAGAACGTGCGGATTCTGAAGGAAATGCGTAATTCGGTGAACCGTAAGGTGAACTGCGAGACAGCGAATATCAGCAAGACGGTAAACGCTGCAGTCAAACAGCTTGCGGACATTGAATATATAAGAGAGACGGCCGGCTTGTCATATCTGCCGGAGAATCTCAAAGAGATGGCACTGCTTCGGCTGGAATACCCGGATGCGCCGCTTGCAGAACTGGGAACCTACCTGAATCCTCCTGTGGGAAAATCAGGTGTGAATCACAGGCTTCGCAGAATCAGCGAGATGGCAGACAGCCTCCGGCAGCAGACAGTGTAAGGTGTAAGTTAAAAAGCGAGGATGGGAGGATGCAATGAAAAAGAGTGTGGTAGTAAAGATGCAGCAGGATTTTGAGGCAAGACCGATCGCAAATCTCGTGCAGGTGGCAAACCGGTATGAAAGCAAAATCTATCTGGAACATGGTGACAGCCGTGTCAATGCGAAGAGCATTATGGGGATGATGAGTCTGGCGCTATTAAACGGTGAGGAGATTCTTGTGGATGCAGAGGGAGCGGACGAAGCGGAAGCCGTTGCAGCGATTGAGGAATTCCTCGTCTCATAGAAAGAAATAAGATAAGGGTGTATAAATAATGGGTACAAAGAAAAAGTTACTGTTTGTGTTTAATCCGTTTTCAGGCAAGGCACAGATCAAGAATCAGCTGTTGGATATTGTGGATGTGATGGTGAAGGCGGATTATGAGGTCACCATCTATCCGACACAGGCACAGGGAGACGCGATACATAAGATCGAGACGGAAGCCGGCGATTATGATCTCGTCGTGTGCAGCGGCGGGGACGGTACGCTGGATGAAGTGGTGACGGGGATGATGCACCGTGAGAAAAAGGTACCGCTCGGCTATATTGCAGCGGGCAGCACGAATGATTTTGCCACATCACTTGGCATTCCGAAGAATATGGTCAAGGCGGCAGAGACAGCCGTTGCAGGACGGGTGTTCCCGTGCGACATCGGAGCGTTTAACGGGGACTTCTTCGTATATGTGGCGGCGTTCGGACTGTTTACGGAAGTTTCCTACAAGACGAGCCAGGAGTGGAAGAATGTGCTCGGACACGCGGCTTACATCTTAGAGGGCGCGAAGTGCCTGCATGATATCCCGTCGTTCCTCATGCAGGTAGAGTATGACAATGTGCGTCTTCAGGACGAGTTCATCTACGGGATGATCAGCAACTCCACCTCTGTGGGCGGATTTAAGGGGATGACCGGAAAGGACGTCCTGCTGGATGACGGAGTCTTCGAGGTCACACTCATCAAAAAGCCGAAGAACCCGATCGAGTTAAACGAGATCATCGCATCGTTGATCAATCTTGTGGACGATACGGACATGATTTATTCGTTTAAGACCAGCGAAGTGCGGTTCACGGCGAAGAACACAATCCCGTGGACGCTGGATGGAGAATTCGGCGGCGACCATGAGGAGGTCGTGGTGAAGAACCTGTGCAAGGCAGTCGAGATTATGGTGCCGCAGGGCGAGTGAGAGCCCTTGTCGGGAAGTATGTTTTGTTAAAAATTTAACTTTATTTTTTACAGGAAGTAATATATAATAGCGGTAGGGTAAAAACAACTGCCGCATTGCGGCAAATTGATTAAGTTATGGAGGAATTCATTATGTTAGTATCTGCAAAAGAAATGTTAGAAAAAGCAAAAGCTGGTCACTATGCAGTAGGTCAGTTCAACATCAACAACCTTGAGTGGACAAAGTCTGTTCTCCTGACAGCAGAAGAGTTACAGTCTCCGGTAATCCTTGGTGTTTCCGAGGGCGCTGGTAAGTATATGACCGGTTTCGGTACAGTTGCAGCTATGGTTAAGGCTATGCATGATGAGCTCGGTATCACAGTTCCGGTTGCACTTCATCTGGATCATGGTACATACGAAGGATGCTACAAGTGCATCAAGGCTGGATTCACATCCATCATGTTCGACGGTTCCCATTATCCGATCGACGAGAACGTTGAGAAGACCAAGGAGCTGGTTCAGGTTGCACATGCAATGGGAATGTCTATCGAGGCTGAGGTTGGTTCCATCGGCGGCGAGGAAGACGGCGTTGTCGGCATGGGCGAGTGCGCAGATCCGGACGAGTGCAAGCGTGTAGCTGATCTCGGTGTAGATATGCTTGCAGCAGGTATCGGTAACATTCACGGAAAATATCCGGCAAACTGGAAGGGCTTAAGCTTTGAGACTCTGGATGCAATCCAGCAGAAGACAGGCGTTATGCCGTTAGTTCTTCACGGTGGTACAGGTATCCCGGCTGACATGATCAAGAAAGCAATCTCTCTCGGTGTTGCAAAGATCAACGTAAACACAGAGTGCCAGTTATCTTTCGCAGATGCTACACGTAAATATATCGAGGCTGGCAAGGATCTGGAAGGCAAGGGCTTTGACCCGCGTAAACTTCTTGCTCCTGGCGCAGAGGCAATCAAGGCAACTGTAAAAGAGAAGATGGAGCTGTTCGGTTCCGTAGGTAAGGCAAACGACTAATTCTTTATGGAATGAAGTTGTTTTGTCGGACAACAGAATTTTTTCACAATAATTTGACTAGAACTTTATTATTTTTGTTAGAAGTGTAAAAATTAAAAATATATAAAGTTTTCGCTTGCATTTCGTTTTAAAAAGTATTATCTTAATACCAACAAAACAATGTGAGCGATGAACAAGGGTGTTCCAATAGACTTGGAATGCCCTTTTTTCTGTATACAGAACTTTACATGAAGTTCTGGTTGAAATCCGACAGGAAATCGCGTACATTAGAATAAGCAAGTCTGGTCTTAGGGGATTGGATTAGTGAGAAGAAAGGATGTAGAAGATGAGCGAAACAGGATACCTTAATGCAGCAGAGATTTTCGGCGAAAACGTATTCAACGATGCAGTGATGCAGGAACGTCTTCCGAAGAAAGTCTACAAGAAGTTAAAGGAAGTAATCAACGAGGGAAAAGAACTGGATCTCGAGACAGCAGATGTTGTCGCACATGAGATGAAAGAGTGGGCGATTGAAAAGGGTGCTACCCATTACACACACTGGTTCCAGCCGCTGACAGGCGTGACCGCAGAGAAGCACGATGCATTTATCACAGCTCCGATGGAGAACGGTAAAGTGCTGATGAGCTTTTCCGGTAAGGAATTGATCAAGGGTGAGCCGGATGCTTCTTCTTTCCCGTCAGGAGGTCTTAGAGCAACATTTGAAGCCAGAGGCTATACCGCATGGGATTGTACATCACCGGCATTCGTGAGACAGGATGCAGCAGGTGCAACCCTTTGTATTCCAACCGCGTTCTGTTCTTACACAGGTGAGGCGCTTGACCAGAAGACGCCGCTTCTCCGCTCTATGGAAGCAATCAATGAGCAGTCACTTCGCTTATTAAAATTATTCGGAAATACTACATCAAAGAAAGTAACACCGTCCGTTGGACCGGAGCAGGAATACTTTATCGTAGACCGCGAGAAGTATTTACAGAGAAAGGATCTCATCTTTACCGGACGTACCTTATTCGGAGCAATGCCGCCGAAGGGACAGGAGATGGACGATCACTATTTCGGATCGATTCGTGAGCGCATCGGTGCGTACATGAAGGACGTCAATGAGGAACTCTGGAAGCTTGGCGTTACGGCAAAGACACAGCACAACGAGGTGGCCCCGGCACAGCATGAGCTTGCTCCGATCTACGCAGAGGCGAACGTGGCAGTCGATCACAACCAGCTCGTTATGGAGACATTGAAGAAAGTTGCCGGCCGTCATGGTTTACAGTGTCTGCTTCATGAGAAGCCATTCGCAGGTGTGAACGGTTCCGGTAAGCACAACAACTGGTCGATCACGACAGACGATGGCATCAACCTTTTAGAGCCGGGCAAGACACCGCATGAGAACATCCAGTTCCTGTTAGTCCTTACCTGCATCTTAAAAGCAGTAGATAGGCATGCAGATCTCTTGAGAGAGGCAGCAGCAGATGTCGGAAACGATCACAGATTAGGAGCAAACGAGGCACCGCCAGCAATCGTATCCATATATCTTGGTGAGCAGCTGCAGGATGTGCTTTCACAGCTGATCAGCACTGGTGAGGCAACACACAGTATCTCCGGCAAGAAGTTAGAGACCGGTGTTAAGACGCTTCCGGATTTCATGAAGGATGCAACCGACCGTAACCGTACATCACCGTTTGCATTCACAGGCAATAAATTCGAGTTCCGTATGGTAGGCTCCCAGGATTCCATCGCCCAGTCGAACGTGGTACTCAACACGATCGTGGCAGAGGCATTTGCAGAGGCATGCGACGTTTTAGAGAAGGCAGATGACTTTGACATGGCAGTACATGATCTGATCAAGGAGTATGCAACCGAGCATCAGAGAATCGTATTCAACGGCAACGGATATTCAGACGAGTGGGTAGCAGAGGCAGAGAAGCGCGGTCTTCCGAACATCCGCTCCATGGTAGATGCGATCCCGGCACTCAACACAGAGAAGGCAGTGACACTGTTTGAGAAGTTCAAGGTATTTACCAAGGCTGAGTTGGATTCCCGTGTGGAGATCGAGTATGAGACCTACGCAAAAGAGATCAATATCGAGGCAAAGGCAATGATCGACATTGCTGCAAAGCAGATCATTCCGGCAGTTATCAAATATACAACGGTACTGGCACAGTCCATCAATGCCGTAAAGAGTGCATGCGGCGCAGATATCAGCGCGCAGACAGAGATCCTCACAGAGGTATCCGATCTTCTGGCAGACGCACAGAATGCTCTCGACAAGTTAAAGGATGTGACAGAGAAAGCATCTGCAATGGATGAGGGCAGAGAGCAGGCTGTATACTACAGAGATACGGTAAAGACAGCGATGGATGAACTCAGAGCGCCGGTAGATAAGCTCGAGATGTTAGTTGATAAGTCAATGTGGCCGATGCCGTCCTATGGAGATTTGATTTTCGAGGTATAACTGCTACCATCAACCTCCTAAATAAAAATTCCCCCTAAAGGGAGAAAAAACTCCCCGAAAGGGGAGGATTGCCAGGTGACAACCGTCACCTGGCAGATTATGAAAAAGTTTTGTGGGTAGTAACAAATACTGATAACTATCATTTGTATGGTTATAGTATATGGAGCAGAAATGAAAATTTCATGTTTACAGGATGAAAGATTTTTGAATCTTAAATGAATAAACTGTGAACAGCAGAGGGATGGGAGCAGCGCTTTCGCTAAAACTGAATATAAAGGAGGAGCTTGGCATGAAAAAACTGGAAATTATTATTAAGCCGGAAAAACTGGAAGACTTAAAGGGCGTGCTGGATACCGAGGAAGTAAACGGTTTGAATATCGTCAACAGCATGGGCTATGGTAACCAGAAGGGAATTATTAAGAACTACCGCGGTGCAGAGTATTCCGTGAATCTGCTTCCGAAGATCAAAGTCGAGACGGTTGTGGCAGACGAAGTTGCACCGAAGCTGATTGACAAGATCGTAGATGAGATTAACACCGGACATTTCGGAGATGGTAAGATCTTCGTGTATGATGTCGAAGATGCAATCCGTATTCGTACAGGTGAGCATGGCACGAAAGCATTGTAAGCCTGTTTAAGGAGTGCTGTTATAGGAGGAATTGAGGAGCCTTCTATAGGAGCGATGAAGGAGCACTACAGATTATTATGAAAAAATCAAATATTGTAACATATTATCAAAGGGGATAATAGAGAACACAGGAATGTCTGTGATCGCTGTTATCCTCTTTTTTTGCAGGAGGATAAGCTTATGGATATGAGTGTATGGTTCCTTATGGGAGCAGCGTTAGTCTTTTTTATGCAATGTGGATTCGCCATGGTAGAGGCAGGATTTACGAGAGCAAAGAACGTCGGAAATATCACGATGAAAAACCTGATGGATTTCTGTATCGGAACCGTGGCGTTTTATCTGCTCGGTTACAACCTTTTGTGCGGCGATGGAAAATTTGTTGGCTGGGGACTGAACCCGTTTACGAATTTCGGCGAGACCGACTGGTCGGCGTTTGTGTTTAACCTGGTATTTTGTGCAACCGCTGCAACGATTGTATCCGGTGCCATGGCAGAGAGAACAAAGTTCATTACCTACTGTATCTACAGTTTTATCATCAGCTTATGTGTGTACCCGATCGAGGCTCACTGGGTATGGGGCGGTACACCGTGGCTGACAGATATGGGATTTACAGATTTCGCGGGCTCTGCCTGCATCCATATGGTTGGCGGTATCACTGCTTTCATCGGTGCGGCAATGTTGGGACCGCGTATTGGAAAATATGACAAGAACGGCAAGCCGAAGCCTATTCTCGGTCACAACCTGTTGATCGGTGCCCTTGGCGTATTTATTCTCTGGTTCGGCTGGTACGGCTTCAACGGCGCAGCAGCAACCGACACCATGCAGCTGTCACAGATTTTTGCAACCACAACGATTGCACCGGCAGTTGCAACCGTAACCGCAATGCTTTATACCTGGATCAGAAACGGAAAACCGGATGTGTCCATGTCCTTAAACGGTTCGCTGGCAGGCCTTGTGGCAATCACAGCCGGATGCTCGAACGTAGATGCAATCGGAGCTTTTATTATCGGAGCAGTCGCAGGTGTGCTTGTCTGCGTGGCAGTATACTTTATTGAGGATAAACTGAAAGTAGATGATCCGGTCGGTGCAGTGGCAGTACACGGCTGCAACGGTATCTGGGGTACCCTCGCGGTAGGATTCTTTGATTACAAGGACGGACTGTTCTACGGCGGCGGTGTACATCACCTTGCCATCCAGTGCCTGGGAATCCTCTGCATCGCAGGATGGACGATCATCACAATGACAATCGTGTTTACCGTATTAAAGAAAACGATCGGTCTCAGAGTCACCGCAGAGGAGGAGATCGAGGGTCTTGACTCGACAGAGCATGGATTAGAGTCCGGCTATCCGGATTTCGTATCCAGAGAGTTACACTAATATGCACTAATCTAATTTGATTAGATTGGTGAATCTAATCCCCTTAGTTAGTATATACATCAACGCGGGAACGCCCGGCAGATTGCCGGGCGCTTTCACGTTTTTGACTGTAAAGTCCATAAATTGTGATTGTATAGTAAATACGAAGAAAAAATCTGCGAAGGCAGTTTTGCGGATAGAATATCTGAGGGAGAAAGTGGAGAAGAAGTCTATTGAATAGTTGGGGACATTCCATTATAATTCAAGATAAGAAAATAAACGAAAAGTAGTGTGGGAAATATCAGCAGATATAGGGTTGGAAAAATAATTTGAGACCTGTGGAAGAAGTAAAGGCAACGACATAGGAGGAATGTGATATGGGACAGGACGATACAAAGCATAATCTGCTGTTCATCAGCAAGTATCCCCAGATCATTCATGAATTTACAGATGCGATGAAGGATCGGGATATTGAGATTGAGACGGCGATAAACGGCATAGAGGCGGCGGCAAAGATCAAGAAAAAGAATTACGACATCGTGATAACGGGACTATCCTTGGAGGGGTACAACGGGGAGCAGATCATAACGTATCTGAACAAGACGGCGCCCAGTACCGTTTGTATCATCTATACGACCACAATCAGTTCGGCGCAGCTTCATTTCTTCATCAACGAGCGGAATGTATTCCGTGTATTTTTACGTCCGGTAGACTTCCGTGGAGCATTCTGGGAGGCGCTTGAGGAGGCGTATGAATATCATGCCGTGCAGGTCAAAAATGAGGAGGATACAGGCGCGCGGAGACAGGAGCAGGAAAAGCAGGAGCGCGAGATTGAGATCATGGATCAGCGCATGCGCAGTCAGCGCCAGGCCAGAGAGACGACGAATCGTTATATGAAGCGGCTGGCAGGACTTACGATCAAAGAATACACGCCGGCGGCACTCAGCGCGGAGGCCAGAGGGCATCTGGAGCGTATTGAGGCGAGAACCATCGATTTTTGCAGTGAGCAGGGAGAACATGCAGCGGAATCGCTGGACAAGGCGGAGGAGGTACTGCAGACGGTAAGATCCTTTACAGAGAATTAAAACATGACAGATAAAAAAATGCGCCCGGGTTTTGAAACTCTCAAAACCCGGGCGCATCTTTTTATTGACTGCCGTCGGCGTTGTCGCCGGTATTCTCAGCAGAGCCGCCGGTATTGTCACCGGTGGTCTGATTCTCACCCGTCGATGTGCCGCTGTCACCCGGGGAGGTGCTGTTGTCTGTGGTTCCGGTATTGGTATCCTGCGACGGGAGATCCGTCACGCCCGGAACAGGTGTGTACGGCGTCGACTCATACGGTGTGGACGGTGCATTGTGCATCGTACAGGTATTGGCGAGAGCCTCTTCGGTCAGAAGATAAGGAGCATCCTCTGTGTTTGCAGAGCCGCCAATCACGTATACGCCGGTTGCGTAGGTGTTCGGACAATTTGCGCCGGCGAGCTGTCCGGAATCCGCACAGATGTTGGCCAGAATATGGTGGTCACAGTAATCGGTCGGTGCCGTGCCGGTTGCAAAATATTCGGTATATGCCATGTTGCCGCGCGGATCGTTCGTACATACGCCGTCGATGGCAAGCTTTCCGGATTCTTTGCAGACGGTAGCAGTGACGATGCCGTCCGGTTTTTCAAAGTCCGCATAAGGAAGATCCTCGTGAATCCGGCTCATGACCGCTTTCCAGATCTTCTTCGGATAGGTGGTCTGTCCGCTGTTCTGAACCGCATTGTCGTCGTAACCGCCCCATACCACGCAGGTGTAATAAGGTGTGAATCCGGCAAACAGGGCATCACGGTTCTTGGTGGTGGTACCGGATTTTCCTGCCTGCGCCATACTGCTTCCGAAGTAGGCCGGCGTACCGGTTCCCTGTGTCATGACGTCCTTCATGGCGTCGGTCAGAAGCCATGCAGTGGTCTCCTTCAGGACGGTGTGCGATTCCGGTGCCGTATTGTCAAGCAGTACATTTCCGTCATGATCCAGAATTCTTGTATAGAATTTTGGCTTGATGTAGGTTCCGCTGTTGGCGATGGTGGCGTAAGCGGCGGTCAGCTCCAGGTTGGTGACACCGTTGGTGAGACCTCCGAGTGCCAGTGTCTCGTTGCCGCTCTCGTCGATGCCGACGGTGGTAAAACCAAAGTTGCGGATGTAATCGTAACCCAGGGAAGGACCGATCTGCGCCAGCGTCTTAACCGCTACGACGTTGATGGAATCAATGATACCTTCGCGCAGTGTGGTGAAACCGCGGTAGCGCTTGTCGTAGTTATTGACCGCTCCGCCCTGTCCGGAACCGTAATTGTACGGCGCATCATCCTGGACATCGGCAAGTGTGAGACCTCCAGCGTCCAGTGCAGGTGCATAGGCAGCGATAATCTTAAAGGTGGAACCCGGCTGTCTTGTGGTGTCCGTTGCACGGTTTAACGTCTTGTTGGCCGTCTTGTCGCCGCGTCCGCCGACGAGTGCCTTCACTTCTCCTGTGGACTGATCCATGACGGTTAAAGCAGCCTGCGGTTGGACGGTAAAGGTAAGCGTCTCGCTGCCATCCACAACGACGTCTCCGTCCTGCATAAGATCCATCTTATACTGCTCGATCGCTGCACGGGCGTCATCCTCGCTGGCAAAGTTGATGCTGTAGTTCTTGTTTGACTTCTGATAATAGGAAAGCATCGTCTGCTGGCTGTAATTGGAGATGGTGCCGTCCGGGGACTGGATCGATACGCGGTAGGAGAAGGATACCTTCGGATCGGTCGGGTAGTTCTCCAGATTGTTGACTTCTTCATCACAGATATTCTGGATATCCGGATCCTGCGTGGACTCGATGGTAAGTCCGCCCTGATAGAGTGCTTTGTAAGCCTGCGTCTCCGTGTAGCCCAGACGGTCGATCATATCCTGGACGATCTGATCCGTCATCTCATCTACGAAATAAGAATTGATATTCTCATCCTGCGACTCGACATTGACGACCTGAATCCGGTCATACACATTGTCCGCAACGGCCTCGTCGTACTCACTCTGTGAGATGTAGCCCTGGTCAAGCATGTTGTTCAAGACCTTCTGACGGCGCTCCTTGTTGTGATCCGGGTGTGTGATCGGGTTGTAGTAGCTCGGGCTCTGGGTAATCGCCGCGAGCACGGCACATTCGGAAAGCGTCAGATCCGAGACATCTTTTCCGAAATAGCGCTCCGATGCGACGCCGACGCCCAGCGTATTCTGACCGAGGTTGATTGCGTTTAAGTAATTTTCCAGAATCCAGTCCTTGTCCACAACCTTTTCCAGCTGGAGAGCCAGGTACTGTTCCTGGAATTTTCGCTCGAACTTGTCCGCCATGGACTGTTCGCTTGTCCACTGGGTAAACACGGTATTTTTGAGCAGCTGCTGTGTGATGGTACTTGCGCCCTCCGAAAAATGAAAACCGGATGCGACGCCTTTTAATCCTGCACGCAGAATACCCTGCAGATCGATACCGTTGTGATCGTAAAAACGCTCATCCTCGATCGCAACAAAAGCATGCTGCAGATTGATCGGAATCTCGTTGATCGTCACGTATTTACGGTTGGAACCGGATGCAACGAGCGTTGCGGTCTGGTTGCCCTGGTTGTCCAACACGGTCGTAAGGTATCCAGTCGGGGTTGCATCAATATCTTCGATTGATGGAGCGGAAGCAATAATTCCGGAGATCACTCCGAACGCGGAGCATCCGCCGACAATCACGACTGCAAAAAAGCATATAAGCAATGCCTTACAAAAAATTACGTTGAATTTTTTGCGAATCATGGTACCCTTGGAAGCAAGTTCATGCTCGCGCTTCCGAGTACGTTTCTTTCCATAATTCATAGTAGGCCTCCTTTTCTGATTCACCATCAATGTATTATACCAAAGAACTGTGTCAGAATAAAGAAAAAACTGAAAATACGGACATTCTTCACAGTTTCTTAAGGATTCGTATTGCAAAAAAGAAAGCTGCCGTGTTACTATTTGAAAAGAGTGGAAAGCGAAGGGAAAGGACCCGGGTGGCGGGATTGTGGATCATATGAAGACAGTGTATATCGGCGGCGAGGGTGAGATTGTAGAAAAGAAGTCCAGATTTATAGCGACGGTCCGGCCGGTTGCCTCGGAGGAGGAGGCGGTGGCATTCATCGCGGAGATGAAGAAAAAATACTGGGACGCCAGACACAACTGTTCCGCATTTGTGATCGGAGACCGGCAGGAGTTAAGCCGCTGTTCGGATGACGGTGAGCCAGCGCAGACAGCGGGCAGACCGATGCTCGATGTGCTGCTGCGGGAGGAGATTCACAACGTGGCGGTCGTGGTTACACGGTATTTCGGCGGCGTGCTGCTCGGCACCGGCGGTCTGGTGCGGGCGTATCAGGGTGCTGTGCAGGCGGGGCTTGCAGCGAGCACCATTATAGATAAGAAGGAAGGCGCTCGTCTCACAGTCGGCACGGACTATACCGGGCTTGGAAAGCTACAGTATCTGATCGCGCAGCAGAATCTCACGCTGATCGATACTGTGTATACAGAAAAAGTGGAACTTCAGCTTATGGTTCCGGCAGAACAGCAGCAGGAAGTGGAAAAAGAAATTGTGGAGGCGACGAACGGAAGCGCCCGGATTTCCTGGGGTGAGAAGGTGTTGTACGCACTCGTAGACAAAAAAATCGAAATTTTTGAAAAAAACACTTGATTTTTTCTGCCGACCTGTTATAATAGCTTTTGTTGACAGCACTTAGGGCTATCGCCAAATGGTAAGGCAACGGACTCTGACTCCGTCATTTCAAGGTTCGAATCCTTGTAGCCCTGCTTCTAAGACCTCATGAACATCGTTCATGAGGTCTTTTCTTTATCCGGCATCTGCTTCCCATCATTGAAAAACCTGTCCCCCTGTGTTACTATTACTACGATAATAACAGACACAGGCATTGAAAGAAGGGACTCCATGTATCAGTTTGAAAGTCGCGTACGTTACAGTGAAGTGGACAGCGAACGGCATTTGACACTGCCGGCGGTGATGGATTATCTGCAGGATTGCTGCACCTTCCAGTCGGAAGATATGAATATCGGCGTGGAATATCTGGCAGAGCAGAAGCAGGCGTGGGTACTGTCTTCCTGGGAGATTAAGATCAGACGCTACCCGGTTATGGGAGAGAAAATCTGCGTGGAGACATGGCCGTATGCATTTAAGGGATTTTATGGATACCGCAATTTCCGGATCACGAACGGACGGGGAGAGGAACTGGTGCTTGCGAATTCTGTCTGGGTTTACATGGATATGGAACGGATGCGCCCGATGCGTATCCCGGAGAAAGTGGCGGATGCCTACCGACCGGAGATCGGAGAAGAACTGCCGGGCGGGTGGGGCGCGAGAAAGCTATCGGTTCCGGAGGGCGGAACTGAGATGCCGCCGGTTCCGGTGGCGGGATTTTTTATTGACACCAACCACCACATGAACAACGGGAAATACATTCTGGTGGCAAAGGAATCTGTGCCGGAGGATTTTGCAATCGGCGGCGTGCGGGCAGAGTACCGACGTGCGGCAATGCTGGGCGACGTGCTGCATCCGGTTGTTGCGGTGGCAGAGGAAAAGATAACGGTGGTGCTGACTGACGGCGGAGACCAGATCTATGCGATCGTGGAATTTGCGGCGGCAGAGAAGAATTGATGGAAAATGAGGATCGAGATGAAATTAGGCGAATATCAGAAGTTAAAAGTGATCAAAAAAGTAGAATTTGGAGTCTATCTGGCGGAGCATGAGGGTGATGAGACGCGTGTGCTTCTGCCGCAGAAGCAGGTGCCGGCGGACGCAAAGCTCGGGGATGAGATCGAAGTATTCCTGTACAAGGATTCCAAGGACCGCATCATTGCGACGACCAACCAGCCGAAACTTACGCTTGGCGGACTGGCGGTGCTTGAGGTTGCCGAGATTGGAAAAATCGGTGCGTTCCTGGACTGGGGACTGGAAAAAGACCTGTTTCTTCCATATAAAGAGATGACGAAAAAGGTGCAGCCGGGGGATGAGGTTCTGGTGACGCTCTACATCGATAAGAGCCGCAGACTCTGTGCAAGCATGAAAAAGCTGTACGACCTGATGCGCACGGATTCTCCTTATAAAAAAGGAGACACGGTAAACGGACGGATCTACGAGTTCGGTCATGATTTCGGAACGTTTGTGGCAGTGGATGATTGCTACTCGGCGATGATACCGGCACATGAGGACTGCAGTCATCTTCAGATCGGCGATGTGATTGAGGCGAAGGTCACCGGGGTGAAGCCGGACGGCAAGCTTGACATCACGATGCGGGAAAAGGCATATCTGCAGATGGATGCGGACGCCGAGAAGGTCATGGAAGTGATTGAGGAATTTGCGGGCGTGCTTCCGTTTACGGACAAGGCTTCTCCGGAAGTCATCATGCGTGAGACGGGGCTGAGCAAAAACGCATTCAAGCGTGCGGTCGGCAGACTGTACAAGGAGCGCCGCATCGAGATTACGGAGCGCGCAATCCGCAAATTATAGTAGCATGGATGTTCCATGTGTGCTATGATAGACGAAACCGACAGACTATAAGAAAGAAGGAATACAGCATGAAAAATGTAATCAGCACGGACAAGGCACCGGCAGCGATCGGACCATATTCCCAGGCGATTGAGGTAAACGGCATGGTATACACTTCCGGTATTATTCCGGTTGTACCGGCAACAGGCGAGATCCCGGAGGGATCTGTGGCGCAGGCAAAGCAGGCGCTGACGAACCTGTCCCATCTGCTTGAGGCAGCAGGCACCAGCATGGCGAACGTGGTAAAAACAACCGTATTTATTAAGGAAATGAATGATTTCGCAGCGATCAACGAAGTATATGCGACATTTTTTGAGGGCGCGTACCCGGCGAGAAGCTGCGTTGAGGTGGCGCGTCTTCCGAAGGACGTTATGCTCGAGATCGAAGCGATTGCTACCAAATAATTGCTGCGACAGGAACAGGAATACCTGAGACTGCCAGAGGAGATCCGGAACATAAAAAGACGCGGCACACTGTTACATCGTGTGCCGCGTCTTTTCTTTTCAGAGAGCATCTGTTACATGATCCCTATACGTACATATCGATATTGCCGCCGAGCTCCGGGTTCACCGAATGTTCCATCATCTGAATCATGGAGGCGCCCATCTGCTGGGTCAGGTCTAATGACTGACTGAGAACGGCCGTGCCGACTGCATAGGCGAGACTGCCGGAGCTGACAGAAGAACCGGAGTCGTAGGCCGTCAGTGTGCCAAGCGCCAGATCAACATTGGAAAAATCCATACGAATCCCACCTTTCCTTCTTATGATGGCTTTATTATGCCACAGATGGAGGAGAATGGCAATTATGAAAAATGCAACAAACTATAAAACCGGAAAGGCATAAGGCAGCAGCAGGCAGGGAAAATCTGGGAGCAGATGTAACCCGGATTTGTCGGAAAATGGCGCAGATTGTGGAAAAGACGTGTCGAAAAAGAAAATATTGTGTAAAATCTGCGGAGTATTACAAAATATAGCGGGTTGACATCATATAGACGCTTTGTTATAATAACCATGTAATAAATGTAACAAATTTGTAATAAATCCGTTGGAGGCATTCATGAACAGAAGAACACTGAGAGCTACAGGGATTGTATTGACTGGAATGTTATTGGCAGGAGATCCTGTATCTATGATATATGCAGCACCGGTTGCGGGTGTGTCCGTTGCTACCACAGCAGAAGCAGTGGCAGTCGGAACGGGAAGCAGCAGCCCGAGCGCAGGCGTTTCGCTTGCAGTGGCAGATTGTCTGGTCGCAAGCAATGAGGAAGTGGCGCAGGAAGCAGCAGCGCAGCAGGAACAGGTAAGCGAGAATGAGACACCGGTGGTAGAGTCCGAATATGCAGACATTGCCATTGCGCAGGTAGATAACTACGTAAACGTGCGTACCGAGCCGAACACAGAGAGCGAGGTAGTCGGTAAGCTTTACAATAATTCAGCGGCAACGATTTTACAGACCACAGAGGATGGCTGGTATGAGATCACATCCGGCAATGTTACCGGTTATGTGAAGTGTGAGTACGTGGTTGCCGGAGATGAGGAACTTGCAAAGTCTGTAAGTACCCGCTATGCAAAAGTTACGACGACAACGCTTTATGTGCGTACAGAGCCGTCCACAGATGCAGCGGTTTTAACCATGGTTCCGATTGAGGATGACCTTGTGGTAACCGATGAGTCCATTCCGGGCTGGGCACTTGTGACGACAGAAGAGGGAGACGGCTATGTATCCACCGATTATGTCACATTGACGACAGAGTATGTGCAGGCGGAGTCCAAAGCAGAAGAGGAAGCACGTCTTGCGAAGGAAGAGGCAGAGCGTGAGGCGGCGGCAGCAGCGGCAGCCAGCGCCAGAAAGAAGAACTCTGAGAGTTCATCCAGTTCATCCAGCTCCTCAGATTCCAGTGCATCCTACAGTGCACCGACCAGTTCAAACGGTCAGGCAGTTGCAAGCTATGCATGTCAGTTTGTCGGTAATCCGTATGTATATGGCGGAAGCAGCCTTACGAATGGAACGGACTGTTCCGGATTTGTTATGAGTGTGTATTCAGCATTTGGAATTGGCCTTCCGCATTCATCCAGTGCGTTGAGAGGCTGTGGTTATGAAGTAAGCCTTTCATCTGCACAGCCGGGTGACATTGTATGTTACAGCGGACATGTTGGAATCTATATCGGAAATGGAACGATCGTGCATGCCAGCACACCGTCCAGCGGTATCACTTACTCCAGTGTTACCTACCGCAGCCCGATCTGTGTAAGAAGAATTTTCTAAACGAGAATATAAAATGGGACTATCACTTGTGATAGTCCCATTTTTGCGTCATAAGAAGAGGAAGAGAAGAGGAAGTTCTTTTGATTTTCAGCTACATTCTGCCTGATAACGAAGGGACATGATTTTCTCAATATTGCACCTCAAAACGCAGGATTATTACAAAAAATGAAGGAATAGGACAAAAGGCACAGTCTATACAATATGCACAAATTGTAAAAAATGAAAAAGGAAAACTGACTAAATGAGTGTGAATTGCAAAAAAGTTATCCACAATGCAGAAACGGAAAAACAGGAAAAATCGAGTTATACACGAAGTTATTCACATTATCCACAGAAAAGTGGGAAAAAAATCTGGTTTACATAGTAAAATAATCGAATGTCTGTTTTGTGAAGAAATAATAAAGTTGTCCGATTTCGTGGAAAGTTTGGAAAAGTTATTGACATTTCAAATATAAAATAATTATAAAAAAGCAGTAAAAGAAGTCTGTAAATTTGACCGGAATGGAAGAATCTTGAAATACGAATACAAGTTTGCTATACTAAAAACATATCTTTCGCAGACGAAGGTATGTTTTTTCAAATAATGGTAATGATATAGGTGCACAATGATTAAAAAAATAGATATTATGGGGATCGGTCTTGACAACTATACCGTGCGGGAATCGATGCGGCAGGTCGAGAACTATCTGAGTAATGATGTTTTAAATACAATCGAAAACATTTCCATGCAGATGCTGATTGCGTCAGAGACGGACCCGGTGCTACACAACGTGATCTCGGAGCTAGATCTTTCCGTCATTGGGGAGAAGGAGATCTTAAAGGCGGCGGATGCGGACAGCATGCAGCGCGTGCAGGAGACGGAGCAGAATGATTTTTCATATGAATTCTATCGGAGGATCGAGCGCAATAAGCGGAGCATTTTTGTGCTGGGACAGACGGAGGAGGGCGTGCAGAAGGTCAAAGCGGAACTGCAGGAAGCATTCCCGAAGCTGATTCTGGCGGGAGAATATGCACTGGAAAATTGTGTGGGGAATCTGGATGCCGTCATCAATGAGATGAATGCGACGACGCCGGATGTGATCGTTTCGATTCTGCCGTCTCCGCTGCAGGAACATTTTTTCGCGGAGCATAAGGATAAGATGAGCGCGACCATATGGTTCGGCATGGGAGAACTCGGCGTTCATGGTAAAAAGCATGGACTTGGAAGTTTCGTTAAGAACCGGCTGCATCTGGGAAGATTGAAGAACAGTATGAACAAGTATCAGGATCAGGAAAAGTTCGGGGAAGCGGAGTGAAAAAGAGGAAATGCATAAAAAAAATGCATTTCCTCTTTCTTTTTTTGCTGTTTTGCATTAAAATATAGCTTAGATATTTTTGTTCCGAGGTAGAAAGGCGGCTTTTTATTGTGAAAGTTGCTCATAGGGAAGAAACACAGTGACCGGACAGAAGAGTTTCAGCAGAAGCAGGATGAGAAGGAGCGGAGCTTATGATTTCAAATCAAATACTTCAGAATACAATCGATGGATTAAAGGGAATCACCAGAATAGATCTGTGCATTATTGATGTGGAGGGGAAGGTGTTAGCAGCCACTTTTCCGGAGGCGGATCAGTACATTGAGCCGGCGCAGGCGTTCGTGGAGTCACCGGCAGACAGCCAGGTGGTGAACGGATATCAGTTTTTCAAGGTATTTGATGAGCACCAGCTTGAGTATATTCTTCTGGCAAGCGGAGACAGCGATGATGTATACATGGTGGGAAAGATTGCCAGTTTCCAGATCCAGAATCTTCTGGTAGCATATAAGGAGCGGTTCGATAAGGATAATTTTATCAAGAACCTGCTGCTCGACAACCTGTTGCTGGTTGATATTTATAACCGTGCCAAGAAGCTTCACATCGACACCGAGGTGCGCCGCGTGGTATTCATTGTGGAGACGAACCGCGACAAGGACGGCAATGAACTGGAGAAGATCCGCGGAATCTTCGGCACGAAGACGAAGGATTTTGTCACAGCAGTCGACGAGAAGAATATTATCGTTGTGAAGGAAGTCGGCGAGAACGAAGGTTACGAGGAGCTGAACAAGATCGCGGAGAGCATGGTCAACCTGTTCCGTGCGGATGCGGACAGTGACGTTCATGTGGCATACGGAACGATTGTCGGCGAGATCAAAGAGGTATCCAGATCCTACAAGGAGGCGCGGATGGCACTTGATGTCGGCAAGATCTTCTTCGAGGAGAAGGATGTAATCGCTTACTCCACACTCGGTATCGGTCGTCTGATCTACCAGCTGCCGATTCCGCTGTGCAAGATGTTCATCAAGGAGATTTTTGACAATAAGTCCCCGGATGATTTCGATGAGGAGACGCTGACGACGATCAACAAGTTCTTTGAGAACAGCCTGAACGTATCAGAGACTTCCAGACAGCTTTACATCCACCGCAACACGTTAGTGTACCGTCTGGATAAGCTGCAGAAGAGCACCGGACTGGATCTGCGTGTGTTCGAGGATGCCATCACGTTCAAGATCGCACTGATGGTCGTAAAATATATGAAGTATATGGAGTCTCTGGACTACTAATTCTTAAAATTTGCATACGGGTATTGCAACAACTGCATACATTGAGTAGACTATATGGGATGGGACAGAGCATTTGATTCTCCGGAACCATCGGAGATGCATACAGAAATGAGGTAATTTCATGATAAAGTTAGAGCATGTCAGCAAGTCGTACTCTGCGGGAATTCCTGCACTTAATGACGTGAGTCTTAACATTGAGGAGGGAGAGTTTGTATTTGTTGTCGGTGACAGCGGTTCGGGCAAGTCGACGCTGATCAAGCTCCTGTTGAAGGAACTGGAACCGACGGAGGGAACCATTACAATCAATGGCAGAAAATTAAATAAAATCAGACGAAGACAAATCCCGAAATTCCGCCGCAACATTGGGGTGGTTTTTCAGGATTTCCGATTGTTAAAGGATAGAAATATTTATGACAATGTAGCCTTTGCACAAAAGGTCATTGGCGAATCCAACCGCTCCATCAAGAAAAATGTTCCAAAACTGTTGTCGATGGTGGGACTGGCGGCAAAATACCGCTCATACCCGAGACAGCTTTCCGGAGGGGAGCAGCAGCGTGTGGCGATTGCGCGCGCGCTGATTAACAAGCCGAAGATTCTGCTGGCAGACGAGCCTACCGGTAATCTCGATGCGAATAATGCATGGGAGATTATGAAGCTGATGGAGGAGATTAACGAGCAGGGGACAACGGTGGTTGTAGTAACACACAATCTGGAGATTGTGAAAGCGATGAATAAGCGTGTCATCACGATGCAAAAAGGCGTTGTGGTAGACGATACCGCTTCGGATCATTACGGTAAGGATACCTCTGTCGAACAGGACGATGATCTGTTTGATGATTTCTTGGATGATGGAGGTGACGACGATTATGCGAATTAGTACGTTTTTTTATACAATTAAGCAGGGAATCGTGAATATCTGGAAGAACAAGCTGTTCTCACTGGCGTCGATTGCCACGATGACGGCATGCATTTTCCTGTTCGGTCTGTTCTATATGATTGTCGTGAACTTCCAGTCCATGGTGAAGGATGCGGAGTCCGGCGTGGCAGTGACGGTGCTGTTTGATGAGGGAATCTCGGATCAGCGGATCGAGGAGATCGGGGAGCTGATTTCGGAGAGACCGGAAGTATCACATTATGACTTTATCTCAGCAGATGAAGCATGGGAAAGCTTCAAGGAAGTGTACTTTGAGGGAAATGAAGCGGCGGCTGCAAGTTTTGCTGGCGATAACCCGCTGGCGAATTCCGCGAGCTATGCCATCTACATGAATGATATATCAATGCAGGACTCACTGGTTACCTATTTGAAGTCCGTCGATGGAGTGCGTGAAGTAAAGCAGTCCCAGCAGGTGGCCAACACGTTGACCGACTTTAACAGTCTGATCGGGTACATCTCGGCGGGCGTCATCCTGATTCTGCTCGGTGTTGCCGTCTTTTTGATCAGCAATACGATCACGGTCGGTATCTCCGTCCGCAAGGAAGAGATTGCGATCATGAAGCTGATCGGAGCGACGGATTATTTTGTGCGCGCACCGTTTGTGGTCGAAGGTATTGTAATCGGACTGATCGGAGCGGCAATTCCGCTTGGCATTTTGTACGCATTGTACGGGAAGATTGTAATGTACATCAGCGATAAGTTCAGCTTTATCAGCAATATGATGAAGTTCCTTAGCGTGAACGAGATTTTCCATAATCTGATCCCGGTGGCATTGATTCTGGGTGTGGGAATCGGTTTTATCGGAAGCCGCATCACAATTCGCAAGCATTTGAGGGTATAATGATAAGATGCCATACAGGAAACACATGAAGTTTACAATGATACGAAGAATAACAGCGCTCGGACTGATTCTGGTGCTGGCGGCGGGCATACCGATCCAGGCATCGTCGGCTTCCACAGAGAAAGTGACGGAGGACGCCGCTTCCACAAAATCCCTGCAGGAGGCGCAGGACGAGAAAGCCCAGCTGGAAAAAGCGCTCAAAGAGGCGCAGAGCACGATTGATGATCTCAGGGATTCCAAGGGTGATATCGAGAGCAAGGTAACAGAATTGAATCAGCAGCTGATAGATATATCCGCACGGATCACGGATCTTGAGAATCAGTTGACGGCAAAGAGCGAGGATATCCAGGAGACGAAGGACGAGCTTGCCGGAGCCAAAGAGAGGGAAGCCCAGCAGTACGCGGATATGAAAGTGCGGATCCAGTTCATGTATGAGAACGGGCAGACCTCTTATCTGGAGGCGCTTTTATCTTCCAGAAACATTTCTGAATTTTTAAATTCCGCAGATTATATCGCACAGATACAGAGCTATGACAGACAAAAGCTTACCGAGTACCAGGACACCGTGGAGTCGATTGTGAATCTGGAAGCCCAGCTGGAGCAGGAGTATACCGATCTGGAGGCACTCAAGTCGACGGTCGAGAGCAATAAAGCGACTGTTGCCGCTATGATGCGGCAGAAGGAGTCGGAGCTTGCGGACATCTCGGGAGATATTGAAGATGCGCAGAGCGACGCCGACTATTATGCGGCGGAGATTCAGGCGCAGGAAGAACTGATTGCGGCGATCAAGAGAGCGGAAGCGGAGAAAGCGGCAGCCGGGGTGGAGGAACATCCGTATACCGGAGGAGCGTTCCGGTGGCCGTGCCCGAGCAGCACACGGGTGACCAGTGATTATGGAACGAGAGTATCCCCGATGTCGGGAGCGTCGTCGAACCATAAGGGAATTGATATCGGAGCATCGGCGGGAGCGGACATTATCGCGGCGGCGGATGGAACGGTAACAGCGGCATCCTACAGCAGTGCGGCGGGCAATTATGTGATGATCGACCACGGCGGAGGACTCTACACCGTCTACATGCACGCATCATCCCTGCTGGTATCGCCCGGACAGACCGTGTCGGCGGGAGATGTGATCGCAAAAGTCGGAAGTACCGGCATTTCAACCGGAAGCCATTTGCATTTCGGCGTCTCTTTAAATGGAAGTTACGTCAGCCCGTGGAGTTACCTGGGCGGCTGATGGAGAAAGTGCACGTAGGCATTGACCGAAATTCCCTGTCCTTGGACAGGGAATTTTTACATATCTTATTACGGATAGCATACAGAAATGAGGGAAACTATGGACGAACAAAGAGAAAATATGCAAAACGGCATGATAGAAAATGAGACAACCGGAGAGCAGAAGCCGGACGGCGGAAAAGAGCGCAGACGCCGTGGAATGGGAGCTGGCATCCTTCTTGGAATCTGCGGAACACTGGTCGTCGGAGCGCTTGGCATTTATCTGACCTGCCGCTTTACCGGAAGTCAGATACTCATCACCAATGCAGCGGCAGATACGGACGGAACGACCCTGCTGGATGCAAGGACAACGGCAAAGATCAACGAACTGTCAGCTTACATTGATCTGTATTATTATGAAGATACCGATGTTCAGGATTTAAAGGACGGTCTGTATGCGGGACTGCTGGAGGGACTGGATGACAGATATTCGGTTTACTACACGGCGGATGAGTACGCGCAGACGCAGGTTAGCATGACGGGTCAGTATTACGGAATCGGGGCAGGGCTTGCGCAGGATAAAGATACCATGCAGGTCACAATCACAAAGGTTTACGAGGGAACACCGTCTGAGAGTGCGGGACTTCGCAACGAAGACGTAATTCTGTCGGTGGACGGAACCGAGGCGGATACGATGGATGTCACGGATCTCGTGAAGCTGATCCGCGGGGAAGCCGGGACGACGGTACATCTTGAGATCTACCGCCCGTCTACCGGAGAGAATCTCTCGTTTGACGTGGAGCGTGCCGATGTGACGCTGCCGAGCATATCTTCACAGATGTTAAACGATACGATTGGTTATATCCGGATTGAATCTTTTGAGAAGGATACGGCAAACCAGTTTGAGAAGGCGCTTGCGGAACTGGAAGGGGAAGGGCTTACATCGCTGGTGGTCGACCTTCGCTATAACGGCGGCGGACTTGTCGATTCCGTGGTACAGATTCTTGACGATATTCTGCCGGAAGGTCTGATCGTCTACACGGAGGATAAGAACGGACACCGCGAGGAGTACCGTTCCAGCGGAGACACGCATTTTGACTATCCGATGGCGGTGTTAATCAATCAGGACAGCGCCAGCGCTTCCGAGATTTTTGCAGGAGCCATCAAGGATTACAACTACGGAACGCTGATCGGAACGACGACATTCGGCAAGGGCATCGTGCAGAGCCTGTTCCCGTTGGAAGACGGAGACGCCATCAAGCTGACAACCGCGAAATATTTTACGCCGAACGGCAACTATATCCACGGTGTCGGAATCGATCCGGACATTGAACTGGAATATGAGTATCTCGACCCGGACGGAGAGCAGTATGAGATCCAATACGATAATCAGGTGCAGAAGGCAATCGAAGTGCTGAGTGAGAAGACACAGAACGACTGATCGGAGTGAGGAGACGGGATGAAGCTTCGGATATACCGTGTGATAACAGGAGGACTTCTGCTTCTTTGTATGGTGATGATTTTCCGGTTTTCGGCACAGCCGGCATCGGAATCGGAGCAGGTCAGCGGTGGGGTTGCCTACCGCATTGTGGAAACATGGAGTCATCTGACAGGAACAGAATATACACAGAGCGAGATGGAAGCATATGCCGACCGGATTGATTATCCGGTGCGCAAGCTGGCGCATATGACAGAATATGGAATACTCTGTCTGCTGGCGTGCGCTTTTGTGCACGGATATTCCGGTAACTGGAAAGTGTGCGGAATTTCGGCGGTTGCGGTTGCGGCGCTTTACGCGGCGACCGATGAGATCCACCAGCTGTTTGTCCCGGGGCGCGCCGGACGGTTCTCGGATGTGTGTATTGATACGCTGGGAGCGGTGATCTGGCTGCTGCTTTTTACAGCGCTGCGAAAATTGTGGGAAAAGATTGCGAAAAGACGGGGCTTCCAGTACAATAAGAATAGAAAAAAATGAAAGAGGTGATAACTGTGGTAGAACTTGATCAATTTAAAGTGACCCTGAACACATACAGGGAACCGCTGCAGGAAGTGAGGGATTCACTTTGACCTGGTAAATAAAGAACAGCGGATCCAGGAGTTAGAGAGGGAGATGGAAGCTGCGGATTTCTGGAATGATCCGGAGGTCTCCCAGAAAAAAATGAAAGAGTTAAAGAGCATGAAGGACGATGTTGCCACATATGCTTCTTTGACGACACAGTTTGAAGATATTGAGACACTGATCGAGATGGGATATGAGGAGAATGACGCCACGTTGATCCCGGAGATCGAAGAAATGCTAACGGAGTTTACGACGACGTACGATGCCATCCGCGCAAAGACGCTTCTGTCCGGCGAGTACGATGGGGACAATGCCATTGTGTCGCTTCATGCGGGCGCGGGCGGTACGGAGTCCTGTGACTGGGCAGCAATGCTTTACCGCATGTATACACGTTGGGCAGATGACAAGGGATACAGCGTGGAAGTGCTGGACTCCCTGGACGGAGAGGAAGCAGGCATCAAGTCCGTGACATTCCAGGTAAATGGAGAAAATGCCTACGGCTATCTGAAATCAGAAAAAGGCGTGCACCGTCTGGTGCGTATCTCGCCGTTCAATGCGGCGGGAAAGAGACAGACCTCTTTTGTGTCCTGCGATGTCATGCCGGATATCGAGGAAGATCTGGATGTGGAGATCAATGACGATGATCTTCGGATCGATACGTACCGCTCCAGCGGTGCGGGCGGACAGCATATCAATAAGACATCTTCCGCAATCCGTATCACACATCTTCCGACCGGTATTGTGGTACAGTGCCAGAATGAGCGTTCCCAGTTCCAGAACAAGGACAAGGCGATGCAGATGTTAAAGGCAAAGCTGTATCTGTTAAAGCAGCAGGAGAATGCTGAGAAGGCGGCGGGAATCCGCGGCGAGGTGACAGAGATCGGATGGGGCAACCAGATCCGCTCCTATGTCATGCAGCCGTATACGATGGTGAAGGATCACCGCACCGGTGTGGAGACCGGAAATGTGGACAGCGTGCTGGACGGCAAGCTGGATATCTTTATGAATGGATATCTGAAGTGGCTCTCCCTCGGCTGCCCGAAGGGACTTGGAGGAGACGATGAGCAGTGATGTGATCCGCACCTTAAAGTGGGTGTTTGGAAAAGGCGGTCTGATTGAGGAATATAAGCGCCAGGAACAGATGTTGGAGGAGACACCGAAGTCGGTGGCTTCCATGACGCGGATTTTTGCACCCCAGATTTCCCGTGATTTCCCGGGAATGAATCTGGAGCAGTTTGAGGCGCTCGCACAGCAGCAGCTTGTGGCGGCGCTTCAGGCAGTGTCGGCGGGGAATCTGGAAAGCGTCGCGCGCGCTTCCGATGAACTGAAGGAGCAGGTCAGCCGTCAGATTGAGGGGAACCGTGCGGCAGGAGTGCGTGAGACCTATGAGCAGATCCGCATTCATCAGACAGAGATTTCCAATTACGAAAAAAAGAACGGCACTTGTGTGATCACATTTCAGAGTGCGGTAGAGCATTACCACTACAAGGAAAAAGCGGGCAAAATTATCTGGGGATACAAAGACCGGAAGCTGCAGACAAAGTACAATATGGAGCTGCTCTATGTACAGGATGCGGCGCAGCAGACGGAGGGAAATGCCTTCGGGCTGAACTGCCCGAACTGCGGGGCGCCGATGAAGGGACTTGGACAGCAGATCTGTGAATACTGCGGCAGCCCGGTTGTACCGGTAGACACCAGAGTCTGGCGGATGGTACGTTTTTCTGAGGTGGATTATCACCATGTGTGAATACATTTTTGGCGTATGATTCTGTGCATATGAAGTTTTGCAGGAACTTCCAATAAGAACTCGTCAGAGTACAACGAAAGAATAGAACAGGAGGAATTGTTATGGGAATTATCAAGGCAATCGGTAGTGCGATCAGCGGAGGACTGGCGGATCAGTGGCTCGAGGTGTTCGAGGCGGATGACATGGGGGAACAGACCGTCTTTACGAGTGGTGTGCTGATCCGGAGAGGACAGAATACCAAGGGGACGAACAATACGGTGAGCAATGGCTCCGTGATTCACGTGTATGACAACCAGTTTATGATGCTTGTGGATGGAGGAAAAGTAGTCGATTACACGGCAGAACCGGGATATTATAAGGTAGATAATTCTTCCCTGCCGTCCATGCTAAACGGTGAACTGGGAGAATCTGTAAAAGAGACGTTCAACCGTATCAAGTACGGCGGACAGACGCCGACGGCACAGAAAGTATATTTCCTGAATCTGCAGGAGATCAAAGGGATCAAGTTTGGAACGAGAAACCCGATCAATTACTTTGATAATTTCTATAACGCAGAGCTTTTCCTGCGCGCACACGGTAATTATTCCATCAAGATCACGAATCCGCTCCAGTTCTATGCGGAAGTGATCCCGCGGAACAAAGATCGTGTCAATTACGATGAGATCGGCGAGCAGTACCTGTCGGAGTTTTTAGAGGCGCTGCAGTCGGCAATCAACCAGATGTCGGCGGACGGAACACGTATTTCCTACGTGACTTCCAAGGCGATGGAGCTGGGCAAGTACATGCAGGACATTCTGGATGCCGATTGGAACCAGATGCGCGGTATGGAGATCCAGAAGGTTGGTATCGCTGGTATCTCTTATGATGAAGAGTCCCAGAAGCTCATCAACATGCGCAATGAGGGCGCAATGCTCGGAAGCGACTTCAACGTTATGCGCGGTATGGCGGTCAAGAATATTACGGAGGGTGTGCGTGACGCCGGAAGCAATGCGAACGGTGCCATGGCAGGCTTTATGGGAGTCGGCATGGGAATGAATGCCATGAACCAGACGCTGTCCGGACTTGGTGCGATGCAGACACCGGCAGACATGCAGGCGAATGCAGGAATGCAGCAGGCCGGCGCGGCACCGGCAGGACAGATGCAGGCGGCAGGCGCAGTGCCGGCAGGACAGATGCCTGGGGCAGGTGCCCAGGGCGGCTGGACATGTGAGTGCGGTCACGTGAATACCGGAAAGTTCTGCAGCGAGTGCGGGAAGCCGATGCCGGTATCCGATGAATGGACGTGCGAGTGTGGCCATGTGAACACCGGAAAGTTCTGCAGCGAGTGCGGAAAGCCAAAGCCGGTATCCGTTGAGTGGACGTGTGAGTGCGGACAGACGAACACCGGAAAGTTCTGCAGCAACTGTGGGAAAGCGAGGAAATAGCGATGGCAATTATCAGTTTTAAGTGTCCAAACTGTGGCGGAGAACTGATTTTTGACCCGGCGACACAGAAGTATAAGTGTGAATACTGCAATTCGCTGTTCACGCAGGAAGAACTGGATGCGATGAAGCCGATGCAGGGCGGGGAGCCGGACGCTGTGGCACAGGAGCAGGCAGGCGGAGAACGGGCAGATGAGACGGCTGCGGCGGAGCAGACAGCCGGAGAGCGGGAAAGCGAACCGGAAGGCGAGGCGGTGTATTACAGCTGTCCGTCCTGCGGCGCAGAGATTGTGACGGACGCGACGACTGCGGCAACCTTCTGCTATTACTGCCATAATCCGGTTGTGCTCGGAAAGCGGCTGGAAGGTACCTATCTGCCGAACAAGATTATTCCGTTCGAGATCAGCAGAGAGGAAGCCGAGAAGAAGTTCCTGGATTTTGTCGGCAAGAAGAAATATGTGCCGAAAGCATTTTTTGACAAAAAGCAGATTGAGAGCATGACAGGCGTCTATTTCCCGTACTGGGTCTACGATGTGGAGCTGGAGGGAAAGATGCAGGGAGATGCGAGAAGTGTCCGCATGTGGACGACGGGCAATACCCAGTACACGGAGACCAAGTATTATGCGGTGGAGCGCGAGGGCGATGTGACGCTTCGCAATCTGACGGAGAATGCGTTAAAGAAGGCAAATGTAAAGCTTACCAGCGGTGTGATGCCATACGCCTATGACAAGATGAAAGATTTCCACATGGGATACCTTTCCGGATTCCTTGCAGAGCGCAGAGATATTGAACAGAATATTGTGCAGGGCAAGATGCAGCACACCATGCGTGAGAGCGCGGAAAAGCTGATGCGCGACACCATCAGCGGCTACAACAGCGTATCGGTCAAGAATACCTTTTTTGCACCGAAGAAGGAGACCTGGTCGTATGTGCTGCTTCCGGTGTGGACGATTACATATAAGGGCAGAGACGGAAAAGTATACTACTATTCCATGAACGGACAGAATGGAAATATCTGCGGCGATCTGCCGGTTGACCGCCCGAGGCTTGCGCTTACCAGTCTACTGACGGCGCTTGGCATTCTGGTATTCGGACTGTTAGGAGGGTATTTCTTATGGTAGAGAAGATGAAAAAATCACTCCTGTGGTGTCTGGTATGCCTGGTGTGTCTTGTTCCGTGCAGCGGTGCGGCACTGGCGGCGGAGGCGGACGCGGCGCAGGATGCAGCGGATGGTTATGTGTACGATGCGGCAGGACTTCTGACGGCAGATGAGATTTCAGACCTGAACGATGAGATTGCCTCCTTTATGGAAGAATCCGGCTGGAATGTCTATGCGGTCACGACAGATGATGCACAGGGGAAAAGTGCGACCGCCTACGCGGATGATTTCTTTGATGAACATTCCACGGAACAGGAAGACGGTGTGGCGTTACTGATCGATATGGATAACCGTGAGATCACGATCTCCACCTGCGGCATCGCGATCCGGTATCTGACAGATTCGAGAATCGACAATATCCTCGACGCAGCATATTCTAAGATCAGCAATGGCGATTACAATGGCTGTATGCATTCCATGCTGACCGGTGTGGAGACTTACTATGAAAAGGGCATTTCAGAGGGACAGTACAATTATGACTCCGAGACGGGGAAGATTTCAAGGTACCATGTTCTGACACTTGGGGAGATCTTCGGCGTGCTGGCGGTCGCCATCGGAGCCGGCTGCATGATTTATTTTACGATCAGCAACAGTTACAAGGTGCGCGGAAAGGGATATTATTACGCTTACCAGCAGAATTCCAAGGTCAATCTGCGCGTCAAGGAAGATCGTCTGGTGAATCAGACGACGACGCATCACAGGATCTCAACGAGCAGCGGCGGCAGTGGCGGACATTCCTCCTCGCACAGCGGAAGAAGCACGACGCACACGAGCAGCAGCGGCAGATCACACGGCGGAGGAAGCCGCAAGTTTTAAAGGGAGAATAGCTTCCATAACTAAATTTTATTACGGATATTCACAAAAGAGGTTGCCTGTGCAGCCTCTTTGTGTTATTATCTTCCTCATGAGGACAAGTGTCAGCGTGCTGCACACATTGCACTCGTGAGGGATACCAGAAGAAAGAGGATTATAAGGAACATGAAAGACAAAGGCCAGTATTATGTATTAAAGGAAAAGGCGGTGCCGGATGTACTGCTCCGGGTTGTGGAGGCAAAGCGTCTGCTGGATTCGGGGAAGACGGACTCCGTGCAGGATGCAACAGAGCAGGTTGGGATCAGCCGGAGTTCTTTTTATAAATACAAGGATGATATTTTTCCGTTTCATGAGACAGCAAAGGGGAAGACGATCACCATGGTTATCCAGCTGGACGATGAACCAGGACTGCTGTCGATTGTGCTCAAGACGGTGGCAGAGTTTCACGCCAATATCCTGACGATCCACCAGAGTATTCCGATCAACGGGATCGCATCGCTGACGCTCTCGGTCGATGTTCTGCCGGAGACGGGAGATGTGACACAGATGGTGGCGAGCATCGAGGAGCAGACAGGGATACATTATGTGAAGATCCTCGGAAGAGAGTAGGAACAGAATAGGATAGAAGACGAAAGTGGAGGCAGTATGATCAAAGTAGCGGTAATGGGATATGGAACCATCGGTTCCGGCGTAGTGGAAGTGTTAGACATCAATAAGAACAGCATTGCAAAGCGTGCCGGAGAAGAGATTGGTGTGAAATATATTCTGGACTTAAGAGATTTTCCGGGGGATCCGATTCAGGAAAAGGTGGTACATGATTATAAGGTGATCGCAAATGACCCGGAAGTGCAGATTGTTGTTGAGACGATGGGCGGTGTGGAGCCGGCGTACACGTTCGTAAAGGCAATGCTTACCGCAGGAAAGCATGTGACGACCTCCAACAAGGCGCTCGTTGCGGCAAAGGGTGCGGAACTGATTGCACTCGCCAAGGAGAAAAATGTCAATTTCATGTTCGAGGCGAGCGTCGGCGGCGGCATCCCGATTATCCGGCCGCTCAATTCCTGTCTGACGGCAGATGAGATCGAGGAGATCACCGGAATTGTGAACGGAACCACGAACTACATGCTGACGAAAATGACCGAGGAGGGATCGGAGTTCGACGATGTGTTAAAGGATGCGCAGGCGAAGGGTTATGCGGAGAAAGACCCGACCGCTGACATTGAAGGATACGATGCCTGCCGCAAGATCGCCATCCTGACATCCCTGGTATGCGGACAGCAGGTGGATTTTGAGGATATTCACACAGAGGGTATTACGAAGATCACGGCGACGGACATCCGGTACGCGAAGGCAATGGGCAGAGCCATCAAGCTTCTGGCATCCAGCCACAAGGTGGGAGACGGATATGTGGCGATGGTAGCGCCGTTCCTTTTACCGGCGACACACCCTCTCTACAATGTCAACGATGTGTTCAATGCCATCTTTGTACACGGTAATGTGCTCGGCGATGCCATGTTTTACGGAAGCGGCGCCGGCAAGCTCCCAACGGCGAGCGCAGTTGTGGCGGATATCGTGGATATGGCGAAGCATCTGGACACCAATATCGCGGTGGAGTGGAGCTCCAAGAAGCTGGAGCTGGTGGATTACCGCAACGTCGAGAACTGCTATTTTGTGCGCACGTCCGCAGATGAGAAGCGCATAGAAGAAGTCTTCGGTGAAGTGAGTTATGTAACGGCGGAAGGCGTATCCGGAGAGACCGGATTTGTGACGGCGCGCATGAGCGAAGCTGATTATGAGAAAAAGGCGGCGGAGCTTGGCAGTGTACTTCAGATGATCCGCGTGGCACAGTAAAACAGGGGTCCCGATGTGATGCAGCAGGCTGATAACAGCAGAAAGTGAAGTGTGAGATGAAGTATTTGGTAATTCTTGGAGATGGCATGGCAGACCGCCCGATCGAGAGTCTGGGCGGCAAGACTCCGTTAGAGTATGCAAAGACACCGAAGATGGATGAACTGGCAGCGAAAGGTGAGATCGGCATGGTACATACGATCCCGGACGGCATGAAGCCGGGCAGCGATACTGCCAATCTCTCCGTGCTGGGATACAATCCGAGAGAATTTTATTCGGGGCGCTCTCCGCTTGAGGCGCTTTCCATCGGCGTTCCGATGAAAGACACGGATGTGGCTCTGCGCTGCAACATCGTCACGCTTTCCGAGGAGGAGGAAAATTACGAGGACCGCACGATCATCGACCACAGTTCGGGAGAGATCAGCACCGAGGAGTGCGCGGTGCTCTTGGAGGCAGTGAAGAAGGAGCTGGAGACAGACATTTTTCATTTTTATGTGGGCACAAGTTACCGCCACTGCCTGATCTGGGAGAACAGCGAGGTTGTGGATCTGGTGCAGCCGCACGATGTGCTGGGACGGAAGATCGGAGACAAGCTTCCGGAGAACGAAGCGCTTCGCACCATGATGAAGAAAAGTTATGACATTCTGGTGAATCATCCGATCAACATCGAGCGTAAGAAAAAGGGATTAAATCCTGCGAACTCCTGCTGGTTCTGGGGCGCAGGCACAAAGCCGGCACTCTATCCGTTTACGGAGCGCACCCACAAAAAGGGCGCGATGATTTCCGCAGTCGATCTTCTGAAGGGAATTGCGGTCGGCACTTCCATGAAAGTCATCACAGTGGACGGAGCGAACGGCGGTCTGGATACGAATTATGAGGGAAAGGCAAAAGCAGCGCTGGACGTTCTGACCAGGGATGGATATGACTTTGTCTACGTGCATCTGGAAGGACCGGATGAGATGGGACACCAGGGCAGCGTTGAGAAGAAGGTAAAGGCGATCGAGCGCCTGGATGAGCGCATTATCCGGCCGATCGCCGAGGGACTTGCGGCGGCAGGAGAGGATTTCCGCATGGTGGTGCTTCCGGATCATCCGACACCGATTTCCCTGCGTACACACACGGCGGACAATGTGCCGTATCTGCTCTATGACAGCACGGCGGAGCGCAGTGAGAGCTGGCATTACAATGAGCGCGAGGCTGCACAGACAACGAACTTTATCCCGGAGGGACATAAACTGATCGAATATCTGCTGCAGATGTAAGAAAAATCCATCTTCCTATTCAGGGTAGGAAGGTGGATTTTTTTGTGTCATAGCAAACTTCGTTCCTATGACACAAAAACGTGCCGGGCGGCTATGATCCGGATTCCCGCAGGTGCTTTGACTGGGAAAAGGTGCACACCGATACCGACGTGCGAAAGAAGCTGACGGAGCTGACACATATCCGCAGCTGCACCGCGATCACCGACGGAAATGTGGAGCTTGCAGCGGAAAACGGGATGCTCTGTGTCAGGCGGAAGGCCGGGGGCGAGGGCGTATCGCTGTACATCAATATGACGGAGGAGCAGAGGCGGCAGGAACATTGCCTGAAAGCGGACAGCAAGGTGCTTTCTGCTCACCGGGCATCGGTTCTTCCGGCAGCTGGTGATGGGAAAATGACCTGCGGCGTCTGCGTGGAGCTGGAAGGGTATCTGATTGTGAGAGAGCAGAGGGAAGCGTTGGATTGATATGGGCGGAAATTCCGCAGAAAAGAGGAAGCAGATGAAACGAAAAAAAGAGGTGGCACTGTTACTTCTGACAGCCGTCCTTGCGGCAGCAGGATGTGCGGATGAGAAGACGACGGGGGAGAAGACAACGGAGAGCGGCAGCGCTGCCGCGGTATCCGGAAGCAGTGTTTTTGACGGTGAACTGGAGGAGAATGTCACGATCCGGGTATTGGAAAATGACACTGCCATTTCCAAGGGATATTTTGAGGAGCTGATTACCGCATTCAATGAGGCGTACGCCGATCAGGGAATCACGGCGGTGGATGCCAACATGGATCAGTACCTGGATCTGGCAAATGACGGACCTTATGGCTATGGACCGGATGTGTTATACCAGGCGAATGATGTCATCATGCAGTACGCCAAGGGAAAACATATCTACCCGCTTCCGGTACAGCAGCTGTCCTGCTATGAGCAGATTCCGGAGAGCGCGTGGAAGGCATATGAGACGACCGTGGACGGCACGACCTACTGCTGCGGTGTCCCGGTCAATGTGCAGGCGCCGATGCTGTACTACCGGGCGGATCTGCTACCGGAGGACTGGCAGGAGAACTGGGATGAGGATCAGAACGGCGTGCCGGATATGGTGGAGAACTGGAATGATCTGTATGCATATTCCAAAGAACGCCATGAAGAAAATCCGGCGCAGTACGGGTATATGAAGTCGCTGTACGATGTGTATTTTTCCAGCGGATTCTTGTTTCCCTACGGCGGCTATGTGTTTGGCGAGGAGAATACGAACCCGGAGGACGTCGGATTTTCTGCCGGGGAAGCGGAAAAAGGCGCGTGGGTGCTGCAGCAGCTTGCGGGTGTGATGAACGAGGAATGTATCGACGACACGATCACAACCAATGCATACAGCAAACTGGGGGATGGCACGTATTTTGCGACGCTCTCGACGCCGGATATGTACTCCACGTTCGCAGATGAACTGGAAAAAGAATACGGGGAGGAGGGAATGACAGCGGAGGCTGCAGGGGAAGCGGCAGAGCGGAATCTGATCATGACGACACTGCCGAAGCTTCCGGAAAGCGGCGATCTGTCAGAGAGTGATCCGGTACTGATTGATATGAAAGCAATGGGCGGCGTCAACGGATACGCAGTGAGCGCGTACACCAAGGCGCCGGATGCCTGCCTGGCATTTATTGATTTCGCGACAAGCTATGAGATGGTCACCAGACGGAGCGAAATGCTCGGAATTGCACCGGCGCGCGGCGATGCGGCGGAGAGTGCGGGGGACGTATCGGAGAAAATCTATGCAAATCTCGAGAACGGAAATGTGGTGCTGATGCCGTCCATCTCCGAGGTGTCGCAGATCTGGACGCCGGCACAGACCTTTTTTACAGATTTAGCGAAGGACGCGTTCCGAAGCGGCAGTGAGAAAAAGTATCAGGATCTGCCTGCGCTAAAGAGCGGGCTGGAACAGGTGGATACACAGATCCATGACGCAATATATACGTTAAAGTAGCAGATATGGAGAGAACGGTATGAAGCAAAAAATAAAGCGTGCTGCTGCCTGGTTTGGTGACAGCAGTGGGAACGTAAAATTATCAATGGTCATCATGGGGGCAGGGCAGTTCCGTTATGGCGCAAAGGGAAAAGGCGTGTGCTTTTTCCTGGCGGAAGTCCTGATGGTCTGCTATATGGCAATGCGCGGGTGTCACGATCTTGCCGGTTTTTTTACACTGGGTACGACCAGAGGGGATGCATGGCTTGGCGTAGAGGGAGATAACTCGGTTGTCATGCTGCTGATGGGAATATTTGCGTGGATCATCCTGGCGGCGTTTGTGTGTATCTACTGCGGAAACGTGCGCGACACCTACCGGATGCAGAAGCGGATCGAGCAGGGACGAAGCGTGTTGTCCTTCCGCGGGGAGGCGGCACAGCTGCTCGACAAAAAGTTCTATGTCACGGTGCTCGCGCTGCCGGTCATCGGTGTATTCATCTTTCAGATCCTGCCGGTTCTGTTCATGATCCTGATTGCATTTACGAACTATGGCGGAGACATTGTACCCCCGGAACTCGTGGACTGGGTGGGACTTGCAAATTTTAAAAAACTGCTGACGCTGACGCAGTTTGCACCGACCTTTTTTAAGATTCTGGGCTGGAATGTCGTGTGGGCGCTTGTCTCCACTGCACTTAATTATTTTGCCGGTCTCGGGCTGGCGCTGCTCCTGAATAAGGACTGCGTCAGGGGAAAAGCCATCTGGCGCGCGTTTCCGGTGCTGGCATACGCAATTCCGGGATTTATCACCCTGCTGGCGTTTAAGTTCATGTTTTCCTACGGCGGACCGGTCAATCAGATCATTGTGGCGCACGGGGGCAGTGCGGTCGGCTTTCTGGATCTGGACGCCAAGTGGACGGCGCGCCTGATCGGACTTTTGGTCAACTGCTGGATCAGTACACCGCAGATCATGCTGCTCGCCACAGGAATCCTGTCAAACCGGGATGCTTCCTTATATGAAGCAGCGCGCATTGACGGGGCGGGACGCATGCAGCAGTTCCGGAAACTGACGCTGCCGTTCGTACTTTTTTCGACAATGCCGGTGCTGATCGGACAGTTTATCGGAAATTTCAATAATTTCGGGATCTTTTACTTCCTGCGGGGCGGGCTGTATATGGACGGCTATTTCCTTGCGAGCGATACGGATCTTCTGATTAACTGGCTCTATAATCTGTCCATCGACAACAATTATTACTGCATCGGCGCGGCGATCAGTCTGATTATTTTCTTTATCACATCGGCAATATCACTTGCGGTTTACATAAAATCACCGTCTTACAGGGAGGAGGATACGTTTCAATGAGCAGAAAAACAGAGAAAAAGCGGAGAATGTCCGCAGGAAGAGTCCTCGATACCGGAATGGCCTATCTCATATTGCTTGCAGTGGCGTTTGTATTCTTCTTTCCGTGCCTGTGGCTGATCCTTGCGTCGTTTTCCAAATCGGGAACGATCTATTCTTTTGACGGTTTTTTCCCGGCCGGATACAGTCTGGCGAGCTTCAAACGGCTGTTTACGGATACGGCACTGTACAACTATCCGCGCTGGTTTGCCAATACACTTTTTGTGGCGGCAGGCAGCTGCACCCTCGGCACGTTTCTGGTGATCCTGACTGCCTATACCATGTCGCGTTTTACGTTCGCGGCGCGCAAACCGATGATGAAGATTACGATGGTGCTTGGAATGTTTCCTTCCTTTATGGGAATGATTGCGGTGTACCTTCTGATGACGCAGTTTAATCTGATCAATCATCTCTGGGGACTGATCTTAATTTACAGTGCGGGAGCGCCGATGGGCTATCTGACGCAGAAAGGCTTTTTCGATACGATTCCCAAGGCGATCGACGAGGCGGCGAGAATTGACGGAGCCACGAATTTTCAGGTTTTTATGAAAATCAATCTGCCGCTCTCCCGGCCGATCATCGTCTATACTGCGCTCTCTTCTTTTACCTGGCCGTGGAGCGACTTTATCCTGCCGAAGCTTTTGCTGAAGGAAAAGAACCTGTATACGGTGGCGGTCGGTCTGATGAGCCGCGATGAGACGGAATTTGCAAGATTTGCGGCGGGAAGTGTTGTTCATCGCGGTGCCGATTGTCCTGCTTTATTTTTTCCTGGTCAAGGACATGGTGAACGGCATGGCTGCGGGCGCGGTAAAAGGGTGATCCGGAATACAAAGTGGCAGCCGCCGCGGATTTGAATAAGATAGAATGAGAAAGCCGTTTCGAGGAAAAATGTGCAGACAGTTTTATTGATCGTAGCGCTCTCTATGGACGTCTTTCTGGCATCCGTGGCGTGCGGGGCGGAACAGATCCGGATCGAAAAGAAGACAGCACTCTGCATCGGCGCGGTATGCAGCGGAGTGCTGCTTTTTTCATTAGTGTGCGGAAAACTGATCGATGGAGTGGTCAGGGAAAAATATGCGGCGTATCTGTGTTTTGCGGGATTGTTTCTGGTCGGCGCTTATAAGCTGACGGAGTACGGAATCCGGGCGTATATCAGGAGACACCATTTCCTGTGCAAGCAGGTAAAAATGAAATTTTCACAGCTGAATTTTATCATCAGCATTTACAATAATCCGGCGGCGGCAGATAGGGATTGCTCTGCGACCATGTCAGTGACGGAAGGAATATGTTTCGCGCTCGCCATGTCGGTGGACGGATTTTTCGGCGGTCTGGGGGCGGCGTTTCTGGATATTTCGATTGCCGGCACGGTATGCCTGAATCTGGTATTCAGTGCACTTGCGGTGCTTGGCGGAAGCGCTGTCGGGAAATATGCGGCGGACCGGTGCAAAAGAGATTACTCCTGGATCGGCGGCGCCCTGTTTGTGGTGCTGGCATTCAGCAAGATTTTGTAGATTTATAGTAAATGTGTCAAAAAAAGCTTGCGTTTTCATTGCGGTATGGTATAATATGCCTATACATGAAGCAGTGGAAACGCACAGCTCTTGTAAAATATAATTAGATATTGTGGGATCTGAGAGTGGAGATGATTTTAATTCCTGTACACATGAGGGGTGCTTACAGGTTTTATGACGATGTCTCCTTTTTTTATGCGCTGTGCATGGGGAGCACGGGGCAGGAACGGATTTCACAATAGAGGGAAGCATAAATAAGCAATAAGGGGCAAACAAGGAGGAACATGGTATGGCAAAGTATGTGATGGCACTGGATGCAGGAACGACGAGCAACCGTTGTATTTTATTTAACGAGCAGGGAGAGATCTGTTCGATGGCACAGAAAGAGTTTCGGCAGTTTTTTCCGAATCCGGGCTGGGTGGAGCACGATGCCAATGAGATCTGGTCTACAATGCTTGGCGTGGCGGTCGAGGCGATGAACATGATCCGCGCGACGGCGGCGGATATTGCGGCGATCGGTATCACCAATCAGCGTGAGACGGCGATTGTCTGGAACAAGGAGACGGGAGAACCGGTCTATAATGCGATCGTGTGGCAGTGCCGCAGAACTTCGGACATTGCGGATGCATTGAAGGCGAAGGGTCTCGAGGAGACATACCGTCAGAAGACGGGACTGATCATTGACGCGTATTTTTCCGCGACGAAGATCAAGTGGATTCTCGATAATGTTGAGGGGGCGAGAGAGCTTGCAGAGCAGGGCAAGCTGCTGTTCGGAACGGTGGAGACCTGGCTGATCTGGAAGTTCACCAAGGGTGCGGTGCATGTGACCGATTATTCCAACGCATCCCGTACGATGCTGTTCAACATCAACGATCTGTGCTGGGACAAGGAGATCCTGGAGGAGCTGGAGATTCCGGAGTGCATGCTGCCGACACCGCGTCCGTCCAGCGAAGTCTACGGCTACACAGATCCTTCGTTTTTAGGAGATGCGATCCCGATTGCGGGAGCTGCAGGCGACCAGCAGGCGGCGCTTTTCGGACAGACCTGTTTCCACGAGGGCGAGGCGAAGAATACCTACGGTACCGGATGTTTTCTCTTAATGAATACCGGAGAGAAGCCGGTATTTTCCAAGAATGGCCTGGTCACTACGATTGCGTGGGGACTCGACGGAAAGGTGAATTACGCATTGGAAGGTTCCATCTTTGTGGCGGGCGCTGCGATTCAGTGGCTGCGCGACAACATGAAGATGATCGATTCTTCCATGGATTCGGAATATATGGCGAAGAAGGTTCACGGAACACACGGCTGCTATGTGGTTCCAGCGTTTACGGGACTCGGTGCGCCGCACTGGGATCAGTATGCGAGAGGCACGATCGTGGGATTGACGAGAGGAACGAACAAGAACCACATTATCCGCGCGACGCTCGAATCGATTGCACTGCAGGTGTGCGACGTCATCGATGCGATGCGTGCAGATGCCGGCATTGATTTAAAGTCCCTGAAAGTCGACGGCGGTGCAAGTGCGAATAATTTCCTGATGCAGTTTCAGGCGGATATGATCAATGCGCCGGTGAAGCGTCCGCAGTGCGTCGAGACGACTGCAATGGGAGCCGCTTATCTGGCAGGTCTGGCAGTCGGATACTGGAAGGATAAGGAGGATGTGGTCAACAACCAGAAGATCGACCGCATCTTTACCCCGGAGATGGAGGAGGAAGAGCGCAAGGCAAAACGCAAGGGCTGGAATAAGGCAGTCAAGTATGCATACGGATGGGCAAAAGACGAGCCGGAGGAAGAAGAGGAATAGTAGACGCGTTAGAAGCAAGCTTACCATATACTATAGGATGAAACGAAACCGCGCAGAGCCGGAAACGGACTCGCGCGGTTTTTCACTCCAGAGGATGCGGTGCTTCCTGTGCAGCTGCCGGTATCCGGGATATTGTTGAATTTTCAGATTCATGGTAGAATGAGTTAAAATGTGATGGAAGAGTTCTATGGATCGGGCATTGTGAAAGAGGAGCAGATACAGATGGAGATTCGATTATTATACGGAAATGAGATACAGTGGGCGGTGCAGACGGCGCATGAGGTCTATGAGCAGTGTGTGCGTCCGTATACAAGAAATGCGGCGGAGGTGCAGCAGTATTATGACTATATGAATCTGCCCAATCTTTCACAGGAGATGCTGGCGGGAAGGCTGTTTTTATGGGGCGCATTTGAAAACGGGCAGATGTGCGGCGTCAGTGCCATGCAGAATGTCGGACATATCACGGCGCTGTATGTAAGACCGCAGTATTTTAGAAGACGGATCGGCAGCAATCTGGTGGATCGGATGTGCAACTTTGCGGCATCCCGATTGCAGTGCGGGCGAGTGACGGTGCAGGCTGCGCCGTCAGCAGCGAATTATTTTTACCACACGGGATTTACGCTGATTCAGGGGGCACCGGCGGGAATGTACGTGCCGTTGGAGAGAAGAATCTGGTCGGTTCCGATGACCCAGGGATACATGGGAAATATCGGGGGAAGCGGCAGTACATCCGCGCAGGGCGGTGGTGTGCCGGTGGCGCAGCCGCGGCGCACAAAGCCGGAGATCACTTATCCGAAAAAGAAGGTAAGCGCCCGGGTGGTGCTTTGGCTTACTGCGGTAACCATCGCCTTCGCAGTGGCGGTAGTGACGGGAATTACCGTATATCATATCACACAGGAGGGAATCACGGGCGGATATGAGATGCCTGATCCGATGTGGGACGAGAATACGGAAACGGACGATGGACAGGAATTGTAGAAAAAGAGCAGGCATTTAACCGGACAAAGAAGCGCAGGACGCGAAGCGGAAGGAGACGGAAGGTGGATACGACGACAAAGGGAACCCGCACAAAATACCGTCTGGCGGAGGCGATGAAGGAATGCATGAAGACGACACCGGTCGATAACATTACCGTGACACAGCTGACGGAATTGTGCGGTGTTACAAGGCAGACATTTTATCGCAATTTTATTGACAAGTACGATCTGATCAACTGGTATTTTGATATTTTACTTCACAAGTCTTTTGAGCATATGGGGAGCGGGAAAAATATTTATGAGAGTCTCGTGAAAAAATTTATCTACATTCGGGAAGAGCGGGTCTTTTTTTCCGCCGGTTTTAAGTCTGCGGACCAGAATAATCTCAAAGATCATGATTTCAGGCTGATTCTGGCGTTTTACGAGGATCTGATCCGACAGAAAACAGGGAAAATGCCCGATGAGGAGATTGGATTTTTACTCGAGATGTACTGCCAGAGTTCCGTGTATATGACAGTGAAATGGGTGACGGAGGGGACGAAGATGCCGCCGGAGCGCTTAGCAGAGCTTATGGTGAAGGCGATGCCCGAGAAAATAAGCGAGTTGTTTGAACAATTAGAAATATTGTATTGATAATAGAGGATTTTGAAATAGAAATTGTGATAAATAGTTACACTTCCCGGATTCTGTCACTTCCCTTTTGTACATTGTGTTGTTAAAATACGATCAAAGATCATTATGTATGGGAAAGGGGAACAAAAAATGGCAAACAGAATTATGTTGAATCAGACATCCTATCATGGGGCGGGAGCGATTGCGGAGATCGTGAATGAGGCGAAAGCGCACGACTACAAAAAAGCATTTGTCTGCTCAGACCCGGATCTGATTAAGTTTCAGGTATCCACAAAGGTAACGGATCTGCTGGATCAGGCAGGGCTTTCCTACGAGATTTATTCCAACATCAAGGCAAATCCTACGATTGAGAACGTGCAGACCGGTGTGGCTGCGTTCAAAAAATCCGGAGCGGACTATATTATTGCAATCGGCGGCGGATCTTCTATGGATACGGCAAAAGCGATCGGCATTATCATCGCAAATCCGGAATTTGAGGATGTCAGAAGCCTGGAGGGCGTTGCGCCGACCAGGAAGCCGTGTGTGCCGATCATTGCTGTGCCGACGACCGCAGGTACCGCGGCAGAGGTTACGATCAACTATGTTATCACGGATGTTGAGAGAAAGAGAAAGTTTGTATGCGTAGATCCGCATGATATGCCGATCATTGCTGTGGTAGATCCGGAAATGATGTCCTCCATGCCGAAGGGACTGACGGCATCGACCGGAATGGATGCGCTGACACATGCCATCGAGGGTTACACGACGAAGGCGGCATGGGAGATGACAGATATGTTCCATTTAAAGGCCATCGAGATTATTTCAAAATCTCTGCGCGGCGCGGTGGCAAACACGCCGGAAGGGCGCGAGGGTATGGCACTCGGACAGTATATCGCAGGTATGGGATTTTCCAATGTCGGTCTTGGAATTGCCCACTCCATGGCACATACATTAGGTGCGGTTTATGATACGCCGCACGGCGTGGCATGTGCGATGATGCTTCCGATTGTGATGGAGTACAATGCAGACTGCACAGGCGAGAAGTACCGTGAAATTGCACGGGCGATGGGCGTAGAAGGTGTGGATGCCATGTCCCAGGAAGAGTACCGGAAAGCCGCTGTTGCAGCAGTCAGAAAGCTCTCCGAGGATGTGGGAATTCCGTCAAAACTGGAAGCTATCAAAGAGTCAGATCTTGATTTCCTTGCAGAGTCCGCGCATGCGGATGCCTGCGCACCGGGCAATCCGAAGGATGCATCGGTGGAGGATTTAAAAGAGCTGTTCCGCAAGATTATGTAATCCATCTTACATGAACGCAATTAAGAAGTCAGGTTAGGACAGATCCCCTCTTTGCCGGATTGCCGGCGGAGAGGGGATTTTTTTGTTTCATAGGAAATACCGTGATATATTAATATGTGAAAGCAGAACATTCCTATGAAATAAAAAACGCTCCGCGAGGATGCGCAGCTCGCGGTAAAGAAAATATCGCTTTGCGAACCGCTCGCGCGCGGAGAATCTCGCAAGCGAGATTCTTTTTACATACCGTTTGAGTGCGCCGGTGTGTGTCAGAAACAGGTGAGAAAAGTCGTGGCGGGAAGCCGCCAGGTATGATAATATAAAATAGAAAGAAGAAAATGAGGAGTGGCGGTAAAAATGAAAATCAGACAGTTGTATGCGTATGAACTCCGACCGGCGGCAGCGCTGGTGATGGAGACATACAGCAGGATGGAGCAGCCGTATGTGGCGAATCCAAAAGAGATAGAGGATTTCAAACGCTATGCAGATGAAGACCATCTATGGGTGGAATCATGTAAAAATAAGCTCTTTTTATTTGGAGCGTTTGATGACAATGAACAGATGTGCGCCGTCGGTGCGATCGATGCGGCGGGTGCGGTCACGCTTCTCTACGCAGGGCTGAATTTCCAGCATCGGGGACTGGAGGCGGAAGTGCTGCGCGAGATGGAGGAGTTTGCGACTGTCGGGCGCAGTATTGCAAGAGAAGAGATAAAGATTCCAGGGAAGTGGATGCAGTATACAGCGACAGCGGGTGCGCCGGAGCAGTCGTTTGCGACAGAGCAGCAGACCGCGCCGGGGCAGCAGTCGTCTGTGACAGGACAGCAGACCGCGCCGGGGCAGCAGCCGTTTGCGGCAGGGCAGCAGCCTACGCCGGAGCAGTCGTTTGCGACAGAGCAGCAGCCTACGCCGGAGCCGCAGGCGTACCGGAATCAGAACACAGGCTACGGACAGGACTATGGTCAGCAGCAATATCAGAACACAGGGTATGGACAGGGCTACAGCCAGCAGCAGAATCAGAATATGGGCTACGGACAGAGTTACGGTCAGCAGTCCTATCAGAACACAGGATATGGACAGGGGTACGGAGAGAGTTACGGTCAGCAGACAGCACCTCAAAAAAAGAGCCGTGCTCTGCTGTGGATTGTGCTGGCGGTCATAGCTGGTGCCGTGCTGCTTGTGACCGTGCCGGCGTTCATTCTTTTTCACGCGGTCAACCGTACCGTGCAGGATACGTTGACGTGGAATGAGCCGTCTGCAGAGGCGGACAGAGACGGGGAAGATGGCAGCTATACGGAGGACGATACGGCGGTAGAAGACACCGGGGAGGAACGTGAGGTATTAGAACTGCCGGATTCTCTGGGAAAGGACTTTTTTGTCACACAGGATGACATTTATGTGGCAGATCAGCTTTCCTATACGGTTACCGCACAGCATATCGAGGTCCCGAATCAGCGGAAAGACGGATTTGAGGAGTACGATGTTTCGTATCCGGTTGTTACCTATGCGGATGGAAGAGATGCGACCGGAGTAAATGAGCTTCTGCGGAATGCCGCCTGTGCGCAGCTGGATACCATGTATCCGGAGCCGCAGCCGGAATATCTGTATCTGGATGAAGACTACCCGTATCTGGCATGTTATGTGGATTATGAGATCACGTATATGAGTGATGAGATTCTGTGCGTGGCATTTCAGGATCACTATTTTAACGGAAGTATGTGGGGCGAGTTTTGTGACCTGCGCACAAGAGTCATCAATCTTGCCACGGCAGAGCGATATGAGGTTGAGGACGTACTGCGTTCGGATGATACATTTGCGGAGGCTTATTATGAAAAAATCTGTGAGAAGTCGGATTCTTTCAACGATGCGCCCGCATTTACCGCCCAGATGGCGGGACAGACGATGGACGGGGAGATTCTGGACGGGAGATATTACAGCAACTATGTCCTCTGTAAAAATGATATTTATGTGAATCTTACCTATCATTATTACGATGAAGGACTGATTATGCACGGCTGGGATTCCACGCAGTGGACGATGGAGGAACTGGAACCGTACCGGACGGACAGCGATCTGTGGGAGAAATATAGCGCAGAGTAAGTGCTTTTAGCCATAATGTATAATTTTTATACATCACAGTGTAAAAATTATACATTATTTGGTTCCGGAAAAAGGTTGAAAAATATCCTGTGATATGATAAACTTTTTACAATTTAGGAAAAAGGCATAGCACTGCCCATAATGGCACGAAGACGATGCATCACACACCGTGTGCATGTGCGTTCTGGAAAAAAGAAGAAAAACGGAAACGTTTTTTTTTTTGGGAAAAAAGTGAAAGGACAGGGAGACGAATGAAAGCTTTTTTGATACTCGAAGATGGGAATGTATTTACAGGAACCAGTATTGGTTCCACCAGAGAGGTCATCAGTGAGATCGTGTTTAACACATCGATGACCGGTTATCTGGAGGTTCTGACCGATCCGTCCTATGCGGGACAGGCAGTCGTGATGACCTATCCGCTGATTGGAAATTACGGAATCACGCCGGATATGGAGTCGGGACGGCCGTGGCCGGACGGTTATATCGTGAGGGAACTGTCCAGAATGCCGAGCAATTTCCGGTGCGAGGGAACGATTCAGGATTTTCTTGCAAAATACGATATTCCGGGAATTGCCGGAATTGATACGCGTGCGCTTACCAAGATCCTTCGTGAGAAGGGAACGATGAACGGTATGATCACGACGAATGAGAACTATAATATAGAAGAAATCATTCCTAAATTAAAAGCATACACGACAGGCAACGTGGTAGATAAAGTTACCTGCACGGAAAAACGAGTATTAAAAAAGCAGGGGAATGCTCCTGAGACGAAAAAAGTGGCGCTACTTGACCTGGGAGCAAAGCGCAATATTGCCCAGTCCTTACGAGAGAGAGGCTGTGAGGTGACGGTATACCCGGCACATACTTCTGCGGAGGAGATTCTGGCGGCGAACCCGGACGGCATTATGTTAAGCAACGGACCGGGAGACCCGAAAGAGTGCAAGGAGATCATTGCAGAGATCCGCAAGCTGTATGAATCCGATACGCCGATTTTTGCAATCTGCCTGGGACATCAGCTCATGGCGCTTGCAACGGGGGCTGACACGCACAAGATGAAGTATGGCCACCGCGGAGGCAATCATCCGGTCAAGGATCTGGCGACGAACCGCGTCTACATTTCTTCACAGAATCACGGCTATGTGGTAGACACCGATACCTTAGACCCGAAGGTGGCGACACCGGCGTTTGTCAATGTCAACGACGGAACGAACGAGGGACTTTCCTATGTCGGCAAGAACATTTTCACGGTGCAGTTCCATCCGGAAGCGTGTCCGGGACCGCAGGATTCTGCATATCTGTTTGACAGATTTATCAACATGATGGGAGGAGCGAAATAATGCCAAGAAATCAGGAGATTAAGAAGGTACTTGTAATCGGTTCCGGTCCGATCGTCATCGGACAGGCAGCGGAGTTCGACTATGCAGGAACACAGGCATGCCGTTCCCTGAAGGAAGAGGGCGTGGAAGTCGTTCTGGTCAATTCCAACCCGGCGACCATCATGACGGATAAAGACATCGCAGACCAGGTCTATATTGAGCCGCTCACTGTGCCGGTGTTAGAGCAGATCATTGCAAAAGAAAAACCGGATTCTATCCTCCCGACCCTTGGCGGACAGGCCGGATTAAACCTCGGCATGGAGCTTTCCGAGAAAGGAATTCTGGATAAGTACGGCGTGAAGCTGACTGGTACGACCGCAGAGACTATTTTCAAGGCGGAAGACCGCCAGGCATTCAAAGACACGATGGAGAAGATCGGAGAGCCTTGTGCGGCATCCGAGGTCGTGCACAATGTGCAGGATGGCATTAAGTTTACGAATACCATCGGTTATCCGGTTGTGCTTCGTCCGGCGTATACGCTTGGCGGAAGCGGCGGCGGTATTGCACACGACGAGACCGAGCTGATCGAGATTCTGACAAACGGACTCCGCTTAAGCCGTGTCGGAGAGGTACTCGTGGAGCGCTGCATCGCAGGCTGGAAAGAGATCGAGTATGAGGTAATGCGTGATGCGAATGGCAACTGCATCACGGTATGTAATATGGAGAACATTGATCCGGTCGGCGTGCATACCGGCGATTCCATCGTAGTCGCACCGTCACAGACGCTGGGCGACAAGGAATATCAGATGCTCCGTACCTCTGCTTTAAACATTATATCTGAATTAAATATCACGGGCGGATGTAACGTGCAGTATGCACTCAATCCGGAGAGCTTTGAGTATTGCGTTATCGAGGTAAACCCGCGTGTGTCCCGTTCTTCCGCGCTTGCATCCAAGGCGACCGGTTATCCGATTGCAAAAGTTGCAGCAAAGATCGCGCTTGGCTATACGCTTGACGAGATCAAGAACGCCATCACCGGAAAAACCTACGCAAGCTTTGAGCCGATGCTCGACTACTGCGTTGTCAAGATTCCGAGACTGCCGTTCGATAAGTTCATTACCGCAAAACGTACGCTGACCACACAGATGAAGGCAACCGGAGAGGTTATGAGTATCTGTAATAACTTTGAGGGAGCCCTGATGAAGGCGATCCGTTCCCTGGAGCAGCATGTGGACAGTCTGATGTCCTATGATTTTACAGGGCTTTCCAGAGAGGAACTGGTAAAACAGCTTCACGTTGTGGATGACCGGAGAATCTGGGTGATTGCAGAGGCACTGCGCCGCGGTATGGATTACGATATGATTCACGATATTACCAAGATTGATAAGTGGTTCATCGATAAGCTGGCAATCCTGGTTGAGATGGAGCAGAAGTTAAAGAGCGAGCCGCTTACGGTAGAACTGTTAAAAGAGGCAAAACGAATTGAGTTCCCGGATAAGGTGATCGCAGAACTGACCGGCAAGACCGAGACAGAGATCCACGATATGCGCTACGCTAACGGTATCGTGGCAGCATACAAGATGGTAGATACCTGTGCGGCGGAGTTCGAGGCGACCACACCGTACTACTATTCCGTATTCGGCAGCGAGAATGAGGCGGAAGAGACGCACCCGAACAAGAAGGTGCTGGTACTTGGTTCCGGACCGATCCGTATCGGACAGGGAATCGAGTTTGATTACTGCTCCGTACATTGTACCTGGGCATTCGCAAAAGAAGGCTGGGAGACCGTCATCGTCAACAACAACCCGGAGACCGTATCGACAGACTTTGATATTGCGGATAAGCTGTACTTTGAGCCATTGACACCGGAGGATGTGGAAGCCATCGTAAAACTTGAGAAGCCGGACGGTGCGGTGGTGCAGTTTGGCGGACAGACCGCGATCAAGCTGACGGAGAGCCTGATGAAGATGGGCGTGAAGATCCTCGGAACTAAGGCGGAGGACGTCGACGCTGCGGAGGATCGTGAGCTCTTCGACGAGATTCTCGAGAAGACCAAAATTCCGAGAGCGGCAGGCGGAACGGTATTTACCGCGGAGGAAGCGAAGGAAGTGGCGAACCGTCTGGGCTATCCGGTGCTTGTGCGCCCGTCCTATGTACTCGGCGGACAGGGCATGAAGATCGCGTTTAACGATGACGAGATCGAGGAATTCATCGGCATCATCAACCGGATTGCACAGGATCACCCGATCCTTGTTGACAAATATCTGCAGGGCAAGGAGATCGAGGTCGACGCTGTGTGTGATGGAACGGACATCCTGATTCCGGGTATCATGGAGCACATCGAGAGAACCGGTGTCCATTCGGGAGACAGTATTTCCGTCTATCCGGCGCCGACGATCAGCGACCATGTAAAAGAGACGATCGTGGAATATACGAAGCGCCTGGCACAGGCACTGCATGTCATCGGACTGATCAACATCCAGTTTATTGCGATGAATGAAGAAGTCTATGTCATCGAGGTAAACCCGAGATCTTCAAGAACCGTGCCGTACATCAGCAAGGTGACCGGTATTCCGATTGTCGATCTCGCAACGAAGGTCATTATCGGAAATACGATCCGCGGACTTGGCTATGAGCCGGGACTTGCACCGACGGCTGATTACATTGCCATCAAGATGCCGGTATTCTCGTTTGAGAAGCTGCGCGGAGCGGAGATTTCCCTTGGACCGGAGATGAAGTCCACGGGTGAGTGCCTTGGTATTGCAAAAACATTCAACGAGGCATTGTATAAGGCGTTCCTTGGCGCCGGAGTGACACTGCCAAAATATAAGCAGATGATTATGACGGTAAAGGATGCGGACAAGCCGGAGGCCGTTGGCGTTGCAAAGCGTTTTGAAGCCCTCGGCTACAAGATCTACGCGACCAGAAGCACCGCGAAATATTTGCAGGAGCATGGGGTGAATGCGCTGCGTGTCAATAAGATCACACAGGAATCCCCGAATGTCATGGATCTGATTCTTGGTCATAAGATTGATCTTGTGATTGATACCCCGACACAGGGCAATGGAGACAAGACGCGCGACGGCTTTTTGATCCGCCGAAATGCGATCGAGACCGGCGTGTACTGTATCACAGCGATGGATACGGCAAACGCACTTGCAAGAAGCCTTGAGACAGCGATGGATACGCTGACTCCGGTTGATATTGCGAAAGTAAAGAATTTATAAATAAAAAAAGAATCTCGCTTGCGAGATTCTTTTTTTATTTCATAGGAAGGGTACGCTTTCATACATTAATGTGCCAATGTATTTCCTATGAAATAAGAAAGAGCCTGTACACGGATGGATGAAAACTCATCGCACCGTTACAGGCTCTTTTTTGGTAAAATTTTCTGTTGTCATGGCGTTGCTCCGGGATTAGTTGTAATATGGATGAATGTCAACTCCGTACATTGCTTCAACACCCATTGCGACTCCGTCGATATTCTCCATGAAGAATGCTTTGATTTTTGCTAACATAATCATTTCCTCCTTTATTGAATTGGTACATTTTTGCTTGTTCATCAAAGGTTTTCCCTTTGACAGCTATTATAATACACGGAAATATGGTAATATTATAGATAAGATATTAGTAAAAAGTTGGGCGATATTGACTTTTGGGAGAAAAAAATGGAAGAACAGAAAAATACATATGAAAATGTCACACTCGAACCGGATGTCGGCTTTGATATCCGGTTTGTTACGATGGATCATAACTCTCCGTTTCACTGGCACCGGGAGATGGAGATTCTCTACATCTTAAACGGGCATGCCACCGTACATATGGAGGGCGAGGAATACGAGCTGAATCCGCTGGACGCGATTGTGATGGACTATGCCAGAATTCACGAGGTGATCTATGCGCTGCCGCAGACGATGGGAATCTGTATCCACGTGTCAAGGCAGCTTCTGCGGCGCTATCTGCCGGAGACGGAACCTTTTGCGATCCGCTGTGCGGGGCAGCGTCTCCTTCCCGGACAGCAGGAATATTACAATGAGATCTGTGGGTATCTGAAAGAATTGACGGTGCTTTATGTAAATCAGAATGAGACATACCGGTTAAAAAGCACGGCGCGGATTCTGGAACTGCTGGCATGTCTGGTGGAACATTTTTCCGAACCGGTCTCCCTGGTGGCAACGCAGACGAGGGCGGGCAATATGGAGCGGCTGGAGCAGATCTGTATGTATGTGGATCATCACTACAGGGAAGAAATGACGCTGCAGGAAGCGGCGGATGAACTGGGGCTCAACCGGGAATACTTCTGCCGGTTCTTTAAGCAGAGCACCGGAAGCTCGTTTATGCGCTATGTGAATCAGGTGCGGCTCAACTATATCTATCAGGATCTGCTGCACACGGACGATCCGGTACAGGAGATCATGGAGCGGCATGGCTTCTTTAATCAGAAGCTTTTTTACCGGATGTTTAAGGAGCGTTACCACTGTACTCCGCGCCAGGCGCGCCGGATGGCGGAAAACAATCCTTATGTGGAAGCAAAATAACCGCGCTGTGTATGCGCAGGGGAAGAGGATATAAGTTCCGGATGCAGCCCGGTGTGAAGCATCCTAACCGCCAAATCCGGCATTTCTAGCTGCATCCGGAACGATACGCCGTTCCCACCCTGCACATAAAATATTAAACCAGTTTCACACGCTTGCGGGGCGCTTTCCTGATCGGGGAAACGTCCTCTTCCGGTGCCGGTGCAATGGGCGGAGGTGTAAGCACTCTGGCATTGTCCAAAAGATCATCCATGCTCTTCTTCTGGGCAGCTTTCTGCTTGCGCTGTGCGATGGCAAGCTTTTTCTGCCGGAAACGGTCAGCCGTCTCACGGATGTACTGGTCTGCGACAAAATGCTCGAGCGCCTCCTCGTCGATCGCAATCCGGTTGTCCATGGTTTTCATGATGTCCGTCACACGCAGGGAATCTCCGATGACCGGATCACTCAGATCGTAGATCATATTGTTGGAGAACTTTAAGATCATCGGGCGGGTAAAATCCGCGGCATTTTCCACGAGGACGAGCGCCTTCTCACCGTCGGAGAGATCAACGCACGCGCCGGTCGGGAGAATGTGGATGCATTCCGCCAGTGCGGCAACGACGCGCGGATTGTAGGTCCGGCTGTGTCTGCGCAAAAAAGACATCGCGGCAACCTCCGAGACCGGCGGATTGTTAATATTCATGGCGGTAAGCCGGTCAAACTGATCTGCCACCTTTAAAATATCACAGAGCAGACGTGTCTCCGGGGAAGGATCCTTGATCTTTAAGGTCTGACTCTTCTGGAAGATGAACTGCTGGATAATCTCTAAGGAAATCTTCGGAAGATTGCACTCCTCATAGCGCGGGCGGATTGATTCATAACCGCGTTCCAGATTCATCTGGATAAAATTCCGGTCGCTGTCCGAGAGGTCGTCGCCCTTGTCGAGGATGGCCTGCGGAACATACAGATAACCGAAATCATACAGCAGGGAAGCCGTGATCAGCGCCCGGATATCTTCTGCCGGGAGCTGCATCTCATTGGAGATCATTGCGGATAGGATACCGACACTGATCGAGTGTTTGTATACAAAGTCCGCGGAACTGCGGAGTGTCTGCGTAAAATTCAGTTTGTGGTCAAGACTGCCGTAATGCCGCTGGATATCATCGACCAGCGAGAGCAGTGTGGACGGGACAAGATTGTCGACAAGCTTGTCCATGTTGTCCTTTAACTTGAACATGTAGATGGTCTGGAACTGTTCAAACTCCAGATCTTCCCGCGAAAGCGGCGGCAACGGTTCAGCCGGCTCCAGAATAAAAATGCCGATCAGACCAAAATTCTCAATACTGTTAATACCCTGGATCGTGAGCCTTGTATCCCGTTCGTATAACAGAACCCCCATCCTGTTGTAGATTGGCTTTGCAAGGCGCATACCGGGCTTTAGATCAGCAGTTTTGACAAATTGCATGCTTATCTCCCCCTCTTCCGGTATTGTCATACCAAAATCCTCTTTATCTTCCCTCTATGATAGCATATTGAAAGCTGAAATACAATCTGATATGATACTCTTAGAACCGGGGTTTTTGAAAGAAAATCCTACTTTTCCGGAGAAAGAGGTACTTATGATACAGATTCCGTGGAGACGCGTGGCAGGAGCAGCGCTGGTAATGTGCCTGCTTCTGGCAAATACATCTTATGCCAAGACGACACAGGACAACATAAATGATGCGAAGAATCAGATTGAGGATCTGAAAGATCAGAAAAAGGATGCCGAGGATACCGTCAATGACATCTCCGGCAAAAAGGACGCACTGGAGTCGGATCTTAGCGGGTTAAACGGTCAGCTTTCCGATATTGTCGCACAGATCAATGACCTGGAGGGGCAGATTTCGGACAAACAGGGGGAGATTGACCAGGCGAAGGAGGATCTGGCTGCGGCGGAGGCACAGTCTGCGAAACAGTATGAGGATATGAAGCTGCGGATTCAGTTCATGTATGAGAACGGAAGCACGCCGGTATGGCAGATGCTTGCGGAGGCGGAATCTTTTTCCGACTTCCTGAACCGCACGGAATATATTACCGACATCAACGCCTACGACAGAAAAAAGCTTGTGGAATATCAGGATCTGCAGGAGCAGATAGCCGCCCAGAAGGAAGATCTGGAGAGTGATATGACCGAGCTGGTGGCGATGCAGGATGACATGAAGAAAAAGCAGGCGAACGTCAGCAGTCTCATCAACACCACCAAGGCGAATCTGGCGCAGACACAGGAAGATCTGGCGGATGCGCAGTCCAACGTCGCGGACCTGGAGGATAAGATCAACCAGATGGTCGAGTACGAGAAGCAGCTGGAGATCCAGAAGGCGAAGGAGGACGCTGCGCGTCTGGCGGCGATTAAGGAGCAGGAGAAGGAGGATACCTCCACCGTGGTCTATGTGCCGACGGACAGTGACCAGTACCTGCTTGGAGCAATCATCCAGTGCGAGGCGGGCGGAGAATCCTACGACGGGAAGCTTGCGGTCGGAAGCGTTGTGATAAACCGTGTGAAGAGTTCGTATTTTCCGAACTCTGTCTCGGGTGTGATCTACCAGAGCGGTCAGTTCTCGCCGGTGGCGAGCGGCAGACTGGCGTACCGTCTGGAAGCGGGTGTGGACGGAAGCTGCCTTCAGGCGGCGCAGGATGTGCTAAACGGCAATATTACGGTGGGCTGCCTGTATTTCAGACAGAATAACGGCATCATACAGGGAACCGTAATCGGAAACCATGTATTCTATTAGAAGTGAAAAAAGTGCGGAAAACCGCAGAATGGCAGCAGGGCGATTTTTGTGAAAAGTACACAAGAATCGCTTTGTTTTTGTTTGGAAAATAAAATTTGCATGATAAATTTTTAACAAAAAAAGATTGTAAAACAGACGTATAGAGGGGGAAAAAGGAGCGTAAAGAAAACTTTAGAAAGATGAAAAAAGAAGAAAGTTATTGCATTTAAGAGTGAAATATGGTAGCATGAAAAAGTATTAAAAAGCTAGTAAAAACGCCGATTATTTAAAATGCACCTTGTGAAAAAAAGAGGGAGAAACATAAATTTTAACTGCAAAGTTGAATTTATTTTTTTTAACAAAAAGATTGTTAAAAAATTAACAGCGTTTTTCGGCAAAATTATTTTTAAAGAGGAACAAATTCCCCGTACATACGGGGTTTTGTGTGTAAAACTGAAAGGAGAATTCAAAATGGCAAAGAAAGTAGTTTTAGCAGGCGCATGCCGTACCGCTATCGGCAAGATGGGTGGAGCACTGAGCAATACTCCGGCAGCAGAGCTGGGATCAATCGTAATCAAAGAGGCATTGAACAGAGCTGGCGTAAAGCCGGAGCAGGTAGATGAAGTATTGATGGGATGTGTTATCCAGGCAGCACAGGGACAGAACGTTGCACGTCAGGCTTCCATCAAGGCAGGACTTCCGATCGAAGTACCGGCAGTTACTCTGAACGTTGTATGTGGTTCCGGACTGAAATGTGTCAATGAAGCAGCTACTATGATTCTGGCTGGTCAGGCAGATATCGTTGTTGCAGGTGGTATGGAGAACATGTCCATGGCTCCTTATGCCATGACGAAGGCTCGTTTTGGATATCGTATGAACAATGCGACCATCATTGATACCATGGTAAACGATGCACTCACCGATGCATTCAACCATTATCACATGATGATCACAGCTGAGAACGTATGTGAGAAGTATGGTCTTACAAGAGAAGAACTCGATGAGTTCTCTGCAAACAGCCAGCAGAAGTGTGAGAAGGCAATTGCTGAGGGCAAGTTCGATGACGAGATCGTTCCGGTTCCGGTTAAGGTTAAGAAAGAGACCGTTATGTTTGCAAAAGATGAGGGACCGCGTCCTGGTACAACAGCTGAGTCACTGTCCAAGTTAAAATGCTGCTCCGGCAAAGAGGGCGGACTGGTAACCGCAGGTAACGCTTCCGGTATTAACGATGGTGCAGCTGCAATCGTTGTTATGAGCGAGGAGAAGGCAAAAGAGCTTGGCGTTAAGCCGATGGCAACATGGGTAGCCGGAGCACTCGGCGGAGTAGAGCCTGAGATCATGGGTGTCGGACCTGTTGCATCTACCAGAAAGGTACTTGAGAGAACAGGACTTACCATCGATGATATGGATCTGATCGAGGCAAACGAGGCATTCGCAGCACAGTCTGTTGCAGTTGCAAGAGACCTGAAGTTTGATATGTCCAAGGTAAACGTAAACGGCGGTGCAATCGCACTTGGTCACCCGGTAGGAGCTTCCGGATGCCGTATCCTTGTTACCTTATTACATGAGATGCAGAAGAGAGACGCAAAGAGAGGTCTTGCTACTCTGTGCATCGGTGGTGGTATGGGATGCTCTACCATCGTTGAGAGAGACTAATGCAGTTATGAGAACTTCTGAACCGGCGCCAGCCTGTGGGCGGCACCGGAGAAGTTCTTGCTTTGCGTAATAGGAATCTTTGTTCCTATTTTATTAAAAGGCATAGAATCAGTTAATAGAATATATATATATATGATATTTCAGGAGGTACTGACATGAAAGTTGGAGTTATTGGTGCAGGAACAATGGGACAGGGTATTGCAAAAGCATTTGCCCAGGTAGACGGATATGAAGTAGCACTCTGCGACATCAAGCAGGAGTGGGCTGACGGCGGAAAAGAGAAGATCAAGAAAGGCTATGCAAGACTTGTCGAGAAAGGAAAAATGACACAGGAAGCAGTAGACGGCATTCTCGCAAAGATTACCCCAGGCTTAAAGGAAGACCTTTGCAAGGATTGTGACCTCATCGTAGAGGCGGCTTTCGAGGATATGGGCGTTAAGAAGACTACATTCCAGGAGCTGGATAAGATTGCAAAGCCAGAGTGCATTTTTGCATCCAACACATCCAGCCTTTCCATCACAGAGATCGGCAACGGACTGACCCGTCCAATGGTAGGTATGCATTTCTTCAACCCGGCAGACCGTATGAAGTTAATCGAGGTTATCGCAGGTGTGAATACACCGGAAGAGACCGTTGAGGCGATCAAGAAGATCTCTGTAGAGATCGGCAAGACTCCGGTACAGGTAAATGAGGCAGCAGGCTTCGTTGTAAACCGTATTTTAATCCCGATGATCAATGAGGCAGCTTTCATTAAGATGGAAGGTGTATCTGATATCGCAGGTATCGATGCAGCAATGAAACTCGGCGCAAATCATCCGATGGGACCGCTTGAGTTAGGTGATTTCATTGGTCTGGATATCTGCCTTGCAATCATGGATGTTCTCTACAAAGAGACAGGCGACAGCAAGTACCGCGCATGCCCGTTAATCCGCAAGATGGTTCGCGGCGGCAATCTTGGCGCAAAGAGCGGCAAGGGATTCTATGTATACAATGCTGACCGTACAAAGACCCCGGTTGATGCTCAGTAAAATATAAGGTAATAATGGAGGAAATGATATCATGGATTTCACTTTAGACAAGAAACATGAAATGGCGCGCTCCCTGTTCAGAGAGTTCGCTGAGAACGAGGTAAAGCCTCTCGCTCAGGAAGTAGATGAGACAGAGGAATTCCCGGTTGAGAACGTGAAGAAGATGCAGAAGCTCGGCTTCATGGGAATTCCGGTACCGAAGGAGTACGGCGGACAGGGCTGCGATCCGCTCACCTATGTAATGTGCGTAGAGGAGCTGTCCAAGGTATGCGCTACAACAGGTGTTATTGTTTCTGCACATACTTCTCTCTGCATCGATCCGATTATGACCTACGGTACAGAGGATCAGAAGCAGAAATACGTTAAGCCACTTGCAACAGGCGAGAAGCTCGGTGCATTCGCACTGACTGAGCCGGGTGCAGGTACCGATGCGCAGGGCGCACAGACCAAGGCTGTATTAGACGGAGACGAGTGGGTATTAAACGGCTCCAAGTGCTTCATCACAAATGGTAAGGTTGCAGATGTTTACATCGTAATCGCAATCACAAGCGTAACAGAGGATAAGAGAGGCAGAAAGAAGAAGAACTTCTCTGCATTTATCGTAGATAAGGGAGCTCCGGGCTTCTCCTTCGGAACCAAGGAGAAGAAGATGGGTATCCGCGGATCATCTACATACGAGCTGATCTTCGAGGATTGCAGAATCCCGAAGGAGAACTTGCTTGGCGTAGAGGGCAAGGGATTCCCGATCGCTATGCACACACTGGATGGCGGACGTATCGGTATTGCTGCTCAGGCACTTGGTATCGCAGAGGGCGCATTAGACCGCGCAATCGCATACACCAAGGAGAGAAAGCAGTTCGGCCGTACGATTGCCCAGCAGCAGAATACACAGTTCAAGCTGGCTGACATGGCTGCAAGAATTGAGGCTGCACAGCTTCTTGTATACAAAGCTGCTATGGCAAAGGCAACACAGAAGGTATATTCCGTAGAGGCCGCAAAGGCAAAACTGTTCGCAGCAGAGACTGCTATGGCTGTTACCACAGAGGTTGTCCAGCTGTTTGGTGGATACGGTTACATCAGAGAGTACGATGTAGAGCGTATGATGCGTGACGCAAAGATCACAGAGATCTACGAGGGAACCAGTGAGGTTCAGAGAATGGTTATCTCTGGTGCATTACTGAAATAGTCGTAATCCGTGGCATAATATAAAAATATAAGGAGTGAAAAATACATGAATATCGTAGTATGTATTAAACAGGTACCAGATACCAAGGGCGGCGTTAAGTTCAACCCGGACGGTACATTAGACAGAGCTGCAATGCTTACCATCATGAACCCGGATGACAAAGCAGGTCTTGAGGCAGCACTTAGATTAAAAGAGCAGTACGGCGCAGAAGTAACCGTTCTTACCATGGGTCTTCCGAAGGCAGACGAGGTGCTTCGTGAGGCAATGGCAATGGGCGCAGACAAAGGAATCCTTGTAACAGATCGTGTGTTAGGCGGAGCTGATACATGGGCTACCTCCACCACAATCGCAGGCGCACTCCGCAATCTGGATTACGATCTGATCATCACCGGACGTCAGGCGATCGATGGTGATACCGCTCAGGTAGGACCGCAGATCGCAGAGCATCTGGGACTTCCGGTTATTTCCTACGCACAGGACATCAAGATTGATGGAGAATATGTCGTTGTTCAGCGTCAGTACGAGGACAGATACCATGAGTTAAAGGCAAAGATGCCGTGCCTGATCACAGCACTTTCCGAACTGAATCAGCCGCGTTACATGACTCCGGGCGGAATCTTCGACGCATACGATAAGGAAGTTACCGTATGGGGAAGAGCAGATCTTAAAGATGTAGATGATTCTGATCTTGGATTAAAGGGATCACCGACAAAGATCGCAAAGGCATCTGACAAGGTACGTAAGGGCGCAGGCGAGAAGGTTGTCCTTGATCCGGATGAGTCCGTAACATACCTGATCGGCAAGTTCAAAGAGAAGCACATTATCTAACAAATATAAGGAAAAGTGGTGAATAAAATGGGTTTAGAAGAATATAAAGGAGTATTTGTCTTTGCACAGCAGGTTGACAACGTATTAGACGGCGTTGCATTCGAGTTACTTGGAAAAGGAAGAGAGCTGGCAAAGGATTTAAACACAGAAGTAACTGCAGTATTGATTGGTTCCGGCGTTAAGGGTCTGGCAGATCAGCTGGCTGAGTACGGTGCTGACAGAGTTATCGTGGTAGACGATCCGCAGTTAAAAGACTACAGAACAGAGCCGTACGCACATGCACTGGCATCTGTGATCAATGAGTACAAGCCGGAGATCATGCTGGTTGGCGCAACTGCAATCGGCCGTGACCTCGGACCTACTGTTTCCGCTCGTGTGAAGACAGGTCTTACTGCTGACTGTACGATGCTTGAGATCGGCGATTTCCCGCTGAACGCAGCACCGGGACAGGAGCAGCAGCACAATCAGCTTCTTATGACACGTCCTGCATTTGGTGGTAACACGATCGCAACGATCGCGTGCCCGTACAACCGTCCGCAGATGGCTACTGTACGCCCGGGTGTTATGCAGAAGATCGCTCCGATTGCAGGCGCTAAGGCAAATGTGGTAGAGTACAATCCGGGATTCACCCCGAATGACAGATATGTAGAGATCTTAAACATTGTAAAGGCTGTTAAGAATACAGCGAACATCATGGATGCAAAGATCCTGGTATCCGGTGGACGTGGTGTTGGTTCCAAGGAGAACTTCAAGCTTCTCGAGGATCTGGCAGAGGTACTTGGCGGTACCGTAAGCTGCTCCCGTGCCGTAGTGGAGAACGGCTGGCTGCCGGTAGATTTACAGGTAGGACAGACAGGTAAGACAGTACGTCCGCAGATCTACTTCGCAATCGGTATTTCAGGAGCTATCCAGCACGTTGCAGGTATGGAGGATTCTGATCTCATCGTTGCTATCAACAAGGATGAGGATGCACCGATCTTCGACGTTGCAGATTATGGTCTGGTAGGAGATCTCAACAAGATCGTTCCGGCACTGACCACTGCGTTAAAGGCAGAACTTGGCAAATAAGCAAAGAAAAGTACATAGGTGAAAAGAACTCCCGCGTGGCAGATGTGGCGTCTGTCATGCGGGAGTTTTTATGTTTTTATTTCACGAGCTTGACAGTTGCCGTTTTGCGTATTATTGTCATTCCGAAGGAGTGAAAGAACGTGAGACAGACAGTAACAGAAAATCGATTATTCAGTAAAAAAGATTTGCGGAAACTGATTATTCCGCTGATCTTAGAACAGACGCTTGCCATCACCGTGGGAATGGCAGATACGATGATGATTTCTTCTGCGGGAGAAGCGGCAGTTTCCGGCGTGTCGCTGGTAGACATGTTTAACAACTTAATCATCAGTGTGCTGGCGGCGCTTGCGACCGGCGGTGCGGTGGTAACGTCACAGTGTATCGGTGCGGGAAGGAGAGAGGAAGCCTGCCGGTCTGCCAGACAGCTTGTGTTTACAGAGGCGGCGATCACGATCGGTATCAGTGTACTGGTACTTCTTTTTCACAGGCAGATCCTCGGATTATTCTTCGGACAGATTGAGGCGGATGTTATGCAGAATGCGATCATCTATCTCATTATCTCCGTGTTCTCATTTCCGCTTCTCGCAGTGTATGACTCGTGTGCGGCGCTGTACCGTTCGATGGGGAATGCGCAGATCACATTGAAAATATCGCTGCTGATGAATGTCATCAACGTTGTGGGAAATGCAATCGGCGTGTATGTGCTGAAACTGGGAGTAGCGGGAGTCGCCATTCCGTCGTTGGTTTCCCGCGGTGTGGCAGGAGTGGTGCTTTTTACGTTTTTGCATAATCCGGACAATCTGGTCTTTCTCACCAGAGGAAAATTTAAAGTGGACGCAACGATTGTGAAGCGGATTCTTTTTATCGGCATCCCGAGCGGAATTGAAAACGGTATCTTCCAGCTGGGACGTGTGCTTGTGGTCAGCATCATAGCTGCGTTCGGCACCAGCCAGATCGCGGCGAACGGGGTGGCGAACAGTCTGGATTCCATGGGATGTATTGTGGGACAGGCGATGAGCCTTGCGATGATTACTGTGATCGGACGTTGTGTGGGAGCCGGAGAAGAAGGACAGGTGCGCTATTACACCAAAAAGCTGCTGGGAGAGACCTATTTTTATACGGCGGTCATCAACAGCATCATTTTACTTCTGCTGCCGTGGATTTTACAGATCTATGGACTGGGAGAGGAGACGACGCGCCTGTCCTACATTCTGGTCATGATTCATGATGGAATGGCGATCTTCCTGTGGCCGGCGTCGTTTGTGCTGCCGAATATGCTCCGCGCCTGCAATGATGTAAAATACACGATGGTTGTGTCGATTTTTTCCATGATTACCTTCCGCATCGGTTTCAGCTACCTGTTTGGCGTTCACATGGGATGGATGGCAGTCGGGGTGTGGGCTGCCATGGTGATTGACTGGGTATTCCGTGTGATCTGCTTCGTGGGAAGGTATCTGGCAGGAACCTGGCGGAAAAAGTGCGGTCTTGTGGTGCCAACCGCTTGATAAATATTTCACATAGTGATATACTGCAAAAGATGCAAAAAGTTCCTGGCAGACAGGAACCATAAACAAAATGTATAGAAAAGAGGAAAAGACTATGACGAAGTCGAAATTTTCCACGAAGTATCTCGTGGAGATGGCGCTTTTAGTCGCCATCATCTTACTCATGGCTTTTACCCCGATTGGTTACATAAAGACAGCGGGTCTTGAGATTACCCTGATTGTCATACCAGTTGCGGTAGGAGCTGTAACATTGGGACCGGCGGCAGGAGCAATCTTAGGCGGCGTGTTCGGTATCACGAGTTTTATCCAGTGTTTCGGAATGAGCGCATTTGGTACGCTTCTTCTTGGCGTGAACCCAGTATTTACATTCCTGGTATGCGTTCCGACACGTATTCTGGACGGATGGCTGACCGGACTGATCTATGCGGGACTGAAGAAGACCAAAATGCCTTCCGCAGGTTCGGTAACGCTTGCCAGCCTTTGCTGTCCGCTGCTGAACACCACATTTTTCATGGGAACACTGGTAACCCTGTTCGCAGGAACAATGCGTGAGCAGTTCGGCATGACGAAAGTGATTCCGTTTATCGCAGCATTTGTCGGCGTGAACGGCGTTGTCGAGGCGATCGTATGTTTCGTTATCGGAACAGCGGTTTCCATGGCACTGAAAAAAGCACTCCGCTACTAGGAATAATAAGTAATATTATGAGAAGAGACACACTTGTGGATTTCATGTGGAAATGCAAATGGAATTGCCAAGTGTGTCTTTTCTCGTAATATTACTTATCACTCAAACGATCTACGCTTATTGCGGCAATTCCTTTTTTGTCCGCAAAAAAGAACACGTAGAAAGAGGGAGCCTTCTTGGAAACATCGCCAAAAGAGAGTATAATAGTCTGTGATGAATAAGAATAAAGGGGTGAAAGTGTGGGAGAACAGCAGAGCAGGAATGTTATGGATTATGACACCGTGCGGCTGGATGATGAGAACAATGCAGTGGTGATCATCGACCAGACGAAGCTGCCGGGAAAAATAGAGATCATTTCGCTTCACACGGCGCAGGAGATCTGGAACGCGATCTATCTGCTTCAGGTGCGCGGCGCACCGGCGATCGGAGTGGCGGCAGCATACGGGATCTATGTGCTGGCAAAACAGATGGATACCGAGGACTACGATACATTTTACCGTGAGTTTGTACGGCAGAAGGAGTATCTGGATTCTTCGCGTCCGACAGCCGTGAACTTAAGCTGGGCGTTAAACCGGATGCAGCGTGTTGTGGAGGCACACAGCGGGGAGACTGTAGCGCAGATCAAGGAAGCATTGCACCGGGAGTCTGTGGCGATCCAGGAGGAAGATATCTGGGTGTGCCGGATGATCGGAGAGCATGGCCTGACTCTGGTAAAGCCAGGGGACGGCATCCTGACGCACTGCAATGCAGGACAGCTTGCCACAAGCAAATATGGCACCGCGACGGCACCGATTTATCTGGGAGAGGAACGCGGTTATCATTTTCGTGTATTTGCGGATGAGACCAGACCCCTGTTGCAGGGCGCCAGACTGACAGCATTTGAACTGCAGTCTTCCGGGGTGGATGTCACATTGATCTGCGACAATATGTCGGCGACAGTCATGAAGAATGGCTGGGTTAATGCGGTATTTGTCGGCTGTGACCGTGTGGCGGCGAACGGAGATGCGGCGAATAAGATCGGTACTTCTGTGGTGGCGGCGGTGGCAAAGTATTACGGTGTGCCGGTGTATATCTGCGCGCCGACGTCGACGATCGACTTAAATACGCCGACCGGAGCCGGGATTACGATCGAGCAGCGTCCGGCGGAGGAAGTCACGGAAATGTGGTACAAGGAGCGCATGGCACCGGAGGGCGTCAAGGTCTTCAACCCGGCATTTGATGTGACGGATCATGAGCTGATTGCAGGCATCGTTACCGAATACGGTGTGGCGAGAGCGCCTTACACGGAGTCGCTGGCGGCGATTTTTGCAGAAAAGGAAAAGCGTGCCAGAGAGAAAAAAGAAGCCTGATAGAGAAGATGTAAGCGATTTAAGGAGGAAAGAATATGCCAGAGAACAGTAATTGCAGCGGAGCATCCAGCTGCTCAAAGGAGAGCTGCGAGGGATGTCCGAGCAACGCGAAGAATAAAGCAGGCGGCGGAATTGCCAAGGAGCCGATGAATGCGGCATCCAACGTTAAGAAAGTGATCGGTGTTGTCAGCGGAAAAGGCGGCGTCGGCAAATCATTTGTCACAGCATCACTCGCTGCAGCGATGAACCGCGCCGGATACAAGGTAGGCATCATGGATGCGGATATTACCGGCCCGTCGATTCCTAAGATGTTCGGAATTCATGGACAGGTATACGGAACGGACGATGGAATGGTTCCGATGGAGACGGAGAACGGTATCAAGATCATGTCGATCAACCTGCTGTTGGATGACGAGGAGGCACCTGTCATCTGGAGAGGTCCGGTGATTGCCGGCGTGGTAAAACAGTTCTGGAACGAGACAGTCTGGGGAGACGTGGACTATCTGTTCGTGGATATGCCGCCTGGAACCGGCGATGTACCGCTTACAGTGTTCCAGTCGCTTCCGGTAGACGGAATCGTGATTGTGACGTCCCCGCAGGAACTCGTGCAGATGATCGTGAAAAAGGCGTACAACATGGCGGAGATGATGCATGTGCCGGTGCTCGGTCTGGTGGAGAATTTCAGCTACCTGAAATGTCCGGACTGCGGAAAAGAGATCAAGCTGTTTGGCGAGAGTCATATCGACGATGTCGCAAAAGAGCTCGGTATTCCGGTATTCGGAAAGCTTCCGCTTGATCCGGCGTTTGCGGAGCAGGCAGACAAGGGAGCATTTGCAACGATGGAGAACGCTTATCTGGATGCGGGCGTAGAGAAGTTAAAGACACTTTAATGTGACAGGAACGGGAAAGTGTTACCACTTACCCGGAGAAAATGACCTCTTGGTGTAAAACTGTTTACACCGGGAGGTTCTTTTTTTATACTGGAACCATCAAAGGAGTTACAGAGATGAAAATAAAAATTGAGATTGACGAGAGCGCCGCGGAGGATGAAGTGATTATTCGCTGCCGCGGGCTGACGAAACAGGTCGCTGCCGTGCAGCGCGCTGTGCGGGATGTCACCAACGCTTCCGAGAAGATCCTGCTTTATAAAGGGAACACGGAATACTATGTGACATTGTCCAAGATTCTGTTTTTCGAGACAGACGAGAACGGGATCAGCGCACACACCCGGGATGAGATGTATCAGACCCGGTACAAACTATACGAGCTGGAAGATATGCTTCCGGGCGTTTTTATGAGAGTATCCAAATCCACGATCTTAAATACGGATCAGATTTACTCTATTGACCGCAATCTGACGACATCGAGTGTGGTAGCGTTTTTGAACACGCACAAGAAGGTCTATGTATCGCGGTATTACTATAAACCGTTGACTCAAAAATTAGAAGAAAAGAGGTTGCATCATGAAAAGTAGCAAAGTATTCTGGGGAATCTTTTTTATCCTCGCAGCAGTGTATGTCGTTATAAGCAAGTTTGGAATTCTGCCGGATATCGGCGTGTTCAGCATTATTCTGACCGTATTTTTCCTCTGGCTTTTTGTCGAGGGAATCCGCAATGTGAATTTCTGGGAAATCCTGTTCTCAATTGCGTTTATCTGTATCATATACGATGAGCCGCTTGGAATTACGGCACTCACGCCGTGGACGGTGCTTGGCGCGGCATTTCTTGGAAGTATCGGTCTGTCACTTATTTTCGGCGGGAAAAAGCGGAAATGGAAGACGGTGACCGGCAATGTCGGGACATCCAGCAGTGAACAGTATACCGGCGAAGAGATCCGGTGCGAGAACAGCTTCGGTTCCGCAATCCGCTACATCAACTCCGACAACTTCAGACGCGCCGCCATCGAAAATAATTTCGGATCGCTTTCGGTGTACTTCGACAATGCGATCGTGCAGGAAGGCTCTGCAAATGTGAGCGTGGAGAATAATTTCGGGGAGACCAACCTTTACATCCCGAAAGAATGGAAGATTCAGAATAATCTGGACCGTTCGTTCGGCGCCATCCGTGAAACCGGCAGCAGCATCGGAACGAGCAGCACGGTGCTGTATCTGAATGGCTCCGCGAACTTCGGAGAGATTCATCTGCACTACATCTGATAAATACCGCGGAAAGTGGAAGCAGCAGAGATCAAAGCCCACTCAAGAAAAAGCTTTTTGACGTTTCAGGATGCAACCGGAGACGGTCATTCTGATCGCGAAATCCGGTATTTCTAATCCGCACCGCGTTTGACATCCACGATGATCCGTGTCTTTCCAAGTTTTGAGCACTCCGCGAAATGTGTCCGCACTCCGCAGACAATTTAAGGACTTTCGTGTGTGCCCCTTGCGGCACCAGACAACAGATGACATAAATGCCATCTTTATGTCGAACAAAACATAACCGCGCGAAGCCGATGTCTGAGTTGGCATCTGCCCTATTTTCAATAGCAGATGCCAGCGAGTTTCGGTTCGCGCGGTTTTATATTGTCTGTGAAGTGGTGCCGCTAGGGGCACCAGGAAGTCCGCTCATTGTCTGCGGCGTGACGGACACATCCCGCGGATTGTCAAAACGTGGCCAAGACACAGAATCCGATGCCAAACGCGGTGTGGAAGAAATACAAGGATTTTGCTCAAAAGAATGAACCGTCTCCGGCTGCACTCTGAAACGCTGTAATTTTTTTTGATCCGGTTTCGATCCCTGCCGTCTCCGCTTTTGGCGGCATTTTTATTCCTCTGTATCCGTGTAGCTGGTATCTTCGTGAAGGTTCGGCTTCATGTCAATACCGCGGTTCGCATCGCCCGTGACATCTTTTCCGAAATGGTAGTCATTGCCCGGCAGGATGGCATTTAAGAAAATACCTGCGATCGCTGCGACTGCCAGCGCGGTGAGTGTGACGGAGGTTCCGGCGATCGTAAAGGTAAGACCGTCGGAGAAACCAAGACCGCACACGAAGATCACGCCTGCGATGATCAGATTGCGTGACTGCGTAAAATCAACATGATTTTCCACAACATTGCGGACGCCGATGGCGGAGATCATACCGTAGAGCATGAAGCTGACACCGCCGATGATGGCGGACGGCATGGAACCGATCACAGCAGCCATCTTCGGAATAAAGCTTAAGATGATGGCGTAGCAGGCTGCGATGCGGATGACCTTTGGATCGTATACCTTGCTCAGCTCGAGCACGCCGGTATTTTCGCCGTAGGTGGTGTTTGCGGGACCTCCGACGAGAGCGGACAGGGAAGTGGCGAGTCCGTCGCCGATCAGGGTGCGGTGAAGTCCTGGATCTTCGATAAAATTCTGGTCAACCGTCGCGGAGATAGCGGAAATATCGCCAATGTGTTCCATCATGGTTGCGAGTGCGATCGGGGCCATGACCAAAATGGCGGACAGATTGAATTTGCAGAGGGAAAATGCCGGTACGCCGACCCAGGAAGCGTTTGCGATGTCGGTAAAAGAAAGAATGGCGGAGCCGTCTGCGTTTGTCATGCCCATGGCGTTGAAGATCAATGCGGCAATATAAGAAATAATGACGCCCATCAGAATCGGGATGATCTTAAACATTCCCCTGCCCCAGATATTGAAAACGATGATCGTAACCAGAGCGATGAGGGCGAGAAGCCAGTTGGTGGAAGCGTTGTTGATGGCAGAACCGGCAAGGCTCAGTCCGATGCAGATGATGATCGGACCGGTTACGACCGGCGGAAGAAAACGCATGACCTTCTTGACACCGACAAGCTTGATAATCAGCGCGAGAATCAGATATAAAAGACCCGCGACAACAATTCCACCGCAGGCATAGGAAAGTTTGTCCGCGTTGGACATGTCGGCGAATACACCGGAATCCATGTTTGCAATCGTGGCAAAACCGCCGAGGAAGGCAAAGGAAGAACCGAGAAACGCCGGGACCTTGAATTTGGAACACAGATGGAAAAATAGAGTTCCGATACCGGCACAGATCAAAGTAACCTGTACATGCAGAACATCTTCGCCAAAGTAACTGTTGACCAGAATCGGCACGAGAATGGTTGCGCCGAACATGGCAAACATATGCTGCAGGCCAAGAATCAGCATTTTTGGTACGCCAAGTACGCTGGCGTCGCGGATTGCTCCGTCTTTTTCGTTCATAGTAAACTCCTCCTGATGTGATATGATTGATAGTTGCGTATATACAAATGGCAAATCAGAACTTCTGATTTGCCATAAGATATCAAAAAATAGAGCCGGTGAAGCGTCTTGCCTCCTGATCATAATCGCGGATGGGAATCTGGTCCAGTTCGCCGGTACCGTCGAGATAGAAAGTGAGCAGCGTCTGCGTCATATAAGGACTGATCCAGAGAGCCGCAATGCCAAAAGAGCAGATGACAAGCGCGCCCCAGCCGAGAAAGCTGAATAAAATGTAAAGCAGCTTCCTGCGTCGTCCGCGCATAAATTTACGGCAGGTGCGAAAAGCATCCCGCACGCTTAAATGCGGATGGTCTAAAAGAAAGAAGAAAACCATGCGGTAGGTAAGCAGCACATAGAAAGTAAAAATCAGACCGAGGATGCTTCCGGCAGCAAGCAGGGCACCGGAGAGAACGGAGACACCGGTTTTATAAAAATAAAGAACACCGGCAATGGCAGGAATACCTGCGATCACCAGAAATACATCGAAGAGAACGGCAGCGAGAAAGAAGCGCTCTGCGCCATTGCGAAACGGTGTAAAAACATCGCGGATGCGGTATGTCTGACCGCGCGTCATATTCATATGAACCAGCATAACGCCGGTGTCGAGCATCTGGGCGATCAGAAGAATTAAAATATCTGCAATCGTGCTGATGATAAGCTGCGGAGTACCGGGATAATCGCCGAGCGTCATGGAGAACGGAATCTCGATGAGTGTCGGAATTAAGGAGGCAGTCAGAAATGCTGCCATCGGTACGGAATAACGGTTATTTAAAATGTCGCGTGAAATACGTTTTAATTCGCTGGATGATCTTGACATGTGTAGACTCCTGTGGATGTGATAGTTGTGTATGTTCTGGTGAAAGTTTTGCTTTCGCGAACATTATATTCCTATAGTTACGCACTGCTCATTGCTTTCGCGAACATTATTTCCCTGTATCTGCGCAGATTTTTGCGCATCCGAAGTTCCGCAGGAACTTCTAATATGAACTCGCCAGAGTTCATTATAGCATGGAAGACCGTGATATGCTACTGGCAGTTAAATAGATTTGGAATCCGGAAACGTGCGCGTGCTTTACAACCGAAAATGCGGCGGTTATAATAGCAGGGAGTAAGATAGGAATGGAGATCGGAATGTTTCAGACGGATAGACGGGTAGACCGGGATTTTTATATTATGGGCTGGTGCGCGGCGGGAATTTTCGCGGCGCTGTTTTTGTTTGTCAGAGTAACAGGAATTCCGGTCTGGAAATTTTTGCTGCCCTGCCCGTTTCATGCGCTGACCGGAGCGTACTGTCCGGGGTGCGGAGGGACAAGAGCCGTCAGGGCGCTGCTTGCCGGCAAATGGCTGCGCTCCTTTGTGCTGCATCCGTTCGTGCCGTATGCTGCGCTGCTTAGCGGCTGGTTTATGATCAGCCAGACCATTGAACGCGTGAGCGGAAGCCGGATACGGATTGCCCTGCGCTTTCGCGATATCTATATATGGATCGCCCTGCTTTTGATCGTGGTCAACTGCCTGGTCAAAAATCTTGCCCTGTTTGTGTGGCATGTGGATTTACTGGCCTAGGGAATTCATCAGTGTATCAAAATCGATGCCGAGCGTGCCGTATACCTGACGCGCCATATTTTCCACACCGCCGTAATATAATTCGGCAATCGCAAACGTGTAAATAATCATGGCGAGGACAATGCCAAGGGCGATGGAGCCGAGGATTAAGGCAGCCTTCGCGCGGGAGGTCAGCGTGCGCTCGCCGCCCCGGGATAAAAGTGCAAAAACGATGGCAAGAGATCCGCAGATCAGTGCCGGATAGACCAGACAAAAAGTAGCTGCCCCGATCACGCCGAGAAGCAGAGCGGCATTTTCCATTCGCTGGGAACGTCGTTTGTTGTTCATGATAATCAGACCTTTCCCGATATGCCGGTATTGCCAGTATATCGCAGGATAACTTTGTCTATTGTAACATGGGAAAGCCAAAAAGACAATGAGGAAGGCACTTGAGATTACAGCGGATTTTCGGTATACTGAGAGCAGACTCGGTAAAATTTGGAGGACAGATATGGATATTATTGCAAAAATTTCTGAGGAACTGGGGATTAAACGCCATCAGACAGAGGCGGCAGTCAAGCTGATCGATGAAGGCAATACCATTCCTTTTATTGCGCGTTACCGGAAGGAGGCGACCGGCGCATTAAACGATGAGGTGCTTCGTAACCTGTCGGAGCGCCTTACCTATTTAAGAGGACTGGAGGAGCGCAAGGAGACGGTGCTCGCCAGCATTGAGGAGCAGGGGAAGCTGACGGACGAACTGAAAGCGCAGATCCTTTCGGCGGAGACGATGGTTCTGCTGGAGGATTTATACCGCCCGTACAAGCCGAAGCGCAGAACGCGCGCCACGATCGCCAAGGAAAAGGGACTGGAACCGCTTGCCGGTGTGATTACACTGCAGATGATAAAAACGCCGCTCATAGAAGAGGCGGCAAAATACGTGGATGCCGAAAAGGGAGTTACAACCGCCGAGGAGGCGATTGCGGGAGCGTCGGATATTATTGCGGAGTCCATCTCTGACGAGGCGGATTACCGTACGCACATCCGTGACCTCACGGTGAAAAAAGGCCGGATGACCTCTACTGCCAAAGACCCGGAGACGGAATCCGTCTATGAGATGTATTACGATTTTGACGAGCCGGTGGCAAAGCTTGCCGGACACCGGATTCTGGCGGTGAACCGCGGAGAAAAAGAAAAATTCCTCACCGTGAAGATCGAAGCGCCGCAGGAGGACATTCTGCGCTATCTGGAGAAAAAGGTGATTGTCCGGGACAACCCGCAGACGAATGAGGTGCTGCGCGATGTGGTGAGAGACGCCTATGACCGTCTGATTGCACCGGCGATCGAGCGCGAGATCCGGAGTAACCTGACCGAGCGTGCGGAGGACGGCGCCATCCGTGTATTCGGAAAGAACTTAGAGCAGCTGCTGATGCAGCCGCCGATTACCGGACAGGTGGTGCTCGGATGGGATCCGGCGTTTCGGACAGGCTGTAAGCTTGCTGTGGTAGATCCGACCGGAAAAGTGCTTGATACGACGGTGATTTATCCAACGGCTCCGCAGAATAAAGTGGCGGAGGCAAAAGCGGTATTAAAGAAATTGATTGCCAAATATCACATTACCCTGATTTCCCTTGGAAACGGAACGGCATCGCGGGAATCCGAACAGATCATTGTGGACCTGTTAAAGGAACTTCCGGTAAAAGTACAGTACATTATTGTCAATGAGGCGGGCGCGTCGGTCTATTCTGCCAGCAAGCTTGCCACGGAAGAATTCCCGAATTTTGACGTGGGACAGCGAAGCGCAGCGTCCATGGCGCGCCGTCTGCAGGATCCGCTGGCGGAGCTTGTTAAAATCGATCCGAAGTCCATCGGTGTGGGACAGTATCAGCATGACATGAACCAGAAAAAGCTCGGGGAGGCGCTCGGTGGCGTAGTCGAGGACTGTGTGAACAAAGTCGGCGTGGATTTGAACACTGCCTCGGCGTCGCTTCTTGAATATGTTTCCGGCATCAGCAAGACACTGGCAAAAAATATTGTAACCTACCGCGAGGAAAACGGCAGATTTGTATCCCGTGCAGGACTTTTGAAGGTGCCGAAGCTGGGACCGAAGGCATATGAACAGTGCGCAGGATTCCTCAGGATCGGTGACGGAAAGAATCCGCTCGATGCGACCGGTGTGCACCCGGAGAGCTATGATGCCACGAAGAAGCTTCTGGAGCGGCTGGATTATACGTTATCTGACGTAAAAGAGCGGAAGGTAGAGGGCATTTCCAAAAAGATCCATGACTACAAAAAACTCTCAGAAGAACTGGGTGTGGGAGAGATGACGCTGCAGGACATCGTCAAGGAGCTGGAGAAGCCGGCGAGAGACCCGAGAGAGGACATGCCAAAGCCGATTCTGCGCAGCGATGTGCTTGAGATCAAAGACCTGACGCCGGGGATGATTCTGAAAGGAACCGTGCGCAACGTCATTGATTTTGGTGCGTTTGTCGATATTGGCGTTCATCAGGACGGACTGGTGCATATTTCGCAGATGAGCGACAAGTTTATCAAGCACCCGCTCGAAGTTGTCAGCGTCGGGGATATTGTGGAAGTGAAAGTATTAAGCGTTGATCCGAAAAAGCAGCGCATCCAGCTGACGATGAAGCTGAACGGATAGAGAAAAAGGGTTGACAGTATGCCCATATGGGCATACAATATAGAAGCAAAATAAATATAGGAATTCTTCGGGGCAGGGTGATATGAGTTCACAGAGATGGAAGCATAGATTCCCGACCGACGGTGATTCTGGCAGACGCCAGATCAGTCCGTGAGCTGCAGTTGCAGTTGAGCCGGTGTGAATCCGGGACCGACAGTATAGTCTGGATGAGAGAAGAGAAGCATGTTAGGAGGACCTGCGGCAGCAGGGTCTTAAGAATGCAGTTTAACGCCCCGGATATAGAGATCATCCGGGGCTTTTTGTGTGGCGGGAATAAGCGCTGTTCCGCTGCCGGAATGCAATCCGTTGAAAGACGGCTGACACGCGAGAATACCTCGAATTCCTGCAGAGAAAAGGAGACGAGTCATTATGGACACAAACAGTACAATCACAGGTAGGACAACAACAAACAGTATTTCGAGCGTTCGCTACATGAGCGTCACGGCAATGCTTTCCGCAGTAGCATTTATTTTAATGTTCCTGGATTTTTCCGTTCCGTTTATGCCGGCTTTCATCAAGATGGATCTCTCAGAGCTCCCGGCACTGATCGGTGCATTTTCCATGGGACCGGTATGCGGCATTCTGATCTGTCTGATCAAGAATGTGCTTCATCTGTTTATTACAACAACCGGCGGCGTCGGTGAGCTTTCCAACTTCCTTCTGGGCGTAGCATTCGTACTTCCGGCAGGATTGATTTACCGCCACAAAAAGAGCCGCAGAAGCGCATTGATCGGATCCCTGCTCGGTGCGGTGATCATGGGTGTATTTTCCGTGGTATCCAACTACTTCCTGGTATATCCGGTATACTACAACTTTATGCCGGAAGAAGCTGTGCTCGGCGCTTATCAGGTGATCGTACCATCCGTGAAGAGCATTCTGCAGTGCCTGGTGTGCTTCAATATGCCGTTTACCATCGTGAAGGGACTGTTTTCCGTGGTAATCACATTCCTGGTATACAAACACATTTCACCGATTCTGAAAGGAGCGAACCGCTAGAAAAGGGGCTGTCTTAGACGACAGCCCCTTTTCTTTTGGAATGAAAAATGCTATACTAGCTTAGATATAGACAGGAGGGACTGTTATGCCGCTAAAGTTTGATATTACATTGACAGCAGAAGATATGTACCGGTTTAATATGTACCAGACCTACTCCGGATTTCACGGGTGGTTTTCCATTGCGTTTTCCATCCTGATTTTTGTGGTGGCAGGAGTGACCCGCGGGAAGATCGAGGCGGCATACACCGCATTATATATTGTATTTGGCATCGTATTTCTGGTCTATCCTCCGGTGAGTCTGTACCTAAGGTCGAAGCGCACACTGGCAATGTCCGAGGTGCTGCGGGGAACGCTGCACTATGAGGTGGACGAGGAGGGGCTGCACGTATCGCAGAAGGAAGAGAGTGCGCTGCTTCCGTGGGAGCAGATCTATAAAATGGTCGCGACGAAGCACAACGTTCTGGTGTACAGCAGCCGGATCAATGCCTATGTCATTCCGAGAGCACAGCTGGGGGAAAGCTACGCGGCACTGCGGACACAGGCTGCGGCACATCTGCCGGCGTACCGTTTGAAGATGAAGTAGAGAATGGGGATTTTAAAATATGACAGAAAAGATCTATGAAACATATTCGCCGGAAGAGACGCACGCGCTTGGAAAACGTCTGGGCGCGGAGGCAAAGCCCGGCGATGTCTATACGCTGGTGGGAGATCTGGGTGTCGGAAAGACAGTTTTCACACAGGGAATTGCGGAAGGACTTGGCATCACGGAGCCGGTCTCCAGCCCGACCTTTACGATCGTGCAGGTATATGAGGAGGGCAGGATGCCGTTTTATCATTTCGACGTTTACCGCATCGGGGACATCGAGGAGATGGATGAGATCGGCTACGAGGATTATTTCTACGGGGATGGTCTGTGCATGATCGAGTGGGCGAATCTGATCGAAGAGATTCTGCCGGAGCGGCGCAGCGAAGTTACTATAGAAAAAGATCTGGAAATGGGATTTGATTATCGCAGAATTACCATAAGAGAGCATCAGGAGGACAGAAAATGAAAATATTAGGATTGGACAGTTCCGGTCTGGTGGCGAGCGTTGCAATCGCGGAGGATGACAACCTTCTGGGAGAATATACCGTAAACTATAAAAAGACACATTCACAGACCCTTCTTCCCATGCTGGATGAGGTGGCGCGCATGATCGAACTGGATCTTTCGAGTATCGATGCAATCGCGGTTGCAGGCGGACCGGGCTCATTTACGGGACTTCGGATTGGTTCGGCGACGGCAAAAGGTCTGGGTCTCGCGCTGGAGAAGCCGATCCTCAATGTGCCGACGGTGGACGCACTTGCATACAATCTGGTGGGACACCGGGATATGGTATGCCCGCTTATGGACGCAAGAAGAAATCAGACCTATACCGGTTTGTACCGTTTTGATGGAAACGACATGCAGGTGCTGCGCGGAGAGTGTGCCGTGGGAATCGATGAGATTGCGGCGGACATCAACAGCAGAGGTGAGACGGTCGTATTTTTGGGAGACGGTGTACCGGTTTTTAAGGCATATCTGGAGGAGCAGCTTACGGTGCCACATTCCTATGCGCCTGCACATCTGAACAAGCAGCGGGCCGGAGCGGTCGCTGTGCTTGGCATGCAGTATTACAGAGAGGGAAAAACGGAGAGCGCGGCGGAACACCGCCCGGAATATCTCCGGCTGTCCCAGGCGGAAAGAGAGCGCAAGGAGCAGGAAGCCGCAAAAGGAAAGGAAAACGTATGAGTATCATCCGGAGCATGAGGGCAGAAGATGCGGCGAAGGTGGCATCTTTGGAGGCGGAGATTTTTTCACAGCCGTGGAGTGAGAACGCCTTTCTGGATTCGCTCCGTCTGCCTGACACGATCTTTCTGGTGGCAGAGGAATCGGGTGTCATACAGGGATACATCGGAATGTATCTTGCGGTCGATGAGGGTGAGATCACGAATGTGGCTGTGGATCCTGCGTGCCGCAGGCGGGGAATCGGGGAAGGGCTGCTCACAGAGATGAAAAAACGTGCCGCAGACCACAAGATTGCCCGCATTGTCCTCGAAGTGCGCGTGTCGAATGAGGGGGCGATCCGTTTGTACGAGAAGCAGGGATTTTCCTCGGTGGGCATCCGCCGGGGGTTTTATGAATTCCCGAGAGAAGATGCCAGAATTATGGTCTGTGCCCTGTAATTCCCTGTGGGATTGCACGGCGGCTCAATGATATAATGAATCCTGACGGATTCATATGCGCAGAAAACAGCGCGAAACAGACGATAGAATGGAGAATATATCAATGAGCAGACGAAACGGAGTGATTTATTGCAACCGATGTGGCAGCCCGATCTGTACGGAAGAGGAAGCAGGAAAAAGTTCCTTTCTTACTATTTGTAAAGAGTGGGGCTATTTTTCCGAACACAAAGACGGTACGGTGCACAGGATGGATCTGTGCGAACCGTGTTATGACGCCTGGGTGCGGACGTTTGCCATCGCGCCGGAGGTGGAACAAAAGACAGAACTGATATAGCGATAAAGGAGTTTATTCATGTTAGATGTATGCCTATTGGGAACAGGAGGAATGATGCCGCTGCCCCGCCGTTTTCTGACGGCGGCCATGCTGCGTTACAACGGCAGCAGTCTGCTGATTGATTGCGGCGAGGGAACACAGGTGGCGATCAAGGAAAAGGGACTGACGTTTAAGCCCATTGATGTCATCTGTTTTACCCATTACCACGGAGATCATATCGGCGGACTGCCGGGACTGCTTCTCACCATGGGAAATGCGGACAGAACCGAGCCACTGACCATGATCGGTCCGCGGGGGCTGGAGCGGGTGGTGAACGCGCTCCGGGTGATTGCTCCGGAACTTCCGTTTGAAATACGTTTTATTGAGATTACGGAACCGGAAATGCGGCTGGAACTCAATGGATACTGTATACATGCATTTCGTGTCAATCATAATGTTACCTGTTACGGTTATTCGGTCGAAATAAAACGTGCAGGGAAGTTTGACGTGGAGAGAGCGCGTGCGGCGGCAATTCCGCAGAAATACTGGAGCCGTCTGCAGAAGGGAGAGATCCTGTCCGGGGAAGACGGAACGGTCTATACGCCGGAGATGGTGCTCGGACCAGCCAGACGCGGCATCAAGATGACGTACTGCACGGACACCAGACCGACAGAATCGATCGTGGCAGCGGCGGAGGGATCGGATCTTTTTATCTGCGAGGGAATGTATGCGGAGCCGGAGAAGCTCGTCAAGGCGAAGCAGTACAAACACATGACATTCTATGAGGCAGCAGACATGGCGAAGAGAGCCGGCGTCAGGGAAATGTGGCTGACCCATTACTCCCCGTCTCTGGTGCACGCGGAGAACTATCTGCCCCAGGTGCGTGAGATTTTCCCGGATGCGTTTTTGGGAAAAGACGGGAAAAACGTGGAATTGATGTTTGAGGATGAGGACTAAAGAAAAAGGGAGGTTGTCATAATGAAGAAGAGTGGCGTGATTAAGGCAGTGATAACAATACTGATCATTTTACTGATCGTGGGCGTGTATTACTTTTTTACGACACAGAGACGGACATCGGTGGAAGATACGGTGGAGCTGACAGAGATACAAAAGCTCATCACGAAGAATCTGGATACCAACTATCCGGCAACTCCGCGTGAGGTTGTGAAGTATTACAACCGTATTCTGGAGTGCTTCTATGATGATACCTATACGGACGATGAACTGGAGTCGCTGGCGGATCAGGCGAGAAAGCTGCTGGACGACGAACTGTTGGAGAACAATCCGCGGGATCAGTATCTTTCCGACCTGAAAGCGGATATTGAAGATTACCACAACAAATCAAAAACGATTCGCAGCAGTAATGTCTGCGACAGCAATGATGTGGTGTATCAGACGGTGGACGGGAGAGAGTGCGCTTATGTGACGGCGTCTTATTTTATGAATGAGAACAACAGCTTTGACCGTACCAACGAAATGTATGTTTTGAGAAAAGATGACGATGGAGACTGGAAGATTCTGGTATTCTATCAGGTGGAGGGAGATTCTTCCGATGAACAGTAATGAAATAAAAATATTGGCGATTGAAAGCTCGTGCGATGAGACGGCAGCAGCGGTTGTCGTGAACGGAAGGGATGTCAGATCAAATGTGATATCCTCCCAGATTGCATTGCATACCTTGTATGGCGGCGTCGTTCCGGAGATTGCCTCGCGCAAACACATTGAAAAAATCAATCAGGTGATTGGACAGGCACTTTCGGATGCGGGGATGACGCTGGATGATATGGATGCGATCGGTGTCACCTACGGCCCGGGGCTTGTTGGAGCACTGCTTGTCGGAGTGGCGGAGGCAAAAGCCATCAGCTATGCCAAAAAGCTGCCGCTGGTGGGCGTGCATCATATCGAGGGGCATATCAGCGCCAATTACATAGAGAACAAAGATCTGGAGCCGCCTTTTCTATGCCTGGTGGTGTCCGGCGGACATACGCATCTTGTCAAAGTGCTTGATTATGGAAAATACGAGATCCTTGGAAAAACGAGGGACGACGCGGCGGGAGAGGCTTTTGACAAAGTGGCGCGCGCCATTGGACTCGGCTATCCGGGCGGACCGAAGATTGAAAAAGTGGCGCATGAGGGGAATCCGCATGCGGTAGAGTTCCCGCGCGCCAAAATCGTGGACGGTCCGTATGACTTCAGCTTCAGTGGCTTGAAGTCTGCGGTGCTCAACTATTTAAACGGTTGTAAAATGAAGAACATTCCGATCGTACAGGCGGATATTGCGGCGTCCTTCCAGAAAGCGGTGACGGACGTGCTGATCGGAAATGCCATGAAAGCGATTGATGAATTCGGAATGGACAAATTTGCGATTGCGGGTGGAGTTGCGTCCAACGGCACCCTACGTGAGGGAATGCGTGCGGCGTGCGAGAAGAAGGGCGTGGCATTTTATCATCCGTCGCCGATTTTCTGCACCGATAATGCGGCGATGATCGGTGTGGCGGCATATTATGATTTCATGCGCGGTCAGAGGGACGGACTGGATCTGAATGCGGTCCCGAATCTGAAGCTGGGGGAGCGATAGTGGAAAAAATAACAGCAGTGGTACTTGCAGCCGGGGCGGGAAAACGGATGCACAGTGATGTGCACAAGCAGTATATGATGCTTGCCGGCCGCCCGGTGCTTTTTTATTCGCTGCAGGCGTTTGCAGAGAGCGCGGTAACCGACATTGTCGTCGTAGTGGGGGCAGGAGAGATCGATTACTGCAGAAAAGAGATTGTTGAAAAATATCATATCCAAAAGGTCTGTGCGGTCGTGGAAGGCGGGCGGGAACGCTACCATTCTGTGTATGAAGGGCTTAAGGCGGCGGACGGGAGCGATTACGTGCTGATCCATGACGGGGCGAGACCGCTTGTTACCGCCGATATCATCAGCCGGTCCATAGCGTGCGTCAGAGAGGGGGATTCCTGCGTGGTGGGAATGCCGGTAAAGGACACGATCAAAGTGGTCGGGGCGGATGGCTTTGCAAAAGAGACGCCCGAGCGGAGCAGCCTGTGGCAGGTTCAGACCCCGCAGACATTTCCCTACGGACGGATCCGGAAGGCGTATGAGAAGGTGATGGCACAGGGAGATTCTGCCGTCACAGATGATGCTATGATGCTGGAGACTGCATTTGGAGAGCAGGTTCGTGTGATTGAGGGAAGTTATCAGAACCTGAAAATCACGACGCCTGAAGACATTATGACAGCGGAATTATACTTAAATAGAAAAAGTGAAAAAAAGTGTTGACATTGGTGGAAGCAGATGGTAATATTATTTCTGCACTGATTTGAGACAAGAACACGGAGAGGTATCGAAGTGGTCATAACGAGGCGGTCTTGAAAACCGTTTGTCCGAAAGGGCGCATGGGTTCGAATCCCATCCTCTCCGCTTATCAACACAGACGATACCGACTCCGGTAACAGAAGTGCTGATACAATTTTATATCATTATTTTATTCGGAGAAGTACCCAAGCTGGCCGAAGGGACACCCCTGGAAAGGGTGCAGGTCGTTAATAGCGGCGCGAGGGTTCAAATCCCTCCTTCTCCGCTCGCTTGATAGACATATTTTCTGAGTTGTTGAAACAATTCAAAAAAAGTCGAAAAAAGTTGTTGACAAAACAGTCGACACGAGATATACTAATCAAGCTGATTGCGAATCGGAAACGAAACGCGAACAACCGCTTCAAAAGAAGCAAAAGAAAAATAAAAAAGTTGTTGACAAACGGTTGACATTATGATATAGTAAATAAGCTGTCGCCGAGAGATGACAACGATGAATGAGATTGAA
>OGYR01000014.1_pt1 | contig 163421 bp, 130 predicted proteins | sample 1576661 | NCBI WGS metagenome assembly OGYR01 (sample SAMEA3541490, study PRJEB24748) | human gut metagenome | biome: human gut; feature: human-associated habitat; material: faeces | place: China | collected 2012
CCGCTATTAAAAATACTAAAACCATCTTTCTCTTCATACTCTTTTCTCCTCACATTTTAAAATACAATTCGGAAATGTTGACGGATCTGTCCGGAAATGATAATATAATCATAGAAGTGCTACCGATAGACGGTTAGCCTACATACTTAATTGATTAAAAATAACCGTTCAGTTTGCGAGGCTGGGGCGGTTATTTTTTTTTGCCATTGTTTCTGCCTAAGACATAAAACAAGGTGGCAACGCTTATCAATAATTCTGTGAACTGGATCAGTTCTTCCAGATTTATCATTCGCATCCCCTCCTTTTCAAAAGATTCCCTTGCAGGTTTCTATGTAATCAGAGGGTTCAGTCCCTCTGCCGAGGGCTAACCGCCTACCGTTTCTGGTAGCACTGCCTGTATTATAACAATTACCGGCAATTCCTTCAATATTCGCTTTTTCTGATTTACGGCTAATTTACAGCTTTCCCTTCAGAAAAGCCCGCATCTCTTCATCACTGAACTCAAGTTGCGTTTCGTAGTCGTCATCATCTACAATATCGCCCTCATCTACATACGCGATTTTGTTCATGAACGCTTCCATCAGTTCCTCATGGCTCATTTCATTTGGATCCATTCCTGTATCCTCCCTTCTGTCTATAAGCAGGTATCTATACCTTTGAAGTAATTATCTCACATGAAGTGTCCAATTTTTTGGACACTTACTATGTAAACTTTTGCCTTAATCCCATTTTCACTAAAAAAGTATACCTATCTTTCTATCATATTAGTATACACTACATGGTTCGTTATTTCCATATTTTTATGTTATCTATTACGCTTTTAATGCTTCCTGCTCTACCAGTGTCAGGCAGCTGCGCATTTTACCGCTATCCCCACAAAACAGCCTTTGCAGCATCCTTTCACATTCTCTCTTCTGATATTCTTCCAACGGTACTACCGGGACATAATAAAAATATCGTCCCTTTCGATAGGTGCTGACATATCCCTTTTTTACCAGTCTTATCAAAAATGTAGAAACCGTCTGTGGCTTCCATTCATGCCCCCGCATATTCACAGCAGCACGCATTTCTTCCAGTGCCGGTGGTTCCTCCATCCGGCAAAGTTCCACATATACTTCCTCTTCACACAATGACATTGCTTCCATATCCGTTACCTCCTCTTTAATATGCATAATATGCAAGGTTCTGCATCACTGGCTGGCTAAAGTCTGCCAGATATCCATTTGCATCCTGCCAGCCGGAGATTCCATCCGGCTTTACCGGCTCATCGACCGTTTCACCCGCTAAAACCATACATGCCTTATATAAGTGACCATGAACATAAAATCGCACCTTATACTCCGGATCAGTGACATGCTCATTCGGATCCAGAATTACCGTGCGTTCGCACGTCACTGATCCCTGGCGTCCGTTCGGATGGTAAAATGTTTCTGTCACTTTTATTCCCATCATCCTCTTCTCCAGATCAACATTTGTTATCTCTACTTTAATCTCTGATTCTGTGTCTAATCCTGCACTAAGATCTTCCATGAAATCTGCCAGGTATTCATTTCTGTCATCAATCGTATATTTACGTTCAACCAGATTCGCTACCGTCTGCTCTACAGCCGCCGGCAAATTACTGTTTATTTCCATGCTTCGGTTCTCCCGTCCACCTACTGTCATTACGATAGCAAGTGTCAATACTCCAATTATTGCACTTGTAATCACTAAAACTATATTTTTCATACCACATCACCTGCTCACCGGTATCCGGATATCACATTCCGTCTTCCGGTTTCCCGCATCTCTCGTTACCACGCGCACCTTATAGATTCCCGGTGCAGAAAAATTTAAGCTATTGCCAGCCTCATTATAAATTCCATTCAGATCCATTTCTGCACCTCTCCAGTCTTCCACTCTTATAATCAAAAAAGGAAGTCCCACGCCGTCCCAGGCGGATGCTGCTATGTAATCCGCGGCTCTGTTTTCGCCCAACGCCATCGGTTCGGCTGCAATGTATTCGATCACCGGATTTCCTTTCTGTGCCTCTGCCTCGTAAGTAGCATAATCCTGATACGCGTTATAGTCGGTGTCCCAAACGGCAATCTGTGCCCCTGTGATCTCCAGAATGCCACAATGTCCCGCATCATCTGTCACGGTGCCAAAGAGATAAGCGATCAAAAATCCCATTGCCAGCAGATCCAGCAGAAATCTGCCATACTCATCCAATATTTTTTCCATAACAGTCTCCTCATTATCCGCATATCGTTGACAGATAGTTGACAACAATATTATAAATAGCGCCTCCTGACTGCATGCTGGATACAAAAAGCTTCAGCACTGGAAGTGCTGTCATCGCCAAAAAGGCACTGCCAAAATATTCTACAATTTTCTCCATAGCTGTTTCCCTCCGGTCAACTAAAAAGCCGTAATAAACAGATATACATTTGCTACAAGCTTATAAGCTGCCAGACCTCCCACTATAGCCAGCAGACCAAGTCCAAGTTCTTCTACTACAATCTTCATAATTTCTTTCTCCTTGCTGTTCTATCGTGCAATGCCGCGCGTAGTCCGTGTGCCGGAGACTCCAAAAAACGGCAGATTGTACTCATATGTCAGGATAACTTCTGCGGTATTGAGATCTCCTAACGCATCATATGTGCAGTCCGATACCGTCAGCTGATACCCTTCTGCCTCCGCCTGTGAAGTACATGCAGCAATGACGGATGGATTGAAATTACTGTTCTCAATCTCCGCGATCACATCCGCTTTATATTCCTTTGCAGCCGCTATCTGACCACTGACAGAGATAACCGACACACTGCCATACAATCCTGCCATAAGAGTAAACAAGATGCTAAACGCTTCTATCACATATTTCATATAGATCAGACACCTCCCATATTGCCAAGCATTGACATCATGTACACAGAGCCAAGCGTAAGGTCAATCAATAACTTCACCGTTGCTCCAAACACCGGATATAAAAATACCATCTGCATTTTAAAACGGCTGCTCTCATCCTGCCGCTGATCCGAAAGCTGCTGCATTTCCTGTACTCTTTGCAGCATGTTAGTGATCTGCAGATTTGCATTTCCCGTTCCTGCTTCCGCAATGGAATGCAGCATTTTCATAAGACTTTGTGCTTCCGGCACATCGTAATCCTTCCAGAAATCCGTATAAGCTGCCAGGCTCTCTGGATGCTCCGACAAGCGCTCCTGTAAAAGCTGCAGTTCCGGTCGTAATATCTCCGGTGCCGATTGCATTGATTTTGCAATCGATACCTGTACGTTATTATGCTGCAACAGCAAAGCCATCTGAATCATCCACTGCGGCATTGCTGCGTACAAAGCATTTGTTACATCCTCTTTCGCCAGTTTTCTGATCATCCGGTGCTGAAACAAACATATCATTCCCACAACCAACAGCAGCAAGGCAATCCCTCTCCTGTGCATGAGAAAAACGATCACGGCTGCTATCAAAAACGGAGATGCCCACAGGAGACTTTTCTTTTTTTCAGTCATAGCATCATAATCGCGGATTTTATCATAGCAGTGCAGCAGATATTCCGCATCTTTTATCTCCCCGCTTTGGAGCCAATCAGATGACATACTCCGAAAACTCCTGGCAAGTACCCACAATTCCCATAATAAGAAGACAAATGATGTTAACTGAATCAATGGCAGTTTCATAATACTTGTACTTACCGCCACCGATGGAAATAAATCCCTCATGCCATCTATAACATACAATGCAATGGCACATAAGGCAGTAGCTACGATGATGGATATTATATTATCTGTGTGCTGCTGCTTTTTCTGTGCCTGCAGCTTGTACCCCCGTCTCTTCCATACCTCCAGATCCTCCAGCAGCAATATGATTGATCCATCTACATTTCCGCCATGCTGATCAATACTCAGCAGTGTGTCGTGTACTGTATGTATCTTAACGCATTCGTAAGCTTCCTCAATGATAGCAAGTCCTTCAGCTGTAAATCCTCTTTCTGTACTGCTGACACCTGTTTCAATGTAAGCGATTGCCCGATCAATGTGTTCTCGCATCTGCCCCGAGTCAAATATCATCGCTGTTTCTTTTAATGCAGATAGAACTTTTCCCTCTTTCTGATATGCATACAGCATCTGCTCTAAGTATGTTGTTACGTCTCCAAAGCGTTTTTGCTCATACATACGCTTGTACATGGTTAAAACAAAAATCGGCAGCATTACAACCACTGCAATCACTGTTACGGCAAAATATACAGCATTCAGGTGGAATACCACACCGATCGCACCCATGCCAAGCAAAGAACACACAATCAGTGATAAATGCGTTTTCCAGCTAAAATTGTAACCGTAGACGTGCACCTCTTTTGCTAAATTTCGGGGATCCATCAATCCAATTCTCCATAAATGCTTTTTCTGTTTCATATCACATTCCTCTCTTTATAAATGGATCCAGATCACACCAGAAAAATTCATCAATTCCGGCTAATTTCAGGCGTTTGGCGATATCTGCAGGTATCTTCCGGCTGATAATCTCTCCATCCTCCACTAACATATAAACACGGTTTTTGTGCTCTTCTCTCACATAAAAACACATCTGATCGATGTAACGCCTGATACCACCGTCTGCTTCTTTTTCCCTGCGGATCAATACCCCGACATTTACATAGCGGTAAATCCGGTTTTCCAGTCGACTTGCATCGTTCACATCATTCATCATGTTTTCGATCCGGTCTGGCAGCTTACGCAAATCATCCAAATGAATGGTTGTTATCCCATTAACACCGGTACTCCACTGCTCTATCAAGGATGTTACCTCCACCGACCGCGCCTCCGACAATACCAGCCACATCGGGTTCTGACGCAAACATGCTTTAATTGCATCCGTATAGGAAAAGTCTTCTCCAACACGAAGCTCTACCGCATCTGCATCCGGGTTGATTTCCGAATAGTGAATTTCCAGAGAGTCCTCAATCGTGATCACACGCTTTTCCAGAGGAATAAACTGCATCAGAAACTTTACAAACTCTGTTTTTCCAGAACCCGGTTCCCCTCCGATCACAAAGTTCATGCCCGCCGTTACACAGTTAATCAGCAGCATTAAAATATCTGTCGGGCAATACTTATCTTTTATCATCCCAGATATCGTATTACGGATTACCGGCGGGGATTTGCGGATACAAACACTGATTCCAGTGGTGGCTGCCGAGTCGTGGATGATGCTGATTCGTAGTTCTTTTGTGTCAGCCTCCAGGATCTTATTGGCATTGTTAAACGGCTTGTTTACACAATTCCCAATATTATGTGCAAATGCAATTAAAAAATCATCGGTGATTTTCTCATCCACCTTATGTCTGCCTGTATGCAGATTTGTAATCCATAATGCCCGACCATTAAAATCAATGTCTGTCACATCAGGATCATCTACGTATTTCCAAAACACACCGAACTGTTCCGGTGTCGGATCATATATTACTTCACTCATTTTCAATCTCCTGTTCTTTTTTCATTCTGTATATCAGCCACATCATGCAGCTGATATACAGATGGAACCCTGTCATAATCATGTGCCAGCTAATGCACTCATGCGCCCAAAAAATCCTGTAAGTGCTTCTTTAAATGCGGTTGCAACATAACCATCAGATGTCAGTGCTGCAACAAGAATCGCTCCCAGTGCCAGCAAAACAATAATTACCAGAATAGCATTTCCATAATGCTTCATTACCTGCTCCATGGGTCTCACCTCCTTTCCATGCTGTTCATTTACAAAATCATATTTCCAAATCCCATTTCTGCCCGCATTTCCTGCAGCATTTCCTGTCTTGCAAAACTCTCTCCCTGCCTGGATATTCCTGTCTCTTCTGCTACAGTTTCCGAACGCACATTTTCTACATTCCTACTGTGTTCAAGTTCTCTGTAGTTTTCTAACAGATAATCGGATATCTTCTCTGCTGTTCTGCAAGAATCGAACAAAGCGTCCGGCTCCTTCTTTAGTACCGCCAGCCAGCTTTTTACATAATTAGCATGATCTTTAATAATCTCACTCTCTGGCTCGATAGAAATATTAAAGTCATTCTCCAGAAATAGTGACGTCAGCTCTGCATTCAGTTCCTCCTTCGCATATTCCGGTGTTCCAAATGCGTTCAAAAGTGGACGATTTAAGCGGCTCTCATGCCCCGTTGAATGTGCCATCTCATGCAACAGCACCCCCAGTCTCGTCTCATTATTTTTAAATGCCGCTTTCGGAGGCAAATGAATTTTATCCTCTACAGCCGAATAATAGGCAGAATCCTGATTTTCATAGCAAACGGGGCATTTACTCGATTTTTCAAACTTATCTGCATAGTCAGAGTATTGATCTTCTGTAATCTGCTCCTTCACATATTCCGGCACTCCTATGATCTGTTCTGCATTAAAAACCCTGAAGTAATTCACAATCGGCTTTTTATACATTAACTTTTTCATCTGAGGCTGTCCGTCCGCACCAATGACCTGCTCTCCATTCTCGTCAAGGCATGGAACTTCTTTATAATAAATCCACTTCTCCAGAAGTACGCTCTTTGCTCCGGCTTTAATCCGATATCCTGCATCCTTCGCCTGTTTATAAGTCATCCAACGAGGATCTTCATATCCATGCTCCAGCGATGCAAACATGAGACGAAATCTGTTGATACCGTTATAAACAGCTTCTGATTCCGAATTATACGGCCGCCCCGTTTTCATGCTGTTCCATGCAGCCCGTGTACTCGCATAGCCCTTTTCCATCTGTGCAATCAGTTTATCGACAATCTCCTGTCGGCTTTCCATTACAATCTCATGTGCGCTTGCTCCCATCTAATCTCCTCCTGCTCTCACTTATTCTCCCGATTCCATTCTGACCTGACCGTATCTTTAAACTGCTCCCGCATAACCGGAGTAGCAAGTGTAATCGCCCCAACAACCGCCAGCACGATCAAAATTGTCACAATCACAGACAATGTTAAATTGGCGACTACCTGATACAGACTTCGATGTCGCCTGACAGGTACAATTTCATCCGGTTGTTCCTTGGCAAACTGATTATCATGCAAATATTTTTTGTATAAAATTAACGGTTGTTCTGTTTTTTTCTTCATTTCTGTCCTCGCAATTACATCTTGAAGGGAACCCGGTTCCCTTCACCTTCCTGCTTTTTGTGCAGCAATTTTTTTAATATTCCAGTTTTTTCCTTGACATCCGCTTCTTCCGGAAGAATTTCTGCAAAAATATGCGCTGCATCAGAGAAGTCTGCCTGCTCAAACGGTCGCTCTGTGTATGTCAAAAAATGTACATTATCAAGGGTTCCCATTCCATCGCGTATCGCTTCCTGCTCCGATGTTGGCACGAAATTAAAGCAAAACACATATTTTGCCAGGACATCTCTGGATGCCAGGGGAAATATTCTGTTTGTATCCTCCATTTCCCACGGACGTGCTCCTGCAATCAGCAGCCGATCCTCACATCGCTCAAATGCGTCCTTATTTTCTTCTGTCAGGCAGCCAAAATCCATCAATATCACGTTATAAGGATGTTCCTGTACCATCTGGATTTTTTCATCATTGGCGTCCGTATAGTAATCGATACCATTTAACGTATAATAACCATCCTCATATGTTTTCTCATCAAAAGCGCTGCATATCGTTTCAAATGCTCCAGAATTGTTTTTTTCAACCAATGCCACCATATATCCCTTTTGTCTGAAAAAGTTTGCCAGGACAATGGCATTATGTGTTACACCGATATTTTCGCAAGTCCCTGCTATCCCGATCATGCGTTTCATTACCGTTTTTCGCGTATGTTTCACGCTAATCTTTTCCGGCACACTATCCTTGTACTTTGCTGCATCCCGGTATGACATACCTTTTTTTATGCAGTACACAAGTTCATCCTGCAAAATCTTATAATCATCCGTTGTAATGATATTCAAGATACCCATCTCAAAGCATTTCTTAAGGAACGGAGAACCTGGCTTATAGTCCGGTGCAAAAATAATAATGCGGATGCCATCATACATTGTCCGGATCATTTCAAACGCCGCGAGCAATTCCTCGTCAGTGTTCAGCACTGCGGTGCAATCAATCACGAGTTGATCCATCCCCTGCAATGATGCTATATTCTGTTTGATATATTTATAAAAATCCTGATGATCCTCCACGTGCGGATCAACAATCATCTCATCCATCGACTCAATCGTGTCATGTATTACCTGATTAAATGTACTCCCGGTAAAATAGATCGTCATAGCATTCTATCCTTTCTGTCTGTTTCAATTCTTCACAATACAATAGGACAGGTGCTTCTCTTCCCCATCGTATTCAATTAACAATTCATCTGCATAACCGTCCATGTTACACTGTATGGTTATGTTCTGTCCGTCTTCCGTGTAGTTATTGATATATAATTCTGTAACATCTCCATAGCCACTGCGTTCCAGGTATGTCTGTATATTTACTGCCAGTTCTGCCTGTGCCTGCAGTGGCAGATTCCCTGCATCCAGTTCCGCAGTATTTTCAAAATATACATACACATCTTTTTTCTCCCCATTAAACGTATCGCTCTCGGATAGGTTTTCCTCATCCGGAAGCTCTGTCGTCATGGAATAATCATGCTTGTCTCTTACCATCGCCTGTTCCTCCATTTGCTGTTCTGCTTGCTGTTCTGTCTGCAGGTCTGTATTTCTTACCTTGTTCGTGCCGACATCCCGAAAAAATGTCATATACACGCCCAATACAATCATTCCGATCGACACTGCAAGTTTTAACATTTTTTTACTGTTTCTGTTCATGCTCACTCCCTATTCAAAAACCCACATTGCTTTTGATTCTCTCAAAATGAGGCTGACCGCAAACGCTTGATTGATATGCTGTTTACTGCTGTTATCATTCGGATCGTTTACCTTAATTTTTCCATCATCAGTAATACCGGTAAGCACTATAAAATGTCCTCCACGCGTAAATGTTCCCGGTCCCATACTTGCCACAACCAGCTTCCCCTGAGACAACGCTTCCCGCATCTGCTCTGCATCCTTTCCGATTCCCCTGCAGGAAACACCCCATTGTGCAGCTGCCGGTGCAAAAATGCTCCAGGATGTTCCTGATCCATTTACATAATAACGGTTTCCAGCCCATGCAACGATGTCCGATGGATAAATGGTTTCCCCTCGCATGTACGAAAAAACCATTGCCAGGCACGTCGGACAGCAGCCATTTTTCCGGATGGTTCCATTGCCGTAGCATATCCCGCCCCATGCGGGATCATATTGCAAATACAATGGCACGGCTGCCAGATTGGCATCAAACACACGGTCTATCCCATCTGCTCCATCCACTTCACTTTCCGAGACATCAAAATATTCGCTATAGGCATTACAAGCGAATTTATATCTTGTCTGCTCCGTTTCTGTCGGAAAATATAATTCTGCAATCTGATTGATCGTAAGAATCTTATTCTCTACAATCCAGTTATTGTCTCCCACATTTGATGATGTTACCGTACAGATACTATGTAAAAAATTCTTTGTGACTTCCTCATTGATATATCCTGTTGCTGTATCTATTGCACCATCCGTCTGCAATAAATAGGCAATGATAACACTTTCAGATATATAATGCCTTTTTTTCGTTATGCCCGGCTCATCTCTTACGGTCTGTGTTCTTCCCTGATCGTCTATAATGTCATAAACATACGTGCTATACTGCTGAATATCGCTTTCTGCTGCATCCAGCTGTGCATCTATTTCCTCATAGAACGGGTTTGTCACTGCATGTATCGATTGATAAATTACGGAATTGGCACCATCAAAGGAATCCGGCGATTGCAGAAGACCATCCGGAGAAAATGCGCTCATCACTTGCACATACACCATTAGGATTAAAATGACTGGTGCCAACAGTATTCCTAGCAAGACTGTCAAAACCTTACCAATGTTGTTCTTATTCTGTGCTGCAAGCGCCGCCACTTTCATCATTGTCACAGCTTCCATTTTACCGCCCTCCGGCTTTGCCCATCATCGAAAGAAACTCATCCGAAACATCCACTTTTAAACGTAATCTGGTATTTCCCGCAAAAAAAATCCCCTGGCTGCGGTTCTTCTCCTGCAACATGTTTACTTCCTGCTCAGACAGATTAAATATCTTTGCTGCCTCTTCCAGATTCTTTCCATCACAACCCATCACAAATTTATAACAAGCATTATCAATAATTGCCTGTCCATATCTTTTTACTGCCGGATCAAGCAGATCCACCACTGAATGTGTGATAAACCATAGTGCCCCTTCATATTTTCTTAACCGCTTGCTGTAATTTCTGAGGTATTTCATGATATCCGGATACTCCGGATCAATAACTGTATACCCTTCGTCTACCGCGAAAATTACCTTTTGACTGCGATCTTTACTCAGTTCTGTCCACGCCCATGATAATATATTGTAAAACTGTGCCCGCTTAGTATTTTCCGCTGCATCCAATAATGACGATACAAGCAAATCTACAAAATCTGCTTTTGCCTCCAAAGTCGTATATCCGTTCCACAGCTTACTGTCCGCTCCTTCTGCCATACTAAAAAGCATATCCTCAAGTTTCTCGTAATTATCTTTGCGATAATTCGACAAATCACCAGCTTCATCTTTTTTTCGCCGTGCAATCACATAGTCTCTCAGATCCTTTGGCAACGGCCATTTGTCATTAGGAACCGTACTAACATCCGTCTCCCATGTAATCCCAAACTTTTGATACAGCTCGATCAGACACTGCTCCAGCAATGCACTAATTCCGACTGAAAAATTTTCCTTACCAAAATACAACCGAAAAAAAACCTTCAGCTGCTGGAGATACAGAGCAAGATCCGATTCTGTGTTTTCCGTTCCGGTATCAAACGCAAGATAGTCCTCCATGTTTTCCCCTGCCTCCAGTTCCTCCGGGCGGACAACAGCCGTTTTTCGCGCCTGCAGCGGATTGATTCTTCCTTTCTCTCCTCCTCCACAGTCAATCACATCACCCTTGATATCCGGGTGTGTAGCTACCCCCACATACTCCACTTCCGGATCAAATATGATGATCTTCGTTCCAAAAAAAGCATACTCAAGCAAAAGCAAATCTTTTAGGGTAGTAGATTTTCCCATACCAGGCGGTCCAAATATCGCCCAGTTAGAGTTAATGCGATCTTTGCCACGAAGCCACATATTGAGGATTACAAGCCGGTTATTCGTAGTTTTTCCGAGGTAATATCCATCTGGATCATTCAGTCCAGGATTCGCCATCGGAAAGCCTCCCAGAAACGATGATATCGGCATATTGCGCATTCCAATCCGCGATACCTCCTCAATCGGAATACCATAAGGTGCTATTGCCTTTAATCCAAGCTGCTGTCTGCTCTTTAAAAGTCTGATGCTGCATCCCTGTACCGCAACCTTGCTTGATACTCTTTTGATACGATCTTCCAACTGCTTTTGTGTCCCCGCTTGTACATGTAATATAATAGTCACATATCCAACCGGTTCCTCTTCCACCGCCAGACGATGCACAAGCTTTTTCAGATCTTCCTGTGCCTTCTTATTCCTGGCAATATCACTTTCATTCTTAAGCGTCCCTTCATTCCCTTTCAGTTCACCAATCCGCTTATCATAAATAGATATCAAACGATCCGGATCTGTGTAATGAAACTCTACCGTTGTACTCGTTCCCTCCAGGTTACAAAGCTTCGCCAGCCATCCATAGTCATTGCGATCCGGATATCTGGATATAATATATATTCTCCCTACGTTTTCCCCCAATGACGTCTGCATCTTGTCAAAGTCGATTCCTGGCGGTGATATAATGTTTAAAATATTGTCATTGACTTCAACAACATTTTCCTGTTTTTCCTGATTTTTCTCTTTTTTCTTTCCTATCATCTTTTTATCTTTTCCTCATTCAAAGCTGTAGAATGGATGAGAAACGTGCCGTTTCATCCATCGGCTCCATTGACGCGTGCAGACTGTTTCCATACAAATTACAAAGTTTCACAATATCCTGTTCTCCCATAATTTCACACTTAATTCCAACAGATTTATAGATCGCCTCAAATTGCGATATTCGTTCCGCCAATCTTTCTTCTACTTTCTTTCTCCCTGCAGCTGTACTATGTGCCCAGATTTTAATATAATGCTGATGCTCATAATTCTCCCCTGCAGATATCAGGCGCTGGCTCTGATTCATCATTATCGTAAGCAGATGCCGCCGACCGAGGTCTATTTCTGATCCATGCCGTTCCTTAAGACTTTGTCTGTATTTGTCCATATCAACTTCCCGCGGAAGTGTAGTATAAACAAAGTCCTTTCGATCTGCCTTAAACTGAGCAGCCAGCTTATTGCTCAATGCCCTTCTCTCTGCCTGATTCATAAGTTCTATGTTAAAAAAATAAATGCGCAAGTACGCTAGAATCACACCGTCTTTGCGGTACAAAAAATTTCCTTTTACATCTGCTGCATCCACAAAGTCCCTTACGGACATCTTATTTTCTTGTGTTGTATCTGACATCATATGTAATCTCCTTATCCCAGGTATCTACATATTCATATAGATAATTTTTCTGTGTCTTTTGATAAAGTATAGCAATCCATATTTTATTAAATATATTTTCCGTGAACCGATCACGGCGCCATAACGTTATAGCCACAATGGCTACAGCAAAAATGACTGCAACGGCAATCATCGAATTATGCGTGCGATGATATACCGATAACGCCACCACAGACCCAATCACAACACATATCCCGATTGCCAATATGTCATACATGGTAAAGCCCATAATCAGATACTCTACCGGCAAACAGTTTTCCGGTATCACAAGTTCTTTCTCATTTTTCTCCATACAATCTCCTTACTGATAAAATTGCCGAAAAAATGTAACCAGCCCCTCAATCGTTACCGCGATCACGGCTGCTGCTATTCTCTTTTTCACCTTTTTTATCGCACCCTTTAGTCCAAGGTCTTCATCCGACATTGCTGCATAGATATCTCTTCCCGTCCGCCCCACTAAAAAAGCTGCAACCAATCCGATCAGCCACATGCCGATACTGTAAATATCGTAAACAGATTGATAACCTCCCATTATGCCACCATTCCTTTCATTGCGGCTGTCTGCACAAGCATCCGGATTCCACTGTGTGCTGCATTGCTGACACCAGAGGTATACAAATACTTTTCTATGGTTTTTGGTCCCCTGATTGCCATTATCAAAAAGACAATTGTTCCAATCCAATAAAGAGATGTCTCTCCCGAAGATCCCGTCGCTGCAGTAGCATAACTTTTCATTGCGATTGTAAAAAACAGGATTTGGAAGCTATAAGTAATCGCTGCAAACATATATGCCATTTTGAAGTTGTTCCACCGTTCCCTGCTATTTGTCAGCATATCCAGGCAAAAAAACGGAAAAAACAGCATCAAGGCTACAAGCTCTGCGCCACGCATCCCTGCAACCACCGAAAAAATAACCGTTCCAATCGTAATAAACCCGACTAACAGCATATAAGCACTATAACTTCTTCCTGCTGCCGCACTGTCCATCCCCAGCAATCCGGTTGTTGTATCACTATATCCTGCCGCATTTGCACTCCCAACAAGATCGGTTGTAAAATGTTTTGAAAAATTCAACAAAAAGTTGAATATCCAGTTTCCATTTAGAATAAATGCCTCTGTCTGCGCAATACGTACCAGCAGATTAAACGGATCCTCTTCTGCATCATAATCCGTTTCCAGAAAATATCCGGCAATGATATTTTTTACTACACATACGCTAATAAGCGTTGTAGCAAGCGAAACGGTAAACCGTTCAGCATTTATCACATAAACATTCTCTGTTGCTACCTGGATGATCCAATAAAAGATGTTATTTACCACATCTCCAAATACATCCAGGAAACCACCTATAACATCTGCAAGAACTGCACAGAAATTTTCTGTAAGCCAATTCATTACCATTGATGACATATCTTATGCTCCATATTTTGCAAGAATAAATGTTATGGTACTGCCAAGAGTAGCAATTACCACAGCAGCAATTAAAATCTCTGTTGCTTCTTTCTTATATTTAGGTTTTTCTTCCGGCTGCGCATTCATATACTTATAAATTGCCACTGATCCCTTATATATGGTAAATGCCGACACAAAACTCGTGCATATACCTGCAGCCCACGCAAGCAATGTTCTCGTCCCTGTTACAATAGTCGGCTCGGACGCGTAAGCAGATGTACTAACAAGCAGCATTCCCATTAACAATATGCCTGCCCGCCGGATCTGCTGGATACATTTTAACCATCTGTTTTCTCTCTTACCGTTTTTCTTACTTTTCATGTTACGTTTCCTCTCTTTCATTTTTATGTCAGAAATGACACCTTTTCCTCTTCCAGTGTCTCCGCTGTCTGCTGTTTACCTGTCTTATATTTTTCCCATATGCTCCACAACTTCGGTGCATTGATCTCATGTGCCGGTCTGTCTTCTATTCTCTTCAAATACAATTTCTTATTATGATTTTTATCCCCCATACCAAATTCTGCATTCGCATAATATTCAGATATATCCGGCAGGTTTGCGATAAATTTCTTTCCTCCATAGAGTACCAGCGCATCCGGCTTTTCGATGGCTGATATTTCATCGGGAAACATCAATGGGCGTCCTCCTAACGACGATGAGGTTCCGGCAGAATAGCTGCCGGTTCGACCGTCGTTTACATTTGCGGATGCTGCAGGCATATGCACCGTATAATTTCCAAGCTGCTTGCTCAACTCTGATGCGGTAGACGGATCTGTCACCTTTAGCACTACTGTCAGCTGACAGTTTGTCCGGATATTCCGCCATTCCTCTTTATATTTATGCTCAAGCTGCTGATAGTCCTGTATTACCAGTTCAAAAAATATGTTTCTACCCGCTCCGGCAGAAAGCATCGTACCCAGATCCGGAATTTTAGGGAAATTCCCGATTTCCTCTGTCCGGAATATAAAACGCCGATCCAGCTCGCCGCCTTTTCGGATGGCTATTTCTACGAATTTCTCGTAAAGCTGCTTTAACAGCAGCGCACCGATCGGATGATATGTCGTCTTTTCATCCGGCAGAATAATATAAGTAATGACCTTCTTGTCATCAATATCATCTAATATCCAGTCGGACTGACTGGTTATATCTGCTACATTCCAATCTGTATAAAGCCGTAATGTTGCCAGAGCAGATGTGAAAAAGCTGCTTCTAGTCCGGAATGGTGCTATTTGTGCAACCTGAAACGCACCGCGCGCTGGATGGTTCTCTGGCAGATTTTTCAGATATCCTGTTATGGGCATTTCTCCAGTCTCGCGATCCGGTTCACACATATATGCCAGAAAATAATATACATTGGTCAGATTCTTATACCCTTCCGGTGCATCCTGCGCAATAATCAGGATAGCAGCTGCAATCGTAGCACACTGACCATCCGTCCAGATCCGTTCCCCCTGCGGCTCTCCAACAAGTACCGTCACTATATCCCAAGCCTTGTTTACTGCCTCAGATATTTTTTTCGCCGCAAGCAGCCTCACAATTTCATCCAGATTATTAAAGTGCTGTGATCTGGTTGGATTTCTGAAATCTAATACTCTTATTTCATAATCCTTTTTTCGTGCAAAATCCGATGTGTACGCGTATATTTCACCTTTAACATCCGGGATAAACAGATTGATCCCCAACAGCAAATTAAGCCAGGTCGCGGTCAATAGCAGACGCCGCGTCTTTCCGGATCGTGTAGCACCAATTATGATCGCATTTGCGGCATCTACCAGGCATCTTATGTATTCCGTATTCCCCACCTTCCGGAAATCAACAATCAGCCCTACGCTCTCTGCTAATCCCTTCAAATGTCCACCTCCATCGTAAGTAAGCACCGGGAAACAAGTGTCCAGCTCCTCTTTTGTCATAAAATGCGCCGTCCCATACTGTCCATTTCCGGCTACAACCGGGATGTGAATTCCTCTGGCAATTTCAATCGTGTCCGTCTGCGCAATTTCGATATGTAACCGAGTCGCCCAGGATAGCAAACCACAGCCGATCAGCAACAGGGCAAGCATTGTCAGTATCTGTCTGTCATGATCCGTCATCAATTTTTTTACACAATGCACATAATTCATATCTGGTGCAAAATGTCCAAAGTCTACAAAGATGCTATTCAGTGCTGCAATAACTAATTCTCCGATCAGTGGGGAAGCACAAATCAATATGCATATGCCAACAACAAATTTGATTATCTTTGACCTTTTCCGTTTCTGACTTTCGATCATCTGAATGGCAATTCCGCCAGCTCCTCTTCTGTCATCTGCATAAATTCTTCTTTACTCTGATCTGCTTCCTGCCCCGTTTTCTTTTTATCGAGCATCTCGATTGTTTCGATGACAAGATTCATTCCGTAGACAGTTTTTCCCTCTTTATCTTTGTAATTGTTATTGCGTTCCGGTCCGGTTATCAGCAAATGAATGCCCTTTTTCACATACTTCTCAACAAAGTCTGCTTTCTTTCCAAATGCCACGCACCGGAAAAAATCCGCTTCATTATCATGCATATGATTACTTGCCAACGTAAATTTTGCCACCATCTTTTTTTCTCCGTCTTTATCGAAGTACGATATTTCCGGATCAGCAGTCGGTCTTCCTGTTAATACATGTTTATTCATACAATCTCCTTTCGTCTTTCAAAACCGGACAAAATGGTTATTCTGTCCGGTTTTACATATGAAGTTATTTCTACATACAGCGTTTCGTTATATGTTAGAAATATACTACAGATAAGGAGATCAAAAATGAACAACACCGAATCCATCAAATACCTTTATCCGCACGAAAAAACAGCCCTGTTCCGTGCATTAGAGGCAGATCAATCTGCTCATTGTCTACGGAACAGAGCCATATTTTATCTTGCAGAATACTGTGGCATGAGAGCCAGCGAAGTAGGTCTTGTCAGGCTTTCTGATATCAACCTTCCCGCTAAAGAGATACATGTGCATCGCCTAAAAAAGAGTAATTGCAACACCCTGCGGATCATCGACGCAAATGTATTTGATGCTTTACGAATCTATTATATTCAGATGCTGCAACTGACATCCTCAAACCCAAACCAGATTCTTTTTCCCTCTCAAAAAGGAACTCCGATATCGCGCAAAACACTGGACGAACTAATGAAAAAATATTGTCAGATCGCCGGTCTTCCGGATGAGAAAGCTCATTTTCATGCTCTTAAGCACACCCGCGCAATTACCCTGGCAGAAGCCGGCGCAGATACCAAAGAAATCCAATACTGGCTTGGTCATAAATCCATTAAGAACACAGAAATTTATTATCAATTTACAACCAGCCAATACGAAGCGCTTTATCGTAAATTAGAAAAAAAATAAATTTTTTCCATTATAAAAAGCAGGATATACCTGTGATATCCTGCTTTTTAATAATGCAGTTCAATCAGATATCTCTATTCTGATCTGAATGCAGTTGTTTTTCTCTCAACGCCTGTCTGGAATGGCTCTGTTGATTATTATAATACGTCTGCTGTCGGTTCATAGTTTCTAATCCTGACAACACACTTTTTGTAAGACAATATGCAACATTAAGCCCTCCTGCATCTAATATATTCTGTGCATACTCGCTTCCATCAGCTATCGCTGCCTGTAAATATTGCTCTCCACGTTCTTTGTCTTTTAAAACGCCTTTTCCAAAATAATAAGCTATTCCTAATTTAATTTCTGCATCTGAGTTATGTCGCAATGCTGCCTTTTCCAAAAGTTGAATACCTTTCTGCAGATTACAGCTTTCCGGCATTGTCTCATCCATATAAATACATCCCAGACGATAATCTGCATATGCGTTTCCCTCTGAATTCTCAGATGCCTTTTCTAAATACCTAATCGCCTTTTCTGCGTCACAGTGCTCCAGATCATCTTTGTTCATATAGATACATCCCAGGCGATAGGCTGCATAGACATTTCCTTCTGGACTATCTGATGCTTTTTCTAAATATCTGATTGCTTTCTCTATGTCACAGTGTTCCGGATCCTCCTTGTCCATATAGATGCATCCCAGGCGGTAGACTGCATATGCATTTCCCTCTGGATTCTCAGATACCTTTTCTAAATATTTAATTGCTTTCCCCGCATCGTAGTGTATCTCATCCTCTTTATCCATATAGATACATCCCAGGCGGTAAGCTGCATAGGCATTCCCCTCCGGACCATCTGATGCTTTTTCTAAATATCTGATTGCTTTCTCTGCATCATAGTGCTCCGGATCCTCTTTGTCCATATAGATACATCCCAGGCGGTAAGCTGCATAGGCATTCCCCTCCGGACCATCTGATGCTTTTTCTAAATACCTGATCGCTTTCTCTGCATCATAATGCTCCGGATCCTCCTTGTCCATATAGATGCATCCCAGGCGGTAGACTGCATATGCATTTCCCTCTGGATTCTCAGATACCTTTTCTAAATATTTAATTGCTTTCCCCGCATCGTAGTGTATCTCATCCTCTTTATCCATATAGATACATCCCAGGCGGTAAGCTGCATAGGCATTCCCCTCCGGACCATCTGATGCTTTTCCTAAATACTTGATTGCTTTCCCTGTATCATAGTGCTCCGGATTCTCTTTGTCCATATAGATGCATCCCAGGCAATAAGCTGCATAGGCATTCCCCTCCGGACTATCTAATGCTTTTTCTAAATACCTGATTGCCTTCTCTATGTCACAGTGCTCTGGATCCTCTTTGTTCATATAGATACATCCCAGGCGATAGGCTGCATAGGCATTTCCTTCTGGACTATCTGATGCTTTTTCTAAATATTTGACTGCTTTACCTGCATCGTAGTGCTCCGGATTCTCTTTGTCCATATAGATGCATCCCAGGCGGTAAGCTGCATAGACATTTCCCTCTGGATTCTCAACTGCCTTTTCTAAATATCTGATCGCTTTCTCTATGTCACAGTGTTCCGGATTCTCTTTGTCCATATAGATGCATCCCAGGCGGTAAGCCGCATAGACATTTCCTTCCGGACTATCTGATGCTTTTTCTAAATACTTGATCGCTTTCCCTGCATCATAGTGCTCCGGATCCTCTTTATCCATATAGATACATCCCAGACGATAAGCTGCATAGACATTTCCCTCTGGATTCTCAACTGCCTTTTCTAAATATCTGATCGCTTTCCCTGCATCATAGTGCTCCGGGTCCTCCTTGTCCATATAGATGCATCCCAGGCGGTAAGCCGCATAGACATTTCCCTCTGGATTTTCAACTGCCTTTTCTAAATATCTGATCGCTTTCTCTATGTCACAATGCTCCGGATCCTCTTTGTCCATATAGATACATCCCAGGCGGTAAGCTGCATAGACATTTCCCTCTGGATTCTCAACTGCCTTTTCTAAATATCTGATCGCTTTCCCTGCATCATAGTGCTCCGGGTCCTCCTTGTCCATATAGATACATCCCAGACGATAAGCTGCATAGGCATTTTCTTCCGGTCTGTCAGCCAATTTTGTAAAATACTTGATCTTTTCCACGATATCATTACGTTGTTTCATGGAGGGAACCCGGTTCCCTCCATCTGATAACTCCTGACTGTCCAAGGGAACCCGGTTCCCTCCATCCGATAACTCCTGACTATCCAAGGGAATCCGGTTCCCTCCATCTGATAGTTCCTGGCTATCCAAGGGAACCCGGTTCCCTCCATCCAATAACACCCGACTGTCCAAGGGAACCCGGTTCCCTCCATCTGATAACGCTTGGCTATCCAAGGGAACCCGGTTCCCTTCTTCCATACAAATTAAATTATGAACTTCCTCTAAGATTTTATTGCTTAACCTTCTTCGGACATCCCTTTCCGCTTTTATGCCTTCTACCTTTATCTTACTTTTTGTTTTTCCCAGTAACCTTTGTCCCTCCTCCACTTTTTGTAAATAACACTGCAGTGATGCTTTCATATCACTTTTGTCCAAGATCCGATCAAGCACTCTATCCACCTGCTCTTTTACCGCTGGTGTCATATATTGATACTTAAAGCTTCCCCTTCCTGGCAGATCTACTACCAGCTTTTGCACCTCATCTGCTATACTTTTCAAATATTCTTTTGATGGTCTTGATGGCAGACGTTCATATTCTACTCCCGGTGCATATGCAATATCTTTTAGCACAGCCTCTGTTTCTGTCAACAAATATTGGCGCTCCGTGTTTCTGACTGCATATATGGCTTCCAGTTCTTCTTTACAGGCTTGTTTTACTGCACGCTCGTAAGTATCACCAAACATCTGCTCCTCAAGATAAATTCTTATCTTTTGCTGCGTTGCCGTATGTATAAACGGACTTTTTATTTTATCCTTATTATCCCATAACATATAATGTACATGTGGATGCGATTCTTCGGCATGAAAAGCCGCTACCCACGTATGATCCGTTACACTTACCCCCAGCTTTTCAGCGATATCAGGCATTACCTTTTGTAAATACTGATTCCACGCTTCCGCATTTCGATACCCCAATACTTCCGCATCCTTTTCTCCCAATGATATGATTCCACGATATATTATTTTTCCTTCTTGAGACTTTTTATATATTTGACTTGATACCTCCTTCAAATCGTCTGTATCTATATTGCCAAACAATCCATGACTTCGCGGACGTCTCGCAATATACTCAACATAATCACTGTTACTTGTCTCCCTGTATATCAATTCTTCATTTATTTCAACTTGATTCGTGACATTTAATAAAGCATTTATGGAATTTACATTTTCCAAGGATACGCCATCACGCGTAGCAATATATTGGACATAATTTCGATTTGCACTGGATGATCCGTGTTTATTTGGATTATATACTCTTATTTTTGATATCAACGGGCTGTACGACATTATCTTTTCCTCTCATATAAAAATATATAGAGGGGAACCCGGTTCCCCTCTATGTTCAATACACTATGTTAATTTTCCCTGCATAGCTGCAACTGCCTTTTTGCGTGCGGCATCATAGGATTCATGTACCTCCGCACGTTGTTGCGGCGGCACAAATTTTAATATTGCTTCCGCGCACAAATATGCCGCCGTACCTGACTGTATACATGCTTTTGCCTCTAATCCTATCATTCGTTCCATCAGCGGATTCAATATCAAAGTTAATTGTTCTCTAATAATTGGTACAATATATTCCATATTATCTTGGGTAAGTGTTCCGTTTAATCCTTGCAATGTAAATTGGCGTTCTATCTCCGCCATAGATACATGTTTTTTTGCTGCCAACAATTTTATCTGCTCATATTCCTTGTCTGTTAAAATAACCGATATTACTTTTCTTCCATCCCTTTTTCTTGGCATTTCTACCCCTCCTCTACTATAATTTATAGCATTTTAGGTCTTGTTCCTCAATGTACAATCTTCTCAGTCAGCGGCTAAACTCCACTTTTGACACATACATTCCTAACTTTTTTCAGAATCATATGCGTTGTTCCTAACATTGCCATTTCTTGATAGTTGCCGGTTTACCGGCAATCTGTATAGCCGGTGTTCCTTGCCCTATTCCTGCCTTTAAAATTTTTCTTTTTAAATTTTAAAGGGCTTTTTGATATCTAAAAATACGATACCCCGATAAGATCCTCGGACGATGACTCTGACATTTGTTTCCAAGGGCGCGAAGCAACCTGTTTTTTGTGTGATGGGCTTTTTCAGATTTACAAGAGCTTCACCAAGTTGCGGATGCTGCAAGACACGGATGCTTTTCCCGGGGCGCGCTGCATCCAAGACGCGGTAGACAAAGGGGCCCGGGGGAACGTCGTCCCCCGTCCCGCTCTGGAGGGACAAGTCCATCCAGAAGCGGGATCTTCAGGGGAACCCGGTTCCCCTCATCCACTCTGCAGATTTTTTCTCTCATGAAGGGAACCCGGTTCCCCTCGTGAAAAGAAAGCTTAACACCGATAAGATCTGCGGACGATGACTCTGACATTTGTTTCCAAGGGCGCGAAGCAACCTGTATTTTGTGTGATGGGCTTTTTCAGATTTACAAGAGCTTCACCAAGTTGCGGATGCTGCAAGACGCGGATGCTTTTCCCGGGGCGCGCTGCATCCAAGACGCGGTAGACAAAGGGGTCCGGGGGAACGTCGTCCCCCGTCCCGCTCTAGAGAGACAAGCCCATCCAGAAGCGGGATCTTCAGGGGAACCCGGTTCCCCTTTGCCGAAATATTCATGTGCATTGTTAAAATGCGTATTGACACAATGCGTATAATATGCTAATATAATAATGCAAGGAGGAAACGACATGCCAATGAAACCAAGAGAGATGGAAAAGCTAATCCTTGCTGATGGGTGGGTGTTCAAAGAGCAAAACGGCTCTCACAGACAATACATACATCCTACAAAACCAGGCAAGGTTACAATTCCTTTCCACAAGGGTAATGACTTGACCAAAAGGACCGAGGATTCCATCCGAAAACAGGCGGGGCTTAAATAAGCCCCTTGCCATTTCTTTACTATATAAAATGAGAGGTGTAAATATGTTATCAATGTATCCAGCTTGTTTCTACAAGGAAAATGATGGCTACTCTGTTATCTTTCCTGACTTAAACTATTTAGCAACACAGGGAGATTCTTTTGAAGATGCTATGGAAATGGCTGTCGAATGTCTTGCCGCATATCTGCATTCATGCCGAGTTGACGGTGAAACTATTCCTGTTCCTTCAAGCCTTTCGGATATTGACCCTGTTGCTATCTCAAAAGAAGTTTCTCCTGATGAACCAATAGGAGAAGCATTTGTGAATATGGTTTCTGTCGATGTTGAAGCTTATGCAAAAGCACATTTTGAAAAATCTGTCAGAAAGACACTCACAATTCCAGCATGGCTTAATTCCGCCGCCCTTGAACAGGGAATAAACTTCTCTCAGACATTACAGGAAGCCCTGCTTTCAAAAATACAGGCTCGATAGTCAGCCTAACACGTCTAAAGACTCATGCTCACGCATGAGTCTTTCTTATTACTTAAAACATCACAAAATATCTCATTCTGAAATCTACTATGACCAAAAAGGCACCTAATTGGGTGCTACTCCGCCCATGAAAGGAACCCAGTTCCCTTCATGGAATATTACTATGACATATCTGCGGTCTCTTTTGCCCCCTTTAGAAAAAGGTGGCAAGGCGACGCCAAACCCGCCAAACCAATCTGCTCGCCGCAGGGCAAGAGGGAGAAAGCACTTTCTCCCTCCGTGGAACAGCATCTGGAGAAAAAAATTGTCAACTCTTAAATTCTCCCGCTTACAGCGGTGCGATTTACGTTGACAATTTTCACATTTCATATTTTTTTATTACATCCATAAAAAAAATATTGTAAAAAAACTGTACATATAGTATTATTTATGACAGATAGAAAACCGGACAGAATAACCATTTTGTCCGGTTTTTCCTTACCATTTACGATTACAAGCACAGTTTTTTCAAGGAGCGTTATTATGATAATCCCTATGCCTGCAGAATATCTGGATCAATTATATACTGAAATAGGTCTTCTCTTCCTCATTTCACTGTTTCTTTTAATACTTTTCCTATGTACTGTAATTCGATTCCACACGAAAAAAAAGGCTTTCAGTGAACATGACTCGCAAATTCGTAAACTCAATGAACAACTGCAGACTCTTGCCTCTGAACGCGATCAGCTTCGTTCAGAAGCTAACGATTATCAGAACCAAATTCGCCAAATGAATCTTAAGATCCAGGAATACGAGGATCAATTCAAAATTCAGGACATCCAACGCCAGGAATATATTGATCGCCATTCCATAATATCAAGTGACGTATATAATTCACCTTCCAAATACTATTATTTTACCAAATCATGCATGAACGCCAATGAATCTCTTATGTATTATTATATCAATTATATTTTAAAGGAAATACTCCCTGCTTCTGAGTTCTCAAATTATTACATTTTCCCTCAGGTCAGCATTTATTCATTTATTAAAGTGCATTCCTCCCTGGAGCAGGACGAATCAGAGTATGCTTCACGAAACTACTGGGCGAAAAGCATTGATTTTGTTATCTGCTACTGTCACAAAGCAGACAGACAATATCTGTACACCCCTGTTTTACTTATGGAACTGGATGGTTCTTCTCATTTTTCATCAGCAAAATACGGAACCAAAACCTTTAGACGCCAGCAGGAAAATGACAGATTCAAAGATTCACTTTTTAGTGACCTGGACATTCCCCTTATTCGTTTTCAGATTCCTGACAATCATCTGACCCGCAAGGATCTTCCTCGTCTGCGGCAGTTACTATCTGAATACTTTCCGCGGCAGAGCCAGAATAAATAAAATAAAAGATACATAATATCTATAGAAAAAATATACTGCATTTTATATATCTCTCCAATGCCCTTATTTTCTATATTTTCTATCCCCTCGCCCTGCAGGAAATTTGAATCATCTACAGCAGCAAAATTACATCAAAATTTGAACATTTTTTCACGATATGCATGAAACTTGAATCTATTCTTCTTGATGCCTTGAAACTTGAATGCTTTTTCTAAAATATGTCACAAAACTTGAATACTTTTTTCATGATATAAAAAAAGCATTTGCAGTCCCGGTTCATCCGGCAATCCTGTAAATGCCATATAGCATGATTTATTCAATTTATGACTCATTGTCACCTACCAAAGAAACGCCAACTAGACCATCTGCATAGCAGATAGCCTATATTTTCTTTCACACTACGCTTTCGACGTCGATGACTCAGGTACATCATTAAGAAGCAGCATCCGTTCAAGTGCCTCGAAATCGTAATTACGCTGTTTGAAATTATTAAATTTATTCTTATACCGTTGCCGCTGATCCGAAGTACACTGATTACCTGGATGTGTTGCTTGATAATACAATTCCGCAAATCCTGTGCCTTGTGGCGTCAGTTCCGGCAGCTCATAACTGCCAGGCATCGGTTCTTTCTGTTTATATGGCTGTGACCAGTTCTCCCGGAGTAGTTTATGGATGAGCTTTATATTAACTATCTTGTATTTGATCCATGTTTTTCCTTGATTTATAATTTCAAGGCTCTTTTTTACCACGCGGTCCATTAGAGATACAAGATGAATTCCTTCTGTCTCTGCTTTCGCATCATACTGTTTAAACAGATTATACAATTCCTCTTTCCCAGTTCCCGTCTCCTTGATCCTGTTTCTGCGCAATACAACTTCCACTGCCTTTTCTCGATACCGCTCTACCTCTGCCCCGGATGTCGCATTCTTATGAACATTCTTTTTAGGTGTAATATAATATTTACCATCCTTTATAACAATAGAAAAAAATGGCTTCAACGACATCAAATAAGATCTCATAACACGTTTACCGACACCAAAACGCGTTTGATATCCGTTTTCTTTATCATAGAATTTTTTTACACCAATCTCAAAAAAACCCTTTCCTGAAAAAGAGATAATGAGAAGTTTTAATGCCAGGAGCTTCGCGCCTGCCTTTAATTGATAAAACTCATTTTGTGAAAAAATATTATGACTTGTATTGATATATCCGCCTCGATTATATTTTTCTCCATCATAAGCATTACCAACGATGATAATGTCGCAATCGCTGTAGTCACATTTCTCGCATATAATAAATCCTTTCTCCTCCAACGATGCTTTTGTGTCGTAATACCCCTGTATACTCATACCTGTTGCATCACATACATCCTTATAATGCACACCAGTCACTCTTCCAGTAATATCCTGGTACGCTGAAACGTAGATCAGAAAATTTATTTCATTTGCCGTGCATTTTTGTGCTATCATTCGGTCGACTATGCTGTTTTTTATTTTCTGCACCTACGTTTCCTCCTTTCTTTCGTGCATTTTTTCAGTTCTACAAGTTCGTCACTTGCCTGTATTTTTCTCTGTATTCCTCGGGAGCAGTAATCTCTTCTCCTTCTGACTCTTCATAGACTGCTGTATACTTATCAAGAATCTCTTTAAACTGTGCTGTTACACCGGCAATCATCTGCAGCAAATTTTCAACCTGCAGTGCCGTTCGCATTCCTGGTGCCGGATCCGTTTTTTTCCTAGTCTGTTCCGCCAGCTTTGCTCGTTCCTCTTCTTTTTCCTTTTCGATTTTCTTTACAAGCTGTTCATATTTTCTTAGTTCTCCCTCAGCATTCGCTAAGCGCTCCCTGGTTTCTTCCAATTCTGCCTGATGTCCTGTTGTACTTTTCGCATTATTTTCAATTTCTTCCTTAAGCTGCCGTATTTTCTCCTCCTGTTGTAATTTAACAGCAAGTACCTCATTTTGTTCCTTTTCAAGGGTACTGATTTCTGCTTCTCTCTGCTTTATCTGTTTCTGCGCCGCCACAAGCTGATCTGTAAGCAACTTTAGTTCCTGCTTGTCACCACCATTTTGTATCAATGCAACAATTTCTCTCTGTTCTGTCTCTGATAATTTCGCGTAATTTGCACCATCTTTCAAGGTAATACTATTCTGCTCAAATAGCTGTCTCAGTTCCGGAATCAATTTATCAATCGACATATATGTTTTTATCTGGCGGGCAGACACGCCAAACTCCTGTGCTACCTTTTCGTTTACATTTATTCGGTCCCGGCCAGATGACAATGCATTAAGCTGCGTATATAAAGTATGTAGTTCTTTCACAGCATTCTGCGTCCTTGCCGGATCCTCTCTCCGAACTTCTTCGTTCGCTATCCGAAGTCGGATTTTTGACTCGATTTTTGCTCTTATCTGATCTACATCAGAAATTTCATCATTGCCGGTAATATTCTTTTTTACATTACACGGATACCCTTCGTCCGCATACTGTTTCACATTTTTCAGATACATTTTATACTCTGCAGCATCGGTTTCTGCATTTTCTCTGCCATCTCCGAATTTTGCAATCAGATAATCCAGAGCGCGTGTACGTCTCTCTCCAGATTCAATCACATAGCTATCCGTTTCTTCCTCGTACAATACTTCCAGATTATGGATCAGTCCAAAGCGAAGTATTGTGTCCGCCAGCTGCTCAATCATCTCCATCGGATATTCATTATCCTTATTAAAGACAAGTTTTTCCCGCGGAACCAGATGAAAATTAAAAGCCTTCTCTCCACGCTCATTCTCAATCTGTCTTAGCTTTGCCTGCACAGCAGTTGATGTTTTTTCTCTATTCTTATCCTGATCTAGTTCGTCTGCCTCCTTTACCGGTATAACCGGATCTGTCAGTGTCTTTGTTGCCAGTATTTTTGCTGCATTTTCAAAATTATACTTTTTTCTTTCCGCCATCTTACATATCCTCTCTTTCACCGATTGCATACTCAAGCACCTTTTTCTTGTCCTCAGGTAAAATATTCATCTCCAGGATCAACCGTGTATAATCATATACAGCATTTGTATTCGGTGCATAATCCAGGATAGGTTTAAATATTGTCTCAATCTCACTCACCCGGATATCTTTACGGATAGACGTCTGAAAAAATTTTCCACCTAATTCGTCCGTATATGATTCCTTTAAATCACGATAAAGCACTGTATTACGCTCCGCCTGTGTCACGAAAGTACCCAAAAAGCTTACTGAATCCACATCATGTTCGTCTTTTATGTAAGTAATCGTATCAAGCGTCTCCTCTAACCCCTTGTACGAGAAGCCATCTATTCTGACTGGCGTCAGTACGTAATCCGAGGCGAAAATACTATTAACTGTCAAGATATCCGAGGCAGGCGCATTGTCAATTAAAATGTAATCATAGTCATCCCGGATCGTGGCAAGACTTTTTTTCAAAATCGTATTATTATTGGACAACTTCTCCGCTATAATCTGATCTGGCGTCTTCTGGTGTCTTTTGCTGCTCGGTATCATATACAGGTTTTTGACAAAGGTTGGTTTGATCAATGGCTCAATTTCCTCCCGGCTTCGATAACGGTATCGAAATAATTCTGTTATATTTTCTTCCTCCGGACGTTCTCTCCAGTTAAGTACCGGCACCGGATCTTTCACGTAGCAATTAAATAGCATTGATAGATTGCTTTGCTGATCCAGGTCAACACACAATACCCTGCATCCTGTAAATGCCAGTAATTCAGCCAAAATTCCTGTGCTGCTCGTTTTTCCGACTCCGCCTTTATTATTTATAATTGATATAATTTTTCCCATCGTTCTCTTCCTCTTCTTTCAACTCTTATCCATTTATCTGCTATATTGTTACTTGACGTTCAATCACCACTCTGCTATCTTTTAGATAAGGCATCAGTCATGCTGAATCTTAACAGGCATTTGCTTTTGTTTCGCTTCACTTGACTGGTGGCTTTTCCGTTTTTACCAACTCTTTTTTCTAATATCACGAAATGTGACCTTCTTTAGTTTCTGCCCTTTGCGGCGCGGTATCCCATACTGTGCATATAACCTGTTCAGGATCATCCATCTGGATCTGTAATTTTTCCATCCATCTCTCACATCCTTACAGATAGCTTGTACCTCTGCCTCACATGCAGCAATGTCCTGTTGATATATCTCGTCACTTTTTTGCTCCAATACCTCAAGGATTGCTTTGCTTGACGATTCCTGCGCACATCCCGCAATAACATGTGTCACTGTTCCCCGGCAAACGCCTGACCTTTTAGCTATTTCTGTTATATAAGTGCCACAATTCTTATAATACTCAGCTACATCTACACCATCTGATGTAATTGACATATATTGAATCATCATATTCCTCCCTTCTGGAATCACTTTGTATCCAACTCCTAGGACGTCCATCTAAAGTACACTACAGATCTCTTTGCCGGATTTTTGCGGCACTAACGGTTGACTTCTTTTCAACAAATACATTTTTCGCAAGCCTGCAATATTTTTTTCCCGGAAAAGATAGTCTCCCCATGCCGTTTTTCGCTTTGTCTCAAGATCCATCATACGGCAGCTGCATTCTTCAACTATTCGCTCATAATCCGCTGCTGTTTTATTTTCCAGATATTCAAGTATCCGAAGTACCATAGGCATAGTGATCTGATTGATCAAAAAACCCGTTAATACCTGCCGGGATATCCCCGTCTGTTCTGATACAGTCCGTACCGACATTCCAAACTGATGATAAAACTCTGCCGTATCAACACCACATTTTTTCTTGCTATAATAGGTTTTCGACATAACCGCAACTCCTTTCTCCACCATCAAAAAAAGAATCTGATTTCTCAGATTCTTTTCACAAATCACTATTAAGCATTTACCTATCCGCAGTCGAAGGTCAGATAGAGCACCTTCCCGGACGGATCCCCGACATAGTGTGCATCGTACTGCGCCAACTCCGCAGAGGTTGCATTGCCGGTGGGCTGGGTTCCCTCCGCGCCAAAGCCGAGCCCCCAGTTGCCCGCCTCGTACGCGACCGCCGCCGTCTCTTTTGTCTGTCTGCTCCGCATCCCGGCGATCTCCCACCCGGTTAAAAACATCGCGGAAAATAAAAACGCAAGGCACAGGCCCTTTTTACAATTCTGCTGCATAACAAGATCCTGTCTGTTCTCTTGTTATCTATGTATATCGGAAACCGCCCTGTCCCATGACAGAATCAGCCGTTATTCTGATAGCCGCACTTCGGGCAGACGCCGCCGCCCTTATACTGGTAGCCGCAGCGGAAGCAGCAGATTGTATCGTGCTTCTCGCTCGCCAGATAGGTAAGCTTTCTGGACTCCGGCTTCTCCTGCAGATAATGAATAAAATCATCGAGTTCCCCGGCATAGTCCGGCAGCTCCTTCGTGCCAACCGCATAAGGGATCTTTAATTTGGTTCCGTTCTTCTGGTGCACGTAAAGTCCCTTATTGAGCAGTCCCGTAGACGCCGTGACAGACGCAATCGAGGCGACCGGGATTCCGTAGGAGGTAAATGCCGTGCTGTAGTAAAGATGCTCCGGCGTTAAAATCATCCCCTCTTTTCCAGACGCATCGCGCGCCACATCCACCACCAGAATCGGGTACTCAAACAGACCTCTGCCGGCCGCATAGGACGCCATGGCATATTCGATCACATCCGTCTCCTCCGGCGTCGCCTGCCCAAGCAGCACTTTCCTCGCCGGATAAAAATGATGTCTCGGATTCTCCCCGACACCGTTCTCCTCCAGTTCTTTTTTCAGCTTTCCCACCAGAAGCTCACACTCGTCCGCCTTGATTTTGGAGAGCCGCTTTTCGAGCGTCTTAAGCGCATCCGTCTTAAGCTCCGGGAGAAAATCTCCCTCCTTGATCTTCTGGTATGCCTCTATGCCCTCCTCAAAATTCATCTGCATCGGCGCCGGACAGATTGCTGCGATGGCATCCGCATCCAGCTCCCTGATCCGGTCGTTGACCTTCTCCAGATAGGGTGCCACAAGCCCCGGAAGAAAATCTCCCTCCCTAAGCCGCTCTGCAAGATCCACGTAGTCCTCCCTGCTCACTTTTCTCGCGCGCCGGATCATGTTGGAGAGTTCCTGCTTCTCCGCTGCCTCTCTCCCCGCCACAATCTTCTGTTCGTAGGGTGTCAGATCCACTCCGTCGTAATCGTGCAGCCGGTCGACATAGAGCCGGTACTGCTTCCGGTCGAGATTCGCCGGCATCTTTGCCACCATCGCCGCCACTTCGCGCTCCGCCTGACTCTGTTTGAGCTGCTGCAGCTTCTCCCGCAGCGGATGCTTCTGTTCTTCCGGAAGATCCGCAGCTTCCACTTCCTCCAATACCCGTTTGGTCAGCGTGTAGTTCTTCCCCTCACAGGCATCCGCTTTTTCCTGAAGTTCCCGGACACGCCCCTCATAAATCCGGTCCTGTATCTTCTTTATATATGGCTTCTTCTCGTCCTCCGTCAGCTTGCGCTCTCCTTCCAGCTGCCGCTTTAACTCCTGCAGCTGCCGGTCGGAATAGCGGTCCATGACCGCCAGACGCGCCTCATAGTGCTCCTGCACGCCTTTCCGTTCTTCCGGTGTGACAATGACGCCGTCCACGGTCATTCCTCCCTCCGGCGTCTGCGTTGCCGCATGGATGTCTTTTCCGCCTGTCCGCTCCTTAGCGGCGGGCCTGCCCGCTCCATCCGCGTCCGGACGCAGGCTGCTTCCTGCCCCCGCCGCTCTGCGGTCTGCTCCATGCATTTCTGCCTCCGCCGCTCTGTGGTCTGCTCTGCGCGTTTCCGTCTCTGCAGCCATGCCGCGTCCGCGGTCTGCCGGTCGTCCACTCCCTACGCTGTCTGTCTCCTTCCGCCCCGCTGACTGCTTCGCCGTCTCTTTCGGTGTCCGCGTTCCAGACTGCTTATCCGGTTCTTCCGCTGCCTGTTCCCGCTGCGGCAAAGAGCGTCCCTCGTCGTGCCGCTCTCTCTCCCGGCTGTGCACTTTTGCCTCGTATTTTTCCACGGATTCTTCCGGATAAAAGCCCTCCTCCATCCGCGCGGACAGCTTTTTCACCTCAAGATCCGACAATTCCGGCAGTGCGTTGCAGAGCTCCTCCAGGGATTCCTCCCCGTCCTCCTCCGTATCCGGCCGTCTTCCGTCGGCATAGACATTCGTGTGATAGTTGGACACCCGGTCCGCATTTCTCCCCAAAAGCTCCAGATAGTCGTCATACGCCGCGGCGTCCATCGCAAAATCCAGCGTGTAAATATCGCCCTCCGAGAACAATCTGCCGGGACGCGGCGTGTAAAACCGCCGGCAGGCATTGCAGGTCGCGGCTCTCGCCAGCAGCACGCCACCCTCCTCCGTCTCGATCTTAAATTCCTTTCCAGCCGGATAGACCGCCATATGCAGCTTGCCGCAGCATGCCGGGCAGAGATACCCCACGAGGTAAAAATTATTCCCGATCCGGCTCTTTCTCCGCTCGCTCACCGTGATGTCCGCCCGGGCGAACTCCGCCTGGGCGCGTTTCCAGACGACCTTGTGCCAGAGTCCGCCCTCGTTCGTTTCCTCATCCTCCGGCTGGGTCTGCTTCTCTTCCTGCGCCGTCTGGATAACATCCTCATAGGTGATCCGCATTCCGCTCCGGTAGAAACGCAGATAGGACGGCGTGTACTCCGGTTCGACCTGCATCTCCTTCATAATGTCCGTAAACAGCGTATTTAACTGTTCAAAACTTTTGTCTACGCGGACGCCCTTGATCGTCCCCCATTTTCCGAATGCATATAAAATCAGGTTGATGGCATTCTGCACCCGCATGTTCGTGCCGACCTCACCGATCTCGTCCTCTTTTACCGGTATGTCGATGATGTTCGTCGCCACATTGCGCGTGTCAAAATGGAAAAACAGAGAACGCACCTCCCCCTGTAAAATCATGTAATTGTCAATCACTACAAATATGCCGTTCCATTTGACCGGAACTTTCATCGCCTCAATCAGGCGTTCAAATGTCTGGTGCAATTCCGTATTTGCTCTCAACAGTATCATAGACGCAACCTCACTTCTCATCCATCGCTTTCTACCAACAGTATACTCATATATGGGGCGTTTTTCAAATCTCGCGTGCAAAAAATATTTTTTTCAAGAAACCATCCCCTCACTTTATAAACTTTTAATAATTCCGCTGTTTCCCTGTTTTTCAGCCTTCCGGGAATATTGTTAGCACTCATGTGAAAAGAGTGCTGATTTTGTATTGACTTTTTGGAATGACGGATATAAACTCTTATTTAAAAGGGAATGACGATGTTACTGTCGTCTTCCGTTCTACCGTACATATTTTATTTTTAGATAAAGGAGTGTTTTATTATGGCAAACAAACATGGAAGTCTTTCAATTGACAGCGATAACCTGTTTCCAATTATCAAGAAATGGCTGTATTCCGACCACGACATTTTCTATCGTGAGTTGATCAGCAACGGCTGTGATGCCATTACCAAATTAAAAAAGTTAGACATGATGGGCGAGTACACGCTCCCAGCTGATTTCAAGGCAAAGATCAGCGTCACCGTAGACCCTGAGGCTAAGACCCTGACATTTACCGATAACGGTCTTGGTATGACGGCAGACGAAGTCGAGGAATACATCTGCCAGATCGCATTTTCCGGTGCGACCGATTTCATTCAGAAGTACAAGGACAAGTCCACGGACGATCAGATCATCGGACATTTCGGACTGGGCTTCTACTCCGCTTTCATGGTAGCGGACGAGGTTGAGATCGATACCTTATCTTATAAGGAAGGCGCCACACCGGTACACTGGACCTGCGACGGCGGTACCGATTACGAACTGACCGACGGCACCAAGACAACGATCGGTACACAGATCACGCTTCATCTGAACGAGGACTGTCTCGAATTTGCAAACGAGTACCGTGCACGCGAAGTGATCGAGAAATACTGCTCTTTCATGCCGACCGAGATCTACCTTAGCAAGGCAAATGCCGAGCCGGAATACGAGACCATCGACGCTGCTGACAAGCGCGATACCGATACGGTCGTGGAGGAGATTCACGAGGAGGCAAAGACCGAGGAAAAAGAGAACGAGAATGGTGAGAAAGAGACTGTCGAAATCTCCCCTGCCAAGGATAAGTTAAAGATTTTAAAACGCCCGGTTCCGCTCAACGACACCAACCCGCTGTGGCTTAAGAACCCGAACGACTGCACCGACGAGGAATACAAGGCATTCTACCGCAAGGTATTCTTAGATTACAAGGAGCCGCTGTTCTGGATTCACCTGAATATGGATTATCCGTTCAACTTAAAGGGTATTCTTTACTTCCCGAAGATCAATACAGAGTACGATTCCATCGAGGGAACTATCAAATTATACAACAACCAGGTATTTATCGCCGACAATATCAAGGAAGTCATTCCGGAATTTCTGATGCTCTTAAAGGGTGTGATCGATTGTCCGGATCTTCCGCTCAATGTCTCCCGCTCCGCTCTGCAGAATGACGGATTCGTCAAGAAGATTGAGGAATACATCACGAAGAAAGTGGCTGACAAGCTGATCGGCATGTGCAAGACAGACAAGGAATCCTACGAGAAATACTGGGATGACATCAGTCCGTTCATCAAATACGGCTGCTTAAAAGACACCAAGTTCTGCGACAAGATGAACGACTATATCCTCTTTAAAAATCTGGATGACAAGTACCTTACCCTTCCGGAGCTTCTCGTAAAAGAAGAGGAGAAAAAGGAAGACGCCGATGCTGCTTCCGATGTTGTTGACAAGGACGGCAATTCTGTCAGAGAGGATGCTGATGCAAAGGACGATTCCGAAGAGGAAAAGGACGAGCGCAAGGTCATCTACTACGTGACCGACAAGGTACAGCAGGGACAGTACATCAAGCTCTTCAAGGAGCAGGGAATGGACGCTGTGATCTTAGACCACAACATCGATACCTCCTTCATCTCCCAGTTAGAGCAGCGCAACGAGCATTATAAATTCATGCGAATCGATGCGGATGTCACAGACTCCTTAAAGGATGCAGACGATGCCGCTGATTTAAAGGAAGAGACCAACACGCTGACCGACCTGTTTAAAAAGGCACTTGGCAACGACAAGCTGACCGTCAAGGTGGAGAAGTTAAAGAATGAGAATCTTGCTTCCATCATCACTCTCTCCGAGGAAGGCAGACGTATGCAGGATATGATGAAGATGTACGCTATGGGCGGCATGGGCGGTATGGACCCGAATATGTTCGCCGCAGACCAGACCTTAACCTTAAACGCGAACCATGCACTGGTCAAATACATTTTCGAGCACAAGGATTCCGAGAACGTTCCGATGTTCTGCGAGCAGCTCTATGACCTGGCAATGCTGTCCAACCAGCCGTTGTCCGTCGATGCCATGAGCAAGTTCGTGGAGCGCAGCAACAAGATCATGATGCTTCTTGCCAAATAAATCAATTCGTCTTCTCACAGACAGCAGGACGGGGCGCGAAATTCACTCTATGCGGGTGAATTTCGCGCCCCGTCCTGCTTTTTCTATCGGAAAATCCCTTCTCTTTCACATAATCTTCACACTGTTAATTGAAGTGCGCAGCTATGAGGATCTTGCAGCATCTGTCTCCTATCTGAAGGAGCATCATCTCATTTTACGAGACAACAAGGGCAAAATATCCCCAGTCCCAGATCAGCCGTTCAAAACTGTTCTCCAGGTATTCCCAGATATCCTCGTCTTCATATCCCAGCATGCGCGACAGAATTACCATACAGCTGCGCATGGTCTCATAGGAAAGTGCGCCTTCCCTGTGCCAGCACAGAAAAGCCGCATGCCGGATGGCTGCATACTCTAATGCAATCCACTGCAGCTTTACCGTCACATACTCGACGTCGTCCGGCTCCCCCAGACACTCCGAAAAAATCTCTGACTGCAGATAGCACCGCATCAGTGCCTCATATGGAGAAAATGCCTGCGCAAATGCATCGAGATCTTCCTTACGGATCTTCCCGTAATCTTCCGCAATCCGCTCCGCTTCCTCTGCCGCCGGTGTTAAAAAAGCACGGTACAGTCCTTCTTTCCGGTAGTTTTCCGCCAGATCCAGAAACAGCTCATTGCGCTCCACAAATGCCGCCATGCAATCCACCCCGGCATGCTCCACCGCATCGGCAAGTTCCTTTCTAAAATGAACATCCCCGTACTTAGAGACTTCCGCCTTCCATGAAGTTCCCGCGTCGCACAGATCAAGCGCCATGTAAAACAGCATGCAAAGACTCTGTGCCGGCCGGTACGCACGGTCTGACATGATTGTGAGGAAACGTTTTCTCACCCCATACACCGCTTCATATGCGCCGTAGGAGGCACTGTCTGCCTCATCCGAAAATCGGATGCACTCCCGTCCCCAAAGCAGATCCACGACCGCCGGACAGCAAGGCATCAGAGAATATTCCGTGATCCCCGCCGCCACCTCATGTTTCTCGCGCGGAAACAGCGTACAGGTCTCCGACAAAACCGCATCCCCGTAGGTTAAAACCAGCCGGCAGAGCTTTCTCTCATCCAGAAACGGACAGCGCATTTTTTCATCGAGCGTAATGATTCGTCCATCCCCGCATTTTTTTGTATAATCAGATAAGGTCCGTCTTTTCGGACGGACCCCTTCCGGCGTTTCTATTTTTTTCCATGCGGCAGCCGTCTTACGGTCCACCGCAATCTTCCATTCCTGACAGCATGTCAGACTGCACGCATCCGCGATGCATTGAAACTCATCATAATAATCGGGCTTCATTTCGTTCTCCCCCATGTCATTCTGCCGGTCTCTTATCAGAGAATCTTCGTCGTCCACTTCGAGCAGTCCCAGACCTCTCCCACGATATCCTGGTAAAACTCCGGCTCATGGCAGATTAACAGAACCGTTCCGCGGTACTCCTTCAGCGCACGCTTTAATTCTTCCTTCGCGTCCACATCCAGATGGTTGGTCGGCTCGTCTAAAAGCAGAACGTTGGTCTCTCGGTTCATCAGTTTACACAGCCGCACCTTCGCCTGTTCGCCGCCGCTTAAGACTCTCACCTGGCTCTCGATATGCTTTGTGGTCAGACCGCATCTTGCAAGTGCCGCACGCACCTCATACTGGGAAAATGCCGGGAACTCCTCCCAGATCTCTTCAATGCAGGTGCGCTTGTTCTCCCCCTTGATCTCCTGCTCAAAGTAGCCGATCATGAGGTTCTCGCCCTGCTCGACACCGCCGCCAAGCGCGGGAATCAGACCTAGTAGACTCTTTAAAAGTGTTGTCTTGCCGATTCCGTTTGCACCGATCAGCGCCACCTTATGTCCGCGTTCCAGTGCGATCGAAAGCGGCTTCGAGAGCGGCTCCTCATAGCCGATCACCAGATCCTTCGTCTCAAAAATATATCTGCCGGGCGTGCGTCCCACCGGGAAGGAAAACTCCGGCTTCGGGCGCTCCGCCGCAAGCTCGATGACGTCCATCTTGTCCAGCTTTTTCTGCCGCGACATCGCCATGTTGCGGGTGGATACGCGCGCCTTATTGCGCGCCACGAAATCTTTTAATTCACTGATCTCCTGCTGCTGTTTGCGGTATGCCGCCTCAAGCTGTGCCTTTTTTACCGCGTAGACTTCCTCAAACTTGTCGTAGTTGCCGACATAGCGGTCGAGGTGCCGGTTCTCCATGTGGTAGATGATATTGACAACATCGTTCAAAAACGGAATGTCGTGCGAGATCAGGATAAACGCATTCTCGTACTCCTGCAGATAGCGTGTCAGCCACGCGATATGCTCCGCGTCCAGATAGTTCGTCGGCTCGTCCAGCAGAAGAATGTCCGGCTTCTCCAGAAGAAGCTTTGCCAGCAGCACCTTCATGCGCTGCCCGCCGCTTAGATCGGTCACATCATGGTGCAGCCCGAGTTCTAAGAGTCCGAGCGCTCTGGCAACCTCCTCCACCTTTGCGTCGATCGTGTAAAAATCATGCATCGTCAGGGTGTCCTGTATCACGCCGAGTTCTTCCATCATGGCATCCAACTGCGACTCGTCTGCCTCGCCGAGCGCATCACAGATCTGATTCATCTTCTCTTCCAACGCAAACAGCCACGAAAATGCCGACTTTAAGACACTCTCAATCGTCATTCCCGCGGTGAGTGTCGAGTGCTGGTCGAGGTAACCGACCCGCACATTTTTCGCCCACTCCACTTTTCCCTCGTCCGGCATCAGCTTTCCCGTAACGATATTTAGAAACGTCGACTTTCCCTCGCCGTTCGCTCCGACAAGACCGATATGCTCCCCCTTTAACAGGCGGAAGGACACATCGTCCAGTATCGCACGGTCACCGAATCCATGCGTCAAATGTTCTACATTTAAAATACTCATCCGTCACCTCTATTTCAGCAGAAAAAAGTACAAAAGTACCACCACGCCGAGCCCAATGCGGTACCAGCCAAACACTTTAAAGTCATGCTTTCTGATATATCCGAGCAGGAACTTGATGATGACAACCGACACCAGAAACGCGCTGACCATGCCGGAAAGCAGAACTGCCCACTCCGTCCCGGTCAGATGAAGTCCGAAATCCATCAGCTTTAGCAGGCTTGCCCCGAGCATCACCGGAATCGCCAGAATGAACGTAAACTCACTCGCAGCCTTCCTTGATACACCGATTAAGAGCGCACCGATAATCGTTGCACCGGAGCGCGACGTTCCCGGAAACGCAGCCGCGAGCAGCTGGAACAAACCGATCAGAATCGCCATTTGAAACGTAATGTCCCGCATCTGCTCCACGGGCGCCTGCTTTGCTGCATTGTGATTCTCCACCAGAATAAAGGCAACACCGAACACAATCAGTGCCACCGCCACACACACCGGATTGTAAAACAGTCTGTCGCAGGTCTCATCCAGCCCCAGCACAACAAATACGATTGCCGGCAGGCAGGACACCACGATCTTGCACCAGTTGATAATGACCGGCATGCGCACCGTGACGGGACCTAACACCCAGTATTCTCTCTTTGCAAGAGAACCGCTCTTCTCATTCTGACCCGCAGCAACGACTGCTTCTGAGGAACTGCGCGCAAACGGCCAGATCAGATTCCAGAACAGCACCACAACCGCCAAAATCGCTCCCAGCTGGATCACTACCAGAAACATATCCCAAAACTCTGCGCTCACATCCAGTGTCAGAAACTCGTTTAAGAGAATCATGTGTCCGGTGCTGCTGATCGGCAGCCACTCCGTAATTCCCTCCACGATACCAAATATAATTGCCTTTAAAATCTCTGCCATAAATACTCCATTCTTCTCATAACTGCTATGCATCAGCCGCTGCCATGCCACACTCAGCCGGTACCATGCCTGCTTGCTATGCCACGCTCGTGCGGACAGGCTCGCTCAACATTTTCTTCGTCTTCTTCAACACATGGAAATATGCCGGGAACAGGAAACAGTCAGCAAAAATCCATGCGACCGGGCTTGCAAAGCACGCTGCCGGATAGCCGAACATCGGAACAAACACAAATCCGACCAAAGTACGCGCCGCCATCTCAAAGACGCCTGCCAGAATTGCAAACTTGCTGTATCCCATACCCTGAATCAAAAACCGCACAATATTCACAAAAGCCAACGGAATGTAGAAGGCACTGTTGCATACCAGAAACAGCCTTACATTTGCAATGACCTCCGCCTGTGCACTCTCCACGAAAAACATGGCAAGCTGATTGCCGCAAAGCCACAGCACCACGAACGCCAGGATCGAATATCCGATTCCCAGAATTCCCGCCGCTTTTAATCCGCCGCTCAAGCGGTCTAACTTCTTCGCTCCCACGTTCTGTCCGCCGTAGGTTGCCATTGTGGAACCGAGCGCATCATACGGGCAGCAGAAGAACATACCGATCTTGCTTCCCGCCGTCATGGATGCCACGGCATTCGATCCGAGCGTGTTGACTGCGCTCTGTAGGATTACGCTGCCGATCGCAGTGATCGAATACTGTAATCCCATCGGCACACCCATGCCGCAGAGGGTTTTCATGTAGCCCTTATTCACTTTCCGCTCTTCCTCATCGGTGTGCAGGATCTCAAACCTTCTCTTGCTGTAGATGACGCACGCGATACCGGAAAATGCCTGCGAGATCACGGTTGCAAGCGCCGCTCCGGCAACTCCCATCGGAAATACAATGATTAAAAGCAGATCCAGTCCGATATTCACAAATGCTGCCAGCGCCAGGAAAATCAGAGGCGTCTTGCTGTCGCCCATCGACCTTATCACGCCGGACACCAGATTGTACAGATAGGTTGCCGGAATTCCCGCAAAAATAATGACAATGTAGGTGTAGGCATCATCAATAATATTCTCCGGCGTCTGCATCAGCTGTAAGATCGGCCGGCAGAATGCCACCGTAAACACTGTCATGACCGCCGCAAAGATCACCGCCAGATAGACGGCATTCATCATAAACGCACGCATTGCCTTATAATCGCCGGCTCCAAACCGGTGCGCCAGAGGAATGGCAAAACCGTTGCACACTCCCATGCAGAATCCAATAATCAGAAAGTTCAGCGAACCGGTCGATCCCACTGCCGCAAGTGCATCCACGCCCAGAAATCTTCCGACAATCAGGGTATCCACCAGATTGTAAAACTGCTGAAACAAAAATCCAAACAACAGCGGCACCGAAAATCCTAAAATGAGCTTCATCGGTGAACCGCTTGTCATATCTTTCGTCATAGAATCTACCTCATTTCATACTGTATCTCAGATCTCACCGCAATACTTCTCAAATACCGCAAAAAAGCTGTTCGTCTGAATACTGCCATCCGTGGTAAGCGCAATTCCATCCCACAGATCCGTGTTCAGCCTCGAGGATAACGATGCTACAAATTCATTGTAGACATCGTCAAATGCTTCTTTTTCACGTTTTTCCACAATGTTGGACTTATTCGCTTCCGTCAGCTCTTCATTATATTTATTCAGGCACTTGATAAAATAGTATCCATTTCCGGCAGCGATCATTCCGGAGACGGCATTGTCGTCCAGCTGAAATGCCACCTCCTCCACCTCGTCGGGCAGATCATCCCTCGATACCGTCACCTGAATCGCCGACAATTCGTTATAATTGTTGGCGACGGAGGCAAAATCATCCCCCTGCGCCAGCTTCTGCTCCACCTCGTGCGCCCGGTCTTCGTCCGTGACATAAATCTGCATGATTTCCATCACGCGCGCCTCATCGTCGCTGACCTCCTCGTTGACACCGTTCGTCAGCGAATGATACAGCTTCTGCGCCAGCGCATAGTGCGTATAATACTCTGCAATATCCGCCTCGGCGACGTCCATATAGGCGGTCTCATCCTCCGAGAGGGATGCATAATATTCCTTTGCCGCTTCCGCCACCTTCGCAGTCTCCTCCTCCGAGAGCGTCACTTCCTGCGACTGTGCCAGCAGATCCATCGTGTATACACGGGTAAGTTCCTCCAGCGTGATGTCCTTCACATAGTCAAGCAGGGATGCGTCTCCAAAGTCATGCTGCCAGAGGTCAATCGTATATGCTGTTCCATAGATATTCTGATAATTTGCCAGATATACCTTTGCCTCCTTTAAGCTGCATGCAGACTTGTCCAGTGTAAACACCTGCCTGCTGCTTAGCGTTCCCGAGACCACAATATCTTTATTGCCAATCTGGCATCCCGTAAGAGCCATTGACAGCGCGCATACGCACGCTGTCATTCCCATCGCCCATCTTTTTCTCATCGTGAAACACCCTTTATCTCAACATCTACATGATATTTTTCAAGATACTTCTCGCCACAGAAATTCCGTTCGCGGATGCCTGCTGCAGTCCTCTCGTCACGGACGCGCCGTCTCCGATCGCACGGAGTCCCTTGACACTCGTCTCGAAGTCAGAGTTTACCACTACCTTATTGGAGTAGAACTTGACCTCCACACCGTAGAGCAATGTCTCATCACTTGCAATACCCGGCGTTACCTTGTCGAGAGCCATCAGCATCTCCTCGATATCCACCATGATCCGGTGCGGGAATACTAAGGAGAGATCTCCTGGTACCGCATCCTTTAAGGTCGGGATGAGGTTGTTACGGCACAGGCGCTCCTCCGTCGTTCTTCTGCCACGCTTAAAGTCTCCGAATGTCTGCACCAGAATCCTGCCGTCACAGAGCATATTGGAGAGCTGTGCGATCTGCTTGCCGTATTCGATCGGCGTCTTAAAAGGCTTTGTGAAGTTCTTCGATACCAGAATGGCAAAGTTGGTATTGTTGGTCTTTAAATCCTTGGACTTGTAGGCGTGACCGTTGACTACCGCCAGTCCATTGTCGTAGTATTCGGTTGCGACCTCGCCGGACGGGTTGGTACAGAAGGTACGCACCTTATCATCGAACGTCGGCGTATGGTACACTAACTTCGCCTCGTAGAGGTTCTCATTCAAGAACTCCATCACCTCATCGCGCACCTCGACGCGCACACCGATGTCCACGGTGCCGACCTTCGTCTCAATATCATGCTGATTGCAGATATGGGAGAACCAGTCTGCGCCCTCACGTCCCACAGCGGAGATGACCTCTGTCGCCGTGTATGTCTCATCCTTGTCGGTGATGACACCCTTGACCTGGTTGTCCTCGATGATGATGTCCTTGACCATGGTGCCAAACTCCATCTCGACCCCTTCCTCTAACAGGTGCTCCTGCAGTCTGGAATAGATCTTGTAGCCTTCCTCCGTGCCGAGATGACGGATCGGGCATTCGATCAGCTTTAAGTTCGCCATGATCGCTTTTCTACGGATCTCGCGGATTTCCTTCTCTTTATCCACACCGTACACCTTGGAATCCGCACCAAATTTCAGATAAATATCATCCGATTCCTTTAACAGCTCCACGGTCTTATCGTAGCCTAAAATCTCCGGCAGGTTGCCGCCGACATCCGGCGATAAGGACAGTTTGCCATCAGAGAAAGCTCCCGCACCGGCGAATCCGGTTGTGATGGAACACGGCTTACATCCCACGCATACCTTGGTCTTACGCTTCGGACATTCGCGGTTCTCAATCCGTCTTCCTTTTTCAATCATTAACACTTTCAGATCCTTTTTCGCATGAATCAGCTCATACGCACAAAAAATTCCGGAAGGACCGGCTCCTATAATAATCACATCATAATTCTTCATTGCATTCCCTCATTCTTTCTATATATTCTACCATTCTGTTATGTATCTGCCTGCGTTCTTCAAAGCAGACGGCTTAAGCTTCCACGATCAGGTATCTTCCGTCCGGCAGTGCGAACACTTCTGCCTGCTCCGCCAGCTCCTCGCTGCTCATTCCGGCAATATCCGCGCCCTCTTCCTTAAAGTACGCCCGCACTTCTTTCAGATTCTTACAGACCGTTGCAAAACAGTCCGAAAGAAATTCCTCTGCCTCTTCCCTGCTTTCTGCCACAGGTTCCCGAAACAGCTTCTCCTGCTGCGCCAAAAATGTATCCAGGCACATTTCATCGTACATATCTTTTCCTCCGCCAACGTTTTATTTTACCATAAATAGATATCAATTCCAAGCTTCTTTAATTCCCGGTAAATGGCTGCTACCGGAAGCCCTACAACATTATTATAGTCGCCATCAATTTTGTCAACAAAAATCGCACATTTCCCCTGAATTCCATATGCGCCCGCCTTGTCCATCGGCTCGCCGGTGGCAACATAGCGCCGGATCTCCTCCTCGCTCATCGCGCGCATCGTGACATCGGTTTTCTCATGAAACGTCACCTGACCAGCCTTTCCGGACGCATCCAAAAGCACAATCGACACTCCGGTGTATACCTGGTGTGTTCCACCGGAGAGAAGCTTAAGCATACGGCAGGCATCATGCTCGTCTTTGGGCTTCCCTAATATCTGTCCCCCGCAGGAGACAATCGTGTCGGCGCCAATCACCATGAGATCCGAAGGTGTCACCAGTTCCTGATACGTCTCCTCGTAGGTTCGCACCATGGATGCCACCTCGACGGCCTTCTGTGACGCCAGTTCCTCCACGACTTCGTGCGGTACGCTCTTCGTGATCCGCTCCTCGCCTTTTGCCGGGCAGATTTCAAACGAAATCCCGATCTGCTCTAACAGTTCCTTTCTCCGCGGTGAGGCGGATGCCAGTATGATCTGTCCCATCTCATTTTCTTCCTTTCTGATATTCTTATCTCTGAAATCAATCGTCCTTTTCCGTGTCCCGTTTACACTTACACCGGTATCACTGCGCCCAGCCGGAATGAGTAGAGAAGCCGCTCCTTCACGCGGAGCGTCCTCTCGCTTCCGTGGTTGTAGATCCGCTCCAGCGCCTCGCCGTAGAGCTTTAACTGCGAAGCATAACGGTCCGCCAGTTCCTTGCCAGTTTTCACACGGTCCGTCTTATAGTCCAGCACCACAATGCCGTCCTCCTCAATCCAGAACACATCAATAATTCCCTGGATCAGCGTCAGCTCTTTGTCATCCGCACATTTCTCTCCGTCTCCGAATCCGAATGCCGCGAGTTCCTCGCCCGTAAATCCCATCACAAACGGTTTCTCCCGGTACAGCGTTCCGGCAGTCTCCGCACGCTTCATCCGCTCTCCCGCCGCCGATGTGAGAAACGTCTCGATGAGAGCCGGTTTTACCAGGCGCTTCATCTCCTCCGTGATCTGTCCTCCGGCAAGCATCGCCTCAATCTGTTCCGTGACTCCTGCCGCCGCCGAAAACTGGTAGCACTCCATCACCCTGTGAACCGCAGTTCCGCGCAGTGCACCCTGGTTCTGTCCGCCGGTTTCTTCCTGCTCCATTTTTTTTTGGACAAACGGCGGAACATAGGATTTTCCCTCCGTCTCTAAAAACGCCGGGACAACATCCGTCTCCTCCTCCAGAAGCTTTTCCCGCATCGCCCGATGCTTTAATTCCGACACGGAATATTTGTTTTTGCGCTCCAGATCGCGCTCGTACGGATAGGTGAATGAGAACTTCCCGTCAAATTCCGCCACGTCTGCCGCATCCGCCGCTGCAATGCGTGACAGACACTGTTCCAGATTCTCCGTCTCCTCCTCCATGTGACGGCTCTCTGCGTCGAGCAGTTCCTCCGCCGGCACAACGCGCACCTGATAGCGTCCGTGATAGGAAAACACCGCCGGAAGCAGCCAGTCGAAATAGCCTGCCGCGCTCTCCCGGAGCAGATACGGCAGAGGAACATGCTCCGTTTCCGGGAAAAGTTGTTCCTCCTGTGCCGCTTCCCTTAGCGCCGCCAGATCATTTTCTGCATCTTTTCTGCACCCCGTTAAGATCAGCTTCTCCTTCGCACGTGTGAGCGCCACATAGAGCACTCGGAGCTCCTCACCCAGATTCTCCAGTTCGATCTGCTTTGCGATGGCGCGCTTTAATATGGTCGGCGTCTTGATCCTGCGCTCGCCGTCGATCCAGTCAATTCCGATTCCCAGTTCCGGGTGCAGCACCATGCGGCTTCTGGTATCCTGCTTGTTAAAATTTCTTCCCAGACCGCACACAAAGACCACCGGGAATTCCAGTCCCTTGCTCTTGTGGATACTCATAATGCGCACGACGTCCTCATTCTCCCCGACCATGTCCGCCTCGCCAAAATCGACATCGTATTTCTGGAGTTCATCGATGTAGCGCACAAAATGAAACAATCCCTTGTAGCTCGTATTCTCATAGGCGATCGCCTTCTCCACCAGCATGCGCAGATTCGCCCTGCGTCTGGCTCCTGCCGGCATCGCCGCCGCATAATTTCCGTAGCCGCTTTCCTTCAACACGATCTCGATCAGCTCGTGAATCGGGGTGTCCGGCACAAGCGCCCGCAGCCTCTCATACAGCTTCCAGAACTCCCACAGTTTTTTCTCATAACCTTCCGCCAAAGGTTCTTCACTCTGCGCAAGTTCCCTGCAGCGTGCGAGCACACACTCACAGAAAGGCACGCTGCGGTCGTGCGCCCTAAGCCGTCCCAGCTCCTCGTCCGTAAGCCCAGCGATCGGAGACTTAAGCACTGCCGCAAGCGGAATATCCTGTCTCGGATTGTCAAGAATCCGAAGCATCGCAAGCACCGTCTGCACCTCCACCGCCGAGAAATAGCCGGTTGCTGACACCGTATGCGCCGGTATTCCCGCCTCGTTCAACACGGCGGCAAACGAATCGGCATACCCGCTTAGGCTGCGGAGCAGAATCACAATATCGCTGTAACGCACGGCGCGCAGTTCCCCCGTCGCCTTGTCCGTCACCTTCTGCTCTGTCATCAGCTTCCGGATGCGCTCTGCCACAAGCTTCGCCTCATACAGCTTCCGGTCTTCGTACCCGCTGCCCTCTAAGAGTTCTTCGGCACTGTCCGCCACAAGAATCTCCGGTGCAAACATCCCTGCCTCATCCGGCGCACAATAATCTGCGCCCGCGTAGAGCGCCGCATCCTCATCGTATGCCACATTGCCGAGATCGCGCGCCATGATCCGGTAACACACATCGTTTGTCAGATCAAGCACCTCTGACCGGCTCCGGAAATTCCTGTGCAGATCGATGCGCTGCGTACTGCTTTCCTCCAGCGTGTAGGTATCGTATTTTTCCATAAAAAGCTCCGGTCTCGCCAGACGGAAGCGGTAGATACTCTGCTTGACGTCCCCCACCATGAACAGGTTGTACGCTCCGCGCTCCTCTCTTGAGATCGCCCTAAGAAGCGTCTCCTGCACATGATTGCTGTCCTGGTACTCGTCGATCATGATCTCCTCGTACATGTCGCGGAACTCCTCCGCCGCAGCGCGCGCCTGCTTTGTCTTTGCATCCACGAGAATCTCCAGTGCGAAATGCTCCAGATCGTGAAAATCCACCAGATTCTTGCGGCGCTTTTCCGCTGCAAACGCCTCGGAGAATGCGATGGCAAGACGCACCAGTTCCTTCGCCATCGGCTCTGCCCGGCGCACCTGCCCGCACATGACTTCCGGCGATGCAAAGAAATACTGCTTGTTGATCTTTTTTACCGTATCCTTCACCTGGTCGCGGAGTTCCTTCACACGCGAAAGCTTCCCTGCATCTCCCGAAAAGCCGCGGCTCGACGGCAGCCTGTCATAAGTGACGGCGGTAAGCTTTTCGTACAGCTCCAGAAAATTTTTACACGCTGCCAGCTCCTCAAACTTTGCGAGATCCGACGCGATCACCTTCTCATAGACATCCGGTCCGTTTTCCTCCAGCGTAAGCACATGCGCGATGCGAAGCTTTTTTACCAGATCCGCCAGCACCGACCGCAGATGCAGCACGAGCGGCTGCATCCACGGCGCCTCCGCCATCTTTTGCACATCCGGGATCTCATAGCCACGGATGCCGGAAGTAAGCCACTCCATCGGCCACGGATAGCTCATGGAAAACTCGTAGAGCGAGAGGATCATCTCCGCCACCTTCGCATCGCTCTTCCCCGACACATACCCTTTTGCAAATGCCGCAAACTCCGGTGACATCTGTTCGTAATTGCTCTCCAGCACGCCGCGCAGCACGTCTTCTTTTAACAGCTTTAACTCTCCCTCGTCCCCGATCCGAAAATCCGGCTCCAGGTCAATCTCGTGGAAATGATTGCGGATCACATACAGACAAAAGCTGTCGATGGTCGTGATCTGTGCATTGTGGATTAACGTCAGCTGGCGCTGCAGATGTTCCGAATCCGGATGCTCCTCCAGCGCTTTCTCGATCGCCGCCCCGATACGCTCCCTCATTTCCGCCGCAGCCGCATTCGTAAACGTCACCACTAAAAGCCGGTCGATGTCCACCGGATGTTCTCCCTCCGTGATCATCTTGATAATGCGCTCGACTAAAACCGCTGTCTTACCCGAACCGGCAGCTGCCGATACCAGAATATTGCGCTTTCTTAAATCGATTACCTGTTGTTGTTCTCTGGTCCATGAAACACCCATCTACTGTCTCTTCTCCTCGTTCTGCGTCTCTCTCATTTTCGCAAGGATCGCCTCGGCACCGTCCGGCTTTTCCAGCTTCCGGTAAGAAAAGCCCGGTATCCGCGCGTCAAATCCGCACACCATATGGTACGGGCAGTAGTCGCAGCCGCTTCTCCCGTCGAGTTCATACGGCGCAGCCGCCACATCTCCGCCCAGGATTCTTCTGCCCGCCTTCGTCACGGTCTCCTTCACGTAGTCCGACATTGTCCCAAACTCTTCCGTGCTCGCCGTCTTAGACGTCGCTTTTAGCGAACCGTCCGCCTTAAGCGCCACCGGAATCACCGCGGAACTCCCGGAAAGTTCTGTGTCCATCGCTCCGTATATCTCGGGATCGTCATTGACCAGCCCGTTCGGCTTTAATTCCTCCAGCACGGTCTGCCGGATCTCCTCCTCCGACTCCGTACCGCTGCCGTCGACCATGGGATCCTCAATGTGATAGTAAAACATTCCCGCAGGCACCGCCTGTTTTCCCGGATGCTTTTTTGCCTCCAGTTCCAATGCCGCATTCATATAAACCACCAGCTGCAGCTGCAGCCCGTGATACAGGTTCAGCAGGGAAAATGTGGTGTTGCCCGATTTGTAATCAATGATCTTTACATACACCTTATCGTCCGTCTCACAGGTATCCACGCGGTCAATCCTGCCACGCAGACGCATCTTTTCCTCCTCGGTCAGCTGAAAACGGATTGCCTCCAGATGATCGGCCTGCGAAAACGACACCTCAAAATCACTCGGCGTAAAACGCCCCTTCTGCACCTGGATCGTGAGCGCCCACACCGTGCGCCGGATCGTGTCTTTCATGCGCGACAGCAGATAGCGGTTCTTCGCCTCGTCGAATGCGCCCACATTCGCACAGCCCGCAATCGCGTCATTCATGCTCTCCTCAATCCACGCCTCACGCGTCTGTTCGGGCAGATCGTACCAGGTATACGAAGACCTGCGGATGCGCTCCGCAAAATGCCACAGCGCGTCATGATAGATATTTCCCATATCCACGCCGGCAAACTCCTGCAGTTCCCGCTGCGACAATCCCAGTCCGTAGGTCATGTAATGCGCAAACGCACACTCCGCAAACTGCTCCAGCCTTGTGACACTGTTCTCCAGTTCCGTGCCGTATAAGGCGCGCGCAACCTCTTTTCCGATCGGCTCTCCGCTGTAACGGTAAAAAGATGCCGCAAGCAGGCGCAGCGCCTTCGCATGATAAGTCTCATCCGAGAGATACCACTTTGCAAGCGCCTCCCAGGTATGTGACTTTTGTTCTGTCCAGAGTCCCTCCAACAGATAATCGATCCCGCTCTCCGGCGTTAAAATCGCGGACGCCTCCGTCTCCTCCTCCGGCTCACGGATCTTTAGTTCCGGGAACATATTGCAGAGCGTTCCGATTAGATAAGACCGGCGCAGCGCCTTTCCCTCCGGACTGACCCTCGAATAGGTGACATACAATCCGTCCGACGGCTTGGTTAAGTTCAGATAAAGATAAAACTTCTGGATAAAGACTTTTTCCCTCGCCCCCGGCGCTAACATCAGATGATGCTCCGCCATCTTCTCGCGCTCGAACTGTGAGATGATGCTTCCGGTGCTGCCGGCTTTCGGCACGATACCATCATTGACTCCCACAAAGAACAGTATCCGGATATGATTTAATCTGGTGCGCTCAATGTCTCCGACTGTCACACGGTCATTTCCCGGCGGAATCATACCGACCTTTGCCGCAGAAAATCCTGCGTCCAGGATGTCTGTGTACTCCCGGATCGACATCTGCTCCTCCCCGAGCAGCGACGTGATTTTGTCAAAAAGATCCATCACGATCTTATAAATCTGCCCGTACTCCTGCGCTCTGGTCTGGTTCCTGCGCACGCCGTTGTACTCTGTCTCCTCCGCCTGTTCTAAGAGGAACTGCTTCTCCCTAAGCTGCGCTTCAATGTCCAGCGCGGTGATAAACTCATACAGTCCGTAGGTCTGCTCCGCAACCGTGTATTTTTTCCCGGAAAAAAGTTCGCACAGCGGCTCAAACGCCAGAACGATCCGCTCCCGCGCCCGGTTCAAAAGAGCCATCTCCTCCTGCGCCGCCTCCGGATAGCGGGCATCCCGCTTCATCACAGATGTCCACTTCTCACTCCAACGCTTTCTGCCGCGGATTCCTTTTGCAAGCACATAATTCTCCAGACGGTCAATCACATCCTCATCATCCGCCCAGGCTCCAACGCCGTCCTCATCTGCTCCGGCTTTGGCTTTGGCGCTGTCCTCATCATTCACCCCGCCTCTGGCTTTGGCTCCTGCGCCGTCCTCGTCTACCGCCCGCTCTGTCCGATTCTCCGTCAGAAGCCGTCCCGCCAGACCGCTCCGAAGGAAGCGGAACACACTCTGGTAGGAAAAATCAAACTCCACGACCTCAAGCGCCGCGCGGATAAACTCGATAAACGGATGAAACAGAATGTTTCTCGTCTGGTCGATAAAAAACGGAATCCCGTACTGCGCAAAGGTCTCCGGAACATAGTTGGCATACTGCGGCACATCTCCGGTCACAACCGCAAAATCCCGGTAGCGGCAGCCCTTTGTCCGGACCAGGCGCACAATCTCCCTTGCGACAAAGGAAAGCTCCTGGCGCGGGTCCTTTAAGCTGGTGATGCTGATGTCATTAACCGGCTTCCGCCACTTCTGGTACATCGGGCGGAACAGATTCTGCTCCATGAAAAACAGCTCCGGCGCATTTTCATAGCGCCTGTGCTCTCCCGGCTCCATAATCACCGGAGAGAGCACCTCGCATCCCGCATCCGCCGCAATCTTAAGCAGTGTCTGCACGGTCTCCTTGCTCATGGAAAAAAGCTCGTGCACGCCTCTGCTGTGGTAAAAATCCTCCCGGATATCCATGGAGAGCGACACGATGACGCGGTCGGCAAGCGGCAGCATCACCCGAAGCAGCCGGTTCTGGATCGGGGTGAATCCCGTAAACTCGTCAAAGACAATCACACTGTCCCTGATGAGTTCGGATTCCTCCGCCACCTCACACAAGAGCGTCAGAATCTCCTCCGCCGTGATGTATTTCCCGTCAATATACTCCCGGAATCCCTCATACATCGTAAGAATATCCTGCATCTTACAGCGCAGGGTATCCCCGACATCCTGCTCGCCTAGAAAAGCGCCAAGATCCTCCGGCGTGATATTGTACTGCGCCATCTCCGAGATCAGGGACTTGATCTCACCGATGTATCCCATTTTGTTGAGATTGCCACCGAGCACCGAGAGTTCTTTTTTCTTAAGCTCCGCCACCTTGCGCAGCACCAGATTCTTGCCCGTCTCCTCTAAAATGACCAGATCCTGCATTCCGAGATCGTCGAACACACGGTACGCCAGACGCACAAAACTGAGCACATCCACGTTCATGATGGCATGATTTCGCTGCCGCTGCACAAGTTCGCGCTGCGTCTGCATCGTAAACTGTTCCGGAACAAGCAAAAGAAAATTCTTCTCCGGCTCCCTCTCCGCTTCTTCCAGTATGGACTGATATAAATAATCGGACTTTCCGCTTCCGGAATTGCCGAACACAAACTGTAATGACATAAAAAACGTGCCCCCTGTTCACAGCAATATTTTAACACAGGTGCACGCTTCTTCCAAATAATATTCTCTCTATTTTCTCTTAATTATTTCTGATGTCTGCCGATATATATAGTAGAGAAGGAACTCATTAACCCCTATCAGTTGTGATTTATTTGTCAAGGAGGATGATTGTCGCAATCTACTATGATAGTGTTTTCGTGTTACCCGTTCACCCCGTAAACCGGATCGACCGGCTTGCACCAGAGAGCAGAAAGCAGCAACGTTCCAAACAGCAGCCCTCGTCTTCGTTCGCCACACTGCTGCATCAGGCAATGACGGTGACAGAGGAGGATGATGTTCATTCGTTCGATGCCACTGCCTAGAGAAAGGTTCTATGAATCAGACAGAAGAATTCCATAAGAAGACCCCCGGTTGACAATCCAAGGTTTCGTACCTTTCCATTGCGCCCGGGGGTTTTCTTATGCCACATGCCATCCTGTCTTCACTTAAGACAGCCTGATTTTTTATTTTTCATATAAGAATTCTTCCGGCAGTGTCACATGAAAATTCTCCGCCAGATGTCTGAATTCGTCCGGCTGTATCGTCTGGAGCTTATCCGGACGCATGGAGAGCGTCTTCACCAGAATCTCCGCGGATTTTTCTGCGGTATGCATCAGACCGAACGTTAAGTCAAAGTCCTCTCCTGCGGCGAACATGCCGTGATGCGCCCAGATCGCAAGATCATATTTTTTCATCAGCTCGCTGGTTGCAACCGCGATCTCCCTGCCGCCCGGAACCATCCACGGCACCACGCCGACACCTGCCGGGAATACCACCGGACATTCCGTTGCCATCTCCCAGAGTTCTCTCGTGAATACGCGATCCTCCAGTGGAAGCACGAACGTCAGCGCAATGATATTGGTGGTATGTGCGTGATAGACCACGCGGTACTTCGGATTCTGCAGTTTCTTTACTTCCAGGTTCATCAGATGGCTCGGCAGCTCCGAGGTCGGTCTTCCGCCGTTCACCAGTCCCCACACGATCCGGTAGTTCTCGCCTTTTTCGTCCAGCTCAATCATGCAGATCGAATCTTCCGGCTTTAAGATGACGTTGCGGAAATATTTTCCACTTCCGGTTACAAGGAAATACTCTCCTGCCAGATTAGGCACCGTGGTGCCGATCGGCTGCCACTCCTTTTCCTGAAAGTTCTCCCGCACCGCTTCCACTTCCTCCGGTTTCACGCGGTAAGATAAGTTTCCGCCGTTTCTCTCATGCCAGCCCTGCTCCCATCCATCGTTTGCCATGCGGATAAATCCCTGTACAAATTCTGCATCCAAAAATTTCATGATTCTCTTCCTCTCTTCTCTCTGATTCAGCTTCTATCTGTTTATCCTCTTTTGGTCAGTACCTCACGCTCATAACGCTCGATCTCATCGTAGAAATGAAGGTCGTCGCACACGCCTTCCCTGCGGCAGTATTCCTCCCAGATCTCGCCGATCGGAAGCATTTTTACCGCCTCGTGCATAACCATAAGTTTTCCCAGCTGATTCGTATCCTGCAGTTCCTTTAACATCTCATTCGGCGTGCACAGTGCCGTTAACAGGGCTTTCTGCCAGCTCCTAAAGCCGGTCGCAAGCGCCAGGACACGGTTGATGCTCGCGTCAAAGTAATCTAACGCCATGTATACACGGTCAAGCGCGTCATTTCTTACGATCTCTTTTGCCATCTCTTTCGTCTCGTCATCCAGGAGCAGCACATGATCCGAATCCCAGCGCACGCCTCTGGTAATGTGAAGTGCAAACTCCGGGTAAAAACAGAGCATGGCAGGAATCTTGTCCGACACATACTCCGTCGGATGATAATGTCCGTTGTCCATGAGCGGCATGCAGCCTTCATGCTGTGCGGCGAAACTCAACGTAAATTCTGCCGAACCCACGGTGTAGGACTCCACGCCGATACCGAATACCTTGGATTCCACGCACGGCTTGACAAGCTTCCTGTCATACGGCTCAGATAAAATCTGCTCGATCGAATCCTTGTAGCGCAGACGCGGTCCCATACGGTCTGCCGGAACATCCTTGAATCCGTCTCCTGTCCAGATATTCATGACGCACGGCACACCGGTCTCCTTTGCAAAATATTCCGAGATGCGGATGCATGCCTTTCCGTGGTTGATCCAGAAGTTTCTGGTCTCCTCATCGGGGCTTGATAAGGTAAGTCCGTCTTTTACTTTTTCGTGGGAGAAAAATGTCGGGTTGAAATCAATTCCCATATGATGCTTCCTCGCAAATTCCACCCACTTTGCGAAATGCTTCGGCTCTAAGGCGTCGCGGTCCGCAAATTCTCCCGGTTCAAAAATCGCATAGGATGCATGAATATTTAATTTTGCCGTTCCCGGCATCAGCTTCATTGCCTCCTCCATGTCCTCCATCAGCTGCTGCGGCGTTCTGGCGCGCCCCGGATAGTTTCCGGTCGTCTGGATTCCACCTGTGAGTCCGCCGTCATTGTCAAATCCGATCACATCGTCCAGCTGCCAGCAGTGCAGCGATACCGGAACCTTTTTCAACCGCTCGATCGCGCGGTCTGTGTCCACGCCAAGTGCCTCATACTTTGCCTTTGCTGCTTCATAACCTGTCATCTCGTTTCTCCCTTCTCTCCTTCAAACTTCTCCATTGTAAACGAATCCGCAATGCATGCTCTCGCCGCACTGAGGTCTTCAAATTCTCCCGCCGCAATCATCTGCGCGGCAAGGTTGCCGAGCGCCGTCGCCTCCGCCGGTCCCGCCTCGACCGTCTTTCCGGTGTATTCTGCGGTAAGCCGGTTTAAATACTGCGCATTCGCGCCGCCTCCCACAATGTGAATCTCTGGGTACTGTTTTCCCGTCAACGCCTCGATCTCCTCTGCCGTCCCGGCATAGCACTGCGCAAGACTGTGGTAGATGACCGCCGCCAGTTCCCCGATGGTCTGCGGAACCTGCTCCCCCGCTTCCCGACATGCCCTCCTTACTTCCTCCGTCATGTTCTCCGGTGCCAGAAATCGCGCATCGTTGACGTCGATACGCGACGCGATCGTCTCCTTTGCGGCGCGCGCACAGATCTCTCCAAACCCAAGTTCCGGCGCACTCTCCTTTCGGACAGACTGGATCATCCAGAGTCCCATGATATTTTTCAGATAGCGGAACCGGCAGTCGTAACCGCCCTCGTTTGTCATGTTGTGCGCTCTCGCCACACTGCTGCAATCCGCCGTCATCCGTTCGGTTCCCATGAGCGACCATGTGCCGGAGCTGATATAGAGCGTCTCTTCCTCCTGCGTTGGCACCGCCGCCACCGCCGAAGCGGTATCGTGTGTGGGCGGCAGGATCACCTTACAGGAAAATCCCACTTCTTTCTGGATCTCCCCCCGCAGGCTCCCCAGTTCATACCCCGGCATCCGGATCTCCTGAAACAGCCGTCTCGGATAGCCCAGCTGCCGGATCAGCTGCTCATCCCAGTCCTTTGTCACCGGACTAACCAGCTGGGTCGTCGTCGCATTGGTGTACTCCTGCACCTTTTTCCCGGTCAGAAGAAAATGAAAATAATCCGGCATCATCAGCAGACAGTCCGCCTGCTCCAGCCATTTTGGATGCTGCTCCCTTACCGCAGCCAGCTGATAGATCGTGTTAAAGATCTGTTTTTGGATTCCTGTTCTGTGGTAGAGTTCTTCCTCCGTGATATGAGCATACACTTTTTCATCCATGCCCTGTGTCCTGCCGTCGCGGTAGGCTGCCGCATCTCCGATACGTCTTCCCTGCCCATCCAAAAGGACATAGTCCACCGCCCAGGTATCAATCCCCATGCTGTGCGGGATTTTCCCCAGTCTGGCGCACTGCTTCATGCCGTTTAAAATCTCCGCAAACAGCCGCTCGACATCCCATACCTTGTGCCCGTTCTTCTCCGTCATTCCGTTCGGGAAGCGATAGATTTCTTCCAATACCAGCTTCCCGTCTTCCAGATGGGACAGCATATGTCGTCCGCTCGACGCTCCGATATCCACCGCCAGATAATACGTCATCTCCATCCACCTGCTCCTTTCTCTTTCCTTCTCATCACTGCTGTCAGCATAACAAAAATAAGGACCGTTTTTTAGGCTCTGATTCGACTAAAAAACTGTCCTTATTTTCCATTCTCAAATATTCTCTATTATTTTTCATAAAGGTTCCCGGCGTCACGTGAATTCATCATGCGGTATGCACGCGGTGTCACGCCATACCGGCTCTTAAACTGCCGGAAAAAATAACTCAGATTCTCATACCCGACATCAAGTGCGATCTCCTCCACCGCCAGATCCGTCTCCGTGAGCAGATGCGCCGCCGTCTCAAATCTCCGCTGCTGCAAAAGCTCCTTGAACGTATATCCGGTTTTATGCCGGATCAGCTTGCTTAACACCGAGACCGACTGATGGGTATCTTTTGCAATCTTCGTCAGATTCGCATTTTTGCAGTCGCTTTTGATATATCCGAGCACCGCCTGCACGATCGTCTCCCGGTAATCCATCGAGGAATTGTGGCTTAAGTTCTCAAGGTGATTCAGCAGATATAAAAATACCAGCCCCATCGTATACTGGTTCATGACATCCTCATCGGAATGTTCATGCAGCATGGATTCGATCATATTTTCCATGAGATTTTCCACCTGCGGCTGTTCCTTTAAGCGGAACAGCAGGTAGTGCGACACCGGATTCTTCTGTCCGAAAGCGCCGGCGATAAATTCCGCAAGCACATTTTTCTCATGCAGCATGGAAAGCGGCACCTCAAAAAACTCCGGCAGCGCGATAAAATTGATGCCGATATCCTCATACTCTGCCCTGCGGATAGCATGGCGCACCTGCTGGTTCAACATCAGCACATCCCCCTTGTGAAGCGTCAGCTCCTTCCCCTCGATGATGTGCGTGATGCTCCCCTGCACGACATACATGATCTCCACATAGTTGTGCCGGTGCTCCGGGAAATCCACAAAGCGGCTGTGCGGACGCACGGTGATGAGCCGTCCCCGCTTTAACAGCAGTTCCCGGTCAATCTCCCCGATCGACTCTCTCGCATACAGCTGCCGCTCAACCATTCCCTGTCCCGCTCTGTACTTTTTTTCTTCCTCTGAAATGACCATCAGTTCGTTAAGAAGTTCTTCTCTCATCGCCGCTCTACTGCCCTTCTGTGATATACAAAAAATCCAATATTCAGTACGATTCCCACCGTGGTGGACACCGGCGCCGCCAGACCGATCTTTGTGAGGCTCGCATTGGGTTGGATACTCATCACGTAAGCCATTGGGAGACGTATCAATAACGTCTGGATCAGCCCCTGCGTCATAACCCAGAGTGTCTTGTTGTTTCCATTGAAATAGCCGACCATGCTGAAAAGGACAGCTGTCACAATCGTCTCCATTGAAAATCCTTTCAGATAATCATACGCGTTCCGGATGACCGCCGGATCTGTCGAAAAAATACCCGCCAGCAGATCTCCCTTTAACAGGATCAGTGCAAATACTACGCAGCCGATTGTAACACCCACGCCGATTCCGGTAAGCATGGACTTCTTTGCCCGCTTTTTCTTCCCTGCTCCTATATTCTGGGAGACGAACGACGCCATAGACTGCATCAGCGCACTCGGTACCAGCATGGCAAAATTAACGATCTTGCAGGCGACACCATAACCGGAGGACGCTTCCAGCCCCAGACGGTTTACAAACGCGCAGAGCGCCAGAAATGAAATCTGCGTGAGGAACTCCTGCAAAGCCAGCGGCAGTCCGATCCGAAGGAAGTTCCTGCACTGCGGATTCCATCGGAAATCACTTTTTACAATGGCAAACGGAAGATCCTTTTTCAACAGAAGAAGCACTGCAAATACCACGCTGAGCGCCTGTGCCAGAACGGTCGCAATCGCTGCTCCCGTGGCATCCATGCGAAATCCTGCCACGAGGATCAGATCCCCCGCCACATTCACAATACACGCGATCAGTACGAAGAGTAACGGCGACCTGCTGTCACCCAGTCCTCTGAAAACTGCCGACAGCACATTATAAGCCACAATAAAGAAAATACCGCCGCCGCAAATGCGCACATAGGATGCCGTCAGATCCACCGCTTCCGCCGGTGCCTGCATAAGGACAGAGATCGGTTCCGCAAAACATACCATGACGACAAACAGTCCGACGGCGATCAGTGCGAACACGATCGCGGTGCCTCCGACCACCGCGCCGATCTGCTCCGGGCGTTTTTCTCCCAGGTAGCGCGCAATCAGGACGGTCACACCCATCGCCAGCTGAATCACCACGAAGGTGACCAGGTTTAACACCTGGCTTCCGGTAGACACCGCGGACAGCCCGGCTGTGGAGCCGAATCTTCCCACAACCAGAAGATCCACCGCCCCGTACGCCGCCTGTAAGATCAAGGCTCCCAGCACGGGCAGCATGAACGCAACCAGCTTTTTTAATATACTTCCCTGTGTAAAATCTGCTTTATCACTTGTCAAAATGTTCTCTCCTCTCACACATAATCTTATAAAACTTCTCAATCGTCCGAATCATGCTATCCGCTTCTTCCTCTGTAATATCAGACAGATCCGCCCGCAGGTCGTTAAAATAATACTCGTCGTACTTTTTCGAGAGCTCCTCTCCCTCCTCAGTGGCGGATATATAGGTCACACGGCCGTCATCCGGGGAAGAAATCTTACAGATATATCCCTTTTTTTCCATCTCTTTTACGGTTCGGGTCACACCGGGGCGCGGAAGATTGAGCGCATCGCTGATGTCCGATACCTTTACCCCGGTGCCCTGCCCTTCCAGCTTCCGGATCACATCCAGATATTGAATATAAGACGGCATCACGCCCGGCGGCAGAGGCGGAAGCATTTCTCTGATCCGCTTCGCCTGATAGCAGGCATCAAACATCCGCTTGATTTTTTCGTTCGTCATGATTTATCCTCCCAGCTCGTCGCCCCATTTAGTTATTAAAGGTAATTACCAGTAGTAATTATTATAGACAGGATTTCCTTTTTGTCAAGTATGGACGCTGTTTTCCCTGCAAAACAAAAAAAGTGGATCTTACCACCGTTTTCCGTGATAAAATCCACTTTCTCTCATTCCTGATTCGTTGTCCTTATTTTTCCAGCCCGAAGCAATACTTTGTCTTTGAGCAGTACGTATCGCCCGCTTTTAATACCGGTGATTTGAAGTTCTTCTCATTCACCGCATTCGGGAAATACTGCGTCTCCAGACAGAATGCATGGCGCTTGCCGTACTGCACGCCGCCCTTGCCGGTCTGCGGCGTAATAAAGTTGCCGGTATAGAGCTGGATCCCCACACAGTCCGTATACACATCCATGCAGATGCCGGACTTTGCACCTCTGGCGCGCGCAGCAAGCTGCATGGTACCGTCCGCCTTGTCCAGCGCATAATTGTGGTCATAACCGCCCGCATAACGAAGCTGCGTATCGTCCGCTTCAATGTCCCGTCCGATCTCCTTCATCTCCCGGAAATCAAACGGCGTCCCGGATACTTTTGCGAGTTCTCCGGTCGGAATCGCCTTGGAATCAATGACTGGCGTATAGTAAGATGCGTGAAGCTCAAGCTTCTGCCCTTCCATCACGCCGGAATCATGTCCGTCCAGATTAAAGTAGGCATGGTTCGTAAAGTTCGCCACCGTCGTCTGGTCGCAGACTGCCTCATAGGCGATCGCGACCTCCCCATTATCGTCCAGCGTGTACGTGACCTTCGCCGTCATATTGCCTGGGAAATCCTGTTCCCCGTCGCGGCTTACATAGGAAAACGTAATACTCTGTGCGCTCTCCTGCACCACATCCCAGATCACTGCGTGAAAACCGTGCGATCCGCTGTGCAGATTATTCTCGTTGTCATTTGCTTCCAGCGAATAGTCTTTTCCATCCAGATGGATGCGTGCATGATCGATCCGGTTCGCATTGCGCCCGATCACAGCTCCGAAATAGCAGGTATTGTTCTGATAATCAACGGGTGTATCGTATCCCAGCACAACGTCATATACGTTTCCGTCTGAGCCCTTCATTGTGATCGATACGATCGTTGCCCCGAGATCAATGACAGAAAGCGTCATTCCCTGCGCATTGACAAGCGTGTACTCCGTGACCTCCCTGCCTTCCTTTGTTTGGCCAAAGCTTCGTTTTTGCATACTGATCCTCATTTCTAAGCATATTTATTGCGAAACGGCAGACCGTTTCTTCTGACGTACTAATTCTGTCCGTAGTAGGCATTTGCCCCATGCTTGCGGTAGAAATGCTTTTCCTTGATACAATCCGGCGCCGGCTTCACCTTCGGATTGATAAGCTCGGTGTTGCGCGCCATCTTCGCCACTTCCTCCAGCACGACCGCATTGTGGACTGCCTCTGCGGCATCCTTACCCCAGGTAAACGGTCCGTGATTCGCACAGAGAACCGCCGGTGTGTACATCGGCTTGATGCCTCTTGTCTCAAAGGTCTCAATAATCACAAGTCCGGTGTTCTTCTCATATGCCTCGTCGATCTCCTCCGGCGTCAGATTTCTGGCGCACGGAATCGGTCCGAAGAAATAGTCTGCATGCGTTGTGCCGTAAAGCGGAATATCTCTGCCCGCCTGCGCCCACGCGACAGCCTCCGGGGAATGGGTATGTACAATACCACCGATCTCCTCGTACTTTTTGTAGAGTTCGATATGGGTCGCCGTGTCGGAGGACGGCTTATATCTGCCCTCGATCTTATTTCCGTCAAGATCCATGACTACCATATCGTCCGGGCTTAAGGCATCATAATCCACACCGCTCGGCTTGATGACGAAATAGCCGCTCTCGCGGTCGATTCCGCTGACATTGCCCCAGGTGTAGGTAATGAGTCCTCTGCGCGGAAGTTCCATGTTGGCCTCATAGACCTCTTTTTTTAATTCTTCTAACATCTCTTAGTTTCCTCCTGTGCTGCGCCGTTCCTACTTCATCTCACGCAGGATGCGGTTTGCGATTCCCTCTGCATCCAGTTCGTATTTGTGAAGAAGTTCTTTTGCCGGACCGGATTCGCCAAAGACATCGTTGACACCGATTCTGGTAATCTTTGTCGGGCATTTTTCACCGAGCGTCTCCGCCACTGCAGCGCCGAGTCCTCCGATGATGGAATGCTCCTCCACCGTGAATACGCGCCCCGTCTTTTTTGCCGTCTTTACCACAAGCTCCTCGTCGAGCGGCTTGATGGTGTGAATGTTGATGACTTCCGCATGAATGCCCTGCTCTGCCAGCGTATCCGCTGCTGCCAGTGCTTCCGAGACACAAAGTCCGGTTGCAATGATGGAGCAGTCGCTTCCCTCACGGAGCGTCACGCCCTTGCCGATCTCAAACTTATAATCCGCGCCGTCGTTGATGACCGGAACCGCCAGTCTGCCAAAGCGCAGATACACCGGTCCCACGTACTCGTAGGCAGCCTTCACTGCCGCGCGCGCCTCGATGTCGTCCGCCGGGTTGATGACAACCATTCCCGGGATCGCACGCATCAGGGCAATATCCTCGTTGCACTGATGGGTCGCGCCGTCTTCCCCGACGGAAATTCCGGCATGTGTCGCACCGATCTTCACATTCAGATGCGGATATCCGATGGAATTGCGCACCTGCTCGTAAGAACGTCCTGCCGCAAACATGGCGAAGGTGCTCACAAACGGTACAAATCCACATGTGGACATTCCGGCTGCCACGCCGGTCATATTCGCCTCTGCGATACCGCAGTCAATGTGGCGGTCCGGGAATGCCTTCTTGAACATTCCGGTCTTGGTTGCCGCTGCGAGATCCGCATCCAGGACAACCAGATTCTCATGCTCTCCTCCAAGCTCGACCAAAGCATTGCCGTAGCTCTCTCTCGTTGCAATCTTTACTTCTGACACAATGCTTCACCTGCCTTTCTAAGATCCTCCATCGCCACTGCGTATTCCTCATCGTTCGGCGCTTTTCCGTGCCAGCCGACACTGTTCTCCATGTAGGAGACGCCTTTTCCTTTTACGGTGTGCGCAATGATCGCGGTCGGCATTCCCTTCGTAGTTCTCGCCTCATCAAACGCCCGCTTGATCTCATCGAAATCATTGCCGTCGATGTTGATGACGTGGAAATGAAAGCTCTCGAACTTCTTGTCGATCGGGTACGGCGAGCAGACCTCGTCGATCGGTCCGTCGATCTGCAGGTTGTTGTTGTCCACAATCACGCAGAGGTTATCCAGCTTGCGGAAACCTGCGAACATGGCAGCCTCCCAGATCTGTCCCTCCTCGATCTCGCCGTCGCCGCAAAGTGCATACACACGGTAATCCTGCTGTTTCATCTTCCCTGCCAGAGCCATGCCGCACGCTGCGGAAAGTCCCTGTCCCAGAGAACCGGAAGACATATCCACGCCCGGAATGTGCTTCATATCCGGATGTCCCTGTAAATACGATCCGGTATGGCGCAGGGTCAAAAGATCCTCCACTGGAAAATAACCGCGGTTTGCCAGTGCCGAGTAAAGTCCCGGCGCCGTGTGTCCCTTGGACAGCACAAAACGGTCGCGATCCTCCTTCTTCGGATCCTTCGGATCAATATTCATCTCTTCAAAATATAAATAAGTAAAGATGTCTGCTGCTGAGAGTGATCCGCCCGGATGTCCCGCCTTCGCGCTGTGCACGGACGATACAATTCCCTTGCGGACTTCAACAGCCATCTTCTGAAGTGCCAGTTTATCCATAGTTCCCCCTTCATGCATTCTTATTCATTCAATACTGCAAAACTCAGTCACCAAATACAGCTCTATAGTCCGCCTGGAATTTCTCAATTCCCGCATCGGTAAGCGGATGTTTGGTCATCTGCTCAATGACTTTGTACGGAACCGTTGCGATATGTGCGCCTGCTAATGCACAGTCTGTCACATGGATCGGGTTGCGGATCGATGCAGCGATGATCTCGGTCTCAAGTCCGTAGTTGTCAAAGATCTGCACGATATCCTGGATCAGGTCGATGCCTGCCGTGCTGATGTCGTCGAGTCTGCCGAGGAACGGAGATACATAGGTTGCGCCTGCGCGCGCTGCAAGAAGTGCCTGGTTTGCGGTGAAAATAAGTGTCACGTTCGTCTTGATTCCCTCTGCGGACAGCACTTTGACTGCCTTTAATCCCTCTACGGTCATCGGGATCTTGACTACCATGTTCGGGTGGATCGCTGCGATCTGGCGTCCCTCTTTAATCATGCCTTCCGCATCCACAGTGGTTGCTTTTACCTCGCCGCTGATCGGACCGTCAACGATCGTTGTGATCTCCTTGATGACCTCGTTGAAATCTCTGCCCTCTTTGGCGATCAGAGACGGGTTTGTGGTAACGCCGCAGATCACTCCCATATCATTTGCTTTGCGGATGTCCTCTACGTTTGCTGTGTCAATAAAAAACTTCATATTTCTCTCCCTTTCTGCGCTTGTGCGCGCACCCTGTATGTGTATCCGGGTCTGCCCCGGTACCATTCTCATTTACCGGGGGATGCCGTTTAGAACATCCCCCACATGCTTCTTATCGTTTTTCTTAGCGGTAGAACAGGTTGCCAAGCATCAGATCCTTCTTGAACTCGCGGATCTTTGTATCCTTGTCAATATAAACTGCCTCAATGCCCATGGCATTCGCCCAGTCGCCCATCTGCTCTGCGGTGAGGTCGTAGGTAAATGCGGTGTGGTGTGCGCCGCCTGCCAGGATCCATGCCTCCGCACCGGTGTAGAGATCCGGCTGCGGTGTCCAGTAATTCGTTGCCACCGGAAGCTTCGGCATCGGCTTCTCTGTCTTCTTGCAGTCCACATCGTTGATGATGAGACGGAAACGGTTGCCGAGATCGATTAAGGATGTTGCGATACCGCTTCCCTCCTTGGAGGTAAATACCAGTCTTGCCGGGTCTTCTCTGTCACCCATGGAAAGCGGCTGGCACTTGATGGAAATCGGGCCGTCTGCGATGGACGGGCAGATCTCAAGCATATGCGCCTCGAGGATTCCCTCTTTGCCCTTGACGAAGTTGTAGGTGTAATCCTCCAGCATGGAAGTACCCTTTGCCTCCTTCTTGCCTGCTGTCATAATCTTCATCAGGCGCACCATCGCTGCCACTTTCCAGTCACCCTCTGCGCCAAAGCCGTAGCCTTTTTCCTCGAGGCGCTGGATTGCAAGTCCCGGAAGCTGCTTTAAGGCACCGAGATCACCGAAGTGTGTTACGATTGCCTGATAATTCTTCTCGTCCAGGAAACGCTCGAAACCGATCTCGATCTGTGCCTGTACGGCTACATGGCGTCTGAACTCCTGCGGATCACGTCCCTCTAATAAAATGTCATATTTGTCATAATACTCATCTACCAAAGCGTTGGTATCGGACTCGGATACAGCTGCAACTGCCTCCGCAATCTCGTTGACCGGATAGGTATCCACTTCCCAGCCGAACTTCAGCTGTGCTTCGACCTTATCCCCCTCGGTAACAGCTACGTTTCTCATGTTGTCTGCCACACGCATCACGCGGATATGGCTGCTCTCGATCACGCCGACTGCTGTGCGCATCCAGGATGCAATGCGCTCCTGCACATTGACGTCGCTCCAGTGTCCCACGACTACCTTGCGCTCGATTCCCATACGTGTCACGATATGACCGTACTCACGGTCTCCGTGTGCCGACTGGTTCTCGTTCATGAAATCCATGTCGATGGTGTCGTAAGGAATCTCCTCATTGAACTGGGTATGTAAATGAAGCAGCGGCTTTCTGTACTCCTGTAATCCGAGAATCCAGGACTTTGCCGGGGAAAATGTGTGCATCCATGTGATGACGCCTGCGCACTCCTCATCTACATTTGCCTCGTTGAAGGTCTTACGGATCAGTTCATTGGTGATCAGTGTCGGCTTCCATACCACTTCATACGGAAGCACGCCGGACTCGTTTAACTTTGCCACGATGATTTTGGAATGCTCTGCCACATGTGCGAGGCACTCGTCTCCGTAAAGATCCTGTGATCCGGTGCAGAACCAGAACTTGTAATTTTTTGTTGCTAACATAATGTTCCCTCCATGAAATATATTTATGTTTCAGCAGTAACTGCTGTGTAAATCCCAATCTGTAAGCAGCGGCAGCATCTGCCGCTGCCCCCGTATCTGTCTATAACGGCATCGTCCAGGCTGCCGCCTTCGTGCCTGTCTTATAACGGCATCGCCTCGACTGCCGCCTTCTCTGCTGCAAGCGCCGCTTTGTATGCCTTGATGTAAGCGTCAAATCCCGCAACATCTGCCGGATTCGGCTCCATCACGCTTCCAGATTCCCCGCCGAAGACTTTTTCGGAGAGGTACTGCTCCAGGCTCTCGCCGTCCGCCTTCTGCAGCATGTAGGATGCCAGCAGCGCCATGCCCCACGGACCACCCTCGCCGGCCGTCTCCATCACTGCCACCGGTGCATCCATCGCAGCGGCTAAAATTCCCTGTCCGACGCCTTTGGTCTTAAAGAGTCCGCCATGTCCGTAGATGCGATCCACTTTTACTTTTTCTTCCTTCAGCAAAATATCCAGACCGATCTTTAAGGTTGCAAGCGCTGCATACAGATGTGTCCGCATGAAATTGGCGAGATTAAAATGTGCGTCCGGCTTGCGCACAAACAGCGGCCGTCCTTCGTTTGCTCCGGTCACCGGCTCTCCCGAAAAATAGTTGTATGCCAGAAGTCCGCCGCAGTCCTTGTCGCCCTCCAGCGCCTTGTTGTAAAGTTTTCCGAAAAGTTCGTTCATATCGACATTGATTCCGAAGTTCTCCGCGAACTCCCGGAACAGGCCGACCCAGGCGTTCAGATCCGAGGTACAGTTGTTGCAGTGCACCATCGCCACGGTATCGCCGGACGGTGTGGTCACCATATCCAGTTCCTCATGTACCGCCTTTAAGTCTTCCTCTAAAACCACCATTGCGAACACGGACGTTCCGGCAGACACATTTCCGGTGCGCACAGCCACCGAATTCGTTGCCGCCATACCGGTACCGGCATCACCCTCCGGCGGGCAGAGCGGGATCCCGGCTTCCAGCCTGCCGCTCGGATCCAGAAGCTTTGCGCCCTCCTTAGTCAGGGTCCCGGCATTCTCCCCGGCCACGAGCACCTTCGGCAGGATCTCCTCTAACTTCCATGTATATTTCCCTACCGCCGGAAGCGCATCAAACTGCGCCAGCATCTTCCGGTTGTAATCTCTTGTCTTCGCATCGATCGGGAACATACCGGATGCCTCGCCGACTCCCAGTACCTTCTCCCCTGTGAGTTTCCAGTGAATGTATCCCGCAAGTGTGGTAAAATATGCGATTTTATCCACATGCTCTTCCCCGTTTAAGATCGCCTGATACAGATGTGCGATGCTCCAGCGCTGCGGAATATTGAACGAGAACTCCTTCGTCAGTGCTGCGGCAGCCTCACCCGTGATGGTATTTCTCCAGGTGCGGAACGGAACCAGAAGCTCCCCCTTCTCATCGAACGGCATATAGCCGTGCATCATTCCGGAAAATCCGATGGCACCAAGCTTTGTGACGGCAACGCCGTATTTGTTCTGTACATCCTCTGTCATCTTGCGGTAGCAGTCCCTAAGACCGTCCCAGATCATATCCAGGCTGTACGTCCAGATTCCGTCGACCAGCTGATTCTCCCAGTCGTGCGCACCGGATGCGATCGGCTGATGTGTCTCGTCCACCAGCACTGCCTTGATTCTGGTCGAGCCGAACTCGATACCGAGCACCGCCTTCCCACTCTCAATCCTCTCCTTTGCATTTCCCATGTGTAACAAACCCCTTTCCGAAACCATGCCGCATCTCTCATGCACCCATGATTTCCCTGCACTCATCTTATTGATGTTATCTTAAGCATAAAACTTGTATGCTCGTAATAACAAGTTGTTTTTTATTTATTTTTACATTGTGTGGTTCTCTATTTTTTATCTATCCGGAAAACATGCACACCGTGCGCCGGAATTTCAGAAGAAAGGCTGTCATTCTGCACAATAAGCTCTGTTCCATCCCAGAGTTCCCGCGCCCGGATGGTTCCCGTCTGTCCGCACATGTCTGCAAACGCTTCCGTCTCCGGCAGCGCAACCTCACACCGCGCCGGCTGCTCCATAAAGTTAAACAGGGCAAGATACCGTTCGTCCTTTTTCTCATTGACACAGCTCCAGACCGCATGCTTTTGATCGCGCGCCACCTGTCTGCCCACATAGTCTGCGTCGAGCATCTGCAGCAGCTCCCGTCTCGTTAAAAGGAACTGCGTCCAGTCATCCAGCTTCGTCAGTTCACCGCCGATCATCAAAGGCGAGCCGAACATACACCAGAGCGTCATCATCGTCTTCTGCTCATCCCTTGTAAAATTCGTCTGCCGCTCCTGCCCGAATCCTTTTCCGAGCCAGCCGACCGGCAGCATGTCACAGTCCGGGAACGATCCGCAGCCCACGTGGTTCTGCCACAGTTCGCAGCGCCGGAACATATCGTAAAGCAGCTCCCACGTATCCCAGAAATCATCCGTGATGCGCCACATGTTGGCATAGGTTTCATAATGCCATGCTTTCTCGATCAGCGCCGGTCCCGGCGACAAGGAGAGCACGATGTCCCTGCCGCACTTTTCAATCGCATGCTGCAGCATCTCAATCTCGTGCGCCGCCGAATACGGATGTTCCACGTACAGATTGGTATTGCAGATATCATCGCATTTGATAAAATCCACGCCCCACTGTGCGTACAGTGCCACGATGGAATCGTAATATTCCTGCGCGCCCGGCTCTCCCATACGAATGCCGTACATGTCCGGATTCCACTTACAGATCGACGACGGATCCGCTATATCGCTCGCCAGTGCATCGCTTCCCAAAATCGGCAGATGCCGGTGTGCCGCTTCCCGCGGAATTCCCCGCATGATATGGATTCCAAACTTTAACCCCAGCCCATGCACATAATCCGCCAGCGCCCGAAAGCCCACACCGTCCTTCGCCGACGGGAAGCGGTCCGTACAGGGGAGCAGCCGCCCGTACTCATCCATCGAGACCTCCCCAAACGGAATATACTGGTACTTCTCCCTCTGACTTCCGGTGTTCTTTGCATACCACTGGATGTCCACCACAATATATTCCCAGCCGTACGGTTTTAAGTGCGCCGCCATATAATCCGCGTTTGCCCTGACCTCCCGCTCCGTCACTGTGGTGTCATAATAGTCATAGCTGTTCCACCCCATCGGGGCATGTTTCATCCGGTATTTCATGCGTCTCTCCTTCTCTTCCCCCTAATCAAAATGTGCACAGAGTACACAAAAAGCCGCTGCAGATGCAGCGGCTTTTTGTTGTCATACATCCTGCTTCCAAGTGTATGACTTGTACTTTCGTACTTACAAGTTGTTTTTATTCGTCCTGTGTCATGTCCGTATCTTCTCTTCTGCAGGATTCCCGGATCACCAGTTCCGGCTCCATCAGGACGCATTTTCCTTCGATATTGGAATTTCCCTCCCGGATAATCCGAAGCAGCAGTTCGGCGGCTGCCGCTCCCAGTTCCTCCTGCGGATGGGAGATCGTCGTCAGCGGCACGCGGCATGTCTGCGCCAGATAGGAATTGTCATACCCCGTCACCGAGACATCCTGGGGCACGGAGAGCCCCTCCTCATTCAGCGCGCGGATCACCTCGATGGCAACCTGATCGTTGTACGCCACCACCGCCTCAAACGGATGATTGCCGCGATCTTTCGCCATCTGCCTGATCCGCTCAAACGGATGGGTCTTGCGGTCCTCCGTGTAGAACCAGATCACCTTATCCGGATCATACGCAATTCCCGCTTCCTGCAGTGCCTGCACATACCCCTTGTGGCGCTGCTGTCCCTGCGTGTCGTCGGATTTGAAGACGCCCACAATGCGCCGGTGTCCCAGTTCAATCAGGTATCTGGTCGCAAGATAGGCTCCCCTGCAGTCGTCCAGAAGAATCTGCGGCCGGTCCAGAAGCTGGGCATGTACTCCCTGTATAAATACATAGGGGATATGATAGCTGTCGAGCATCTCATACAGATTCACATGCCGGCAGAAAATCTGGCTCTTGCTCGGCTCGATGATGAGCCCGTCGATATCCTTCTGCAGAAGCTCCTCGAGACACTTTGCCTCAAGGCTTCTTGAGTTGCGCGTATTTTTCAGCAGAATACTGTAACCGTTCTCCGTCAGCACCTGGTCAATTCCCTGCACGATGCGCGGAAAAATATAATCCGAAAGATAAGTTGTCACGACCGCGATATTTTTGGACGGCGTCGTGTGCCGTAACATCTCCGAGCAGAAGGTTCCGCGGCCATGTTCCGCATATATGTATCCCTCATTCTGCAAAATCTGCAGTGCCTTGCGCACCGTCTGCCGGCTGACCCCGTATTCCGCCGACAGTTCATTCTCCGAAGGAAGCTTCTCTCCCGGGCGTATCTCCCCCGACATGATCTTGCCATGGAGCTGCTCCATCAGATCATAATATTTTAATCTCTTATCCATTCCGTCCGATCCCCCTGAATGCCTTCTCTCTTTGCGCGCCGTCAGCCCGTTATCCCGACAGCCTCCTTCGCCAGGCGGTCTGCCTCCTCATTGCCCATGACGCCCGAGTGTCCCTTTACCTTCACAAAAGAAAGCCGGATCTTATCCTCCACCAAGCGCACATACTCGTAGTAGGCCACCGTACCCTTTTTATTGCGCTTCCAGAGTCCTTTTGCCCACATCTCGATTCCCATATAATCGTAATAGATCGTAAGATCCTTTAAGCCAAGTTCGAGCGCCTTTTCGATGGCTGCCATGCTCCCTAAAACCTCGCCTGCCACATTGCGCATCGACGCCATCTCCGGCTCCTTCCCCGCACCCTGCAGCACTTCTTTTCCGCCGGCATGAATCAAAAAACCTCCATAACCGTACACGCCGGTACCGGCGTGAAAAGAGCCATCCACGAACGCGTAATTCTCCGGCAGATCCTCTGTCTCTCCGGCAGATTCCGCACCTCTCGTCTCTGCCTTGCCGTCTCCGGCTGTTCCTGATTTCTGCTGTGCTGCTCCTTGCGTTGCCTTCTGCTGCGCCGCTCCTTTTGCATGAGCTTCTCCCCCACGCGCCGGTGCGCTTTCCAGAAACGTCTCCGCTTCTTCCAGCGTCTTAAAACTCTTGTAAACCGCTCCGGGGAACCCGTGTACCATCGCCTTACACTCGTCCCATTTTGTGTATATTCCCGGTTTCTTACCAACCGCTACCGCATAATATTTTACTGCCATCTCGTCATCCTTTATTTCGATATTTTATAATACAATATACCATATAATTCCCGCACATAAAAGGTCGGAAGGTAGAGAAAAAATGTCCGGCTCGGTGTGCTGTAGCTTGTAATGCCAAGTCTCTTTGCCGTCTGATTCGCCCGGTACTCATGGAATTCACTGGTTATAATCGTGACGGGCCCGCCGATTCCGTGCTGTTGTAACAATTCCATGGAATATTGCAGATTTTCCGCCGTCGTCGTGGACCGGTCCTCCAGAAGCAGTCTCGCCCCGTCGATCCCCCGCCCGGTCAGGTAACGGTACATGCACTCTGCCTCGCTGATCTCCTCTCCATCTCCCTGTCCGCCAGATAATACGCACACAGCTTTTGGATTCCGGTTCAGATACTCATACGCCGCGCAAAGCCGTTCGCTCAACACCCGGCTCGGCCGCTCCCCCTTGACGCTGCATCCTAAGACCACCGCCGTCGTATTCTCCGGCGCACGGTTTGCCGCGCTTCTTATCATCCCCGCCGTCTCCACTGTCACGATAAGCAGAATAAAAAGGAGCACCATGCCCAGGGCGGACAATCCCGCTCTGCCACCGCGCGTCTGCCAAAGTCTCCCTGCCACATCCTGTACCTGCCGGTAAAAAATACCGTACAGCAGCACAAGGGCTGACACCGCCATTCCCGTAATGTTACCGATATTAACCACGACAAATGCCGGAATGAAAAACCACAGGAAAAATACGGCTCCAACTGCCATTATCCACCAATGCATCCGTGCCATCTTACCTCCCTCAAAAAGCAATGAGCGGCACGCCGAAGCGGGCCGCTCTTGTCCTCTCTTGTTACAAATCTTGTTACGAAATCTCCAGCTTACAGTTCGCACGCATTTTTAACGGACATTCATAAACGTTCTCATTATTCTCTTTTGCAATGTAAGAAAGCGGACACTTTCTGCAGTCGCCTTTATTAAAATCTCCGCCAACCTCAAATTTTAAGGTTGCCGTCTTCACACCCTTCACCATCTCTTCCTGCCGGATGTGATCCCAGCTCAATACCTGACTGCAGCCGGCACACTTGCTCTCGTTCAATGTCACCACGCGCTTGCAGGTCGGACAGGCATAAAACTTCTTACCGGACGGTTCCACCAGTTCCACAACTTCCGCCGGAAACTGCTTAATCAATTCCTCTCTCAAATTGTCCTGCATGATCCAATCGCTCCTTTATCCTGAGTTTGCACTGGTACTATCATACCACAAAGGCGGCGGTACTGTAAACCGCTTTCCTTCGTTTTCCGCTCAGATTCCGTTTCATTATTCTCCGGGTTCCGCTACTTTTCCCCCTGTTGCTGCCGGATCATGTCCATGATGTAATCGATCGTTTCCTGCCACTGCTCCCTGTCCGTAATCCCGGCCTCGCCGTCTCCCTTCTGCGATCCGTAATTGCCGAACCCGGCATGGTTGCCGCCCTCTAAGACATACTCGCGGCAGTCCGCCGCAAGACCGATTGCTTCCTGATATTTTTCCATATTCAAAACGCCGTCCTCGCTCCCGTAGAGCGAGAGCACCGGAAGCGTCTGAAGTTTCCTGGTCGGGTACGCCGCCAGAAAAATCAGTCCCGCGAGCTCTGACTCATGCTTTGCCGCATAGCTGCCCGCCATGGCTCCGCCCAGAGAATGTCCCGCCAGATACCAGTGCTTTACCTCTCCAAACTCCTGCCGCACCTCATCCGCCGCATTCGGCTTTAAAATGGCAAGGTGCGCCGGCATCTTTACCGTCACGCAAAAGATTCCCTGCTGCGCAAGCCCATCCATAACCGGTGCGTACGCCGTCTCTTCCACCTTGGCTCCCGGATAAAAGATCAGTCCCGTCTCACTCTGCGGATCTCCGTAAGCGATGTAGGCATCCGTCTCCGATACCTCTGTTGTCTGAAGTTCATAGTCCTTCGCATGATAATAATCTGCCGTATAGGTATTAAATCCCACAATCACGGCTGCCACGATTAAAACCGTAAAAATAATTCTGCGCACCGCTTTTGCATGCTTCATTGTCTCTCATCCTCCGACACCGGAATCTGCTTCCGTTACTTTCGGATATCTGCAACCACCTCGTCCGGAATGACGAACTGTACGCATCCCATATACATCGGTGCCACATCACCCTCGTTAAAGCATATCACAAGATGGCCGTCCGAATCCAGATAAAATGAAGTCTCATCTGTAATTTTGTCAAAATTCCATTCCGGAACCTCGGCATTATCCACCCAGTACATCTTACCGTCATCCTCCGCCATCTGCTGCTGCATCTGCTCCTTGATATTCTCGCTGATCGGGGTGATATAATCCGCGCCACTCTGGAATAAATCCGAAAGTGTCAGACGCTCCCCCGTCTTTAAGTCAATCGTATAATAATAGTCCCACTCCGCGCCGCTGCCTGCCGCCTGATAGCACATCAGCTTTAACGTAAAGTAATCGTCGGTCGTGCTGATAACTTCGTGCTTGACCACGACCTCCTGATAGCCCTCTTCTTCCTTCTTGCTCTCCTCGAATTCCGATACGATCTGATCCGTGATCTTTTCAATCTCCGCATTGATCTCTGCCGTTGTCTTTTTTAAGTTCTCCTGCACCTGGACCTCAGTATCCGTCATCTGTTCCGTATCGCTCTCCTTTACCGTCAGCTCCGGCGTCTTAATGTCCGCCGCATGACCTCCGTTGTCGTACTGATAATCCCGGAACGTCACAGCCTCCACGAGTTTTCCGACCACCGGTAGATTCCCCATGGCATACGCCACGCTCCCCGAGGTGTTCGGCAGCACCACGAAGACTGCCGCCACTGCAGCAGCCGCTGCCACAATATTTCTCACGGTATGCATTTTTCTGCTCTCGTTTCGTTTTTCCATCTTTGCTTCCTCGATCCGTTTTTTCATCTGCTCCACCTGCTCGCCGGACATTTCCGATCCGGCATACTGTCGCTTTAATTCCTCGATCTTTTTACAATCCTGTTTCTTATTTTCCATATGCGGCACCATCCTTTCCTCTATTCCCACTGCCATGTATCCGTAAGTTCCAGCCGTAGCTTCTTTAATCCGCGGTACAGCCGGCTCTTTACCGTATTCTGGTTCTCCCCCAGCACGCGCGCAATATCCTCCAGCTTCATATCCTCAAAATAGCGCAGTTCAATGACCGCTTTATCCCGTTCTTCCATGGCGTCCAATGCCCTTCTTAGATCAATGTTCTCATAGCGGTCTTCTCTTCCCTCTTCCGCCGGCATCTCATCCAGGGAAACTTCCCGGTTCTTTTTTACATATCCGAAGATCTCGTTTAACATAATGCGGTAAATCCATGTCTGCGCATATTCCTCCTGCTTTAGCGCATCGCTGTTTTTGATCGCCTTGTACGCTCCGTTCTGTACGATATCCGCGGCATCCGCCTCATGATGTACGTAACTGTAGGCAAGACGATAGTATTTGTTGTAATTTTCCAGCAAAAGCTGTTCTATCTTTTGTTCCTTATGGTTTTTCCCGGAGAAAAACATACGATCTCACACCTCCTTTTAACTATTAGACCGTCCGGACACCAAAAAAGTTTCGCTGCCGTATAAAAAATTATATTTTCTCCGATCCGGTTCCGTTTTTTCCACTCTCCTGTCTGCACAGTTCCGTCAAAAACCGGTACATTCCCTCCTGGTAAATCGGGCGCTCCACCACACAATCCACTCCTGCGGCAAGCATCTGACACTCCACCAGTTCCTTCTCATTGGTCGAACAGCAGATCGTAAGGCTTCCCTTCGGAAAATTTTCCCGCACCGACCGGATAAACGGCTCACCGCCCTGCATATACCAGTTCACAAAACACAGATCATAGGCGTTGCCCTTAGACGCGGCTCTCCTTAAATACGCCACGGCGTCCGCCCCGTTTTGCACCACGTCAACCGGAAGCCCGAGACGCGCAAGAACCGCTGCATGATAATCTCTCGACAGTTCATTGTCGTCCAGAAGAAGCGTCTTTAACCCCGCAAAACTTTTGGGCTGTCCGATCGCTTTTCCGATTCTGAAAGGCAGGAACACCCTGCAGAGAATCTGCGCATCCTCCTGTACTTCCACACACATCGTTCCGTGCAAAAGTTCTACGAGGCTCTTGATCAGCGGATAGTCTTCTCCTCCGTCAATGCTGCCCTGCACGGCAAGTTCCAGTTCAAGCTCATCCTCCCCCGTTCTTACTTCCCGATAGCCTGTAAAAATCCGGCATCCCGGCCGCGCGTTGATATACGCTTTCTTTAGCAGTCTTGCCCAGATCTGCTTGAGCCTCCTGACATCGCCCACCAGATATTCGCAGAAAATCTCACCCTCCTGCACCGTCACCTCAATCCCCATTTCCGTACAGATTGTCCTGCACTCTGAGGTCAGTTCCGCAACCACATCCGAAATCTGAAAGGTGTCGCAGACACTCTCGCCCGCACCTACAATCTGCCCGTCCAAAACACTGTCCGTCAGTTCCCGGATGTGCTCCAGATGCCTGTACATATCCTCCAGTCCCACAGACTTATTTTCCGTTCTCTGACCTGTCATTTCTCTGTAACACTCCTCGATCACCGCGACGTCCGTGCGCACCGTCCGCGCCACCTGAAACAGCAGATGTTCTCTGACCGTGCTTAAATGCCGCTGGCTCTCAAGCCGCTCCGCCAGTGTCTCATAGCGTGTCATGATATTGAACACCCGCTTTTTTACCACCTCCGGCTCGCAGGGAGAAAATATAAAATCGTCCGCCCCCATCTCTAACATTTCAAGTTCTCTCTCCTCGCCGATGACCGTCTTCACGATGACCGGGATATCGAGAAGCTTCGGATCTGCCTTCATCTGCTTTAATACCTGCTTCCCGCTCTTTACGGGCATACACATATCCAGTATGACAATATCCACTTTCCGCTCTTCTAAAATTTTTAGTGTCTCATTTCCGTCCCCGGCTTCCAGCACCTCATATTCCTCTTCAAACATTGCGCGAAACGACGCTCTGTTTACGTCGATATCATCCGCTACCAGCATCACTCTGTTCTTTTGCATTGATTCGGCTCCATTCTTTTATCGTATCGGTAACATATCTTTTAAAATATAACATACCATCTTTTATTTCTCAGCAAAATCCGTACCGTTTTTTAACATCCAGCGCCCCTGTCCTTCCCCTTCTACAAAATTCGACACAAAAAGGGGCTGGTGCTTGAAGCACCAGCCCCTTTTTCTTCTCAACGGTAAATCATACTGTCGAGGACGGCATACATCTGTGTAATCTCAATCGGCTTGCTTAAGTGTGCATCCATCCCGGCATCGAGGGACTTTCGCACGTCCTCCTCAAACACATTGGCTGTCATCGCCACGATCGGAACCGTTTTTCCATCCTCACGTCCGGATTCCCGGATCTTTCTGGTCGCCGTCAGTCCGTCCATGACCGGCATCCGGATATCCATCAGGATGACGTCGTAATATCCGGGCTCATGGGAAAGAAAATGCGTCACGCCCTCCTCTCCGTTGACCGCCACATCCACCTGCAGATTCTTGTGCAGCAGGATATTGCGCGTGATCTCAATGTTGACCTCATTGTCCTCGACCAGCAGCGCTCTTTTGCCGGTAAAATCGTAGTCGGGCGCCTGTACATCGCCCTGTCCCCGCAGCTTTTCTCCGGAATTTCTGACACGCTTTAAGTTCACATTCACAATGAACGTCGAGCCCTTGCCCTTTTCGCTGTATGCGTCAATGTGCCCGCCCATAAATTCAATAATGTTGCGCGCAATGGGAAGGCCAAGACCGGTACCGCCGTTTAGCGTCGTGATTCCCTCATCCTCCTGCTCAAACGGCTCAAACATATGCGGAATAAACGCTTCGTCCATTCCGACTCCCGTATCCCGGATCTCAAACCGGAAGCCGGCATCCTCCCCGTCATCGCCGGTATGCTCCACAATAAAGTCAACCTTTCCGTCCGGCATCGTGTATTTTACGGCATTCTCCAGAATATTGGAAAGCGCCCGCTCCAGCTTCTCCGCGTCAAAGCAATAGGTAGCATCAAAGCTTCCGCGTCTGTCCACCGCAAAGTGAACGCGACGCTCCGCCGCCTGCCGCATCGCCTCTTCCACCGTCTCCTCCAAAAAGGCATCTAAGACCACCTTCTGGCTGTTCAATGCGACGTTGCCGCTCTCGATCTGGGAAAGATTTAAAATATCATCCACAAAAGACAGCATAAAACGGGCTGACTGGCTGATCTTGTCCAGATTCTCGAGCACCTGCTTCTCATTGTTCACATATTCCCTGGTCAGATACGTAAGACCTATGATGGAATTCATCGGCGTCCGGATCTCGTGACTCATGCGCTCCAAAAATTCATTCTTCTCCTGATTGGCATGTCTTGCGTCAAACAGCGCCGACATCAGTCTCTCCTGCTGCCGCTGTTCTTCCTCATAGCTCTCCGTCACGTCCCGGCGCACCAAAACCACCGTGTCACGGTCATCCTGCTGATAAGAAATATGCAGTTCTTTTCTGCGGTATACCTCCCCGCACAGCAGGCGGTACGAAACAACCAGATCATCCCTCTGTTCCAGTTCCGAGAGAATATGCGGCAGTTCTAACGCAGCCGCGCATGCCTCCCGGTCCTTGGGATGAACATACAGCGGTATCATCTGCGCATTTACCTGTGTATAATCTCCCTCCGGCGGCGGAGTCACATCCGTATCGTCATTGGTCACGATCACATGAAATGTTCCGGTATGTACATCCACATAGGTAATAAAATCGAGTTCCGACTTGATGACCTGCTCCAGTATTCCGCGCTCTTTGATGGATTTCGCGTCTCCCATTCTGCATACTCCTTTATTTCAAAAAAACAAACTATGCTTTATTATAACAGGATTTGAAAAACTTTCCACTGCAATTTTTCATTTTTCCCCCTGAAAGTGCAGTTCTACCTACGGTTCGGGCATGTGTCCCTCCTGCTGCAATGTGCGCAGATTCTGCCGCCATGTGCCGTCTCCCCGCACGCCTCCGCCGGCGCAAGCTCCATCTCAAACACCACGCTTTTCTTCGGTTTCAGGCAATACCCTGCCGTACAGACGACCTTGTGCTGTTTTGCCCGCGCTAAGATCTCCGGCATCGCAGACAGCGGATGTGCTTCGTCATCACCGAAAAAATGATACGCCGCCACCTGATACCCGGTATTCTCCCGTATCCATGCCTCCAGCATGCCATAGCCTAACATCAGAAGTTCTCCGCCGATACTCTCAAGCATATAGCTTTCCAGCATGCGTCCGGTGTTCTGGTAGCGTTCCTGCAGCAGGTCCACATCGCTTCCAAGCGTCACAACCGCAGTCGCCCGGCGTACCGTATCCGTCCCATCCTCAAACATCAGATACGCCGCTTCCTTCCATTTCAGGCAGCCCGCCAGATCGGATGCCACACCCTTCAAAAGCGCCTTATCTTTTTCCTCAAAATGATACCGGCTCCTGACCTGTTCTAAAAACGCACTTGTCAGACAGGTCCAGAGCCGGCTCTCTATGTATCTTCGTTCCACACTGCACTCCCTTTCCTGCTCTTATTGTACTGCATTACAGGGAGATTGCAATTCCTTTCTTCTTTCCTTTACAAATTCAATTTCATAATGCGATCCGTATATTCGCGGATCACTCTGGTGGATTCTTTAAAGCGCGCGAGTTCACCCGGTGTCATATGAATTTCAAGCACGTCATATGCCCCGCTGCGGTTTAACACGGTTGGCACCCCCGCATAGACATTCCGCTCCCCGTATTCTCCTTCCAGCAATGTTGATACCGGAATGATCCTGTTCTCATCATTTAAAATCGCCTTGATCACTCCCACGCATGCCGTTGCGATTCCATAATAAGTCGTTCCCTTGCGGTTAAAAATCTCCCACCCTTCCTGTGTGGTGCGGTAGACCAGTTCATCCAGATCCACATCCCCCACCAGCTCTTTATTGTCCGCAATCACGTCATAAAACGGTTTTCCTGCGATCGTAACCGTAGACCACGGCACCATCTGGGAATCTCCATGTTCCCCCATGGAATACGCGTGAACACTTCGCGGATCCACATTGACTGTCTGTGCAATCATATTCTGCAAACGGGCCGAGTCTATTGCGGTTCCGGTACCGATCACCTGATTTTTCGGCAAACCGGACAGCTTATAGATATAATGTGCAATAATGTCCACCGGATTGGAGATCGCAATAAAAATTCCGTCAAATCCACTTTTCATAATCGGTTCAACAATGGATTTTGCGATTTTTGCCGACATCTCCAGCGTATCCAGTCTCGTCTGTCCCTGCTTTGGCGGCGCTCCGGCAGTGATCACAATGATATCCATATCTCCGCACTCTGCATAGGTTCCCGTTTTCACTTTCACATTGCGGTTCAGATATTCAATGCTGTCCCGCATGTCCAGCATCTCTCCATACGCGCGTTCCTCGTTGATATCTATCAGCATCACCTCGTCACATACTCCCTGGGTTACCAGGGAAAATGCCGTAGTGCTGCCCACCAGTCCACAGCCGACAATTGCTACTTTTCTTGTTGTTATTTTCATACATTCACCTGTCCTTTCAACGGATTTTCATCCTATGACGCAAAAAAGGTACCGTCCTATGACAGCACCCTTGCAAATCCTTTTTCAATTATAGAAAGCGTTTTCTCTCTTGTCAAGTCCTCTCTTTTTCTCCACAAAGACAATTCTATCAGGGAAGCCGTTTTCGCAGTCCCTTCGGGTAATGATTCTTCATGATTCCGCCCGCGAGCTTTCCCCAGCCGGTACTGTATCCGTCCACCGTGATTAAATACCAGCCCTTTTCTCCCTGCGCCGGGAACGTCTCCCCGTTTAGGTATCCGCGGATCTCCCGCCCGTCCGAAGGAAGATCCATCGTATGTAAAACATCCGCCGCATGAAGTGTGAGCGCAAGTGCGTGTGAAGGCTCAAATCTGCCTTTCTTCGCCGTTCCCAGATGCAGTCCCGGGCGCAGCACCTTAAGACCTTTTACCGACGGCATGCCCTCCGGGATCCGGTAGAGCTGCTCGCCGAATTTCAGATAGCGGCACTCCCGTCCTGCATACTTCTCCAATGCGTCCCCGGCGAAAGTCTCCCCGGCAAATGCCAGATATTCCGGGATGCCCGCCGCAGCGCTCTTAGAATCTCCTGCCGTAATTCCGTTCTCATACCCGTTCTTTAACAGACCCGATCCGCCGTCCGCAAGCGTTCCCTCCTTGCGCAGCACCGCCACATAATGTCCTTCCCCGCGAAGCTTATGCGGCCACAGACGGATCGTCGCGGAAAGTTCTCCCAGTCCGTGCGACATTCCCTCCGCAAGCGGCACCTCCTCCACGTAGAATTCCGGATGTCTCTCCAGGAATCGCCCGATACTTCCCTCGTCTTCCGCCGGTGCGAACGTGCAGGTCGAATAGACCAGTCTCCCGCCGCCCGCAAGCATGGATGCTGCGCAGTCTAAGATCTCATCCTGTCTGTCGGCACACAGTTCTACATTCTGTGTGCTCCACTGCTCACACGCCTCCTCGTTCTTCCGGAACATCCCCTCGCCGGAACACGGTGCATCCACCATGATTCTGGTAAAATACTCGCTGAAATGTTCTGCAAGGCGCTGCGGCGTCTCATTCGTCACCACCGCATTGGCAATCCCCATGCGCTCGATATTCTCCGAGAGAATCTTTGCCCGCGCCGGATGGATCTCATTGCTGATGAGGATTCCCCTGCCCTCCATCACCGCCGCAATCTGCGTGCTTTTTCCTCCCGGTGCCGCGCACAAATCAAGAATCCGCTCGCCCGCACCGTCTGCCATCTGCCACGTCAGATACGCTGCCGGAGCCATGGCGCTCGGCTCCTGGATATAATATACGCCAGCTTCGTGATACGGATGTTTTCCAGGCGTATCCTTTGCCGTGTAATAGTAGCCATGCTCTGCCCATGGTACACGCTCCAGCGAGAAGCTCCCGCGGTTTAAAAATGACACGTCGTCCCCCTTCTGCGGATTCAGGCGCAGCGCCTGGTAGCGCGCGATGTCGTAGCTTTTTAAAAATGCAGGATACTCCTCCCCCAGCATGTTCTCCATCCGTTCCAAAAATTCCTGTGGCAGCATCTTTCTCTCCTTTGTCTCTGCATGATTCTCTGCCGCCTATTGTAGCACGAACCGTCCCCCCCGGCAACGCATTTTAAATGCATGCCCCTGAACAATACTTACTGCATTTAAAAATGGCGCGTGAGAAGATCACTTTTTTCCAGAAAATCCTCCACGGTGGAAAATCCCAGCTTTTCAAGCAATTCGATTACATAAGGGTTCTCCAGAGGTGTCTGATACAATGCCTCTTTTCCGTAATGATCCACGTAGGCACTGCCCTCTTCGCGCGGCAGCAGCGCCCGCGGTCCTCCGACACAGCCTCCGACGCATCCCATTCCCTCAAAAAAATTAGCCTCCGTCTTCCCCTCCTGGATTGCCTCAATCATCTGCTTACACGCCTTTCCGCCATCCGCCTGCATGGGGCGGACCGCAATTTCCCGTCCCGGGTGGAGTTGTTCTACCGTCCGCACGACCGCCTCGCTGACGCCTCCGGTCCGCGCATAGATTCTGCCTGCTCCCGAAGAATGTTCGCTTGCATCCTCCTCCATCTGCTGCGGCGCAATCCCCATTGCCTCAAACAGCATCGCCGTCTCCTGAAAGGTCAGCACCACATCAATCGCATCGCAGATATCCGGCTCCTTCGCCTCCTTTTTCTTGGCAAGGCACGGACCGATAAACACGGTGACGGCATCCGGATGCATCTTTTTCACCGCCCTGCCCGCAGCGATCATCGGAGACACCGCCCCCGGCATATGCGGTACCAGTTCCCCGTAAATATTGCGGATCATGGACACCCAGACCGGACAGCAGCAGCTCGTAAGCAAAAAATCCGTATCCTGATTCACATGGCGGTCAAATTCAAGCGCTTCCTTCAAGGTTAAAATGTCGGCAAATACCGCCACCTCCACCATCCCGGAAAATCCCGCGCGTTTCAATGCCGCACGGATTGCTCCCGGGGAGACCCCCTCTCCAAACTGTCCCATAAATGCCGGCGCAATCAGCGCATATACCTGTTTTTCCGGTGTAAGAAGCACTTCACGCACCGCATTTAAATCCGCGAACTTTTCCGGAAAGACCGTCTCACAGACCGGAATTGTGCGCTCCGTCTTTTCTTCTCCCGCCAAAAGCAGACAGTCCATCTGATCATATCGCATTTCTTCTTTCCTCTGTTTCTCCGCTTTGTACTCTCTTTTTAATATTTCCTCATGCAATCTGCGTATGCTCTCCATCTTTCACACCTGCCTTTTCTTTCAAGGATGCCCATACATCCTCCTTTTTATTCTTCGCACACTTTTCCATTGTAGTTTGATGTACAAAAGAAAAAGCCATCCGTTCCTGCCGGATGACTTCCTCTTTTGCCCCGGGAGCCAAAACTCCCATTTTTTCTAATCATACAGACCGATGTGATACTTAAGCTTGCGGTATACTTTCCATCCAAAGATTACCGGCATAGCCAGCACCAGATATGCAGTCGATAACATTCCGGCTGCTCCACCAACGATCATCAGAATCCATATTAAAATATTCATAGTTTTTATCCTCTCATAAAATAATAATTGCTATTTTATGGAGGATACAAGGCCATTCTTTTTTCCGTCGGCCCTCCTTATGTATGCTACAATCCTTCTTCCCGAGGGAATCAGTTCCCACTGCTGCCCGCGCTCTCTCCCCGCCAAAAGAAACAGCGCGCCCAAAAGTCCCGCCAGACCACATTCCAGAAGCCACACCAGGAGCCGAAGCTGCTGGACATTCCGGTAGCGGTAGGCACTCTTCTGCCTCAGCGTCTCTATGACATGCGCCTCACTCAGTTCCCTGCCTGCGGCTTCCACTTCCGGGCGCTCCTCGTTCGGTGCCGCGACCATGGTACCGGTCTGCTTACGGTCCGGACAAAATTCCTGTCCACCGGTCTGCCCCATCCGCTTCACACTGTCCAAAGGTCCGGACTCCCGCACTCCGTTTGGCAGTGCCGCCGCCACAAGCATCGCGGCTATGAGCAAAAGGCAGAGATGGCATTTAAAGAATTCCCCTGATCGGATTGATTTCCTTTGCCTTTGCAAAAATCTCATCATTTTTACTCTCCAGATACTGCTCCAGTCCGCGGACTTCTTCGTCCGTAAAGCCCTCATTCTTCGTCACGCGGCATGCCGGCAATATGGCTTCCGCGACATCCCTTCCCCGCTCAAAACGCACAGACACACAGCGTCTGCCGTCTTTTGCAAAGATACCCGAATGTGTCAGTCTGACTTCTTCTTCCCTTCTCATTCCAATCTCCATTCCGGAACAAAATTACTGCTGTTCCTCCAAAGATCCGTCAAGCACCTGGCTTGGCATCTGATCCCGCAGATAGACCTTTCCATGGTCTTTTCTGCTGTCGTACTCTGCCTGCAGCTGCCGGTTCTTCTCCTTTACTTCCTGCTCAAACTCTCTCGCCGAGAGCAGGATGCATCCGGCTCCGCGGATAATGATCTGCTCCAGCCCGTCGGAAGTGGCAACCGTCACGCGGTATCTCGACGCGTGTTCATGGGCGAAACGCTCAATATACACGTCCGCCGTCTCCGCCTCCTTCGTGTACACCACATGAATATTGTGATAATCACACGCTTCCGTCTGATGTCCCTCAACGCGGTACGCATCGAAGACCACAATCAGCTCACACCTGCGGATTCCCTGATAGTTGCAGAGAATATCCAAAAGCCGCCCGCGCGCGCTATCCATATTCACTCTGGCAAGTTCCGCAAGTTCCTGCCACGCAAAAATCACATTATAACCGTCCACCAGCAGATATTCCACGCCGGCATCCTTCTGCTTCCCACCTCCGGAGGCAGAAACGGGACTGCTTTCTATGATGCGCTTCTTTTTATAGCCGTTCGTTGCGCCGGCATCTTTGTCTTTCTTATTAGCATTGTATGTCCGGTCAAGGATTCTGTCAATCTCTTCCGTGCCGATCCAGGCTTCTTCCTCCCCCGTCTTTGCGTGGAAATTCGCCGCATCCGGCAGCCACTGTCCGGGATACCATTCCTCCCCGCTCTTATCCTGCCCTGGCACCGGCGGCAGGTGCATATAGGAAAACACCTGATCCCACGGCACAATGAATCCTGCTCCGTGCGCACAGAATACAGAATCCGCCGTATTCTCCAGATCACTCTGGGCATCATACCCGATCTGCGCCACCACTTCCTCCGTGTTGTGACAGGGAAAATATCCCTTTAAGGCAACCGAAAGCTTCCCCTCTCCCGCGGTGTATGCCATCACCTCACGCTGGTAATTCTGCATGGCGGACACGGGCGCACTTCCTACAATGCAGCCGTCTGCACTGTAGGCAATCGTTCCCTTCATGCGGTCGATATCATTCATGGCCCGTCCGACCGCTCCTGCCGGAAGCGAGAGTCTGAAATCATACCACGGCTCCAGCAGCACCGTTTCCGCCTGCATCAGTCCCTGACGCAGCGCACGATAGGTTGCCTGCCTGAAATCACCGCCCTCCGTGTGCTTTGTGTGCGCGCGTCCGGCAACGAGTGTGATCTTCATATCCGCAAGCGCCGATCCTGTCAGCACACCGACGTGTTCCTTCTCTCTTAGATGGGTGAGCACCAGCCGCTGCCAGTTGCGGTCGAGCATATCTTCGCTGCAGTCCGTCTCAAATACGAGCCCGCTTCCCGGCTCTCCCGGTTCAAGCAAAAGATGCACCTCGGCGTAATGGCGGAGCGGTTCAAAATGTCCCACGCCCTCCACCGTACCTGCAATGGTCTCCTTGTATACAATCCTTCCGGCGCCAAATGTGACCTGCACTCCGTAGCGCTGACGGATCAGTTCGCTCAAAACCTCGATCTGTACTTCCCCCATCACCTGCACCTGGATCTCTTTTAAGGTCTCATCCCACACAATGTGAAGCTGCGGTTCCTCCTCCTCAAGTTCCCGCAGTCTGGGAAGCATGACTGCCGGGCTTACCTCTTCCGGCAGTATGATCTGATAAGTCAGTACCGGCTCTAACACCGGCAGCCTGGACGCTTTCTCTGCGCCAAGTCCCTCCCCCGGGAATGTGTGAAGCAGACCCGTGACCGCACAGATGCCTCCGGCGCCAACTTCCTCTGCCGTCTCATATTTTTCGCCGGAATAAATGCGGATCTGGTTGATCTTCTCCTCCCCGATGACCTGTCTGACTTTTAAGCTTCCACCGGTCACTTTTAAGTAGGTCAGGCGGTTTCCCTGCGCATCCCGTGCAATCTTAAATACCCGCGCGCCGAATGTCTCCCCGTAGGCCGGGATACTGGCATACCGGATAAAGTCCGCCAGAAACTCCTTCACCCCCTGCATCTTGAGCGCAGATCCGAAATAGCACGGAAACAGCTTACGTTCCCGGATCAGCTTTCTGATCTGCTCCGTTCCGACCGCTTCCCCTGCCAGATACTGCTCTAAGACCTGCTCATCGCACACCGCCACATTTTCCGCAAAAGCCGCGCTCTCCTGATCCGAAAAATCCACGCAGTTCTCATGCAGTTCCTTTTTCAATTCCAGGAGCAGCGCCTCCTGATCCGTTCCCGGCTGGTCCATCTTGTTCACGAACAAAAACACCGGCACCTCATACTTCGCCAGAAGCCCAAACAGCGTCCTCGTATGCGCCTGCACACCGTCCGCCCCGTTGATGACAAGAATCGCGTAATCCAACACCTGAAGCGTCCGCTCCATCTCCGCCGAAAAATCCACATGCCCCGGCGTATCTAAAAGCGTGACCGTCTCCTCCGGCAGCTTTAATACCGCCTGCTTGGAAAAAATGGTGATTCCTCTCTCCTTCTCAAGCGCAAAGGTATCCAGAAACGCATCCTTGTTGTCCACGCGGCCCGCCCTGCGGATCATTCCGCTCTCATAGAGCAGTGCCTCCGATAAAGTTGTCTTCCCGGCATCTACATGTGCCAGAACTGCTGCTGCAATATTCGCTTTGTCACTCACGTTCTCCGGTTCCTTTTCCTACAAACTGATTCTTCTGTAACGGTTGATGCATGCAAAAATCTCCTGTGCCCTCGGCATTGCCAGCCCGCACGGCACATAGCTGCTCTCCGTCACCGCGGCAAGTCCGTGCTCCTCCACATACTGCATCAATAGGGAAACGCTCTCTCTTAGGGTGCGCTTTCCGTTGAATACATGGATCTCGGCATACTTTAAAAAGTAGGCGAGCGCCGCAAGCTGTTCCGTATCCGCCAGCTGCTCGACATAGCGCACATCGATCGTATCGCGGTTGATAGAGATGCCGTCGCGTCCCATCGTCTTTAGCTTCATGCGGGCATCTTCCTTAAATGCACGGTCCGGCCGCACCGCACGCTCAAACCCCGGAGCCGCCTGCTTCGGCGGTTTCACCTCCGGCAGCGGGAATCTGCCCGCTTCCTCCTTCGCAAATGCGGTGATCTCCTGCGGTTTATAACGGTTCATCTGGACAATGCAGTCTGCCACATGAAAATAGGAGCCGGAACTTCCCGCCACCAGAATCGTGGAGATACCGTACTGTTCATACAGCTCCCTGATACGGTCGATAAACGGCGTGATCGGCTCATCCTCGCGGTTTACCACCCTCTGCATCAGCTCGTCGCGGATCATAAAATTGGTTGCACTCGTATCCTCATCGATGAGGAACGTCTCTACTCCCGCCTCCATGGCCTCCACCACATTGGCAGCCTGGGAGGTGCTTCCGCTCGCATCCTCCGTGCAAAAGGCACTCGTATCCTTTCCGTTCGGAAGATCATTGATGAACATGGAAATATCCACCTTTTTGATGCTTCTTCCGTCCTCCGCGCGGATCTTCATCGCCGTATCATCGGTAATGACATACTCCCTGCCGTCCCCGGCAATATGGTTGTACACGCCAAGTTCCAGCGCCTTAAGCAGCGTGGATTTGCCGTGGTATCCGCCGCCGACGATGAGTGTGATTCCTTTCTTTATTCCCATGCCCTGTATCTTTCCCGCATGCGGCAGCGCAAAGCTTACCTTCATGGATTCCGGCGCCGTAAACTTCACGGCGTCCTTCATCGGTCTGCCGGACACGCCGGATTCACGCGGCAGGATGGATGCATCCGCCACGAACGCCACCAGTCCCTGCTCCTTTAAATGATCCCTGATATACTGCTGATCCTCCGCGAGATCCGCCGCACGGTACACCGCCTTTTCATCCAGCGCCTTATAAAACAGGCTGTGTGATACACATTCCGGAAGAAACGTAAAAAAGATTTTCTCCAGTTCTCTTGCATTGACGGTTCTCCCGTTGGCAGGGAATCCCACCTCAAAGCGAAGCACCAGATCGCCCTTTGCCTCATCCATCTGGCATGCGGTGCGCTCCAACACTTCCTGTCCCGGGCGGCTCACCGCCAGAAGTCCGCTCTTTCCGGAGCCTTTTGCCTTGAAAGACACGCGCTCAAGTTCCCGCCCGAACTGACGCAGCAGATAGTCGCACACTGCCAGCCTGCGGCATTTCATCCGGTAGAGATCCGCCGGGAACTTCGCTGCCCCTCCCCTGACATGGACGCTCACCTTCGACGGTGCGGCAAACGGATCTCCCTGCACATGGTCGATCGACAACACATAATTGTCGAAATCGTAGCTTCCTCTCGTATCCTTGTAAGCCGGATAACTCTTATGATCAATTCTCTGTAACAGATTTCTAAGTTCATTCTGTGACTGCATCTTTTTATTCCTTCTTATATTCCTTTTATATTCTTTCCTGCGAAATCGTCAGTTGTCCCGACGCAGCTCCGACAACAGCTCCGCTCGTCTCGTTCCAATTAAAAGCTGTTTGTTGTATGTCAGATAGCGCTCGCAGGTATGCTCGGAGAGAAACCTTGCGGACTCCGACGTAATCGTGAGCTCCGTGACAAACACCACCATCTCCTCACCGTTCTCGAACGCCTGCTCCATAAAGTCAAACGCGTGCTCCAACGCCGCGCCCGCCGCTTCCTCGGTCTGCACCAGTACCTCCCGCTGCCGGTCAAATCCCGCTTTTGCCGCTTCAAAACAGCGCTGTGCCGAATCTTTTGTCACTTCCTGCTGCGCCGCTTTTAATTTTTCCATCAAAAGCTTCTCCCGCTTTGCCTCCTCGCGGGTGTAAGCGTCATTTGCAATCTGCCGCAGCATCTCCTGCTCCCGCTCTGCGACAAGCGTCCGGTAACATTCCGCCGGATCTGCGGCTGTCTCCACCTGGCTGCGGTACTCTTTTAAAAAGGTATACCACGCATCCGTCAATGCCCGCTCAGACGCTGCCCTGCCGAAAAACGCCGCCAGACCGTCCAGCAGCAGGTGTACCACCGAGAGCCGCTCATCAAACGCCGCCGCATAGATGCGCGCGTAGATCTCCGGTCTGACGCAGCCGTCCAGAATCTGCGGAATGCCGTAGTCATCCTGATATTTGCGGTAGAGATCCAGATACGCCGCCACATCCTCCGCCACATCGGCGTGATGGATATATTCCCGGATCACCTGCTCGTCCACCAGAAAACCGAGCTTCTCATAGACCGCCATCAGATTGGAGAGATCCTCCCATCCTCGCGCCGTCACAAACTGCATGCCGTCCACATCCGCCTCCACGCGGTAAAAGTTGCCGGGGCGAAGTTCCAGGTAGCTTAAGATCGCTCCGCTGATGTGCTGTGCCCTCGCATACTCCTTCCAGACCCTGTAATCCGCCTCCACGGTCATATAGCGCACACGGTCGAGGGTTACCATATCAAAATCGCGCACGGATTTGTTGTACTCCGGCGGATTGCCCGCCGCCACAATCACCCATCCCTCTGGTATCTTCTGGTTGCCGAAGGTCTTGCACTGTAAAAACTGCAGCATCGTCGGCGCAAGCGTCTCAGACACACAGTTGATCTCATCGATAAACAGGATTCCCTCCTGCTGCCCGCTGTCACGAATCCTGCGGTATACACTGGCGATGATCTCACTCATCGTGTACTCCGTCACAGAGTAGGTCTTCCCCGCGAATTCCTCCTCCCTGATGAACGGCAGTCCGACGGCGCTCTGTCTTGTGTGGTGCGTGATCGTGTATGCTACCAGCCCGACCCCGAGTTCTCTGGCGATCTGCTCCATGATCTGTGTCTTGCCGATGCCCGGAGGTCCCATCAGAAGCACCGGTCTCTGCCGGATCTCCGGAATCTCATAATCCCCCGCCTCATCCTTCTTTAAGTATGCCTCCACGGTATGTTTGATCTCATTTTTTGCCTGCCTGATATTCATATCTGTGTCCCTTTTTATCTCTTAAAATTCAAAAATGACCGCGGGAATACTCCCTGCAGCCACTTCACATGCACTGTCTTTTGCCGGTTCCCTGCAATTATAAATATTCTATGTTCCGCTACAGGAAAAGTCAATAACTTTACCCGCAAAAGGTTTCGTTACCTGTTGCATTTCAAAAACAAATGTGGCATAATACATATTGTTCGGGCGAAAGATTTTTGATATCGTCTGAATCAGAATCCGGGGATATAGCTCAGCTGGGAGAGCGACGCGTTCGCAACGCGTAGGTCAGGGGTTCGAGTCCCCCTATCTCCATTTTTTTTATGTTTTTTACAGAAATGTCCGGCAGCAGACGCTGCCGGACATTTCTTTTTTCTATTTCTTCTATATCCTAATTCAAAAATTCCATGCGCTCATAATCATAGGTTGAAGTGTAAATTAAAGAATCATTCTTATCGTAAGTCTTACTTTCCTTCTGACAAGTTCTCTCACTCTCATCCTCCGGAAAATCCTTTAACACATACTTTGTATGTTCTGTGACTACACGATTTGTCGTATAAATAGTCTTTTCCTTTAACTCGTAGCCGCTTCTGACATAAGACGCACCGCTCTGTATCCTGTCTTCACTGTTGTACTCTAAGGTCTGACGCAGGAAACTCTGACCGCCATATTCGTAATAGCTGTTGGTTGTGTAACCAATCAGTGCATTGTTCTTGTCATAGCGGGTCTCTTTGGTTACATTTCCCTTACCATCCACCACATATGTACAGTAATACTGCAATACATTCCTGTCATTATATACATCCGTACGCGTAATGCTGGCACCTGAATATGTATTTCTTCTCACCTCAGTAACCGTGCCGTTTTTGTCTGTTTTTCTCACCTGAATCGGGAGATTTCCGGAATAACTGTATGTCTCCGTATAAGTCTTGCTGTTATCTGTGTAATCTTTGTAGGAATGAGTTACTACATTGCCACTCGTATCATAAGCATACTTCTCCTCGGTCAGAATCCGACGGTTTTTATTATAAGTACGCTCTCTCTCAAGCTGACCATTATCTGTATATTCGTAGGTGGTATGGCCTGCATATTTGCCATCCGTGTCATAGCGAGTCTCTTTGGTATTCATCCAGCTATAGCTGATCTCTCCACCGTCGTATACTCCCTTGTATACACCCGTTACCTCATCAAACGAGTAATCCGTACCATCAATTCTTACGATTCCCTTTGCCATCGCGCCGGTTACCTCATCAAAATAGTACCTCTTACCATCCTTTGTATTCCAGCCCTTCACCATGCGTCCATTGGCATCATAGCGCACCCACTTGCCGCCGCTGGATTCCTGATACACATCCTTATTGACTGCCATCTTACCGGCATCAACTGCATCCAGCCAGTACCAAGCATTTGATGCAGAATCGAAAATCTCCTTGCCGCGCCCTTCTGTTCCCTGACGCACACCTTTTTCATACCAGTATTTACCGCCGTTCTTGGTGTACCACGCGCAGTCATAAGCCACCCCTGTGGAAACATCAAACATACAGGCTTTTCCACCGATGGTAGCCTCACCCTTTACCATCTTGCCGTTATTCTCATTATAATAGTAATAGATCTGTTTTCCGTTTCTGTCATTTGTCGTATACCAGCCCTTCACCATTGCGCCGGTTACCTCATCAAAACGATACCACGCATTATCCTTGCAGTTCTCACCTTTTACCATATGACCGTTGGCATCGTAGCGAACCCATTTGCCACCGTCCGATTCCTGATACACATCCTTATTAACTGCCATCTTACCGCCGTCGATGGCATCCAGCCAGTACCATGCATTCGACGCCGGATCAAAAATCTCTTTTCCACGACCTTCCAGTCCCTGACGTCTGCCGCCTTCATACCAATACTTGACACCGTCAAACTCCAGCCATTTGCAATCTACACCAATACCTGTATTATCATCAAATACACAGGAAACTCCATCAATGATTACCTTGCCCTTATACATTGCTCCGGTCGTTAGATCAAAATAATAAGTGCCGTTGTCATTGGTATTCCAGCCCTTTATCATGTGACCGTTCTCATCATAGCGTACCCATTTTCCGCCGTTCGATTCCTGATACACATCCTTGCTCACAGCCATCTTGCCGTTGTCTGCAGCATCCAGCCAGTACCACGCATCGGAACCTGGATCATAAATTTCCTTGCCACGTCCCTCGGTTCCCTGGCGCACACCGTTTTCATACCAGTATTTTGCACCATTCTCCTCATACCATCCGTTCAGCGGCGTATCCGCTTTCACACTCATAGACGGGGCTCCCATACAAAGTACAAAAGCCGCGGCAATCCCCACAGCCGCAGATATCACATCTCTGTTCTTCATCTATGTTCCTCCTTCTTTTTGTACATAATGCAAAAATATATACTATATGTAGTATATATTTTTTACACATCCATTTCAATCTTTTTCTATCTTCTTCATATATTCTTAAGAAAAAGCTGCTGCAGGCCGTCCTCATCCTTTCTCTCCCTCAAATATCTGCCGCAAAGAAAAATCCGCCTACATTTCCAGCACGTCGTCCGCAATGCCCATCGTGGACTTCCGGTGTGACACCATCAGAATCGTTTTGTCCGCACATTCCTCTTTCAGGCTGCGCAGAATCATACCCTCGTTTAAGCTGTCAATGTTGCTGGTCGGTTCATCGAGGAACAGGATGTCTGCATCGTGCAGAAAGGCGCGCGCAATTCCGAGACGCTGCCGCTCTCCTCCCGACAGGGAGCTCCCCAGCTCCGCGATCTTCGTCTCATAACCGTCCGGCAGACTCATGATAAGATCATGGATGGACGCCGCCCGCGCCGCCCGCTCCAGCTCCTCCTCTGTGGCATCCTCTTTTGCCACCTTAAGGTTCTCCGCCACCGTGTCATGGAACAAAAACGTCTCCTGCGTCACATAGGAGATACCGCCGCGCAGCACCGCTGTATTGATCTCTCCGATCTTTGTTCCGTCGTAGGCAATCACTCCCTCATCCGGCTCGTAGAACCGCATCAGAAGCTTCAACAGGGTCGATTTTCCGCAGCCGCTCTTTCCGAGAATGCCGTGAATCCGCTTTTCCGTAAAATCCGCCGTAAAATCCCGCAGCACGCCGCGTCCGTCTTCTTCCCCGCTCTCCTGCGTGTTCGCGTAGGCAAAGGACACATGGTCGCAGTGTATATTCTGACCGCACGTATCCTCTTTTCCGGTCACTTCCTCCACGAGCGGTTTTTCCTCCAGGATATCCAGCACACGGTTTCCGCTCGCCAAGGTGTGGTTTAAATTATTTGACAGCGCCGAGAGTGCTGCCGTCGGTCCGAAGGAGCTTGCGAGCGCGATCACCGCAATCACCGCCCCGCTTCCCGGGATGCTGCCGTTTTCTGCAAGCGTTCCACCCACGAGCGCCGCAAGCACACCCGCAAAGAGAATCACACCGTCGGTGATCACGCGCTGTAAGTTCTCCCCCCGCTTTAATGCGCCGTTGACCGTCTCCAGATGTCCGGTCTGCTCCGCCATCTTAGCGATGCGTGCCTCCTGCTGTCCGTACTGCAGCGTCTCCTCAAGGCCGTAAAGGTTGTCCAGCACACAGGTATTCAAAGCGCCGAACGCCTCCCGGTATTCCTTGCCGCCGGCAGCTCCGATACGTCCGTTGACAACCGGAATCACGGCTCCGACAAGCACATAGAAGAAAAGTGCCAGCACTCCGAAAACGGGATGTATCCTTCCTAAGAAGATCGTCATAACCACCGATGTGATGACCGCGATTGCGATCGGCGAGATCGTGTGTGCATAAAACACCTCGAGAAGTTCGATATCGCTGGTGATAATCGAGATCAGGTTGCCCTTTTTCGCGCCGTCCAGCTTGGCCGGTGCCAGTCTGCGCAGAGAATCAAACACCTGATGCCGGATGCGCGCTAAAAGCTTAAACGCGATATAATGATTGCTCGCCTGCTCTGCGTAACGCAGGATTCCGCGCGCCACCGCGAAGCAGACCAGCAGCGTAAAGATCACGGAAAACTTCATTCCACTGTATACACCGGTCACGGTAAGCAGTGCATAGCCTCCGAGGATTGTTAAAAACGTCGCCATCAGATTGCCCGCACAGCCCATCAGAATCGCCAGACACATGATGCCAAGCAGCGGCTTTATCATCCCGATCAGCCCGCACATGACGGCAAATCCGCTTCTCTGCTTTTTATTTTGATTGTCTTTGTTCTGCTTCATTACACCGTCACCTCCTTCTGCTGTGTGCCCGCATAGGATTCCAGTTCCTGCTGCGCCTCATACAGCCTGCAGTAATATCCCTGCCGCTGCATCAGCTCCTGATGCGTGCCGCGCTCTGCGATTCCTTCCGTCCCCGCCTGCAGCACGAAGATCTCATCCGCCGCTGTGACATTGGCAAGGCGGTGTGAGATCAGAAGCACCGTCTTTTCACGGGCAAGCCCGCGGACGACTTCCATAATCCGGTTCTCACTCTCCACGTCAATGTTGGATGTCGCCTCGTCAAAAATATAGATATCGCTGTCATGCAGCAGCGCCCGCGCCAGCACCAGACGCTGCTTCTGCCCGCCGGAAAGGTTTGCCGCACGCTCCTCAAGCTGCATGGCAAGTCCGCCCTTCTCCCGGATCGTCTTTAGCAGGTCCACTCTTAAAAGCGCATCCTCCATCTCTTTTTGCGTGGCATCTGCCTTTCCCATCCGAAGGTTGTCCTCCACGGTTCCCGCAAAGAGATAGCTGTCATGGCGCACTCTTGTCACCTTCCGATAAAGTGCCTCCGCCGTAAGCTCTGTGACCGGCACTCCACCGATCGTAACACTGCCGCCCTCCTTCGGACGGTTTTCCCCCATCACAAGCGACGCGATCGTACTTTTTCCACAACCCGATTCACCGACCAGCGCGACAAAACGTCCCTCCGGCACGGAGAAAGCCACATCGCGCAGCACCGGGGCATCCGGTGTGTACGCAAAATTCACATGGGAAAAGCAGATCTCATTGCCCTGCGTTTTCTGTACAGTTCCATGCTCTGGTACCGGCGTGTCCAAAAACCGGAAAATCTTGTCCGCAGCGGCATTTCCATTCATCGCAATATGGAAGAAGGAACCGAGCAGACGCAGCGGAAGGAAAAACTCCGCCGAGATCATAATGATAAAAAAGCACTCTGCAAATGTGACCGCTCCCGCCCGGTATTCAAGCACGCTTAAGATGATGCCGAGCGCCGCTCCGCCGTAGGCAACCAGATCCATCACGCTGATCGAATTCAACTGCATGATGAGTACACGCATGGTCACTTTGCGGAACTTTTCCGCCTCCTCATCCATCTTCTTCGCATAGCGCCCGTCCGCCTGATAAATCTTTAACGTGACAAGTCCCTGCAGATTTTCCAGAAAGGAATCGCCGAGTTCCGTGTAGGTTCCCCAGTATTTTGCCAGCAGCTTCTTGGCAAACTTCTGTACCGCCACAATCGACACCGGAATGAGCGGTACGCAGAGCAGCAGCACTGCCGCCACCTTGATACTCATGGTGCCAACAATCACAAACAAGGTCAGCGGCGCCAGCATGCTGTAAAAAAACTGCGGCACATATTTTCCGAAGTAGATCTCAAGCTGATCCACTCCCTCCGTCGCGATCTGCACCGCCTCCGAGGTCGCCACCGCCTCCCGGTAAGCCGCCCCGAACTCCATCATCTTCTCATAGATCCGGTCGCGCAGTCTGCGTTTCACCTGCGTGGACGCAAGATAGGACATCCGGTTTGCCGCACTCGTCGCCGCGATCCGCACAAAAAGCGCCGCCGCAAATACGATAAGCAGCACTCCGTCGGACGGGGAGGCCGTGAGGCTCTCCCCTTTTACAATTCCGGATATTCTCCCGACATACGCTGCCAGCACATACATAAGCGCCACATTGGCAAGAAGCGCCGCCCACTGCATGATAACCATTCCCGCCACGTATTTCCGGTTATCGGAAAATTCCTTTAACAGTCTTTTATGAAACATGTTTCTCTCCCTTTTCCCTTGTACTGATCTCTTTCTGCTTTTTCTTATTCCGAAGTGTGATATGCACATGCCGGATGGCAAGCAGCGGATGCACAAACAGCATCCTTGGTCCCGCATACTTCATCACTTCACGGATTTTCTCCTGCATCTCCTTCGAATAACAGTGCACCTTACAGGCACTGCAGAACGTCTTCGTCTCCATAAACGGACATTTTTCCGTGCGAAGATCGGCGTACGCCTGCAACTGGCGGCACGCCTCGCAGAGTTCTCCCCGCTTCGTCCCGTGCACTCCGCGGCAGTAGATGCCGATCATGCAATCCACGGTCTCCTTCTCCCCCGCACGCTTCTGTTCTATCTCCTGCGCCGTCATTTTCTCCATTCTCTAGTCCTCACTTCTCTCCTTTAAAATCTGTTCCATTATCCCGGCGCACTTTGGTTCAAACCTTGTATTTTCCCGCTCCTTTATCTTGCCTCTCACCATTTCCGTACTCTCGCCCCAGCGCAGATGGCGGTCCGCATAGTCCGCCACCGCGAGGATCTGCGCGAGCACCGGTATCTCACTGCCGCGCTTTCCCGCCAGATAACCGCTGCCATCGTAGTTCTCCCGATGATAATACACGGCCTCCGCGATCGTATCCGCCACCTGCAGTTCGCTGATCATATCATAGCCCATCTTCACATAAGTCTGGAACACACCATACTCCTCATCCGTCAGGTTCCGTCTCTGGATCAGTTCGTCCGGAATGCCGATCATTCCGATCTCGTGCAGAAGACCTGCCTGATATGCCGCAGATGCCATCTCCTCCGGAAGTTCCAGCCGCTCTGCAATCTCTTTTGCATATTCTGCCACCTGTCTGCAGTGCTCCTCCTCGCCCGGAATCTTCGCTCCCAGCGCACGGCACATGGCATTCATCACACGCATGGACATTCCCTGAAGCTTTTTCTTTTCCTCATGTACGCGCTGCTCCAGCTTTTCCTGTCTTCTGCGCTTCTCCACCCAGTAGCGCTGGATCGAATACATCAGCATATATGCTATAAGCACAAAACAGATATACAGGTAGGGGAAGCGCAAAGCCACATTTTCCCCGTAAATGCTCTCCGCTGACGCACTCAGGTCGAACCGGAAGCATAAAACCACCGCAGCAAGATAGAACAGATTGATGACAAAACTGTTGCGGATGCCCAGGATAAATACAATTCCGCAGGAAAACAGCATCGGGAACAATACACTGAAATACCCGATGCTCGCGTGGTAATACACATAAAAAATCGGAATGCTGAGCAGCGTGAATGTCACCACATCGATCCATCTGCGGTAGTGCCGCCGACAGACCGCAATATTACCGGCAAGCAATGCCACCATCATCCCCATTGCAAGCAGATAGGACACCGGCGCACCGTAAAGAATGCCGTTTAAAATACTGATTGCCCAGATGAATCCGAATATAATTTTCATCCAGAGAGCCAGTTCCCGATCCTCATAGGGAATACTGACCATATTCCAGAAATTGTCTCTATTTCTCTTTGCTTTTGTCTCTGCGCTCTTCATCTCTTATACCGTAATCCTGCCTTCCTCGATCAGTGCAACAACCGCATGCGCCACTCCGGCGTCAAACTGTTTCCCGGCTCCCTTGCGGAATTCCCCGATAATGTAATCCCTGTCACAGTGCTTTCGGTAGCAGCGGTTGGAGTTCATCGCATCCAACGCATCCGCAGCACTGATAATGCGCACCATCTCCGGAAGTTCCTCCCCGTGCATGCCGTAAGGATAGCCACTGCCGTCGTACCGCTCGTGATGGTAGGTTGCTCCCAGATCCGCCTGCGGCAAAAACTCCAGCCCGGACAAAATTTCTCTTCCCCAGATCGTGTGTTTTTTCATCACCTCATACTCTTCATCCGTCAGACGCTCGGGCTTATTTAAGACTGCATCCGGCACCGCAATCTTGCCGATGTCATGAAGCAGGCCACTGCGGTAGATCAGCTCCAGTTTCTCCCCTGTCGCATGACCACCCTGCATATAATCCGCGATGAGTCTGGAATACTCCGCCACACGCTGGGAATGTTCTCTTGTATAACGATCCTTGGCATCAATCAACTGGCTGATCGCCGTCACCGAGTGCAGCATCAGATTCTTCGTCCCGGCGACTGCTTCCTGCACCTCGTTCTCCAGATTTTCCTCGTTCTGGCGCTGCCGGATCTGATAATTCTTGTAAAAAATATCCATCGCAACAACCATCAGGCAGAATCCCCAGTAAAAAATCGGGTAGAACACCCTATAATCCCTCGGATAATCGTACCTTAATATATCCGTAAGCGGCGTCCAGAAAAACGCCATGATCCACAGGCCGAATCCGATACAAACCGGTGCCCCAAACGGCATTCCAAGCGGAACCAAAGTGATAACAGGCAGCAGCAGATACCACAGCAGGGAAAAACCGTCATTTGCACCCGCGTACAGAATGGCAGCCGCCAGCAGCAGGAACAAAAAGACCGCAATCCGACACACGAGAACCACCTTCTGGAACCGCCGGATTACAAACACCGCCGTCACGCTCACAATTCCCACGACCAGTGTCACAATTCCGATGACATATTTTCCCAGACGGAAATTCTCAATATCGATCAGAAACAACACCACCGCAAAGATCAGCATGACCCCCTGCAGTGCCCCGACATCCATGCCGGTTGTCTTCTCATACCGGTACACTCTTTTTATCGTATCTACCGCTCCCCGAAACATCTTCATTTGTCTCTCCGCTCCTTTTATCCGCCGAATTAGTTTATCCTAACTATTTTCTTCTTGTCAAGCATCATTTTTCATATCCCTTATTCTACCAAATCCCACTTCACATGTACAGCGGAGCGTTTTTATGGGGCTGCCGCAATAAGCATATCGCTCTTTACTCTGATAAGTAATATTATTAGAATAGTAGAGCACAAAAAAGTTCCAGAATAAACATGCGACGGCAAATTCTTTGAAGCAAAATTCACGTATTTCTTCCATGCCGCAGTTGGCATCCCATTCCGTGTCTTTGCCACGTTTGAACACTCCCAGAGTGTGTCCGACAAGCCACAGACAATGGGCGGACTTTCTGGTGTCCCTAATGGCACCTCTTCACAGACAATATAAAACCGCGCGAACCGAACTCGCCGGCATCTGCTATTGAAAATAGGGCAGATGCCGACTCAGACAGCGGCTTCGCGCGGTTATGTTTTGTTCAGAGGTGCCATAAGGGACACACACAAAAGTCCTACAAATTGTCTGCCGGCTTGTGGACACAGTCCGTGGAGTGCTCCAAACTTGGAAAGACATGGATCATCACAGATGTCATCTGCGGCATGGTTAAAAATACCGGATTTTGCGTTCAGAATTTGTTGCTGCATGTTTATCTGGAACTTTTAAATATCTGTTTCTAATAATATTACTTATCACCCAAAAGGGGTCTATGCTTATTGCGGCAGTCCCATAAAAAACTCCGACAGACTTACGAATCCGCCGGAGTTACTCTTTTTCGGTCTTTACAGTTCTTTCTCGAAGAATGCCTTCATCGCTGCAACAGCGGCATCCTCATCCGCACCGTCCACGTTGACAGTCACCGTCTCGCCCTGCTTTACGCCAAGCGCCATCACTGCCATCACTCTGGTAGCGTCCACTTCCTTCTCACCTTTCTTGATGGTGATCTTGCTGGTGAAGTTCTTTGCCTCCTTTACCAGAAGACCTGCAGGTCTTGCGTGAATTCCAAGTTCGTCTTTTACGGTGTAATCAAATGTTTTCATGTTTTCCATTTCCTTTCTTTTCTTAATTTATGTGGCTTTTATTTACTCCATTCCGACAACGCGCTCGCGCACCGGAAGTACCATCGCAGGTGATACAGACAATTCGTCGATTCCCATCGCAACGAACTGTTCCGTCAATGTTGTATCTGCACCGAGTTCCCCGCAGATTCCTGCCCAGATACCCTCCTTATGCGCACTGTCGATGACCATCTGAATCATCTTAAGCACTGCCGGATGGTGGGAATCATAGAACATATCAAGCTTTGCATTCTGTCTGTCGATTGCCAGTGTATACTGTGTCAGATCGTTGGTTCCGATACTGAAAAAATCCACTTCCTTTGCCAGTTCATCGGCAATGATGACCGCCGCCGGTGTCTCGATCATAATACCGAATTCCACCTTGCCGTACGGAATCTTCTGTGCATCAAGTTCTGCACGGATCTCCGCCATGATCTCCTTGACCTTCTGTACCTCCCAGACGGAAATAATCATCGGCACCATAATGGCAATGTTACCGAACGCACTCGCACGGTACAGCGCACGAAGCTGTGTCTTAAAAATCTCCGGGCGGTCCAGGCAGATGCGCACTGCACGGTAGCCGAGCGCCGGGTTATCCTCTTTGTCCAGCTTAAAGTAGTCAATCTTCTTATCTGCACCGATGTCCAATGTACGGATGATAACTTTTCTGCCGCCCATCATCTCCGCTACACTCTTGTATGCGGAAAACTGTTCCTCCTCCGTCGGATAATGGTCATTCTGCAGGTATAAGAACTCACTGCGGAACAGTCCGATTCCCTCCGCATCATTCATTAACGCCGCGCCGACATCGCCGATGCCGCCGATATTCGCGTACAGCTTAATGGATTTGCCGGATTTTGTTGCGGTCGGCTTACCCTTCAACGCCGATAACAGTTCTTTGCGTTTGCTCTCGTCTTCCTTCTTCTTCTGATACTCCGCCAGAACACTCTCATCCGGCTCAATAATGATTTTGCCCGCCATGCCGTCCACAATCGCCATTTTGCCATCCATGCCGTCCGGCACCGGCGTACATACCAGTGCCGGAATGTTCATGGTGCGGGCAAGGATTGCGGTGTGAGAATTGGTCGATCCCTCTCTCGTCACAAATGCCAGCACCTTGGAACGGTCAAGCTGGATCGTCTCGCTCGGCGCCAGATCATCCGCCAGAATGATCGCCTGCTCCATCTCCATGGACTGTGCGCCGCTGCCGTGATGCAAAACGGCGATTAAACGCTCGGAAATATCCTTGACGTCCGCCGAACGCGCCTTCATATACTCATCATCCATGCCGGCGAACATCGCCGCGAAGTTGTCCCCTGTCGTGGCAACGGCAAACTCTGCATTGACCTCCTGTGTCGTGATAATGTTGCGGATGGAATCGCAGTAATCCTCATCGTCCAGCATCATCTGATGTACCTCGAAGATCGCCGCATTGTCCTCTCCGACTTCCTTTACCGCTTTGTCATAGAGTGCTCCCAGCTCCTCCATGGCGACTTTTTTCGCCTCCTCAAAACGCGTGCACTCAGCTGCGGTATCATCAACATGTGATCTTCTCACCGCGCTGCTCTTCTTGGCAAACTCCCGGATCGGGCCGATTGCGATTCCGCTAAAAGCGGTTTTTCCCTCGATGCAAATCATATGCGTTCTCCTTTCATTCTTCGCTTATTCATCTAATCCACGCAGTGTGGTCTCTACCTGTTCCAGTATGTGTGCGGCATTTCCCGCGGCATAGTCCCCCGGCGCAATGGCAAGCACCGGCAGATTTCCGCACTCCGCCGCAATCTTTTCCCTGCGGTATGCGATCTGCGGTCCCAGAAGGATCACATCATACCCCGTGCAGTATTCCTTGCAGGCATGTACCCCGACAGCCTTCACCTCCAGTGGAAGCTGCTCCTTTTTTGCATACTTTATCAGTTCCCCGCGCAGAATGTCGGTCGACATTCCCGCGCTGCAGACAAGTAATATCTTCATTGGCAGCCTCCTTTTGTCTCCCCAAGCGCACGGTAGACATCCACGATCTCCTCCGCAAGCTCCTGCGCCAGCGTCGCCATCATAAAATGGTCCTGCGCGTGCGCCACCAGCAATCCTCCGTCTGTCTGCTGTCCGCCCGCCTCTCTCACCAGAAGCTCCGTGTGCACCTTATGTGCCTCCGTGGCATAGCGTTCCGCCTCATCCAACTGCTCCGCGGCTCCCGCAAAATCAAATTCTTTTGCTCTGCGAATCGCTGCAAATGCGCAGCTTCTCGCCGCACCTGCCTTCGCAATGATCTCCATCGCCGCCTCTCTTTGCCGTTCTGTCTCATCGATTTCATCCATCCTGCCCACCTCCGTGACCGCCTCTGTCTTATTCCTGAATCTGCATCAATATGGAAATGATGTTCGCCATCTCGTCATCGGAAAAAATCATGTGGAATTTCCGCTCGACCGGCGCTACATATTTTCGCAGATCCCGGTATACCCCGTGATACTTCTGCACAATTTCCTCGCGGTGCGGATTCTCTATGGAAACGCCCCTTCCCGCGATCCGGTTGACTGCGCAGGCAATGTGCATCACAAGCCCTGTCTTGGTATCTAACGACATCGGGTATTTTCCCTCAATCTGCTCCGCCAGTTCCATGAGCGCCTCCTTTAGGCGGCCGATGTCCACATATTCCAGATGATCGCCCAGACAGCGGAACATTTCATCAAAATCAACCTCCGCCTTTTCCATGCGCTGTGTTCGCAAAAGCTCCGGCAGACGCTCCACCGGCGCCGCCAGCACATCCGCCGCTGACAGAAACGGAATCGCCAGAATGTCCGGATCATACGTTCCGATAATACACAGGATCACTGCTCCCTGCATAAGTTCCAGCAGTTTTTCCCGCAGCAGGTTCCGGTCCGATAAGGATAAGGCAATCACCTCCGCGTCCGTGCAGGCTTTATGCTGGATGAGATACTGCTTCATCTGCAGCGCAACGCCCTCACTTGTGGTGCAGAGCGTAACGATTACTTTTTTTGGGGAATGCCACAGCGCCCCGAGCGACTCTGCCGCCATCCGGTAAACCCGGTCCACCCCATCGGCGATTGCCGCCCCCTTCGACCACTCCATTCCGAATCTTGTGACCGGAAGCGCTACCGCGCGGAGCTGTATTCCTGTCTCGCAGGAAATTGTATACAACATCTGCTGCAATACCTTCTGGTCATACACGGCAAGGACTCCCGCCCCTCTATCGATCGCGAGCAGTTTTTGCCGCAGCAGCTCGTAGGTCTGTTCATCCTTCTGTTCGTAAGAAATGTCAACGGCATACACGTTTCCGCGGTGAAGCTGCTCCTCGATGGTATCTGCGAGTGCCCGCGCGACTCCCTGTCCGTAAAAGACAAATAAAAGTACCGGCGACGGTTCGTCCGTCCGGATCTGTGGCTCGCTGACCTGCGTCTCCTCGGCAGGCGGCATTTCCGATACAAGTACCGTCACGCCCCCTTCCTGATAGGAATAGCACATCTGCGGTTTTACCAGCGCATCCACCGCCTCCTTGTCCGCGCGGTAGTTTAAGAATCCCTTGCGCACAGACGGATCAAAGTCGCTGATGTAGAGGTGAAGTTCTCCCTCGTGATCCATGTAGTCCCGCAGATAAGCATTCATGCAGGCTTTCCGGATCTGTGTCTTTAAGGTCAGTATCTCCTTTTCACAAGGGAACAGCATCAGGCAGGTGAGCACCTCGGACTCCAGCGTGATCGTGCGCTTCGTTCTGCATGCCTCCGCCACCAGAAAATGTTCCAGCAGCTTCCGCCGCTCTGGAAGCGGACGCTCCGTAAGGGACGGGAGTCTTATCTCCGCCAGCACGTGGTCTTCCAGCAGGGAAATCACATCCAGCGCCTTGTCGTCGCAGGAGAGAAAAATCATCGGCAGTTCCCGCGCATCCTCCGCCTCCACAAAACAGCGGAGCAGCTTGCGTCTGACGTTCACCGACAGGAACTGTACCTTATGTAAAAACAGGATTCCCGTGGCTGCCTCCGCGAGCATTCCTCCCTGCACGCCGTCTCCGAACAGTTCTGCGATCGTTGCCGCATCGTCCGCTCCGAAATCCATGCAGTCACACATTACAAACGGCGCCTGTTCCGCAACCAGTCCCTGCTGTACGGCAGCTTTGTGCATCACTTCCGCCATGTATTTTCTGCCGCTTCCCTCTCTTCCGATCAGAAGAACATTCAGTCCGCGGTGCGGATACAAAAGTGCCGCCCTGGCAAGCTGAACGGCGTATTTTAAACTGCCGTCATATCCCACCAGTTCCCGGAACGCTCCCTCCTCATCCGCAAACGCTTCCGTCAGCGAATATAAGACCGGCCGGCTGCTGCTCTTTTTTACCCTGCCTTCCCGGAGGAGTTCGCCCAGTGCAGTGCTGACGTTGGTGCGCTGCATTCCGAGTGCCTCTGCGATCTCATTAGTAGAGATCCCGTGATTGGCATTCACGGAGCTGTGGAGTTTTACAAATTCGTATATCTGCTCTCTGTTTCCCTTCATATGGTTCCTCATAAGAAATCGCTGATCTCTTCGATACGCTTACTATATGTTTTTTCTTTCTGACTGTCAATTTCACATAGTGTATAAATTTTGTATCCTTCATCTATACTCATTTTCATACAAAATGCTTTCTTTTTCAACTCTCTTTTTGTCTGTTTTTTCCAATAATCCGCTTCTTTTCTTCCTGTCGCTTCTTTCTCCGCTTATTTAGTGTATATGTTTCTGCTGATCATATACACTTAGTGTATAAGTTTTTTCTTTTTTTACATTTTTAAAGATTTTGAAAAAAAAGAACCCGTGAGAACATCTCCGCAATTCAGATATGTTCTCACGGGTTCTTATGATAATTTCAAGGTTATATTTTGACGTTTCTTGAAGGAAAAATGGCACCGTTTCTAGTACAGATTGCAGCGCCCGCGCTCCTCGCGCTCCATATCACGCACATACTGCGCCTGATATTCCATCGTGATCTCACGAAGTTCCTTGATTCCCTCAATATAAGGCAGATACATATCATACCCGTCCATGGCATCATCGCATCCTAACTCACTGTATCCCAGGGAATCTTTTACGATCTGCTCCCGCTGTTCTCTTGTCGTATTTTTGATCAGATATTCTTCCATGTTTTTCTCCTTATTCTAAAAAGTCAGACGCATTTCATACCACACAGCGCCTCCGTGTTCCGATCCGGACACGCCCTCATTCCGGTAGCCGAACTGCTCGTAAAACGGAAGCAGTCTCTCCTTACAGGTCAGCACCAGTCCCTTTTTTCCCTGTGACTTTGTATCCGCAATTACCCTGCGCATCAGCGCTGCCGCATATCCCTTTCCCTGCTCTGCGGGGTCCGTCGCCACGCCAAAGATCATCTGCCATGCACCATCCTTGCTGTGCATATCGGCATGTTCATACATCGCATCGGTCAGATGCTCCTCGTCGGTTGCCATGCCGTTAATCATGGATACCAGTTTTTCATCCTCGTAGAGCAGCCAGAAATGATCAGGAAAACTTGCCAGCCGATCGAAAAATGCCTCTCTCCCCGCCGCTTCCGCCGCAGGAAAACACTTTGCTTCCAACTCTGTAACCGCCTTTAGGTCCTCCATTGCCGCATGTCTGATTGTCATCTTCTCTTCCTCCCTGCGCCGGTCTCTTACCAGAACACATTATAAGCGCCTTCTTCGCCCGATGCAATATCCTGCACTTAATTTCTGTGTATCATGGAAGTAACCATGAAATTTCATAGCAATGTGAACAGTAAAACGGCTCTCTGCGATCAGATGTTTTCCGATCACAAAAAGCCGTTTTCCATGGCACCTCTTTACCTGTAATTTTGTCTTATGCCAGAACCTTTTTATTATCAGCCCCCGGTGTCGTGACGATCATCTGCCCGGGTGTGATAAGAAGTGCTCCCGTTCCCGGCGCAGCCGGATATCTCTTGACGAGCTTCCGGCTTCAATCTCATAGCTGCCCATTTTTTCTGCAAATGCATGCTGCTTCTCGTCATACACGGAAAATGCCGCCGCTGTCAGAAGAAGCGTTACCGTCTTTTCCTCCCCCGGCATCAGCTCCATCTTTTCAAACGCACACAGTTTATGTGCCGGGCGGTCGTCCTGCCGCTCTTTCGGTGCCACATACACCTGCACCACTTCTTTTCCGGCACGAAGACTGTCATTCTTCACGGTCACTGCAAGCTCATACCGCGGGGCGTCCATCGTCCCCCCGGTCTCTGCGGATGCCGTGACCGGACGAACCGTCATATATTTATAGACAAAACGGCTGTAGGAAAGCCCGTGTCCAAAGCCATAGTATAACGGTGTATCCACAGTGTCGTAATAGCGGTATCCCACCATCACGCCCTCCTTGTATTCCACCACGTCCTTCTTTGCAAATGTTCCGATCGTATGTGCCGGGCAATCGTTTGCATCCTTCGGGAACGACTCCGCAAGCCTGCCGGATGGATTCTCTTTTCCAAACAAAATCTCCGCAATCGCCGTTCCTCCCTCCATTCCGGCATAATAACTCCAGAGCACCGCCTTTGCCTGCTCATTCCACGGCATCGCCACCGGTGATCCGGCGTAGAGCACAATCACAGTGTCCGGTCTGACGGCAAGAAGTTCCCCGATCAGCGCATCCTGTTCATAGGGAAGCGTGAGGGTCGTCCGGTCATAGCCCTCCGAGTCAAAATCATGATTCAGGCCTCCCACAAAAATCACCGTGTCACATTCCTTCGCCAGCGCCACCGCCTCCTCGCGGAAGCGCTTCCTACACTCCTTCGTCTCATCGGACACTTCCGCTTCTTCAGAAGTTTTGCCCCAGTCCTTTTTGGTGCTGTCCGCCTGCCAGTTCACACTGCCCTGTGCCTCCTTGCCGGGGATATAGTAGCCCGGTGCATACTCCACTTTCACATTCCCGCCGAGGAGCTTTTTGATTCCGAGCAGCGGTGAGATCTCGTAGAGCGCCTTGATCTCAGCACTGCCGCCCCCGTTGGAGTGAATTGCCGCAGCATTCTGTCCGATCACTGCAACACGCTTCACCTTTTTTGCATCGAGTGGAAGACATTCCTCTTCATTTTTTAGCAGAACCACCGATTCCCTGGCGATCTTTAATACCGTGTCCTGATGCTCTCTGCTGTTGTAAGTTCCGGTCTTTCTGGTCTCTCTCTTTTCTCCGATCATATGCAGGCGGAACATCAGCCGCAGAATATTGCGCACCTTTTCATCAATGAGCGCCTCGGAGATCTCACCGGAACGCACCATCTTTAAAAGCGGCTCTGCCAGATACTGCTGGTCGAAATCGTACGTCACTTCCATCTCCACATCAATCGCAGCTTCCGCCGCTTCTCTGGTGTCATGGACACCGCCCCAGTCCGAGACCACCACACCGTCAAATCCCCAGTCGCGCCGCAGTGTGCCGTTTAACAGTTTTTTGCTGGTGCAGCAGTGTTCCCCGTTTAACAGATTGTATGCTCCCATCACCGCATGGACACCGCCCTTTTGCACCGCCGCGCGAAATCCCGGAAAATAGATTTCCTCTAAGGTCTGGGGCGATACTTTCGTGTCTACCCAGAGACGCTCTGTCTCCTGCGAGTTGGCTGCAAAATGCTTTACGCACGCCGCTACATCCGACTGTTGGATTCCCTTCACCATCGGCACGACCAGTTCCGAGATCAGATACGGATCCTCGCTCATATATTCAAAATTTCTTCCGCAGAACGGGCTCCGCTTGATATTGATTCCCGGCGCGAGAATCATGTCTTTGCCTCTTCCTCTTGCCTCCTCGCCCAGCACTCTGCCCTCCTCACCCGCAAGTTCGCGGTTCCAGGTTGATGCTACCGCGCTGTTGCACGGGAGATAGCTGACAAAATCATCTGTCGTGCCTGTATTTCTCCACTCATTGTCCGCAAATTCCGCACGCACGCCCATCGGACCGTCCGAGAAAAAGAGCGGCGGTATGGAAAGCCGCTCCACCCCCTCGGTGCGGAACAGCCCCGCGCCATGAATCATTCCGATCTTTTCTTCCAGTGTCAGCTGTTCTAATAATTTCCCGATCTGTACTTCATATGTCTCTGTTTTCATTGCCACCTCCGGCTGCATTTAAAATTCGACTGTTACGTTTCCTTCCTTTGGAACCGCGATCACGGCATGATCCCCGTCCATCTCATAGGCACAGCTTACCGTCTTCGGCATTCCCGCATGCATGAGCGCCACTTTCACCTCCGTACCTCCGGACACCTGAATCTCGTACCGGCTGCCGCAATGTGTGACCGCTGCCTTCACCGCTTCCCGGTTTTCCGTATCGTACACCGTCGTCTGTGCCTCGCACCCATCGTCAAGCGCATAGACCCGGAATGTCGTTCCATCTGCATAATCATAAACTGCATTGTCATCCCTTGCACCCATCGCAACGATGCTGCCCGCTCTGACGTAGAGCGGGATGCTCAGATAGCCATGCTTCTCTTTGTACCATCTGCCGCCCTCCTTCACATCGCCGCTAAGCAGTGATGTCCAGCGTCCCTCTGGAAGATAATACTCCGCGATTCCGTCCTCATTAAAAATCGGAGCTACCAACAGGGAATCGCCCAACATATACTGGCTTGCCAGATATGCGCAGTTCCGGTCCTCCGTAAACTCAAGCACCATACTCCGCATCATCGGCACACCGGTCTTTGCCGTCTCGATGGCATTGCGGTACAGATACGGCATCAGACGCGCCTTTAATTTTGCAAAATAGCGCACCACGTCCACCGCTTCCTCATCATAAGCCCAGGGCACACGGTAAGAAGTGGAACCGTGCAGTCTGGAATGTGTCGAAAGCAGTCCGAACGCGCACCATCTCTTGTAGACATCCGGCGTGGAAGTGCTCTCAAATCCTCCGATGTCATGACTCCAGAAGCCAAAACCGGAACTTGTCAGCGACAGACCGCCCCGCAGACTCTCCTCCATTGACTCATAATCCGACCAGCAGTCCCCTCCCCAGTGTACCGGGAATTTCTGGCCGCCCGCTGTTGCGGAGCGCGCAAAAAGAATCGCTTCCTTCTCGCCCTTTTTCTTTGCAATCACGTCATGCACCGTCTTATTGTACATGTATGTATAATAATTGTGCATCTTGACTGGATCGGATCCGTCATAATACACACAATCTGTCGGAATCCGCTCACCGAAATCCGTCTTAAAGCAGTCGACTCCCATATCCAAAAGTGCTTCCAGCTTCTTTCCATACCACTCGCACGCTGCCGGATTGGTAAAATCCACAATGGCAAGCCCCGGCTGCCACATATCCCACTGCCATACATCACCGTTGGCACGTTTCAGGAAATAGCCGCCCTTTACGCCCTCCTCAAACAACGAGGACTCCTGTCCCACATAGCTGTTGATCCAGACGCAGATCTTTAACCCTTTTTCTTTCAGGCGCTTTAACATTCCCTCCGGATCCGGGAACACACGCTCATCCCAGGTAAAGTCACACCAGTGAAAGTCCTTCATCCAGAAGCAGTCAAAGTGGAAAACCGAGAGCGGAATTCCACGCTCGATCATGCCATCCACAAAACTGTTCACCGTCTTCTCATCATAATTCGTCGTAAAGGAAGTAGACAGCCACAGGCCGAACGTCCACGGTGCCGGGAGCGCCGGTTTTCCGGTAATATCCGTGTAGCGCATCAGCACCTCCTTCATCGTCGGGCCGTTAATCAGAAAATAATCGAGACTCTCCCCAGGTACGGAAAACTCCACCTTGGTCACCATTTCCGTTGCCACCTCAAAGGAAACCTTTTCCGGATGATTGACAAATACGCCATATCCTTTATTGGAAAGGTAAAACGGGATGTTCTTGTAGGACTGTTCCGTGGAAGTCCCCCCGTCCTCATTCCAGATGTCCACACTCTGACCATTTTTTACGAATGCCGAAAAGCGTTCGCCCAGTCCATACACCAGCTCGCCGACCGAGAGGGAAAGCTGCTCCCTCATGTAGGCATCCTCCGGTCCCTTATCGTATGCGCTGCCTTTCCAGTTCGTCTTCATGTAGGCGAGATCTCTCCATCCGCTGCCGGTGATCTTCTCCGCTCCGCGCCAGAATACAAACGCTCCGCTCTCTTTCTCAATCTCGATGCGAAGTTCCCCGCTCTTTACAATGATCTGTTTTTCTGTTTCTTCCGCCGCAAGATTTCCGGTCTGTGGCGGTGCAAGCTCAAACTGCGGCATGCGCTCCTTAAGTCCCATGTGGTGATGTGTCTGGATACGGAGCACTTCCGGATACGGCGCACTGATCTGAATCGTCAGATTCACCCCGCCTAACGTATCCCCTCTGTGGTTAATCTTATTCGTCGGTGCGCATAGCGTAACCCGGTCTTTCTCTATCTTCGTAAAATAAATCTGCGCCGATGAAAAGCAGGCGCAATCTTCCTTCTGTAACCAGCATCCGTTACTGAATTTCATCGTTCTCCTCCTTACTCCTCGTATTGTATTTTTTATTTCCCAGCATCCTCATCTTACCGTACCCAAACGGAAAAATATACCGTACAAATTGCACATAAAACACGGTACAAATTTGACACAACACCACCCCAAACGCTATAATTTTAGGAGATTATTTTCCAGCAGTAAAATCAGGAAGGATGCACTATGTATAAGTTGTTCATTGCAGATGACGAGGCCATCATACGCGAGGGTCTGCGCTGTCTGCTTGATTGGGAAACATTGGGATTTACCATTGCAGGAGAAGCGGCAAACGGCGATGCCGCCCTGCAATTTCTTTTGTCTGAAACGCCGGATCTGGTTCTGCTCGATATCCGCATGCCGGGTATGTCCGGACTGGATGTTGTCCGCATTGCCAGGGAACACGGCTATGACGGAAAAGTTGTCATCTTAAGCGGTTACTCGGATTTCAATTACGCCAGAACAGCCATACGCTACGGCGTACTCTCCTATCTCACCAAGCCCATCGACGAAGATGAGCTTCTCGAGATTGTCTCGCAGATACGGAATCAGCTGGATTCCGATGCCAGCGCCCGGGATTCTTCTGCACATTACCGGCAGAAAGCATACGATTCCATCATCCGGGATCTGCTTGCCGGCACTGCCGCCTACGACCGCCTGGATCGTGCGGAGTTGCATCTGAATGCGGATATATATCAGGTAATCATCTACGAAAAATACAGCCACCGCACGGAGGACGCGGTCTACCGCTTTTCCGACCTGCTGCGCGTGACCAACCAGGATCACAATTCCTTTGACCATATCACGGATGACACCCGCGAGATCATCCTGCTTAAGGGCAGCTTTGCCACCGAAAAATTCAACAGCTTTCTGGAACGCTTCCAAAGGCAGTGCCAGCCGCAGAAGGATTCCCCGCTGGACAGTCTGTTTCTCGCTTACGGTCGCCCTGTATCACATCTGGAAGAGATCGCGCTCTCCTATACAGACGCTTCCCGGCTGATCGACCAGCGCTTTTTCTGTGAGGAAGATCAGCATACCTTAGGCTATGAGAATCTCCCGACGCTCGGCAGCGGTCTTCCACTCATTACCGGTGCCTTTCTGGATGAATACGCAGGCCGCCTTTTTGACGGGCTCTCCTCATTCAGCCGGAGCCGCACTGCAGAGATTCTGGGTGAATTACAGACAAAGCTGTATCAGTCGTCCGATTCCATTGATACCATCAAGCTGTTTTTTGCAGATCTGTATCTTCAGATCAAGGAGCGCATCGGCCGCTCTTACACCAGCGTCGATATTCCTTTTCCGGGGAACGGAGAAATCATACGCATCATCTCCGAAAAATATTATCTGTATGAAATCATCCGCTTTCTGACAGAACAGTTTGAACTGATCTTATCCTCCATCGGCCGCACGTCGAAGGAGGGCGTGATTGACGACATTCTCTATTACATCGAGCACAATTACGCACGCAATCTCACACTGGAGGCAATCGCGCCGCTTTTTGGCTACAACAGTTCTTATCTCGGCAAGATCTTCAGCAAAAAGGTCGGGGAAAATTTCAACTCCTATCTCGACCATGTACGTATCGAACACTCCAAGGAACTGCTCCTTGGCAATGATATGAAGGTATACGAGATTGCAGAAAAAGTCGGCTACCGCAATGTCGATTATTTTCACATCAAATTCAAACGTCAAGTCGGAATGACGCCCGCCGAATTTCGCAGGACACACCGGCAGTAAAACAAAAGGAGCAGGAACTCTCCGGTTCATCCCCAAGAATTCCTGCTCCTTTTATCAATAAAACCTGATTCACTTTTCTATACGGCCATTCTGCCAGAATACTTCTCTGTTCTACTGCACAGCAGCTACTTTTTCCTGAATGATCTCAGTCAGCATCTGCTCGGCATCTGCCATTCCCGCATTCTCCAAATCCGAAATCATCTTGTCGTAGGAAGCGTCAAATTCTTCTTCCGATCCGATCACACAGCTGATAAGCGCAGACCATGCGATCTCATCGAGCTGATTTGCAATCTCATCAAACTCCGTCGGCTTTGCGTAAGCCCAGATCGGAGAGTAGTCCGGTGTGGTAAATTCATCCGCCTGCGGGAAAATATCCGTCAGAAGCTCCACATTCCATGCTTCACATGCTGCCTTCTGCTCGTCATCATAATCCGCCATGACGCTCTCTTTGTTCGTGGTTGTGTAGGTGCTTCCGGTCGGGTCTTCAACACTGTTTCCATAGCACGGGAACGGATAATTGTGGAAACCGACACCGGTCTTCTTCTGATAATCCTTATCCTCCGTTGCATACTTTACTTCGTCTTCCGTGCGGTAACGGTGTCCTTCATCATCCAGGAAGTAGTTCACACCTTCAATTCCCCACTGTACAAGCACCTGTCCCTCATCGGAGCAGATGTAATCCAGATATTTGATTGCCGCCACCGGATCCTTACAGGAAGTAGTGATTCCAACGCCGTAGCCGGTCGTAAGTCCCTGATACATCAGAGACGGGCACTTGGTGTCCGCATCCATGGCAAGCGGCAGCGGTGCATACGTCTTACCGTACTTTCCGTCCGCTTTCAAAACCTTCTCGCCATCGCCGTAATCCCAGTCTGTATCAAACAGCGCCAGCACGCGTCCGGATGCGATCTTTGCGATGTAGTCCTCGTGTGTCTGGGTTGCGAATTCCGGATCAAGAATTCCCTCGTTGTACATTTTATTCATCCAGCGGAAATACTCTCTCTCCTTGTCAGAGCGGAATTTGTACATCGCATTATTGTTCTCATCCACGATCCACTGTCCGTTGTCCGGTGCTCCGTCCGCGATATACCCTGCCGGATTGCCAAGCGTGATCATCCAGTGCCAGTCCGAAGTCGACAGCGTAAAACCGATCGTATCCAGACCGTCGTCCGTGGTCGGATGTGCCGCAATATAATCCTTTAACATCGTCTCAAACTCATCTAACGTCCTCGGTACCTCGTAGTCATTCTCCTTTAAAACATCCCACTGAAGCTGTGCCGTACCGGATGTCTTAAATGTCTCTCCTCCCGTTGCATAAGCCGAAAGCTGATAGATCGAAGGATCATCCTCAGAATATTTTAATTTGTCAAACTCATCTCCATAAAGCTTCTTGATATTCGGACCATACTCCTCAATCAGATCCGTCATATCAATCAAGGCTCCTGCATCGATCAGTGCTCCTGCATCCCCCTTGGCATAGATCATATCCGGGTAATTCTGCTCCGCGATCATCAGTGCGACCTTCTCATCATCGGCTGACACCGGATAATCGGTCTTTAACTTCACACCGGTTGCCTCCGTCAGTGCCTGTGCCACCGGATCGGTCCATGGATCCTCCTGTCCGTCCGCATTGTAGAACGTCAGTTCTACCACATCACCAGATGTTCCGCTGCCCGCACTCTCTGTTCCCCCACTCACGGAAGAAGTGTCTGCTGCTTCTCCATTTCCACAGCCGCCCAGAACCCCTGCTGCCATAGATGCCACCAGCATCAATACACATAACCTTTTTTGCCTCATAATCTTTCTTCTCCTCTCTTCTTTGCTTGCTCTATCAGTAATCAGTCTTTGACTGCACCGATCGTCATACCACCTACAAAATACCGCTGCAGGAACGGATACACAATCAGGATCGGAACCGTTGCAATGATCGTGATTGCCATTCGGATCGACATCGGAGATACCGCGCTCTTTAACTGTTCTGCGGCATGCGGATCAACCTTGATCGTCGCCTTCTCCATAATCTCATATAATACATACTGTAAGGTCGGAAGATCTCTTGCATACAGATAGGTATCCATAAAGGAATTCCACTGTCCGACTGCCACAAAAAGTGCCACCGTCGCAAGTACCGGCTTACATAGCGGCAGAACGATCTTTGCGAAAATAATAAAATCGTTTGCCCCGTCAATTCTGGCTGCCTCCTGCAGGGCAATCGGCAATCCGTCTATAAACGAACGGATCAGAATGATATTGTACACCCAGATCAGTCCCGGAAGTATATAGACCAGAAAATGATTTCCTAATTTTAACGATCTTGTAATCAGAAGATATTCGGGTACCAGTCCGCCGCTGACATACATGGTAATTACAAACAGCACCGTGAACAGCTTGTTAAAATAGAAATCCCTTCTGCTTAAAACATACGCTACCATCGCTGTCGCAGCCACGCCGGTCAGCGTACCGATCAGCGTTCGCACAATCGACATGGCAAACGGCTCAAACAGATTGTTTTCCTGAAACACATAAGTGTAATTGCTCCAGGTGAACTTTCGTGGAATGATAAAATTGATATTGCGCATGGTATCGATCGGGTCGTTGAATGAGATTGCAAGTACATTTAAAAACGGATATAAAGTCACAATAATAACGCCGATGAAAATAACCAGTAATATGTAATCCAAAATATTATCTTTACTTTTTATTTTTGTATGACTGCGTGCCATATGCTTTCCCTCCTTAGATCAATCTGCTCTCGCCGAGCCATCCGGCTATCTTGTTGGCGATAAACAAAAGTGCAATTCCGACTAACGACTGGAACATGCCGATCGCAGTTCCGAGACCGTAGTTATTGTTACCGATACCGCGGATATAAGCAAACCAGGAAAGCACCATTGCATGATCCTGCACAATACCGTTAGAGAGAAGCATCTGACGCTCCATACCGACATTTAAAGCACCACCGATTCCCATAATAAGAAGCACCACCACCGTCGGCTTGATCCCCGGCAGTGTAATGTGCCAGATTCTCTGCAGACGGTTCGCGCCGTCCACCTTTGCCGCCTCATAAAGCCCCTGGTCGATTCCTGCCATCGCGGAGAGATATACGATCGCATCCCAGCCGACTTCCTTCCAGACATTGATGATGCAGACGACGATCCAGAACAGAACCGAGTTTGTAGACATAAGCTTTAGATTTTTACCGACCAGTGTATCTAACATGCCACCGTCATTTAATACCATCTTTGCAATACTTGCGATGACAACCCAGGATACGAAATGCGGTAAATAGGAAATGGTCTGTGTGACCTTCTTAAAACGATTGAAACAGATCTCATTGAGCATGAGTGCAAACAGGATCGCCATGACGGTTCCAAGTGCAATTCCCAGCACACTCAGACCAATCGTATTGATCATGGTCTGACCGAACAGCCGGTCTGTGAATGCCTTTTTAAAATTGTCAAACCCCACAAATTTTCTCTGCCATACCGGAAGTGCAAAGCTGTTTGGCTTTACCTCCTGAAACGCCATTGTCCATCCCCACAGCGGAACATATTTAAAAATGATGAGCCAGATGACAAAAGGTACCGACATCAACAGCAGATACCGTTGCTTCCACATAAGCTGCCAGCTGAATTTCTGTTTGGCCACTTTGACTTTCTGTTTCTTTTCTGTCTTCATATCATTTTCCTCCTCTTTTCATCCTTATTATAGGATTGGGAGCAAAATTTTAATACCTTACTATTTTCATTATTTTTACCATAAAATTTGCATTTTTTATAGGAGGTTTGCATGTATTAAAATACCTGTTCTGCGGATCGTTTTTTCTTCCACAGAACAGGCTTTTGTGATTTATGATTCCGTTTCTTCCCAGTCACCCGGAAGCGTTATCTCCACCCGGGTATATTCGCCGCAGATGCTTTCCACTGTCACGCCGTACTCCTCCCCGTAGCGCAGCCGCACTCTCTGATTGACATTGCAGATGCCGATATGTTCTCCCTTTGTACGGTTGCCTGCAAGTTCTCTGCGGATCTCCGCAATCTTTTCCCCGCAGATGCCGGCGCCGTCATCGGTAACCGTGATGACCACATTCTGTCCGCTGCGTTTGACACAGATATCGATGTGACCGACGTCCTCTCTTCCCTCAAGTCCGTGTATAATACAGTTTTCCACCAGCGGCTGGATCAGAAGCGGAAGGATCTTCTGCCTCTCGATCCCTTCCTCCACATAGATCTGATACTGAATCCGTTCGCCGAAGCGGTACTGTTGAATCTTCAGATAATACTCTGCCAGTTCCACCTCCTCACGGATCGTCATATCCTTTGAACCTGCCTGGATGCTGCTGCGCAGGATCTTTCCGAGCATCTTCACCAGTTCCTCGATCTCATACTGCTTGTTGATGCGCGCCTTCATGCGGATGGTTTCCAGTGTATTATACAGGAAATGCGGGTTGATCTGGCTGGTGAGCATCTTAAACTCCGCATCCTTCTGGCTGGTCTTAAGCCGCTCCGCGTGAATCTTCTCCTGATACACCTGCGCCAGAAGCCTCTGAATTCTCCAGATCATGACGCTTAAGTAATCATAAAGCTGACTGATCTCATCATTTCCTCCAAGCTTTTCCTCAAGTTCAAAATTTCCCTCAGACGCTTTCTGCATCTGTTCCCGGAATCTGCCGACACGCCTTGCAAACGACCAGGAAAATGCAAAAATCAACGTCCCGGCAAGCACAACGCTCCCAAGGAACAGCCAGATACTCTTTCGCTGCTGTGCATACGCTTCCCTTAAGATCTCATCCACCGCACGCACACTGACCACCTGAAAATAATCGCTGGTATCCTCCTGCTTTACATTCTCACAGGTGAGGACATATTCTTCCTCCCCTGCCTTGATGCGCGTCTGATACTTCTCCTCGGCGGCATCCGGCAGATACTGCTTTAATTCTTCAAAAGGAATCGTCTCATGACGGCTCGTAAGTAAGGTCTCGCCATCCAGCACAATATAGGTACTTCCCTCCCGCTCCCAGATCATTTTCTCAAACTGCTGCGGGCGCAGATAGATCACAAGCACCCCGACATTTTCGCTCTTTTTGGTCTTGATCATACGGGCAATGGCAGGCGCATGGTCATATTTGGGCAGGCTGATCGGCAGACACGTCCACACGCAGCCGCTTCCCTCTGTACTCACTCTCTGATACCAGGCCTCGGCCTCCGTGTCCGCATCCACAACCACAAAGTCCGAATTGCCGCGCAGCGTATGATTCTGCAGGAAAATACTGATTCTGGAGATCATCGTGTTGTAGTAACTCTGATATTCCTTAAAAGCGGTATAGCCTCTGTAGTCATTGATCATCTCCTGATAATCCGTATACTGTTTTGCCGCAATCTCCTCGAGCTTGTCATCGAAATAAAAGTACGAAGAGACCGTGGTCATCGTATTCTCCAATTCCAGGATCTGTCTTCCGATCGTCTGCAGTTCCGCAATCTCCGCATTCTCCGCCTGACTCACCAGCACCTGATTGGTTCCGTGAATCAGATAGCCGATAATGGCGGAAAGCGGCAAAAGCCCGCCTATCACATAGATTAAAATCATGCGGTAGACGAGCTTCATTCCCAGTATCCGGTTTATCAGTTGTTTTATCTTTGTCTTCATACGCTTCGTTTCAGTATTGCCACGCCGTACGCCGGCAGTGTCAGCTTGCTCCCCTTTTTCCACTCCATACCGGTCACAAGATCCGTTGCGTCCTGCTCCACCGGCACACTCTGCTCTATTTTCTCATGATTTAACAGAAAAAGGAACTCCTTTTTTTCATCGCGTCCCACACGTAAGACCGCTTCCACGCCCCCGGGAGTCTGTGCCACCGGCGTGATCCCGGCTTTTTCGCAGATCTCGCGTATCAGCGCTTCATAAAATAACGCGTCCGACCGCACCGCCACATAGTATGCCGCTCCCGCTCCGTAACGTTTTTTCGTGAGCACCGGCATTCCCGCATAAAAATCCTCCTCGTAGGTTGCAAGCACCTCGGCTCCCTCCGGATGCAGCAGATCACACAGCAGGACCGCCTCATGCCGCGCGCCCTTCCATGTAAAATGATTCGTCTCTCCCTCCGGCAGGGCATCGCTCTCCTCCACCCAGATGCCTAAGAGATCACGCAGTTTCCCCGGATACCCTCCGGTCACCACCAGATCATGCTCATCCACATAGCCGCTGAAAAAAGTGGTTACAAAAATACCGCCCGCCTGCACAAACGCTTTGATCTTCTCATCCACACCCGGCTTTACCATATATAAGACCGGGGCGATGATCACGCGATAGTCCGAGAAATCATCCTCCACCCCGATGATATCGGTCGCCATATTCTGCTCGTAGAGCGCCGTGTAATAGTTCTGGATCTCATCGCGGTACTTTAACAGCACGCTCGGTCCTGCGGAATACTCGATCGCCCACCAGTTATCCCAGTCAAACAGAATCGCTGTCTCCTTCCTTGCCCGCGCGCCCAGAGTCTCATCTCCCAGCGCCTTTAGTTCGGCGCCGAGGGCTGCTGCTTCCCGGAACACTCTGGTATTTTCATTTCCCACATGGTCAATGATCGCTCCGTGATATTTCTCACAGGCACCGATACTCCGGCGCATCTGGAAAAACATCACCGAATCCGCCCCATGCGCCACCGCCTGATAGCTCCAAAGGCGCATGACCCCCGGACGTTTTAAAGCATTGTACGGCAGCCAGTTCGTCACACTCGGCGTCTGCTCCATCAGAAGGAACGGCTTTCCGCCGCCGATACCGCGCATCAGTTCATGGGACAGGGCAATCTGCGCCGGTGTGTCCTGGTTGGAAGGATAATTGTCCCAGGACACTATATCCATGTATTTTGCCCACTTCTGATAATCAAGCGGCTTATAGAATCCCATCAGGTTGGTTGTAACCGGGATATCCGGCGTATGCCGCTTCACCGCCTCGTATTCCAGACGGTAACACTCTAAAATACTGTCCGAATTAAATCTCCGGTAATCTAAGGAGATTCCCTGAAACATCGTGCGCTCATAGGCGAAATGTTCGCTCAACAGATTCGGCAGGACAATCTCCTCCCAGTCATAGAACGTATGTCCCCAGAATGCCGTATCCCAGACGCGGTTCACCTCCTCAATCGTGTGGTACTTCTTTTTCAGCCACACGCGAAATGCCTTCTCACAGTTTTCGCAGTAACACTCTCCGCCGTATTCATTGGAGATATGCCATGCCACAATATTGTCATAGTCTTTGTAATGTTCTGCCAGCTTCTCCGCCAGTCTTGCCGAATACATGCGGTAGACGGGACTGTTCGGGCAGGAATTGTGCCTGCCACCGAACTTGCGCTTCATTCCGTTGAACTCCGTGCGCAGGATTCCCGGGTACCGGTGTGCCATCCATGCCGGATGCGCGCCGGTCGATGTTGCAAGCACAACCTTCAGCCCGTTTTTCTTCACCAGTTCCATAATGCGGTCCAGCTTTGTAAAATCATAGGTACTCTCGTCCGGCTGAAGCATCGCCCAGGAGAACACATTGAGTGTCACCGTATCAATGTGCGCCAGCCCAAACAAGCGCATGTCGTCCTCCCATGTCGCCTCATCCCACTGTTCCGGATTGTAGTCGCCGCCAAACGCAATTTTGTTCTGATTCCATATTTTCTCGTACATTGCCCTCCCCTTTTTATCTGCTAATCCACTTCCAGCCGGAATACCACCGGAAAATCACTCTCGAACCCCGGCGCCGCTATGTGAAGCCCTTCCCAATCCACGTGCCACGCAGCCTGCCCCGCATAACCGAGCAGCGTAACCGCACGCAGAATCCCGTGAAACTCCGGCAGATTCTGATTGGTACTCTCTGCAAACGAACGGATCAGAAATCTGCCGTCTTTCGGACAGCGCATGCAGATCGCATAGATGCAGCCGCCGTTCACGGTAAAGCGATAGTCTTCCGGTGTATACAGGATCTCCGCCGCGTCCGCAAACTGCCCGTCCGCCGCCCGCGTCGGTCCTTCCATGCTTTTTCTCCACACCTTTGCCCCACGGACCGCCTCGCCGTTTACCTTCATCCAGGACGCCATATCCGAAAGGATCTGCCGGTCGCCCTCGGGAATTGTACCATCCGCTTTGGGTCCGATATTCAAGAGCAGATTTCCATTTTTGCTTACCACATCCACAAGGGTACATATGATTTCCCTGCTGCTCTTATAATCGAGGCTGTCGGTATAACACCAGGAATTGCGCGCTACCGCCGTATCCGTCTGCCACGCATACGGCTTTGCCTCCGCAAATCCGCCGCGTTCCACCTCCACGATCCCGCTTCCGAACATCATGGCATCATGCTTGTAGCAGATCATGACATCCTCTCCCCAGCTTTTACCACAATTATAATAGAACGCTGCCAGCTTTTTCAAGTAAGGATGAAACGCCTCGTGCTGAATCCACCAGTCGAAATACAAAAGCTTCGGTCGATACTTCACAATCAGCTCCACCGTGCGCGCCAGCCAGTCGTCCAGAAATTCCTCGCTCGGGAAGGGTTTGCTGAAAAGATCCTGCGGGTCCGGTTCCGGCATTGCCGGCCAGTAAAAATCCCCTTTTTTCATCGGCTCCCTCACATCGCTGTCAAATTCCCTTCCATGTCCCATGAAAAACCAGTGTTCCGCCCTGTGGCTTGAAGTGCAGAACTGCAGCCCGCAAGACTCTGCTGCCGACTTTAATTCCCCGAGAAGATCTCTCTTGGGTCCCATCTCCTTCGCGTTCCAATGCGAAAGTTCGCTCTCATACATCTGGAACCCGTCATGGTGCTCCGCCACCGGGAACACATAGCCGGCACCCGCCTCCTTAAAAAGCTGCATCCATGACGCAGGATCAAATCTTTCCGCGCAAAACAGCGGGATAAAGTCTTTATAACCAAACTCCCGCTGTTCTCCATACGTTTTCCTGTGATGTTCATACGCCGGCATTCCTTTGATGTACATATTTCTGGAATACCATTCATTGGTGCAGGCGGGCACACTGTAAAGTCCCCAGTGTAAAAAGATTCCAAGCTTTTCCCGCAAAAACCAGTCCGGCACAGGCGCCCCCGCAAGCGACGCCCAGTCCGGTCGATAACTCCCCTCTGCAATCTGCTGCTCCAACAAGTTTAAATACTTCTGTTCTGCTTCTGCCTCCATAACTCTCCCGTATCTGTCTACAGTCTCCAAAAACCGCTCCATCATCCGCCTAAAACTTTTCCATTCCATGATCCGCCAACGGATGCTTCGCCATCTGCACCATCAGAAAAACTCTTTCACAGCCGGATACAGCTTCCGGAATTCCTGATAGCGCGCCTCATACTTCTCCACCAGCACCGGATCCGGCTCAACGGTGTCAACAACATGCACCAGCTTCTCACATGCCGCCTGCACACTCTCATATTCCCCGCAGCCCACTGCCGCAAGGATCGCTCCGCCATATCCCGGTCCCTCCTCGCTCTCTATGAGATCAAGCTTAAGGTTTAAAACGGCTGCAAGAATCTTCTTCCACAGCGGGCTTTTTGCACCGCCGCCGCAGATCTTGGAGCGTTCGATCCGGATGCCCAGACTGCGCGCCACCTCGAGGGAATCCCTGAGGCCGAACGCTACGCCTTCTAACACCGCCTGCGTCATATCTTCCCGTGTGGTGTCCATCGACATTCCAAGGAACATGGCTCTCGCATCCGGGTCGTTGTGCGGAGAGCGCTCCCCCATCAGATAAGGCAGGAAAAATACCCGGTTTTCTCCCAGATTTTTAATCTTTTCCTGCTCCCGCGCATACTCCGTCGTCTTTAAAATCTCATCCATCCACCACTTGTTGCAGGATGCCGCCGAGAGCATACACCCCATCAGATGATAACCGCCATCCGCGTGATCAAAGGAATGCAGGGCATTGTGTGCGTCCACACCAAACTTCTCACTGGAGATAAAGAGCGTGCCGCTCGTTCCAAGCGACAGGTTGCATCTCCCCTCACCGACCGTCCCGGTGCCGACGGCTGCCGCCGCATTATCGCCCGCTCCCGCAATGATCTTTACTTCAGGAGAAAGTCCCAGTTCTTCCGCGATCTCTGGCTTTAAGGTTCCCACCACCTCATAGCTCTCATAAAGCTTCGGAAGCTGCTCTCTTTCCACATGGCAGATCTCAAGCATCTGCTCCGACCATGCCCGGTGTTCCACATCAAGGAGCAGCATACCGGAGGCGTCCGAATAATCGGTGCAGAACGTTCCGGACAGGCGGTATGCGAGATAATCTTTCGGCAACATGATCTTTTTCACCCGTTTCCACAGATCTGGCTCATGCTTTTGCATCCAGAGAATCTTTGGCGCCGTAAATCCGGCGAAGGCAATATTCGCGGTATATCCCGACAGTGTTTCCTTTCCGATCACCTGATTTAAGTAATCGGTCTCTTCTGCCGTGCGCCCGTCGTTCCAGAGGATCGCCGGACGAATCACTTCATCCCGCTCATCCAATGCCACCAGACCATGCATCTGCCCCCCGAAGCTGATCCCCGCCACCCGGCTTTTATCACATTCCGCCAGAAGTTCTTTTAAGCCGTCGATCGACTGTTCATACCAGTCTGCCGGATTCTGTTCCGACCAGCCCGGATGTGGAAATGAAAGATCGTAGGTGCGCGATGCAATTTTTTTTATTTTACCATCGGCATCCATCAGCAGCAATTTTACTGCTGATGTGCCAAGATCAATTCCTATATATAACATACTCTCCCCTTTTCTTATCATTGCAGACTTCGCTATGCACTGCAAGACTTCGCTATGCACTGCAAGACTTCGCTATGCATTGCAAGACTTTTCTATGCAAACGGATTCTCCGTCGGATAGCGCACGCCTGCCGGCTGGTTATAACCGATCTCCTCCACCGGCACACCGATATACTTAAATACTTCGTACAGCGCCTTGCCGTAATGTCCGAATGCCACCGCGCCGTGGTGCGGGAAATTCTTCTCAATCAGCACATGGCGGTAAAATCTTCCCATCTCCGGGATGGCGAAAACACCGATCGATCCAAAAGATCTTGTCGCCACCGGAAGCACCTCCCCATGTGCGATATAAGCGCGGAGCTCGCAGTCTGCGGTGCTCTGCAGACGGAAAAACGTAATGTCCCCCGGCATGATGTCCCCCTCAAGGGTTCCGTTTGTCACCTCGACCGGAAGGCTTCTCGCCATGATTTTCTGATTGCGCATCTCACAGAACGCAAGCTTTCCGGAAGTGGTATTTCCACAGTGGAATCCCATAAAGGTATCCTTTAACGTATATGGATATTTTCCCTCGATCTCTTCCTCATACATGTCTGCCGGCACCGAGTTATTGATGTCAAGCAGTGTCACGGCATCTTCGCTCACCACGGTGCCGATGAACTCGCTTAAACAGCCGTAAATATCCACCTCGCAGGACACCGGAATTCCCTGTCCGGTCAGACGGCTGTTGACGTAACACGGGACAAAACCGAACTGTGTCTGGAATGCCGGCCAGCACTTACCGGCAATCGCCACATACTTGCGGTAGCCCTTGTGATCGCGCACCCAGTCTTTTAAGGTCAGTTCATACTGCGCCAGCTTTGCAAGCACTTCCGGCTTTTTATTCCCGGCTCCAAGCTCCGCCTCCATCTCTGCCACAACCGCCGGGATTCTCTCATCCCCATCATGTTTATGGAACGCCTCGAATAAATCAAGCTCTGAATTTTCCTCAATCTCCACACCCAGATTGTAAAGCTGCTTTATCGGTGCGTTGCAGGCAAGGAAATTTAACGGTCTTGGTCCGAAGCTTATGATCTTTAAATTGGAAAGCGCAACTACCGCGCGGGCGATCGGCTCAAATTCATGAATCATGTCCGCACATTCCTCTGCCGTTCCAACCGGATACTCCGGAATGTATGCCCTGATATTGCGAAGCTTTAAGTTATAGCTGGCATTTAACATTCCACAGTAAGCATCCCCTCTGCCATCCAGCAGACTGTCCCCGGATTCTTCCGCCGCAGCAATAAACATTTTCGGTCCGTCAAAATGCTTTGCCAGCAGTGTCTCTGCGATCTCCGGTCCAAAATTGCCGAGGTATACGACCAGTGCATCACACCCGGCCGCCTTCACATCCTCCAGTGCCTGCACCATATGTATTTCGCTCTCCACAATGCAGATCGGACATTCATAGATGTGATCCTTTCCGTACTTTTTCGTGTAAGCGTCCATTAACGCCTTTCTCCGGTTCACCGACAGGCTCTCCGGGAAGCAGTCTCTGCTGACTGCCACAACTCCGATCTTAATCTCCGGCATATTTTCTTTGTTCATAAAAATCTCCTTTCCGTTTCAAAAATAGAAACCTTCCTGTTCCGTTTTCCCTGTATCTTTCTTACACCTCAATATTGACCCCCAAAAGTCCGTTAAAAGCACCACGGATTCCTGCTTCCTCATGTGCGATCAGCCACTTGTTCTTCGCAGTCATAAGCGCATCCTCTCCGCTTTTGGGCAAGGCAAAATCAATCTCTGTATTCGTTCCTTTCGGAAGAATCACAATACATTTAAATCCTTCCTCCCCGTCATTGCACGGCGCATAGTGAAGTGTCGTTCCATACATCTCAACAACCGTTCCCGCCGGGACAAAAAATGCTTCCACCCTGGATGTGTCATAAGTAAACGCATCGGTCACATCCGGCAGCCATCCTAACAGCAGCACCATATTGGTCACCGCAATATTGATCTCCGAATTGCGGTGATACTCCAACGCATTTAATCTGTGATTGCTGCCGTTACAATAACCGATCTGAATCGGAAGTCCGCCGTAGATCCGTCTGGCAAACTCTCCCGCCTCCGGCAGCACCTCCAGTTCCTCCATGGATGGCACATAAATGACATCCTCCGGCAGCGGCGTGTGTTCCATCTCGCGGATCAGTCTCGTGCAGTCAAAGCCGCTCCAGACTTTCCCATACCTGCGGAACTTTTCGTCTTTAATTGAATAAATCTCCATGATTCCCCCCTGTTTGTGCTCCTTTCCATAAGTGTACCTTATAAGCAGAGTATAACAGGAGACAGTCATGGAGACTACCTGTTTCTTGTCTTTCCAATGTCACTTTTTTGTCTTTTTATCTAATTTATTTATCAGTGAGATAATTCTTCCCGCACAGAGACGGATTTCCTTTTCCGACAGCCTTCCGTCTGCATACGCCTGCCGGATATCCGCATCATCTTTCTCACTTCCCGGCATAATCAGATCATTTCCGGCTTCGATACACTTCCATGGAATACTGCCGTCTTCCGGCGCTGTTGTACTCCAGTCCGACATGAGTACACCGTCAAATCCCCACTCTTCTCTGGCAATTACAGTGCATAGCGCTCTGCTGTTTGCCGCGTGAACTCCATTGACCCGGTTGTAGGATGTCATGATTGCAACCGGTGCGCTTTCTTTGACTGCAATCTCAAATCCCCTAAGATAGATCTCCCTTAGGGCTCTCTCTGAAATATGCACATCGACCCCCATACGGTTGTCTTCCTGATTGTTGCATGCAAAATGCTTGATCACAGCTCCACAGGTTCCCTCCTCCTGTACACCTCGGACAACCGCAGCAGCCATCTTTCCTGAGAGAAATGGATCTTCCGAATAGTATTCAAAATTCCGCCCGCACAGCGGGTTTCTCTGGATATTCATTCCCGGTGCCAGCCACAGATCAATATGGAATTCTTTCATTTCATGTGATACCGCTCTTCCGAAAGACTGCAGCAGTTCCTCATTCCAGGTCTGCGCCATTGCCGTTCCGACCGGAAACGCCGTACAGAACTGATAGTAGGTCCTGGCGTTCTCATGCTTTTGCATCGGCTCCAGATAGCCATTTTCCAGTGCTCCCAGTACACTTTTTCCATAGACTTTCCCCGAATCTGCGTCTACCTCATACGACTGATGCAGCCGGATTCCTGCCGGTCCGTCCGCCATGATTAACGCCCTTATTCCATAGGGCTGTTCCAGCGCATGTGTTGTCTCTCCCGCTGATCCCGGGACACGGATTCCCGCCGCGCCGAGTGTACTGCTGTTTTGTTCCACATGACCATATAAGAGCGGAATCAGTTCCTCTGCCGGTATTTTTCCGGTCAGATGCACTTTTTGCTCTTCAGCGGCAGAAAGCTTTCCTGCATCGCTCTCTGCTGCCTCCAGCCGGCATGTGTGCTCTGTGATCGTCCGTTCGTACACATCAAATTCCCCTGCCTGTTCTAACTTTTGTGAATCGGCACCGATCCATATGCCATACGTTCCGGCTTCCAGATACCAGGCACTCTGTTCTTCCGAAAAACTTGCAAGCATGTTTTTTGGTATTTTAATCTCCAGCTGCTGTATTTCCCCCGGCAGCAGACATTTTGTTTTGGCGAATCCCACCAGCCGCTTTTTTTCTTTTTCCATTCCGGTCTGCGGGAATGTCGCATAGACCTGCACTGTCTCCTTCCCGGCATAGGTTCCACCCGTATTCTGCACAGACACTGCAAGTTCCAGGGAATTCGTTTCCTCGCGTACAGACCGCTGGCGGATGTGGAATGATGTATAGGAAAGTCCGTACCCGAACGGAAATAATACCGGCAGATTTTCCCGGTCAAAATGACGGTATCCAACGAAAATTTCCTCCCGGTATTCTTCCTTTTCCAGATCTCCGTTCCTGTATCCATAAGTATCCGCTGACGGATAATCCCCGTAATGTCTCGCCCATGTTGCCGTAAGTTTTCCGCTTGGAACCGCCTTTCCAAACAGGATGTCCGCCACCGCATAACCACCTGCCTGTCCCGGCTGGGAAATATTTAACACAGCCCGTATATTTTTTGCCTGCTCTAAAATATCTGTCAGTTCTACCGGACCACCGGTATTCAGCAGGAGCACTACCGGAATCTTTTTCTCATTCAAAAATAACAGGTCTTCCTGTTCCCTGCGGCTTAATTCATAGTCGCCGCGCTCTTTTCTGCGGTCACTTCCCTCACCTGAAATGCGGCTTAGCACATAAACTGCCACCCCTGCCCCGGCAATGTCCTGTTCTGTAACCGCTCTTCCCTCCGGGAAACAGAACGGATGATTGGAGTATGCGTCAAACGGATTCTCAACCCATTTTGTTTCTTCGAGAACCAGTTTTTTCCATTCCTCTCTCGCCTGCTCATACCGCTTTTCATAGTCGCACAGCCACGCTTCACTTGTGATCATTGCGCCCGCTTCCAGCAGTCCCTGATAGACAGAAATTGTCTTCCGGTTGTTGACATCCCCCGAGCCGATTCCGCCTTTTACCGTCTTTTTTGCCCCGTTTCCAAACAGCGCCATAGGAACATCCAAAGGCAGTGGCAGAAGCGATTCATTTTTTAATAAAACCATTGCCTCTTCTGCCACTTTTCTTGCCAGAACATCATGCACCTGCTCCCGGATGGACGTTCTTTCCTCTATGGTTCCACTATATCTCCATTCTCTTTTTCCCATATTCTCTGCATTTCCCTTCAAAATGACAGAAAGAACCATACAGAATTTTCTTCCATATGATTCTCTGTCCAGATCGTGTTTACTCTTTCACTCCACCAAGTGTCACACCGGCGATAATATATTTTGATAATAAAAGATATACCAGAATGATCGGCACAATCGCCACCGTAATCATCATGTAAACTTTTCCCATGTCAAAATTCATATAGTCTGCTCCACGCAATGTCGCAATTAAGATCGGCACTGTCATTTTGCTCTTGGTCTGAAGAATCAGTGCCGGAACAAAGTAGTTATTCCAGGAACCGACAAAAGTGAAAATCGCCTGTACCGCGAGCGCCGGCTTCATAATCGGCAGCACAATACAGTTAAACGTCCTGAATTCGCCTGATCCGTCGATTCTTGCCGCCTCCACTAAGGACAGGGGCAGTGATGACTGCAGGTAGCTGTACATAAAATAGAATACCGCAGGCGACGCGATGCTTGGAATAATGAGCGGATACCAGGTATCATATAACCCCATTTTCGTGATCAGCCGCAAAAATCCCATTGCCGTTACCTGAGTCGGCATGACCAAAATTGCCATGATAAAGGTAAATGCTATTTTTCTGGTCTTAAATTCATAAGCATACAGACCATATGCCGTCAACGCGGAAAAGTAAGTACACAAAACCGCGCAGGCAGTCGAGATACAGATACTGTTTATAATTCCGCGGAACATCGGGAAACTTCCGTCATTTGCCACATTCTTTAAATTTTCCAGCAGATGGGTGCCCGGCAATGCCGAAAACCCCTTTTGCAGCTCCGCATGAGAACGGGTTGCATTGATAATCAGAATATAGAAGAAGAACAGACACATAAATGACAGTACAATCAACACAATATGCGCCAGAACACTCCGCAAACTGTTTCCTGATTTTGATTTCATGTTTTATCTCCTCCTTCTTCTTTCTTCTCTGGCAGCTTTTTTCGCCGCTGCCTTCGATCCGTCCGGATCATTATCATTTGTCATCTTATACACGATAAAACATAAGATCGCACTGATGATGAACAGATAAACAGATAATGCCCCTGCCATACCATAGTTCTTGCTCTTTAAATGATTATTTAAGAACATGATCAGTGTCATGGATGTCCGGTCCGGATTTCCCTGACCGTTCGTTAAGATCTGTGGCACATCAAACATCTGCAATCCGCCGATAATCGAGGTAATCAGTGTATATGCAAGAATCGGCCGGATCATCGGAAGCGTAATATAGAAAAATCTCTGCAGACTGTTGCACCCATCGATCTCGCAGGCCTCAAATACCTCCACACTGATTCCCATGATTGCTGCCATCAGCATAATCGTCGTATTGCCAAACCACATCAGGAAATTCATAAGTCCAATCAGGGAACGCGTGCCGAAAACAGATCCCATAAAATCAATTGGGCTATTGATCCATCCCAGAGACATCAGAATGGAATTGACCGGTCCACTCGTGGAAAACAGTGTAAAAAATAAAAGTGCAAATGCAGATGCCATGATCAGATTGGGCAGATAAATGACAACCTTAAAAAATTGTTTGTGATGTATCTTTAATCTGGCATCCGTAAACCAGCTTGCAAGAACAAGTGCGATCACAATCTGCGGGATAAAACCGATCAGCCACAGAATCAGCGTGTTTTTTCCATATGCCAGCATATCGGATTTCAGCAGACTGATATAATTTGCCATTCCAACGAAATTAGGTCCGACCTCCTTAATTCCGGAACGGTAATATTCATAAAAACTGTATCTGACGGTATCTGCCAACGGAATCAGCGAAAAAATAAAATAGATAATAAAAAACGGAAGAATAAATATCTGTCCCCATTTTCCATAGCTGATACTTTTTTTCTTTTTTTTCATTCCTTTGCCCTCTCTGCCATAATAGTTCTGCGGAGCAAAATTGCTCCGCAGTCATGGTCTTATTCCGGCCACTGAACTTCTGTGATATCCGGATAACGCTCTTTGATTGCTGTCTCAAAGTTTGCCTTTGCCTTATCAAAATCTACATTTCCCTGCAGATAATCGCTGAACGAATTCTGAATCAGTTCCACGCATCCCTGATCGTATGCAGATAACGGAGCAATCTTGATATTCTCAGCTACCGGTGCAAAGTAGACAAACGGATTCTGTCCGCCAAGGAATTCTGACGAGAAGTCTGCATCATCCTTTGCTGCCTCTGCCATTCCGGACTTCGTATTCGTGAAATCAGAGTAATCCTGTGAAATCTTTAACAGGTTGTCCTGATTGCTTGTCATTGCAAGAATAATATCCTTCGCATATTTTACATTATCTGTTCCTGTTGCCGCATGGATGTAGGAACCACCCCAGTTATATTCCTGTGGCGGGTTCGTAACTGCCCAGTTGCCGGCCTCTCCATCCCAGTTCGGATTCAGCACAAAGTCAATGCCCCATGCCGGAAGCAGAAATGCAAAAACCTTGGACTGGGAGCCCATGGACTTATTCCAGTCATCATTCCACTGACCCTTGATGTTGCTGTCCAGATAACCGGCATCCAGCCATTCCTTAGAATCATTCACCCAGTTAATGATTTTCTGATCTACTTTGACGGTGGTATCTCCCGGCTGAACCCAGGATTCATCAATACTGTTGCCGTACAGACGGAACGTATCCGCATAGGATGCAAAGGTATAATATCCTTTTGCCTTTAACTCTGCCGCGGTGTCCTTGATGGTTGCCCAGTCCTTCACCTTCTCGCCGACTGCCTCAGGATCATCTGTTCCAAATACATCCTTTGCAATATCGCGGCGGTATACTAAAAGTCCCGGACAGCACTGCCAGGTAGATCCTCTCTGCACACCGTCAGAATCAGAAGCCGTAGTTCTCGTAAAATCATACTGATCCGCCAGATCCGTCTCAGGATCAATTCCAAGATCTGTCAGAGGCATGGCAACATCCGCATCCTTATCGGTATATTTAAATACATAATCCGTCTCGGACAGGAAGATATCTACCTTGTCATCTGCCGCAGCATCTGCCTGATTCATAAGCGCTTCATCCAGCTTCTGCTGATAAACACCATCCTGATTCGGATTGATCACCCAGTGAATCTCTGTTCCATCCTTCAGCGTTGTTACCGTTCCGTCTGAGGAAGTAGATTCCACCTCCGGATATACTGCCTCAAGACGTGTACGGAACTCATCGTTCCAGGAATAGATATTAATTACCTTTCCCTCACCACTGAAATCTTTCTCGTCCGACTCTGTGCCTGCAGCCGCTGCACTCTCCTTGCCGCTGTCTGCTCCGGCATTGGCACTGTCTGTGGCACTGCTTCCACATCCTGCAAGTAAAGTAGCCCCCATAGCCACTGTCAGCATTAAGCTGATAACCCGCTGTTTCATACTTCAATTCCTCCCTGTATTTTAGTTTTTCAACGTCAGACCCTTTCCCTATAATGTCTGCCGTCTTCTTGATTACAGATAGAATTGTACTGAATTTTATGACTGGAATATACTAAATCAATTGTAAAAATATCAGATTCATGTCATAATAACCATATTCTTATTTTACGGAGGGAACAGCCAATGGCCTTTTCAGAAGAATGGTACGAGACCGAATTAAAAAGCAGTGAACTTGAGACCCTTCACCGACCGCCAACCGTGGAATATTCCTTTTATACGGCAGTCAAAACAGGCGATATGGAAACTGTTGTCGCCAACTGCAAAGAGGATGCATTTATCCATCTGGAGGGAACCGGTGTGCTCTCGCGCAATACACTTACCAACATAAAATATCATTTTGTAGTCACTGCCGCCATGCTTACACGCTACTGCATTGACGGCGGTTTGGAGCCGGAACAGGCCTATCGTCTGAGTGACTTTTACATTCTGAAAATGGACACCTGCACAACCGTCCGGCAGATTGCGGATCTTCACCATGAAATGGCTAAAGACTTTACCGGCAAGATGGTTCTTCAGAAAAAAAGTTCCATCTTATCCAAGCCGGTCGTACAGTGTGTGGATTATATTTACAGTCATATCAAAGAACGCATTACCGTCGCCATGCTGGCAGAATATACCGGATTATCCGAGAGCTATCTCTCCCGGGTATTCAAGCAGAACCTCGGCATTTCCATCAGTGACTATATCCGCGAGAAAAAAATAGAAAAGGCAACGCATCTCCTGCGCTACTCTGACAAGTCCATCATAGACATTGCCAATTACCTTTCCTTTTCTTCGCAGAGCCACTTTATCCAGACGTTCGAGAACTTTACCGGTATGACTCCCAAAAAATACCGCAATAAATATTACAAATCCATGTGGTAACTCCCCACGAAGAAGCCGCCACCGGAGACAGGTCTGACGCTTTAAGCAGGTTGCTGACGCTAAACGGTAAGTATCATTACCGGAATGCCGGAGTGCAGAAAGTTCCGGGATAAACAGATGGCGCAAATTCTGATCGCAAAATCCGGTATTTCTAACCATACCGCTGCTGGCATCTGTTATGATCCGTGTCTTTCCAAGTTTGGAGCACTCCACGGACTGTGTCCGCAAGCCAGCAGACAATTTTAGGACTTTCGTGTGTGTCCCTTATGGATGCCGCTGAACAAAACATAACCGCGCGAAGCCGATGTCTGAATTGGCATCTGCCATGTTTCAATAGCAGATGCCAACGAGTTTCGGTTCGCGCGGTTTAATATTGTCTATGAGGGAGCACAGTTAGTGCTGCCAGAAAGTCCGCCCATTGTCTCCGGTGTGTCGGACATGTGCCCGCCAGTGTGTCCAAACGTGGAAGAGACACGGAATCAGCTGCAAAGCTCTGGCTGGAAGAAATACGCGCATTTTTTCCCGACGAATGCTCCAGCTGCTTTTCTCCAGGAATCTGGCATGCTGTGCTTCGTGCAATATTGTTTACCCCCGAAGAACCGTGTATGCCTCCCGTGAAGTCCACTATCTGCTTCCTATCTTTCAAACAGGATTTTTATGACATGCTCTTTTTCTGCATCCAGCTGTTTGATCCATTCCTTTTTGATCCGCACGGCATATGCTGCCCCCGCTTCCGGTTCCAGTTGCTTTTCATCGCAGAAGACACTTTTTATCCACTCTTTTTTACACTCGCACTTTTCCGGATTTGAGAACCGGATGTCGAATTTCTTTCCCGCAAAAATCAGCTTTACTTCTGCATTTCCCTGCGCATCAAACTGTTCCGGCATGAATGCCGGCGCAATTACCAGATCTCCCATGACCCCCTTTACGCCGAATACTTCCGTAACCATCGTAAGGAGATACCAGCTTGCCGCACCCGTCAGGTATGCATACATGCCTCTTCCTGACAGATCATAATATTCCGGCAGTCCCGGATACATCCTGCTGTTGTCAAAATTCATTGCCGCGTTAAGAAGAGCCTGCAGGGCTTTATTTCCCTCCCACGCAAATCCTCTCCGGTACAGTGCATTGGCGTACATGACAGCCATATGGGAAAATACTGCTCCGTTTTCCTTCTCCCCGTAAGCAAATCCGAACATTCTTCCCAGATCCATTTTTTCTTCACCGAAATCCGTATTCAGACGGTAGCCGCCCGCCTTCTCATCATACAGATATTTATCGGCACTCTGGCAGATTTTGCGGATCTGATCCGGTGTTGCCGTGCCGCTCATAATCGCAAAGACCTGACTCGTCAGCATCATCCGTACCTTTCCGTCTTTACAGCCCTCCACCGGATTCTTATGATCATCATAATAGCCATTAAACCATCCGTGTGCCTCATCCTCAGCAATCCACTCCTGCACCCTTATATGCTCCATCAGCCAGTCTGCTTTTTCCTCCAGATTGCTGCAGATCTGCTCTGCTTTTACGATCATGGTCTGACCACTGAGATTATGTGCACATTTCTCCAGATAGGCGTCCAGTATCCCTCGTTTCTTTTCCACATTCTCATACAGCTCCCTGCCACCTGCAAACAGCATTCCCATCTCTTCTGCAATCTCAAAACGCTTGCAGCCGGTCTCCTGCTCTAACAGCCGGATACAGTGCGCAATCTCTTTTAAATTTCCCGCATAAGCACTTGTAAATGCCACGCTTTCTCCATTTTCCCATGCCATATCCAGCGCGTCATTCCAGTCTGCCCCGTGCAGCCGCATCTCATTGTGCGCGCCGACATCGTAGAATGCACAGAGATTCTGAAGAAGCAGATGTTCCAGTACACTTCCGAAATAGACGACGCCACCCTCTGTGCGCTGGCATTTTCCATATGTCTCGTCCCATCCGGTATCGTGACCTGTGCCTCTTTTGGACTGCAGATCCTTAAAATACGGAACCTTCTCAAAAAGAATCTCGAGATCTCCTGTCTGGTCAATATAAAATTTTGTCGTCACAAACGGCCAGAACGCATGATCCATCCACACACGGGTAATATGATTCCGGTCCGCAATAAACTCCCCCTGCGCATTTCCGATAATTGTGGCATTGGTTCCGTCCACCCGGACACCGCCGTAATTGTCGATGATCATCTGCCGGACTGCGGAAGGGTCCATGAGAAGCAATGCCAGACAATCCTGCCACAGATCCCGCCAGCCACGTCCTCCTTTTCCGTAATCATGATACGGCAGGAACGAACAGCCGTAAATTCTCCGCAGAATTGGCTGGAACGTAATCCACTTAAGATAATTGTCTGCATCCGGATTACCCGTTTTAAATGTGATGTTTACTTTCTTTGTCCAGTACCGTTTTACTTCATTATAAGCTTCCTTTACCTGGCTTCTTTGTCTGAGAGATGCTGTAAGAGGTTCGATCTGTGATCTCTCGTCGGTCATTCCGCCCAGAGTCAGATAGCAGACTGTCTCATGTGGTTTTAATAAAATCTCCGCAAACTTAAGAGCTCCCACTGCTTCTTTTCCCTCTGCCTTACTTCCTGCCACAGCTCCCGGCTTTTCTGTCCGGACTGCCTCCGGTATGAGATAGGAACCTCCCTCCCCGATAAACTCCCCGACGGTCGGGTAAAAAGCTGCCGGTGCCTCTCTCTCTCCGGTGGAACCATATACAAAATACGTTGTATGATTCTTCTGATGCCCCCGCTCATCAAACGACATCGCAGGCGTCACCTCCACCCCATAATCCGTGGTACAGATCCGGTGCAACAGGGAAGTCACATGGCGGTGATCCCTGATATTGTCCGCACTTCTTCCATAGACCGGCATCACTGCAATCGGTGTCATTTCAAGCGGTTCCTCTGTTATATTGGTAAGTTCCGTCATCATCACTTCCATCGCTCCGTCTACCGTCACAAAAGAAGTAATCTCTGCTTTTAGTCCATGGACTGCGGATGTCCGCGTCAGTTTCTGCCACATAAATCCGGCTTCCAGTACGCTTTTCTCCTGTTCTCCGGTAAAACGCTGAAATTCTGCCTCTGCCGACGAACCGCAGGCTGACCAGTATCCCCGGTTTTTGATACGGCACCAGAAATTTCTTGTATTTTTATTGTTATGGAGATTTTCAATACTGACCGGCTCCATCAGGAAATGGTTCTGATCCCTTTTGCTGTCGCCGCCCAGTGTCGGTGTAATGCAGGATTTTAACCCACCGTCTCCTGCAAGAGGAAAATACAATCCACTGTAGTCTTCCGGCTGATACACCCGGAAGCTTCCCTGCTGATCCAAAAATTCTATCTTTCCCACGAATCTTTCCTCCCATCTTATGACATATACAATACGATTTCTGTCTGCTTTTTCAATACTTCCTGCGGAATATAATCTCCCTGCATCCTGACTCCATTTACAAGTAGTCTGTCGCATCCCGACTGCACATGTCCCGGATTTTTCACAACAATATGTAACTGGCAGCCTCTGAAAACTTTATTTACTTCAAACTCCTCCCATTCATGCGGAATTGCAGGCGTAAGATGCAGTCCATAGAAATCCGGGCGCATACCCAGAATTCCCTCCACACAGCCGACCATAACCGTGGAAGCAGTTCCCGTGAGCCAGTGCACATGTGACCTTCCGAAATTCGGACTTGCCTTTCCCTCCGTGAACTGTCCATAGCAATAAGGTTCAATCACGCGGATCTGTGCACGGTCATTCTGTGCAGCCGGTGCATTTTCCATAAAATAAGTAAATGCTCTGTCTCCATGTCCCCGCAATGCCTCCGCCAGGATAATCCATCCCTGCGACTGTGAGAAAATACCTGCATTTTCTTTTGCACCCGGATTATAGATGACAGCCAGTGCTCCGTCAAAGGCGTGCGCATGATACGGCGGGTCCATCAATATTGCACCATACGGCGTGTTTAATTTCTCATATACCCTCTCAAGCGCCATATCCGCCTGATCCGCTTTTGCCAGCCCGCTGATCACCGCCCAGCTCTGCGGGTTCAGCCACATATTTGCCTCCGGATCTGTGCGCTTTCCGATCACTTCGCCTGCTTCTGTAAATCCACGGATAAAACGGTCCGCATTCCAGCAGAGTTCCTGCAGCAATTTTCCCAGTTCCTCCTGCTTTTCATCAAGATAGGCAGCCGTTTCTTTATCCTGCTTGTATTCTGCAAACTTTCGCAATATATTCATCGCATAATAAAGCTGCATGGCAACAAATGTGGATTCCCCTTCTTTGCCCAGTCTTAAGCAGTCATTCCAGTCGGCATACAGCCCCGCCGGCATACCGTGTTTCCCCAGATGGTTCATGGAAAAATCGATGGCACGCTTCAGATGCTCATAAACAGTCGCCTCTCCCCGGTTTGCATACGGAATCACTTCATCCATAAATTCCAGATGTCCGGTCTCCGCTATATACTTGTAGACGGTCGGAAACAGCCAGAGCGCATCGTCTGCACGATATGCCGGATGCCCGGTCTCCTTTACATAAGATGCATCATCCGGCGTATCTTCATGTCCCGGATTGTGTGTAAACTTTACCAGTGGCAGTCCGCCTCCATTATCCACCTGTGCGGAAAGCATAAACCTGATTTTTTCAACTGCCATCTCCGGTGCAAGATGAATGACTCCCTGTATATCCTGTACCGTATCACGATAACCGTATCCATTGCGCAGTCCACAGTAGACAAACGACGCTGCACGCGACCAGATAAATGTCATAAAGCAGTTATAGGCGTTCCATGTATTTATCATGGCATTGAATTCTTCACTCGGTGTCTTTATCTGAAAATGTGCAAGCTTTCCATGCCAGTAATCGGTCAGCTGCTGCAATTCCTTTCCACAGACCTGCTCCGGCAGCGCATAGGAGGCCAAAATCTCTGCCACCTCAGGTTCCTCTTTCATTCCAACCAGAAATGCGAACTCACAGTGCTCTCCCGGTGCAAGCCGCACCACCGTGCTGAGTGCTCCGCAGCTGTTGCCGTTCTCATTTCCCTCGTTGCACAATGTTCCCTCTGCCACACCTGCCGGATTGCCATATCCATGATATCTTCCGAGGAACTTCTCTCTGTCGCCGCACCAGGATGTCACTTTCGCTCCCTTCAGTGCAAAGAAACGGCTGACAACGATTTTATCATCGACATCCCTGCCTTCCTCGATCTGATCCAGATTCGCATGAATCATCTGCCGCACATGATCCCCACAGAAAACCGTGCGCGTAATAAACTGCGAGTACTGTAAATTCACCTGATCCTGCTCATAGTTGCTGTTGTTTGTAAATTCAGCGTACCCGGTAACCGTCAGTTCTCTTTCTTCTGCAGATGTGTTGGCAATGCATACATTCCACACCTCATACGCCCGGTCTAGCGGCACATAATATCTCACTTCTGAGTGAATACCGCTGTAATCCGCCAGCATTTTTGTATAAGCAGTTCCATGGCGGCATTCACTCCGGTAAGTTTTCAGATCCTTTCCCACCGGCTGCCAGGAAGCCGACCAGTAGTCTTTGCTTTTATTATCCCTGATATAAATATATCTTCCGGGTTCGTCAAACTGGTTAAAGATGTATCTTAAAATTCTTCCGTTAGCTCCGGATTTTGCAAAACTGTATCCGCCTGCATTGTTTGAAATAATCGCGCCATATTCCGGGGAACCGAGATAATTAACCCACGGTGCCGGTGTATCCGGTCTTGTAATTACATACTCTTTCTTCGTCTCGTCAAAATATCCATATTTCATATATGCTTTCTCCTGTTTTGATTTTCTAAGGCTTTCTGCATTAAATATAACCTTCCTTTGAAAATCAGAATACCAGATACGACATTAAAATATCAGATTCATGACCTAACTTTGTTCAGTAAATACGATAATTCCCGGACAGTGCCAGCATGGCAAACAGATACAGGAAATTGTCATAATAACGGCGTTCCCCTGTCCGAAGCGGCGTCTCCCAGAACCTTCTGATGCACTCCTTTGCATTTTCTCCCTTCGCAGCCAGCGAAGCCTCTGCATTTACCGCTATCACCGCAACCGGGTGCAGCGCCCGCTCTCTAAGAAGCGTGCCGTCCGTCAGAAACACACCATCCCAGTGTCCGCTCTGCTTTTCGCAGTAAAAGCTCTGTAATTTTCCCGCAATCTCCTGCTGCCAGGGATCTCTCCCAAACCACAGCCAGTCCATGGCAATATTCGCAATCGTCCGGTACGCATCACTGTAATACCAGTCATGCCTGCCGAAAATCTCCTGATGTCCCTCATGCGGAGTCCCGTCATAATCCGCATACTCCGCCGACAAACCGGTGTCCGGATGACATGCCAGATGCAGATACGCTCTGCTCGCTTCTGCCGCGTCTCTCCAGAACTCCCGGTCATCTTCGTCCGCCCATCTGGCAAATAATTCATAAAAATGGGGCAGATGGTAAGACGGATCGCTGAAATTACAATTTGTAATAAACTTGATCAGATGCCTGGATGTGTCCCACATCGGTTCCCCCGGATGCCCCGGCTCTCCCTTGTGGATGCATTCCCGCAGAATTGTCCGCGCCTCATCTGCATAGTGGAATATTCCGGTTCCATTTCCCCAGCGGTTTGCCGCAAAAAACAGTGCCATGGCAAAATATTCTTCTCCGTCGGGAGCCGGACCTTCCGCATTTTTACTGCCATCTGTTGCACAGGACCACGCAAAATAATTCTTACATGGTCCATCCTCGATGTACATATATGTCCGGGTCCATTTCCACAGCCGGTCAAACTCTTCCCTGCGGTTCATCTGCACACATGCCATCATTCCATAGGACATTCCCTCTGTGCGCACATCATGGTTTCCCGTATCCTCTATGTATGCCATGTCGGCTCCCACCTCATGATAGAAACGCTCCTCCTCATTCCCATAAAAAATCGTCTCAAATGTCTGCTCCACTCTTCTCTGAATCTCCGCTTCCGGATACCCGTACTCTGCAAACACATTGCGATACTTTCCCGTCTCAAATGCTCCCGCCATCGTTCTACTCCTTTTCTCCTCTTTCCTTTATGTGTGATACGTCTCTTTGGGTCCCAGATAACTTTCCGGGACATCCGTTCCTTCCGGGCGGATCAACAGCTTTTCCAGAACAAAACCAGGTGTGACGGAATAAATGCGCAGACGGTTGATACCACTTCTGCATGAAACCGGAATCTCCTGTCTGCGTATCTGGGCTAATACACCTTTTGCCCAGAACTCTCCCTGATCTCCGATCCGGTATCCCTCAGGTACCGCGTTATAAATCCGGATCTCACCACCGTTATTCTGCACGCCGTAGCAGAGTTTCTGATCGTTCGCCACCGGATTTGAGGGCTGCATATAAAGCGTAAGTACATACCCGCCGGGCTTTGATACCCAGAAATGATACTCCAGATACGGTGCATTTTCTCCCGGCACACCATACGCTGTGACCGGAAATGCTTTCATGGCAGACCGCGTTTTTCCATAGTCCCTGATGCATTGAAACCGTACCTTTTCGTTTTTTCCTTCCCGCTTACCATCCGCTGCATATCCATCCTTCCGGTCTGCATAATGCTCTGCCTCCATCACAATATAACCTGCCGTATCCACAAAGGTACCTTCCGGTACTTCCGGCAGATTTTCACATACCGGTATCTCGATCCGGCAGCAGCCGGAAGGCGTTTTTATTTCAAGCACTCCACAAGCAGACGTACCTGTATTTCCATCCCGGTTCATTGCCCAACGCTCCCGGTTTATTACAAGTTCCAGCTTTTCATAATTGTGCTTTTTCCCGTCCAGCACGCCCTGCATCGGCCACACCGAAAGCCATTCCGGTTTTTCTGTGACCTCGTATGCAGCCTCACATTCACTCAGTCCATACAGGGTGATCCCGGCGCTCCTGCACGCAGGGTCTAAAAAATACGGCAGTTTCATGGATTCCGTAAGCCACGGGCTTCCCTCTGCATGCTGCATCGTCTGATCCACTGTCACAACCAGTCTCGGTTTATCCGCGGGCAGTACCCGGTGAATCACAGGGTTTAAACATTCATCCTCATTCCAGTGCACAAATCCGATATGCTCCGATGCTCCCATGCCATCCCAGCGCCCGTGATCCATCTGATGATATGCCGTCACCAGTTCACGGTCACGCTTCAGACACTGTTCTACCGCATCCCCGTAATCATTCGCGTGAAGTGCTCCAAGCTTTGCCAGGTATTGATTCATCCCTGCCAGAAGATGCATCCTGGTCAGATTCAGTGTTCCTGCCGCAGGGTAATAGATGAGCGCCACAAACGCCGCTTCGTATTCCGGCGCATGTTCCTTCACCCACGCATACACACGCTCCGCTTCCGTAAGTATCCGTTTAATCTCCTCCAGTGTATCCTGCGTTTCTCTTCCATGCACCGGGTGATACACCGTTGCATGCATTGCCTCAGGTCTTCTCTTTTGTATCAATCTGGTATATCCCTGCAGAACGTCCGCAATCTGTTCCTGTATTTCCTCCGTAAAGCTTCCAAACTGCTGCCTCGTCCACTGTCTGGTATACTCTGCGGTCTGATTGACGGCACCACTTCCCCAGCGTCCAAAATCATATGCCATATCCAGAAAATACGACAGTGGGAACTCCTGCGTTGCAATATCCCCCACATTGACAATCCAAAGTTCCCGCACCCCGAATTCATATGCCGTTGTCATCTGTTCCCAGATTTTCGGAAGGTACGAACTGTTGATCCATTCATAGGAAATGGGCCAGCCGTGATAGTCCAGATGATAGTACATCCCATATCCGCCCTTATGCGTCCTCATCTCCTTTGTCGGCAGTGTCCTGAGGTTTCCATAGTTGTCATCACACAGCAGTAAAATAACATCTTCCAGTTCTTCCGATCCCATCAGCCCCGCCGTCTGATCATTTCCATAAAAAAACTCTTCCACTTCCTTGTAGAGAGCAAGCATTCTCGGGACACGCTTTACGTCCTCATCCACACACTCCCGGATCAGCTCATTCTGCGTTTTTAACACATCGCGCAGCAGTTCAATATTGTCTTCCAATGTTGCTTTTTCTCCGAGAATTGCCGTATCCGCCTCTCCACGCATGCCCAGGGTAATCACATTTTCAAATTTTCCTCTCCGAAGCAGTCCGTCTTTCCAGAACCGGATGATGCCTTCCCGGTTCGTCCGGAAATTCCATGCATCGCCATATACCGAATCTTTTCCGCGCAGGTACTTATACTCCTCCCCCTGTCTCAGACACGGCTCATGATGCGACATTCCCATAATGATTCCGTATTCGTCTGCCAGCTTTGCGTTTGCAAGTCCCGGGCCGTCATCCCCAAATCTGGCGCTCCACATCGCCGGCCACAGATAGTTCCCTTTGAGCCTTAGCAGCAGTTCAAACACATGCTCATAAACCGAAGTCCCAAATCCCCCAAAGCGCCGGTTGCACCATGTTCCAAATGCCGGCCATTCATCATTGATAAAAAAACCGCGGTATCTTACAGACGGCTCTCCCGCCACACACGCCATCGATGCACGAAGCCCCACATGCTCACGGTGAGGCGGCCTGATACCACACCAGTCGACAAACGGAGATACGCCCAGAAGTTCTGACAGATGAAACAGTCCGTAGATCGTTCCACGCTTATCGCTCCCTGCAATCAGAAGAATCTGTGTTCCGTGCCATTCTGGATCATTCAGGAAAAACCAGCCATAACACTCCCGTTTTCCCCGGATCTGTTCCAGAACGATTCTCTTTTCTTCCTCCATCTGCTCCAGAAGTCTGCTTTTTCCAACCGTAGCCGGAACAATCACAGTCTCTGCCCGTTCTGCCACATCCGCAAGTTCTTCCTGCGATGTGCCGTACAGCACCCGCGGGCGTCTGTCCGTTACCAGCTCCACATCGCCGGCAACCTTATCCGCTATCTTCTTTACCCCGGAATCTGCCGCATCTTCCATCCAAAATATAATCTCTTCCATATTTTCAATCCTTCTCCTTATCGGAAAGAGTTCTTCAGCTGCTCTGCCAGCTGATGTCTGCGGGATGTCCAGTCAGATCCATCCTGTGCCTTTATCATCGCCCGATGCTCTTCTCCCGGTATCACCCGGTATTTTTGAATGATCTCCTCCGGAATCCTCGCTTCTTTCCGCTTGCTGCACTTCTGCATCACAAGAATCATTTCCGTCATTTTTCCCTCTGCGATAAGCCGGTCAGCCATGTTGGCGATTTTCCCCTGATGAATCCACACACATTCGCTCTCCCACCGAAAGCTCTCCACAATAAGAACAGGATACCTCTGTTTTGCATGCTTCTCATATCCTGCCGGTGTATACACATAACACAGGCGGTATCCGCCATTTTCTTCCTCCCGGTACCATTCCATATGAAGCATGCCATGCGGCACATTCGCCAGCTGCGGATAACAGAACTCCGGTTCCGGAATCTCAAAATAATTGCATGCAAAACTGCCTTCCCCGTTATATCCGGCATACCCTACCGGAACTTCCGGATGAATCGTCTCCACGCCGTTGACGATAAAATGTACCTCATGATAGCCGGCAGAAAGTCCTCCTATTTTTCCTCGCCATATTCCTGGCTGCTGCTCCGTTAACGCAGCCAAAATCTCATGCTTCTCCTTAAGACAGACTTCCACACGAGCCGCACCGGGTGCCTCCAGATAGAATTCTGCCGTGCCGTCACTGCACACTTTTACGCCCGGTATGGTCTTTGGATATTTCCCTGCCGGTCTCCCCTGCGCATCCGTTTCAAACCGGATCTGCCGGTGTACCGGATCAAAAAAGAGCATCTGCTCCTCCATGCTCTGGACGGACAGCTGTTTTTCATCCAGGCGGCGCTCCATGCAGCATGCAGATGCCGTTTCTTCCACAGTCTCTGCGCCACAAAACAGAAGCGGCACAAAATCTCTCAGACTCTTTCTCCAGACATGCCATTCATGATAGCCTTCATATACTTTCTTTACGCAAAGCGTTTCTGATTCGCGCATTTTTTTACAGATATCCTCTATTCCGCGCGAAATCTCCTCTTCCCTGCTCCCGCAGGAGAAAAACACAACATCCGGTTTTTCTGCCTCATCCGTGCAGATCCTCTCTGCGTCATAAAGCGATACCCCGGAAAACATTCCAAGTGCCGAAAATTTATCCCGGTGCCTGCATACACTTCTTGCCGCCAGTGCAGACCCCAGTGAAAGACCTGCCAGTGCCCGGTAATTTCTGCCCTGCTTTACCGGAAAATGTGTTTCCACATAAGGAATCAGATCCTCCATCAGCTCTCTGTCAAAATCCCCGGGAAAGAAAATTGCCTCCTCACCCTCGATAAACGCATAATCACAGCTCATCACCACGATCATTTCCCTGCATTTATGCTCCGCGATCAGATTGTCCATGATGTAATTCAGCTTCCCCTGCCAGATCCATCCCGTCTCATTTTCACCGACACCATGCTGTAAATATAAGACCGGATACCGCCGGCTGGGATCTTTCTGGCTTCCATAAGGCGTGTATACATAACATTCTTTCAGGTGACCGTTTACACTGGATGCATACTTTGCCAGATGCACCGTTCCATGCGGTACCTCTTTCAGATAGTAAAATTCTGCTCCGCGCTCCGGCACCTCAAATGTGTTGATTGTCTCAAAGCAGCCATAAGAAAAACCGGCTTTCGGATGAAACAGTTTCACTCCGTCCACAAACCAGTGATAATAGTGCATTCCTCGCGGGAAATTCTCTATCTTCCTGTAAAACCCTCCGTTTCCATCCGGCAGGAGTGCAAGCGGTGCCGCATCAAAATAACCTCCCACACCCGCCACTTCCACTGTCTCAGCCGTCGGTGCATACAGATAGAATTCTACCGTTCCATCTTCCCCCACCTTCACCGCCTGCCGTTCTTCCGTTGTCTCCGGCGCAAACGAAAGTGCCTGCTGCACCAGCGCCTGATTAAGTTCTGTCCCCATAAAAAAACCTCCCATTCTATTAAGATCTTCTGTGAGAATATCGTATAGAATGAAAGGTTCTACCGGCAGATGCGGCGCATCACTTCCTGCTGCAGATCCTCCATCAAAATCTGTGGATTGCAGGCATTGTATGCATCCATGTATTCCTGCCAGGCTGTATCAAAATCCTCTGCCATAATAACCCGCGGAAGCCACTCGTGCTTGGTCTCATTGATCTGCTCATATATCATTCCTGCTTCTGTGGCATCAGAAAGCGATGTAGCATAAAAATACATCGGATACCAGTTTCCCGGTGCCTTATGATTCCCAATCATATCCACATAGCTTTCACAGCCATACGCCCTGAGACATTCCTGGACGTCCCCCGGCTGGCTTTTTAAAAATTCTGCCGGCTGGTATTCCAGTGAAAAAGCATTTTTCCCATCCGGAAGCATTCCCTCCCAACGTGGGAAATACGAGTAATAACAGAAATAGTCCGATGCCAGCAGATCATCCGAAAAACGCTTTGACTGTTCCTTCGTCAGATAGAAAACCCCTTCCTCATCCACGCAGTAGTCCGTTCCTTCCTGCCCCCAGAAACGCAGAATCTCCACCTCCGGCTTTAAAAGATCATTCACAAACTGTAAGGCACCGTCTATGTCTTCACACGAGACCGTAACCGACAGGCCGGAGGACGTATCGATAGATGCCGCTCTCTCGACATGCCACTGGTTCTCCACCCCCTCCTGCATCGTAATTGGAAGCGGTACATAATCGCATCCCTGCTCACTCAATTTCTGTCTGTCATATGCCGGATAAATCGCATAGTAAAACTGCCACCACTGATCCACTATTCCAAGGACCGCTCCGGTGGACAGCTTATTCAGATACTCTTCATAGCTGTTTGTGAACGCCTCCGCATCCAGTATCCCCTTACGATATTCTTCATTTAATTTTTCAAAATAAGCCCGCGCCGTCTCTGTCGTGTTGTAATCCATCACCTGAAAGGTCTGCGGATCGACCATGCAGCAGCCGTCATTGGGATATCCATCCAGAAACTGCGGCACATTCTCCAGGCAGAAATATCTCCAGTCATCGCTAAGAACCGTAAATGGTATATTCCTGGTTCCGTTCTCCATCATGGGATTGGCATTCACATAAGCCTCCAGCAGATCAAAATATTGCCGTATGAACTTCCGGATATCCTGCCCATTTTAAAACCCTCGTCTGAATCCAGAATGCTTCCCCGTCATGGATCACATCGCTGCTTTTTCCATTTGTCACCCCGAATTGTGGAATCCAGTAAATGTGTCCGTCTTCCTGGCGCAGCATATCCCACTGCTCATTCGTCATGTATTGCCGGATATTGGGATATTCCTCCCAGTACTCATCAATCGGAATCAATGCCTCTGCTTCGTATAAGGTTTTTCCCCCCTGTATGAAGTCCGGATATCTGCCGCTGGCGATGTATGAATTGAGCGCCTGCTCCTTGGTCTGACCGGACAGCCAGAGTTCTTCACACTCTGCTCCTGTCACCTCTGCAATCTTCGCTTTCATGATATTTCCATATTCAAGGCTGTTTCCCTCCGTCGGAAAAAAAGCCGTAAAATGCTTTATCTGCGCTTCTGCCATGCGGTCTGTGTGTGCCGCCATGTTCCACAGCACCAGAAGCAGTACCATTAAGGTCATTCCTTCTGCCAGTCTCTTTTTCATCTGTTTTCCCTCTTTTCCAGTCAATTATACTGTTTTTAAGGGACACCGGCAAGATGGGATTGCATACGCTCCTTCGCTTTTATATGGAATTATTCTTTTACGCCACCGAGTGTAAGACCGGTGACAAAATATTTCTGTAAAAACGGATAGATACAGATAATCGGCAGCATCGTGAGTATCGTCGCGGCGGATCGCACAGATGTCGGCGTGACGGTTCCCACTGCATTCTTCATCGCCTCCGCTGTAGTTCCCTGATTCGTGACGGATGACAGCAGTTTCATCAGCTCATACTGCAGAGTTGTGAGATTTGAATTCATGCGGTTGTACAGCATGGCATCAAACCAGGAATTCCACTGTCCGACGGCGACAAATAATGCTACCGTTGCAAATACCGGCTTGCACAGCGGACAGTATATTTTCAGAAAGATCGTTGTATAACCTGCGCCGTCCAGCTGTGCAGATTCTTCCAGGCTGTCCGGAATTCCGTTCATATAGGTGCGGATCACCAGCATGTTAAATGCACTCACCATTCCTGGAATTACATACACCCAGAAGCTGTTGGTAAGTCCCAGTCCTTTGTAAAGCAGAAATGTCGGTATCATACCTCCATTCACATACATCGTAATGACCCAGAACAGAGACAGGCTTCTCTTAAACAGAAATCGTTTCCGGCTGACAACAAATGCCAGAATCGCATTTGCAGCCAATGCCAGCACAGTTCCGATCACGGTTCTTGCTACCGTGACATACGCGCCTGTAATCAGGTTGTCTTTCTGCAATACCGTAATATAATTTTTCCATGTAAACTTTCGCGGCCACAAATAGATGCCTCCCCGCAGGGCATCCGTACCATCGTTTAATGAAATTGCAAGCGTGTTGAGTACCGGATATAATGTGATAACCACAATGATAAACATAATGATTCCATTTACAAGTGGGAATGCATCAAAGGATCCTGTTTCCTTTCTTCTTTTTTTTGTTCCTGCCAGCTGTTGCATGCTATTACCCTCCTTAGAATAACCTTTCTTCTCCATTGCGCTTTGCGATCTGGTTCGCAATCACAATCAAAATGATGCTTACTGCACTCTTAAAAATACCTGCGGCCGTACCGATGGAGTAATCCCCCTGGCTGATGCCCCATTTAAGTACATAGATGTCAATCGTCTGGGATACCTTCTGTACCAGTCCGTTTCCAAGAAGATACTGAATCTCAAATCCTGCATTTAATACATTTCCTACATTCATTAACAGAAGAATCATAATCGTTGGTTTGATTCCCGGAAGTGTCACGTATTTGATTTTTGCCCATCTTCCCGCACCGTCAATGGAAGCCGCTTCGTACAAAGAAGGATCAATGGATGTGATGGCCGCCAGGTAAATAATGGCATTCCATCCTGTCTCTTTCCACACATTGGCAAACGCGACGATCGGCCAGAAATAATTCGGATGTGCAAAAAAATTGATTGGCTGTGTAATCACATGCAGATTCATCAATATCTCATTGATGATTCCGCTTCCTGAGAGCATATCATGCAGAATTCCCGTTACGATAATCCAGGACAGGAAATGCGGCAGATAAGAGATGGTCTGGACAACCTTTTTCCCGCCATGTGATTTTATCTCATTCAAAAGAATGGCAAATGCGATTGCAGTCACAAATGTCACAACCAGGTTTATCACACCCATCGCAAGCGTATTCCGGATGACACGGATAAATGTCATATCCGAAAATAAGGTCTGAAACTTCTGCAGTCCCACAAACTCAGAGTGGAAAATTCCAAGCTTTGGCTTATAATTCTGGAACGCCATCGCCCATCCCGCCAGTGGAAGGTAATAGAAAATGATGCCATAGATTACCATCACACCACTCCAGAACAGCAGAACTTTCTGTCTCTTTATTTCTTTCCAGGTGATCTTTGCTTTATATTGATTTTCTTTTTCTTTGGATCTTGTTCTCGTCAAAGCCATACCCCACTCCTTAAAAAAACAGGCAGATGAAATCTTCCTTGCATCTGCCTGTTTCCAATTTCATTTTATGTGTTATTCGTATTTCGCTGCTTCTTCCATTCTCTTATCAAGTTCTGTCTGTAACTCACCGATAAACGCACCCGGATCACAGCTGTTGTATGCATCCATGTACTCTGCCCATGCCGCGTCAAAATCTTTTGCCATCACGACCTGTGGGAGATACTCGTGCTTGATCTCACCGATCTTATTCCATGCCATACCGCCTTCCGTATCGGTAGTGAAGCTGTTTGAATAGGACCACATCGGATACCATGCACCTGGAGCTTCATTTGTTCCGATCATATCCACATAGGTCTCTGCGCCATAAGCAGAAAATGCTTCTTTTACATCATCATTTAATCCGTCAAAGAATTCATTCGCCTGTCCATCCGGCTTATTCGCATTGATTCCGTCATCACTTGTACCGGAATACTGCGGAAAATAAGAATAGGTACAGGTATGGGATGCTTTGTATGCAGTGTCAACCGCTCTGGTTCTCTGCTCCTCTGTGCGGTAAAATTCACCGTTGTCATCCACATTATAGTCAACGCCTTCCACTCCCCAGAAACGCAGGTTGTGAATATCCTGTGAGAGGAGGTCATCTACAAACTGCAGTGCAGCTTCCACATCCTCACAGCTTGTGGTGATCGCAAGACCGTCTGATACATTTAACACACCGCCGGAACAGTGCCACTGGTTTTTGACACTCTCATCAATGGTAATCGGAAGCGGAATGTAATCGCATCCCTGTGCATCCAGCCCTGCCTGCTTGATTGCATCTCCCGCAGTGTAAGCAAAATCCCACCACTGGTCAATCATGCCAAGTACACGTCCGGTTGACAGTTTGGCAATATACTCATCATAGGTCTGTGTAAAGGATTCCGGATCTACAATTCCCTTCTGATATTCTTCATTCAATTTCTGGAAATACTTTACTGCGGTATCCGTCGTATTATAATCGATCACCGTCAATGTCTCCGGATCTACGATACAGGAGCCGTCGTTTGGATATCCATCCAGAAACTGCGGCGCATTCTCAAGGCAGAAATATCTCCAGTCATCGCAGAGAATCGTATACGGAATGTTCTCTGTTCCGTCTTCCATGGTCGGATTTGCCTCATTATATCTCTCAATCAGATCAAAATACTGATCCATGGTACGGATCTCCGGATAATCCGCCCATTTTAATACCCTGGCCTGAATCCAGAATGCCTCATCGTTGTGTGTACAAACCTTCTCTTCTCCCTTGATATTGCTGAACTGCGGTATCCAGTAGATATGTCCGTCGTCCTGGCGAAGCTGATCCCACTGCTGCTGTGTAAAGAAGTTTTTGATATTCGGATAATCATCCAGATAATCATCGAGTGCTACCAGAACGTCTGCATCATAGAGCTGTGACTGTCCGCTTCCCCCGCAGATAAAGTCCGGCAGCTCACCACCGGTGATCATCATGCCGACAGCTTCCTCTGCCGTCTGTCCGGTCAGCCATGTTTCCTTCACTTTCACGCCGGTCTTATCGGCAATGATCTGCTGAATCTCATTGTCGTCATTGATCTCTGAACCGGGAACTGCAAAAAAAGCCGTAAATTCTTTTACCCCACCGGCTTCCGTGCTGTCTGCACCGTCTGCGTTTTCCTTTGCGTCTGTCGATGCCGCATCACTCCCGCATCCGGCAAACATGGCTGCCATCATTGTGGCTGCCAGCAATACACTGATAAGTTTCCTTCTCTTCATCTTGTAACTACCTCCCTATTTGATAATACTATTTTACCTTTCTGGCAGATTCAGACAATTGGAGGAAGTATAGATAAAAGCAGGGCAAAGTATAGGTTCTTATTTCCATACTTTGCCCTGCTTTTGAACTTGCCGTATTTCCTTTATGCCTCACGCCGGAACTTCGCCGGTGTACAGCCTTTTACCAGAATAAAACGGTTCACAAAATAATCAAGATCATGATACCCGACTTCCTCCGCAATCTCGACAATCTTCTTATCGGTATGTAACAGCAGATCCGCTGCCCGTTCCATTCTGTAATTATTCAGATAATCTTTGAATGACTGCCCGTTTTTCTTACGGAACAGCTGTCCCAGATATGCGCTGTTGACGTAATATTTTTCACTCAGGCTCTTTAATGTGATATTCTTTGCATAGTTTTCCCGGATCTCACGCTCAATCTCTCCTAGCACTCCTCTGGATACATTTTTGCGAAGCTGCGACAGATAGTCCCCGTATTCACATGCAAACCGGGTCAGATGCGCCTTGCTGCCGCGCATTACCCCCTTTTCAAAGCTGCTCTCACTGATCAGGCGCAGAATCTCTTCCTGATTTACCCCATCATCCTGCTCACTCGCCAGATGGATCAGCTGAAACAGAAGATAATTGATGTTCAGATTCATCGTCTCACCGGTCATTTCCCTGCTTATCATTTCCCCGTAAAACTGCTCAATCGCACTCCGTATCTCTACATGGTTGTTCTGCTCCACAGCTTTTAACAGACGATCCAGACTGCTCTTGCATAAAACAATTCCTCCGGAAGTAACCTGCACTTCCTCCTCATAGTAATAGATCGGCTTTTTTGCGCGGAATCCCTGAAAAGACCGGAGCATACACGCATTTCCATAAGATCTGGCAATGTTGCTGATATCCTGCACCTTTTTCCCTACAAGCATGATGACCGGCTGGTGCATGTTAGCAATCAGATACTCAAGAAACCGGTTCAGATATGTTTTCCCATCAATCCCCTGCTCCTTTGCAAACGCATCACAATACAATAACCCGATGTCATAAATCTTCTCATGCGTTGAGACATCAAAGACACAATGTGATGCATGAGGTCCCAGGAACTCAATACAATACTGGTACAGCTGCCGCTGAAAGCCCCGTTTTTCCTTATCTGATATTTCCTCAGCTCTGCCGTCATCATCCATCTGAATCTCTACATACCGTATACCGGATGCCCCATCCATATGCGACTTCACATACTCCAGATTCACACTGTCAAACTTTCCCTGAATCAATGCGATCAGATGTCTGGACAGATACGCCTGCTCCATTTCCCGGCTGCTTTGCTTCTTCTGGTTGTCCGCCCTTCGCAATACCTGGACTTTATTCAGCACCTTCAGCAATTCTTCCCGGTCTACCGGTTTCAAAATATAATCTGTGCAGTCGTAACGGATCGCCTTTCTCGCATACTCAAAATCTGCATATCCGCTCAGGATTACAAAATGTGCATCGGAAATCTTTTCCCCGCGGATTTTCTCCAGAAGTTCCAGTCCTGTGACGACCGGCATTTTTATATCCGCAATAATGAGATCTACCTGCTCCCCGCGCAGATATTCCAGTGCTTCCTCTCCGTTTGCCGCCGTCTTAACAACTTCAAATCCCTCCTGCTCCCAGTCAATCAGTATCTTCAGTCCCTGTAATATAAACGGCTCATCATCCACGAGCAATACCTTTAACAATGCTTCCCCCATCTTTTTCCTTCCCTTCTCTACAATGGCATCCGGATACTCACTGTCGTACCGACACCCTGCTCCCCCTCTATATCAAATGCCACCTGCTCCCCGAATACCATTTTCAGCCGCAGACATGCATTGATGATTCCCACTCTTCCGCCATCCTTTAGCATATCAATGCTGGCGTTTAGCATGCGCTCTTTTAATTCCTGCATCTGGGAGGCGTCCATGCCGCATCCGGTATCTTCCACTTCCAGATAAAGTGCCTTCTGCTTTTGGCAGATCCGCACAAAAATCCAGCCGGGAGCTGTCTTTGCCTCAATTCCATGTACACAGGCATTTTCCACAAAGGTGACAACTGTCATTTTGGGAATTTTAATGTCCAGACAATCCTCTTCCACTTCAAGACTGTAACTTAACCGCTCTCCAAACCGATACTTCTGAAGCCCCAGATACGCTCTCACAAATTCCATTTCCCTGCGGATCTCGACACTGTCGTTTCCCCATTCCACATACTGACGCTGCATCAGCGCCAGCTTTTCCACCATGTCTGCCGTCTCATATTCGTTTTTCAACAGGCTGTGCATGCGGATGCTCTCCAACGCATTAAACAGAAAATGCGGATTGATCTGGCTGTGCAGCGCGAGCAGTTCTGCATTCTGTCTTTCCACCAGCATCTCCTGCTCTTTAATCTTATTCTTATACACAATCTGAATGAGTTCATTTGTTCTCGCAACCATGCGGTTGTAATTGCGCATCAGGCTTCCAATCTCATCTTTTCCACGCACATACGAAATCGGCACCAGATGTTCCCCGCCGACTGTCTCAAACACTTTGCTGAGTTCGCTGATTCTCTGCGTAAATGACCGGTTAAATCCCCGCACCAGAAGGAGTGGCAGAATCGCATTTACAACAATTAAGAATCCAATCAGCGGCAGGTTTTTCCGGATTTCCGTCCACAGCTGGCGTTTGGGCTGCATGACATAAATATCCAGATCCATTCCGTAAAACTCGAGTTCCTGACAATATCCGACCCTGCCCGTCTGGTCAAATGTCTGAAATTCCTTTCCGATACTGGAATATCTGCCATTTGATAAGACAATCTTATCTCCCTGGCAGATAAATACATCCGTGTCATAATTCATTTTCTCTAATGTCCGGTTTACTGCACTGTAATCGATGTTGATCAGCAGCACCTTTTCCATATTATTTTCCGCATAAAAGTCCAGCTTCTGGAAAAAAAGCATCCGTCTCTGCGGCTCCACCGAAGGTGCCCTGCTGTCATCATACTGGAAATATAATCCCTTATTCAATCCGTTATCCTGAAAATAGCGGTACACTTCTGTACCGCGTATTTCCTTCATATTACATACCTTTCCCCCATTCACGATCGTGTCATTATCCGCATACATCGTGATTACCATGTTGTTCATGCCAAGTCCGCTCTCAAACAGGGTATCTTTAAAAAAATCCTGATAACTCACCACATAGTCCAACGGATCGCTGTAGGTATTCGCCAAAAAACGGTTAATATATTTGCTCGTATAAATACTCTTCCCGATCTCTGCTGCATTGTTGACCGTATTTGAAATACTGTATGCAACTGCATTGGCAATATTCGCCATCTCATGCTCTCTGGCTTCCCGCTCAGACTTCATGACAACAGAAAATACCGCACTGTCCGTCACAATCAGCGGAACCAGCACGCACAAGATATACAGGATATAAAATTTATTTTTTATTTTAAAGTCATCCATCCAGGCTTCAACCGCATGCAGAATTCTCTTCATATCCTCTCCCAGTATTTTTATACTAACATTGTTTTTCATCGAGTGCAACGGATACCGGCAGCATCAGTATTCCACTTCCGTCACATTTCCCGTTTTGCATATAAAAAGTGTGCTCACCGTCTGTCCGGTCAGACGGCTGCTTCTCTCATCCGGCTGCTGCCCTCCGACTGCGATCTCATAGCTTCCCGGGTGTACCAGACATTTTCCCTCCTCGGAGATCAGTGCAAAATCACGCGTAGAAAGGGTGATACAAACCTCTTTCTTTTCCCCACATTCCAGTGCAACCGACCGGATTCCCTTCAGCTGATAGCCGGGATCGTAAGCTTCTCTTTCACTGAATCTGACATATACCTGTACCGCTTCCTGTACCGGGTAGGTACCGGTATTCTCCACCGTTACATGCACCGTTACCGGCTCCAGTATTCCAAAATCTGTGACATCTGCATGTGCATCAGAATAACGGATCTGCGAATAGGTAAGACCATATCCAAACGGATAGAGCACATGTCTGTCCGTATACCGGTAGGTACGTCCTGCCATGGAATAATCCGTAAAATCCGGAAGAAATTCCGTTCCTTCATAAAAGGTAACCGGCAGTTTTCCGCACGGAGAGAATTCTCCGAACAATGCCTCTGCGATTGCTTTTCCACCTCTCGCTCCCGGGTACCAGCAATCCATTATTGCCCGTATCTGTGCATGTTCCTGCGCCCACGACAGATCCAGTGCACTTCCCGCCAGCACGGTGAGCACAATCGGTTTTCCGACTGCTGCGACCGCCTCTAAAAGTTCCTGCTGCAGTCCGGGAAGCTTTAGTCCCAGCTTGTCACCGCTGGCATACTCATTTCCCGCATCTCCTTCTTCGCCTTCGATGCCCGCATCTAATCCCAGACACATCACAATGACATCTGCCCGCTCCGCAGCAATCAGCGCTTCCTTAAACCGGTCCTTCGGCTCCCCGAGAAATTCTACCTGATCCTTATACAGATGGCAGCCCTGCGCATATAGGACGCGGGTTTTCTCTCCGGTGTATTCTTGAATTCCCTCCAGCGGTGTAATGTATCTGGAGGATGTCCCCTCATAATTCCCAACCAGCGCTGCTCTGGAGTTCGCGTTTGGTCCGATCACTGCAATGGTATGGATCTGTTCCTGCTTCAGCGGAAGAAAATGGTTGTCATTCTTAAGCAGCACCATACTTCTTTTCGAGGCTTCTAAGGACAGTGCAATATGTTCGGGGCACTCCACCACATCATAAGGAATGTTCGCATATGGAGACGGATAATCCTCCATCATCCCCAGCCGGATTCTAACATCCATCAGGCGCTCCACCGCTTCTGTGATCGTCTTTTCCTCCACCAGTCCCTGTTCACAGGCACGGCTTAAATACAAAAATGCCTTCCCGCAGTTTAAATCACAGCCATGGTTGACAGCCATTGCCGCAGATTCTTCTACCGTCTTTGTCACATGATGGTGCTCATGAAAATCAAGAATTGCCCAGCAGTCGGACACTACGTGTCCCTCAAAACCGAATTGTTCTCTTAAAATATCCTGCAGAAATGTCTTGCTTCCGCACGCCGGTTCCCCGTTGACGCGGTTATAAGCGCCCATCACGGCTTCCACACCGGCATCCTTGACACACCGCTTAAATGCATACAAATACGTATCGTACAAATCGTGCAGCGACACCTTTGCATCAAACTCATGGCGCAATGCTTCCGGACCGCTGTGCACGGCAAAATGCTTGGCACACGCAGCCGCCTTTAAATGATCCGGATCTTTGCCCTGAATCCCTCTGATATACGCACAGCCAAGCTTTGCCGTCAGACAGGGATCCTCCCCGTACGTCTCATGTCCTCTCCCCCAGCGTGGATCTCTAAAAATGTTAATATTCGGCGCCCAGAAAGTCAGACCTTTATAAATACCTCTGTCTCCTCTTCCTGAATACGCTTCAAACTTTGCCCGTCCCTCGGTGGACACCACATCTCCGATCTTCTCAATCAGTTCTTCATCAAAAGTCGCTGCCAGGGCAATTGCCTGTGGGAACATTGTCGCCACACCGGATCTTGCCACTCCGTGAAGCGCCTCATTCCACCAGTTATACGCCGGAATATGCAGCCGCTCAATCGCCGGTGATTCATAGCGCATCTGGCTGATCTTCTCCTCCAACGTCATCTGTTCCACCAGTCTTTTTGCATATTCTTTCGTCTCCAGACTCATCTCTCCCTCTCCTTTTGCTCTATTCTTCTGCTCCACTGCACGTAAAGCTCACATAATCCGCATAATTTTTACTGTCAGTTCCATGCGAAGACGCGTACATTCCAATGGTGCATCCCACAAAGCCTCCCGCCTCTTCCGTGGTATACGCAAGCAGGCTGACCTTATCGCAGGCACAGATCATTTTTTCTCCCAGCCTTACCCAGATACCCGCACTCTGCTCCTCTCCGCGGATCAGAATCTCCCATAACTCCTGCTCTTCTTTCAGAAGAACTTCACGGATGACCTCTTCCCTGGCATGAACATATGCGCTCACCCGAAAGCAGACATCTGTTCCCTTTTTGCCGATCTCCATCCTCAGATGATTCTCATGGTTCTGGTATAATACCATTCCCGCCGTCTCATCCTCCGACTGTGGTTCAAAGCGGAATCTGGCCGCTGCATGAAAATGATAGCTTTTCTGACGAAGTCCGAAATAACTGCTGCATCCTTTTTCACTGATCGTCTGTTTTCCACAGTATAAGCGGAATACCCCGCGTTTTTCTGTCAGCGAATAGGATGCCTCATTTCTTCCCCCGATCCCAAGCAGCCTCTGATCCGGTCTCGTCTCCCAGAAACACAGGGTATCGCACGTTCCTGTTTCTTCCGGAAACCGGTACTCTTTTAGCGGCACTTCCAGTGTCTTCTCCAGACGTCCGGTTCCGGCAGCAATTACCGGCCATCCATCCTGCCATACAACTTTTGCCAGAAAAGTCTCGCGCCCCATACTTCCATGGTTCTTACAGCGTCTCGTGGCGAGCATCACCACATACCAGTTCCCGTTTTGATCCTCCACCAGATCCCCATGCCCAGCATAGACCACAGGATAATCCGCCCCAAGATTCCGATGTGTAAAGATCGGATTGCGCGGGCATCCCTCAAACCATTGAAACAGCTTTCGGCTTCTCGCCACACTGATGCTGTGTTCCGGTCCGGTTCCTCCTTCTGCATGCAGCAGATAATAATAGCCGTCTTTTTTGTACAGATGTGGTCCCTCCGGCCAGATTGCCCCTCTCACAGCCCCTTTCCAGATTGCCATGCTCTCTCCGACCAGCTTCTTCGTCGTCAGATCCAGTTCCTGCACCCAGATCTCCCAGTCCCCATTGTACCTTACTCCATCGGGATTCGGTCTGGTTCCGCAATAATAGCACCTGCCATCCTCATCAAAAAACAGGCTGGGATCAATCCCGGCTGCTTCTTCTCCCAGATAACAGGGATCTGACCACGGTCCCTCCGGGTGTTCCGCCGTCACAATAAAATTACCTCCATAGCTGACATTTGTGGTAATCATATAATAAATACCCTTATGGTATCGGATGGTCGGCGCATAGATTCCCCTGGAAATCTCCTCTCCCCCAACAGCAAGCTGCTCTTTTCTCTGCAGAATATTTCCGATTTGCTCCCAATGTGCCAGATCCCTGCTGTGAAACAGCGGAACACCTGGTGCATATGCAAAACTGGATGTTACCAGATAGAAATCTTCTCCTACCCGGCAGATCGACGGGTCCGGATAAAATCCCGTCAAAATCGGATTCTTAACTGTAACCATAGCTTTTCCCCCCTACTCCACATATCCAAATCCGAGAATCGTAAATTTCTTATCCAGATTCTCACCGCTCATCTGGATTCTCACGGTATGTGCTGCCGTTTCCTTCTCCTGAAATACGAGCACCGCATTACAGTGCAGCCAGTTATTGACATGTGGATCTGCTGTGAACCGGAATTCCCCATCCACCAGCACATCCGCTGTCCCAGCATCCACCTCGCCGGAATCCTTAAATATCAGAAATAACGCTCTGCATGTGATCGTCAGTTCAAAAAACGCCCGATCCGGCTTAGTTCCATCATACATCCAGTTATATGGGAATTCCGGCGTAGTGCAAAGATCCTGATCCATTTCCACACACTGCAGTTCGTGATCTGTCGCATCAAAGCCTCCCTCTCTCATACTGGCGCCCTCATATCCGTCCCGCCGGTCTAAGAGTTTTACTTTTTCAAACGAATTGCCGATCGCAGGCTCCCCGCGCAGACACTGTTCTAAGACTTCCTCCTCCGTCATGCCCTGCCGGAAGCTGTCCACCCTCGCATGGTCGGACGTATCACATACCTCCATCAGGTATTCCAGACAATCTGCCATAATGGTATGTCCAAGGTTGGTCGGATGAAACATGTCATAAAAAAACTGGTTCTTCGTAATCACTCTTTTCTGTTCTTTTCCGGAAAACTGCGGGGTAACCGCATCCAGAATACTTACCATCGGAAGGTCGTACTGTCTTCCCACCGGCTGCAGACGTTCCTGAAGATTCCAGTCATTTGCAAATACGGAAAACAAGAGTACCACCGCAGGTCTCCACGGCAGCTTCAATACCTTACGCACCAGACTCTCATAGCAGTCCCCTTTGGTCTCATCTCCCTCATCATTCACCGCAAACTCGATTACAACAAGATCCGGCTGTTCCCCCTCACGCAGCACATCTCTGTCAAAACGGATCATTCCAAGCTCCGATGGGGTTCCTCCTACTCCCGCCTTGATGAATCTGACATTATTGTTCCGTGCAAATCGTTTCTGAAACAGCTGATATGCCTTATACGCATAACACTCTGTGTGAATCGGCACCGCCCCTGCCCCCTGTGTGATGGACCCTCCGATAAAAGCAAGCGTCACTTCTTTTCCGGCTCGCGCTTTCTCAATCACTTTCCGAATGCGGTAGGTATTTCCCAGGTTCATAAGAGAGCGCTGCACCATCTTATAATATTCTTCCGAATGGAGATCCACTTTTTCTTCTGTCAGATCTTCCGGTGCCGTAAATCCGTCGTTTAAATAAAAACGGACATCTGCCTTTCCCACCCGTTCCGGTTTGTCAAATGTAAAGCGGATCTGTCCGGGCACATCATCATCCAGACTCCATTCATAATCCGACAGACAGATCCTCTGTTCCATCCCATCTCCCTGCAGTGTTGCCACCAGATTCGTTCCGCCCCCATACAAATCCTTTTTGCCGTACATCTGAAAAACAAATTCTATTTTTTCAGCCGGATGCTCCATCTCAACCGACACACCAATACTGTGTACAAGCGTGCGGAAGCCTTTCACTGTACCGAGCAGTTCAAGTATTCTGCTATCCGTGATATTTCCGACAATCTGTGCACTGTTTGCCAGACGGCCGTCACTTTCATAGATGAACTGCACTGCTTTGCCATCTCCCTGCTTCAGTCCGCAGATCTCTTTTCCACGCATAATATAAAAATATGCTCTTGCTTTTTCCGGGTCTCTCGGTGCTACTGGTCCTGTCATTCTGTGCTCCTCCTGCCATTTTATATACATCTATGGTAGCACAGATCTCCTTCCGGATACGCGGGAGAAACTATAGATATTACTACGATAAATTAGTGTTCTTGCCCCTGCCCCCGCGGAGCGTTTTACCGGAAGCCGTCACATCAGAAATAAACGGCTGCCTTTATGCGGTAAGTAATATGAGGAGAACCGTTCTTTTTCTGATGTGACCATCTTCCGGTATTGATTCGGCAGCATTCCGTACCGCTTCCGGAACAGGTTGGAAAATGCCTTACTGTTTGGGAAGCCGTGGTTCAATGCAATCTCGCCAATCGCAAGATCCGTCTCTTCCAGATCCCTCACGGCATGCTCCAGACGCACACTCGACAGATATTCCTTGTAATTGATCTTCGCATATTTTTGAAACATCCGGGAGAGATACGCCGGTGAATAACCGAAGATGCCTGCCAGCTTTTCTAAAGAGAGATCCTCCGTATAATGCTCCTTCAGATACCCGGTAATCCTTCCAAGACGCTTAAGCTGCTTATTGTTCTTAAGTATCTCTTCGCCCACCTCAAACTTCCGGTATCTTGTCACCAGAAGATACTCCAGCTGATAAAAACAGCTTAGCATTTTTAATTCGTAACCGGTCTGTTTCTCACCGTACGCCACAAACATTGTCTCGAGCAGTGAAAACACCTGACGGTCATCCTCTTTTCCGCTGTGGGAAAACCAGATAAACTGTTCTTCCGTATAATAATCCGCAAAGACGCCAAGCGGAATCTGCAGCACAATCGTCTCGTTTGGCAGAGGGGCATGGATCGCATGCACCTCATTGCTGTTCACCAGCACAAAATCCCCCGCTGCAAGCACATATTTTTTCTCATTCAGAAAAAACTCAAGCTGCCCCTGTCTCACGGCAAATATCTCGATAGAACGGTGCCAGTGCTTCTCCCTGATGTATTTTCCGCCGCCGCCCTCAAAGAGAAACAGCTTAAACGGAAGTCCCCTGTCCGGAACGATCACTTCATGCTGGTAAACAATATCATTCACTCCACTTCGGTCTCCTTTAACAAAATTTCATTACCGCGCAGTAAGCTGAAACCGCCGGTTTTCACCAGCCATCCTCATAAAATATACTGTATGTTTTTTATTTTGTTAAAAGTATAACATAATTTTCAATTTTCTCATTTATTTTTCACAATTAATTTATATTTTGTTTATCTTTCTTTGAAATACTGCACAATTTCCATGTTATCTTTTTTTTGCGTTTCCGGAATTCTTCCCGTTTTCCTACTCCGGCAGACTGTCCGACAAACATAAAGTTCCCCACCCCACCTGCGGATTCGGATATTCCTGCAGCAGACCAGAAGCCCTTCCTCCTCCGAGCGGACGCGCTCCGCGGATCAGGTACGCCTTTATTTTTTCTCCGTACAGGTACGCATCGTTTCCGCGCACAATCCCCCATTCCATTAGAAGTGCCGCGCTCCCCGTCACAAACGGGGTTGCCATCGAAGTTCCGGAACGCGCCGTATAGCCTCCGCCCGGCGCGCAGGAGGTGATCTCCACGCCCGGCGCCGCAAGATCCGGCTTGACCTGTCCGTTTCCGGTAAATCCTCTGCCTGAAAATCCCGCCAGCTGCCCGAACCGCGCGTCGTACGCCCCGACCGTAATCACCTTTGCCGCAGTGGACGGAATGGTAAGCGTCGTCTCCTCCCGCGGCAGAAGGAATCCGGTGCCTTCGTTTAAAACGCCTCCCGCCGGGAACCACATATCATAGCGCCCCGTGACGATGCGCTGTGGAATCAGGCGCACCGTCCAGATTCCACTGTCCACATAGTCCCGCACAGGAAGAAAGTCCAGGTAAATCTCCTGGTAGGGGCTGTACGGACTCGGCTCTCCATAGTAGAGCAGAATCTGCGTCTGCCCCAGCGTAAAACGCTGCGGTCCCTGTATCTGGCGGATCGGTCCGATCTGCATGCCGCCCGGATGAATGAGAAGCACCGCCATCTCATCCGCATAGGATTTCCAGATCTGAAGATTTAAGGCGCTCTCGTACGCGCTCACCGCGAACTCTACATTTTCCGCCTGCCCCATTCCAAGCGCTCCCGCTGTGTGCGTGGCAGCCGCTCCCTCATTCCCGCTTCCGATCACGATCGAGCTCTTCCAGTAGTTTGCGAGATCATCCAGATAAGTCTCGATGAGCGACGTTCCCGTGTGGCTTCCGTAATTATTCCCAAAGCTTAAGTTGATGGCGATCGGCTGCTGCCGCTCCTGCGCTTTTCTAAGGCAGTAATCCACCGCCTGCATCAGTTCCGTCGTCCGCGGGAATGCTCCCTCCCGCTGGTTGCCGAGCTTTACAATCAAAAGATCGCTCTCATACGCCACACCGCGGTATCTTCCCTCCGATGCTCTTCCGTTGCCGGCGGCAATTCCCGCCACGTGTGTCCCGTGTCCCGATGCATCCCTGCTCGGGCAGACCGCATACCGCTGCTGTTCCGTGGGCTGCGCGAGCGCCTCGTTGATGCGCGCCTCATCGTACTCGGTTCCAAGGAAATACCCCGCCGGCGCCGACAAGCCCCTGGACGCCGGGATCGTCTGATCCCAGAGACTGACAATGCGGGTCGTACCGTCCGCCCTCCTAAAATCCGGATGCGCGTAATCGATGCCGGAATCAATGACCGCCACAAGGACACCGGCACCCGACAGGCCGGTTCTCTCCTGCAGCTGCGTAATGCAGGATGCACGCTTTCCATTGTCCACCGCGAAAAATAAAAGTTTCGGCTTTTCCATGTACTCGATTTTATCCAGCGCTGCCACCGGCTCCACGAGATGTTCCGGCAGCACTAAAACGGCATATTCATTCTGCAGATTTGTCAGTTGAATCCGCGGATATTCCTTCGGAAAATTTTTAAAAAGGAGCGCCTCAAGCTCCTCCGTTGTCCCGACAAATTTTACAATGACCTCCCACGTCTGTTCGGCACTATCGTAGCCGATGTCCAGCTCCAGCGACTTCTCCCGCTCCTCCTGTGTCGCCGCCAGTGCCAGATTCAGCAGATTCTCCATTTTTTCGTTCGGCATAAAAATCTCCGCAACAACATCTTATTTTTATTAGATGCCGCCGCGGAGACCGTTATGTCTGCCTGTATTCTGTTTTTGTCTGTTTTTTATTTCACCCGCTCAGAAAACATCATAAAGAAGCTGACCAGAAGACATCCCACCGACACCCAGATCATGCGAATACCGTAGCGCATGGACAGATTGCCGCCGATGCCGGCTCCGATCGCAAAGAAAAGAATGATTCCGAAATAGTAGAGCGACTGTCTTAACTGTTCCGGTCTCTTGTCCCGCAGATACATGGAAAATGCCGCCGTGCCGCTCCGCAGATTGCCAATGCACATCGTGCTCGCATAGGAATAGCCATTTACCTTGCGGAACGTCTGCACCTGCATCGCGCAGGCAAAAGACACCAGCACCGTCGCCGCCATGTTGTATTCCTGCGGGATAAATCCCACTGCAAATAAAATCACAATCTCAAGCAGCAGAATTCCCTGTCTCCAGTGAAGCCGCTTCGCGTATTTGAAACGCCCCTGTATGCGCTCCGCAAAAAACACGCCAAACGCAAACGCCATCAGCGGGAACAGATAGCGCAGTCCGTCCATCCATCTGCCCACCATAAAATTCTGGCTCATCAGCACCACGTTGCCGGTCTGGGCATTGGAGAAGACCTCCTCCCTCGTATTATAGGTATAGGCATCCTGAAATCCGCCGGAGACCGCCAGAAAAATACTGGTCAGAAATGCCTCTGACATCTGAAGTTCGTTCTTTTTCTCGTTCATAAGTATCTCTCACCCTTTCACATTCTTCTCTATTATAGCGGTTTACGTGAGATGCGCAAGTACCCGTTTTCTGCCGGCTCATAATTTCCGTTTGCGCGGCATACACTATTCCAGTATCTGAATGTGCGGCAGTCTGCCTGCGCATTCTCTCATGAAAGGAGTATTTATATGTGCGGAATCTCCGGTTTCTGCGACTTTTCTAAAAATTTTAAAAAGGAACCCGTCCTCTGGGAACATATTCTCACCGACATGCATCACACACTCGCCCACCGCGGCAGCGACAGTTTCGGCACCTATTTAGACACGCATGTGGGGCTTTCCCACGCCAGACTCAGCATCCGCGATATTGCGGGCGGCAGTCAGCCCATAATCCGGCAGGATGGGGAACGCACCTGCGCGATCGTCTACAATGGCGAGATCTACAACACCGACGAACTGCTGCCGCCGCTTCTCGCCGCCGGGTATACTTTTTCCACCACTTCCGACACGGAAGTCATTCTCTGCGCCTATCTGCACTATGGGAGGGATTTTGTCAGCCGCCTGAACGGCATTTTTGCCTTTGCGATCTGGGACGGCGGAACCGGTGAACTGCTTTTGTACCGTGACCGTGCCGGTACCAAACCGCTCTTCTACAGCACCCCGGGCGGCACACTGATCTTTGGCTCCGAGCCAAAAGCACTCTTCTGCCACCCGGATATCACGCCCGCCATCGATGAAAACAGTCTGTTGGAGCTTCTGTCCATCGGTCCGGCACGCACGCCCGGCAACGGCATTTTTTCCGGCATGCACGAGGTTCTCCCCGGCCATTATCAGATTTTCTCCCGGGAGGGCATGGAGCAGGTGTGCTACTGGGATCTTACCGCCGCCCCGCACACCGATTCCTATGAAAAAACGGTGGAGATGGTCTCTTATCTGGTGCGCGATGCCGTAAAGCGGCAGATGGTCTCGGACGTCCCGGTCTGCACCTTTCTCTCCGGCGGCATCGACTCTTCCATCGTAACCGCGATCGCCGCAGGCTGCATGCAAAAGGACGGGCAGACTCTAAATACGTTCTCTTTTGATTTTGCGGAAAACGATAAATATTTCCAGTCAAACACCTTTCAGCCCGAGCGCGATCTGCCCTACGTCAACATCATGCTCGCCCACTGCCAGACGCACCACACCTATCTGGAATGCTCCCAGAGCACGCTTTATGAGGCACTTTTTTCGGCGGTCGACGCCAGGGATCTTCCCGGCATGACCGATGTGGATGCCTCCCTGCTCTACTTCTGCTCTCTGGTCGCCAGACACAACAAAGTCACACTGACCGGAGAATGTGCCGATGAAATCTTCGGCGGCTATCCCTGGTTCTACCGCCCGGAGCTTTTAAACCGTGACGGTTTTCCGTGGTCTGCCGATGTCTCTGCGCGCGCCGCATTCCTGTCCGGCGACGTGACTGACCGCCTGGATCTCGCCGGTTACTCGCGCGCCCGCTATGAAGAGACCATAAGTGCTTCCCCGAAGCTTCCCGGCGAATCGCCCGAGGAAGCCCGCAGGCGTGCCGTCGGCTACCTGAATATCAAGTGGTTCATGCAGACGCTCCTCGACCGCATGGACCGCACCAGCATGTACTCCGGTCTGGAAGCGCGCGTTCCCTTTGCCGACCACCGCATCATGGAGTACGTCTTCAACGTGCCGTGGAGCATGAAGTATCAGAACGGCGTGGAAAAAACGCTGCTGCGCGACGCCTGCGCGGATCTGCTTCCGGCAGAACTGCTGCACCGCAAAAAAAGCCCGTACCCGAAGACTTACCACCCGGGCTACGAGAAGCTTCTCGCGGATCACCTGCGCCGGATCATAAACGATCCGAACGCGCCGGTCTACCCGCTGATCGATCCCAAAAAAGCCGAGGCGTTCCTCGCCGCTCCCAAGGAGCTTGGCAGACCGTGGTTCGGTCAGCTCATGGCAGGTCCCCAGCTTATGGCATATTTTATCCAGCTCAATGACTGGATGGAAAAATATCATCTGTCCGTGTAGGGAAAAGAAAACGCCTTCAGAATCGTGTTCTCATAATATGCGCAAAGCAGATACTACAGTGGATTTTCTTCCGCCCGGCGGTGAATCTGGAACCGAAGTGATATCGGAGCCAATCTGCACCATATCCGCAGGAGACAGAACAAAATTATTCACATTGAAATTCTACTGGATGCGCTCCGCGTGAACTGACTTCGGAATCGCCACAATCCTCTCCTGCCGCAAGGAGTGCTGTTGGCAGAGCGGTCGGGGCAGCTTTCCTGCTGCGCCTCGCCGACCGCTTTTTCAGTGGGATATTCCGTTAGCTGGAGAACGAGCAAAACTGAAATCTTCCGTTTCCAGACTTGTTTGTATCCTTTTTCCCGAATTGGGAAACCTCGTTCCTACACTTCATATGGCTTCCGTCTATGCCCTGCTTTCCGAGTTTCCAAGTGCAGACACAGTTGCGAATGCTCATCTTAATGGAAGAATTTTTTGTCTTAATGGACTGCTTGAATTCCTTTAATGCTGCCCGATACTGCCTGAACATTCCCTTCTTTGCTTTATCAACCTTTTTGATTTTCAATTTTCTCACCTTCTTTCAAATGCCAACAAAAAAAGCCGCCATGAAGATGTACTCTCCATAACGGCTTAGTTAAATGTTATTTTTTCCTTTTGTGGCTCTTGGGATTAAGCCTCATTTCTTTTGCCATTCTTATTTCTTCTTCCCCAAGCTTACATTTTCTTTTTGCTTCGTCCCAAAGTTGCTGGCTGTATGCCATGAAATCACATCCTTTCAAGATTTTCTTCTTGACAAACAATACATATACCTTTACTATAGGTGTTAGGAAGAAACGAAGTTTACTACCGTACAGCTATTGCTCATGCGGCTTGCTCGTTTCTTTTTTTGTTCTTACCAAATCATATAGATAAAGTTTTCCATCTGCATCACATCTTACAAGCATTCTTGTTGAAAAAATGTTATAACGCTCCAGATTTCCATCTTCATCATAAACCGGTATTCCAAATCTTGTATTATAACGATACCATCCAAATTGTGCCTTTGCCCCATGTTTATTCTTATAATCAGGATACTGTGCCTTTTCAGAAGCAATCTGGATAAGTTCACCAATAGCAGGCGTAATGTTTGCTTTCGCTTTCATATTAGCACCTTTTAATCCCTTTGTATCATTTGAATGACTGAACTCATCTGGAAAATCAGAACCGATATATATTTTCTCTGAGGTTTCGGATATTTCAAAGTATTCTCCAATATATTCTTTCAGATACTGCTCTACTTCATTCCAATCTATCCCCTTCCTCGACTTAAATCTTATATCATTAATAAGGGCTATTTTTGAACCATCCAAATCCGTAATAATACTGACACTTTTGTTCATATTTCTCGTCCTTTTCTCTTCGTATCAGATATCTTTCGACATCTGATGCGATTTTACCATAAGTGTCACAATTATACTATGAATTTTTCTGCTTCTCCTTCGCTTTCTGTTCTTGGATTATTTCGTGTAAATTTGTGTTGCATCAATCTGATAACTAAGATTTGTCAAGGTTCCCTGACAACCAGCAACTGCACTTTTGGCACAATCCGGAATAGCCGCTAAATTTTCTTCCAAATATTTTGCTTTTTCTGGGTCATTCATGCACTTCTTTAAAAATGCACTTGATACAGATACCGTTGTTGGGATCCTGTGATTGCCATAATCTTACCTTCCTATCTATTTTTACTTTGTCTGACTAGTTTCTTTCTGAACTTTATCAGTGTTTTTCTTCCAACAACTAAATCAATATTGCTCCTTTTCAACGCTTCTATGCCAGCGCATCAAATGACGATGTTTCGCTTTCCGTCACTCCTATAGAAGCTGACGTACCTAGCAGTTCCACCATTTTTCCTGTCAGATCTGCCACATCTTTTCCATCAACCTTCAGATTATATTGCCGTTCTTCCTGCTCCTGTTTTTCGGCACGCTGTTTTTCCA